>Ga0209415_10005012_pt1 | contig 24023 bp, 18 predicted proteins | sample PeaSoiSIISIP2007_FD_187696 | JGI IMG/M metagenome (GOLD analysis project Ga0209415, IMG submission 187696) | Peat soil microbial communities from Weissenstadt, Germany - SII-SIP-2007 (SPAdes) (version 2) | ecosystem: Environmental > Terrestrial > Soil > Wetlands > Peat | place: Germany... | reverse complement strand
ATCGCCCGGGTCCTCACCACCGAGATGGGCAAGACCTTCGCGTCGGCCAAAGGCGAGGTGGCCAAGTGCGGTGCCGCGCTGCGCTGGTTCGCCCAGCACGCCGAGAGCCTGCTCGCAGACGAGCTCGTCACCACCACCGCCAGCGAGAGCCGCGTGCGCTACGAGCCCATGGGGCCCGTCCTGGCCGTCATGCCCTGGAACTTCCCGATGTGGCAGGTCATGCGGTTCGCCGCCCCCGGACTCATGGCGGGCAACGTCGGTCTGTTGAAGCATGCGTCGAACGTGCCCCAGACGGCCTTGCTCATCGAGGACGTGTTCCGCCGGGCGGGATACCCCCCGGGTGCGTTCCAGACGCTGCTCATCGCCTCGCAGCACGTGGCCGGGGTCATCGAGGACGAGCGCGTCCGCGCCGTGACCCTCACCGGCTCCGAGGGGGCGGGCCGCGCCGTGGCGGAGGTGGCGGGACGGGCCATCAAGAAGTCGGTCCTCGAGCTGGGAGGGAGCGATCCCTTCATCGTGTTGCCGTCGGCCGATGTCGATCGGGCCGTGGCGGTAGGCGTCCAGGCGCGGGTGCAGAACAACGGTCAGAGCTGTATCGCGGCCAAGCGGTTCATCGTGCACCGCTCGGTCTACGGGGCGTTCGAGGAGGCGTTCACCACGGCGATGGCGGAGTTGGTTGTGGGGGATCCCATGGAGCCCGGTACCGACGTCGGGCCGCTGGCCACGGCCCAGGGGCGTGACGATGTCGAGGGGCAGGTCGAGGACGCGCGCTCCCGAGGTGCCGCCGTCCTGTGTGGTGGAAGGGCCGTGGAGGGCCCGGGGTTCTTCTACGCACCGACCGTGCTCGCCGGCATCACGCCGTCGATGCGCGTCGACACCGAGGAAGTGTTCGCGCCCGTCGCGTTGTTGTACAAGGCGGACGACGCCGCCGATGCGCTGCGGATCGCCAACGACTCCCGGTTCGGGCTGGGGGCGAGCGTGTGGACCCGCGACGACGACGAGCGCCGTCAATTCGTGGAGCACCTCGAGGCCGGGATGGTCTTCGTCAACGCCATGGTGGCCTCCACCGTCGAGCTGCCCTTCGGCGGGATGAAGCGCTCGGGCTACGGCCGGGAGTTGTCGGCTCTCGGGATCAAGGAATTCTGTGAGGCCAAGACCGTTTACATCGCTTGAGCGGGCCATTTTCGACGAACTTGCCCGCGCACTCCTCGTTCGGCACCACCCTGGATCGTCGCCGGAGCCCCCTTCCAGCTAGTACGCGAAAACAGGCGTACGACGAGGGTGACCTGCCCCCGGAGCTCTTGCCGGACCCTCTTTTCGGGGGCCGGCCTGACCAAGTCAGAAGGTCAGGTCAGCGGCGCTCGGGCACGGCCGACCCCCGGATCGACTGCCGGCTGGGCAGCGTCGACCTGCGAGAACCGCTGACAGACGTATTGCCACTCTTCGGGCGCGAGACGACATATGGCGAGGGAAACTGGGTGACATCTACCCGCCTCGACATCAAGGACGTGCATTCGCTCCTAACGTTCGGGACCGAATGGTAGGCACGTCGTTGCTTCCTGGTGACCGGAGTTTGGAGCGAGAGACGGCGCTCGATCCATTTGGACACTCCGGTCGATGGCCCGAATACCGGCGGCCAGGTGGGTTCGATATGGAAGAGGTGAAATCCCTCTGTGAACTTGAGCCAGGCCCTGAGATCATCCGAACACAGGGTCACTTTTGATGCCGACGACAGCCGGGTCCGACCGGGTCCGGCGACGGCGATAGCTCCGCCCATCACGACCACCACTAAGGCGATGGCGGTAAATGTCCCGAATCTCGTCCCAAAGAACTTCATCCCGCTAAACCTGCAACCCGAATTCGCCGGAGTCGGCAAGGGCTCTCCACACGGGAAAGAGCTGGACTCAACTCAGAACCGACTTGCTCATTCGTATCGTGAGGAATTTGCGACACCGCTCCGGAGTCCCCCCGTATCGTGGGCAGTATCGATGACGTCGGGCAAAGTGTCAATATCTCACTTGCCAAATAACTACAGTCGTGTGCTTTCCTCAGCTCGCGCTCATAGCGGCAGCTGAGCCTTCGGTGAAAAGGGCTCTCGACGCGACACCGTTGCACTAGTGTGTCGTGCTCGGTGCCCAACGTTCGAGACGACTGAGATGAGATTCGTATTTCGAAGTGAGCCAGATCTCGTCGCTGGACAAACGGCCTCGAGGACCGAGCCTCGCGCCTAGGTGATGAGTCGACGTTGAGCTTCCATGGTCTTAAACGGTGGTGACCATTCAGGACGCAACGCCCAGATCGGCGCGCCCGAGGCGGCTCACCATATTGATGTACCCAGCCTTGCTGGTCTTGGCGACGATCGGCTTGAGCTCGGCTGGGTTGTCGGGAACCTCGGTCGGAGTGATCACTGCAAGTCAGGGACACGCAACGCCGGACCCCGCTCTCCTGGCAGGAACGCCGCGGCATATCCGCAATGACGAGTGGGGCGTCGCTACTCCCTTGCTCGTGGCGCAGAGCCACCATGGGTTCTCGCCCATCTCCGATGACAGCATCGGCAATCACACCGTCACCGTTCTCCCCGACATCCCTAACACGGACTGGTCGACACTCTTCAAGCCCTGGGATCTGCCGGTTCTAGTCCTCGATCTGGAGCACGGTTTCGCGGCACGGTGGTGGGTGATGTCGCTCGTCCTACTCCTGGGCGCATACATCCTTCTCCTTGCACTTACGGACCGTGTCGACATCGCAGTCGTGTTCAGCCTCGCCCTTTGGCTGTCGCCCTTCTTCCAATGGTGGTACCTGTCGAGCAGCCTGGACACGGTCGGCATGGCAATGATGTCGGTCGGGGCCTTCGCGTATTCGTTACGCGCCTCGTCGACCCCTCGTCGAGTGGCCTGGTTGACGCTGGCGGCGTACTCGGCGATCGGCTTCACTCTGCTGTTCTACCCGCCGTTCCAGATTCCCACGGCACTGGTCGTGGGCGTCGTGGGCGTGTGTTACGTCGTCGGTCGGTGGCACGAGCTCGGGTTGACAGCACGGCGATTGGCCATCGACCTCTTAGGGCTGGCGGTAGTGATCGGTGGAACACTCGGAATCTTCTACCTCCATTTTCGGTCCACCATCGTCGCCATCGACGGCACCGTGTACCCGGGCCACCGTCAGGCCAGCGGAGGGGGTACTTCGCTTCTTCAGCTCCTTTCGGCGCCTTTCGGGTTGACCCTTGCTCAACGTGGGACGGCACTGCCGTTCACGTTAAACCAGTCAGAGATCTCGTCATTCGTCCTGCTCGGCCCCTTCGCCCTGCTGCAGATCCAGCGCGTGCGTCTCAGGGCGTTCGCGCCCCGATGGAGGTTGCTCCTGGTAGGGACAGCCGGGGTCTTCGTCACCATCACGGCCTGGTATCTCATCAGTCTCCCCCCGATCCTGGCTTCGGTCCTCTTCCTCAATCGAGTCGAGGCCAAGCGGGCCATCCTCGGGGTCGGGCTGGGCAGCGTCCTCCTAATGGCGCTCTTCTGTGCCGCCGAGTTCGAGCACGAAGACATCCCCCGCCCGACCCCGGAACGAGATGTGCCACTTGGCCCCCCCGATCGACAACGGCGCATCCTCACCGGGGCGGCAATCTGTGGTGCGGTCGCCTTCGGGATGTACTTCTGGGCCGGGCGCAGTCTCAGGCTGACCGTTCCGGGTCTGAACCTGAGTCTCTGGGTGGCCGGGATCATGAGTGTGGCGGCCGCGGTGGTCGTGGCCTTGATCTGCGCCCGCAAGGTCCTCTGGGGCGGTCTGGCCCTGGTCCTCTTGGGTGCGGTCATCTCACTGCCCGTCAACCCGCTCTACCAGGGACTCGGTCCGCTGACCTCCTCACCAATCCTCTCCGCGTTCGCCCGCGCCGCGTCCAAGCCTCCCAACGCGACGCACCGAGCGTGGCTCAGCTTTTTCGACAAGAGCTTCAACGCCGTCCTGGTCGCATCGGGTCTCCCGACCCTGAACGCCTCCGACGTGTACCCCAACGCAAAGGCGTGGAGGGCCCTCGTTCCTAATGACAAGCACCGCTTCGTCTGGGATCGCTATGCCAATCTGGCCTTCTTCCCGGCTCCGAGCGGTGCACCACCGACGCTCACGCTCTACGGGCCCGAGACCATGTTGATCTCCATCGATCCGTGTGGTCCGGCCGCCGGGCGACTCGGTGTGGGCTTCGTGGTTTCGGCATCGCCGTTGACGGGCTCGTGCCTCGGGCTCGACACGAAGACAACCTTCGAAGGCTCGCCCACCTATATCTACACACGGACGAGTTCGGGGAGCAGCTGACCGACCGTCCCGTCGTCGTGGTTGCAGTGATACCGATGACACTCTTGCGGTCCAATTCATGGTGCAGGCCCAACACTGCATGGAGCAATCAATAGCGTGCAAATGAACCTATCGGCGGGTGTCGTTCCGATAAGCGACCATATCGAGAAAACTCGAGAGGACCTATTACTCGACTCCCTTGAGCTCGTGCCTCGAACCGAGAGCGCGACGACCACGACCTTCAGACGGGCCAGACTGGAACGACCTTTCAGCAGAAATCGACCCTACGCGTGGCCGATGAGCCACAGCACAACCCCGATGGCGGGGAGCAGGATCACGATGACAATGCGGGGCCACGTCCAATGACGAAGAGGTACCGATTTCGCTTTAGGCAGGGGAACGAATTCACCTTCAATTGCGCACCGCAACTGCAGAGACAGACTCCGAGGTCAAGAGCATTGATGCCACGAACGTCGCAGCAGCATCAAGGAATTCGGCGAGACGAAACCACCTGGGCGGTACACAAATCGGCTAGTACCAGCCCTGTCCCCACTGAAGCTCGGGAGCCTCTCCAGCCGCAGTGGCGAGCAGTGTCAGCGAGCTCACCAGTTGACGCCGTAGGGAGACAGGGATCGCTCCGAGCAGGTCGCGCACCTCGGCCCGCCGGCGGTCGATCACGTCGGAAACCACCTTGTGGCCCAGAGCGGTGATGGCCAGTTTGACCTCGCGCCGGTCCAGCTCGTCGCGGGTTCGGGACACCAGGTTCTTGCGCACGAGGCGGTCGCACATGCGCGTCGCCGTCGACGGGCTGACGTTGAGGGCCTCGGCCAGGTCGGCCAGGCGGCGTGGCCCCCCGAAGGTCAGGACGACCAGTGTTCGGTACTGGGGCAGGGTGACATCGTCGGGGTTCCCGGCGAGAGTTCGGACGGCGATGGCCACCATGACGCGGCTGGCGAGGATGATCGCCCCGATGACCTCTTCGTCGTTGGGAACGGCCGGAGGGGATGCCGCGGGAGTCGGCGGCTCTGGTGCGGTTCGCTTCCTCGGGCGAGCGGCCGCAGCGGTTTCGGTGGGAGCCACGGGCAAAGTATTGCCGATCAGGACATTGCCTGCCCATGTGACCGCCGACGGGGTGCGGTCCTGTGCACGCCGGTGGCGCGCTCAGCCCAAGAACGCGTCGAGCGCGGCGCGCGCTTGGTCCATTCGCCCCTGGCGGACCAACTCCGGCAGGGGCCCGTCGAGCACGGCCCGCCAGTCCACGGACTCGGTGCTCCTGCCCTGAGCGTGGACGCGCCGGCGCCCTTCTTCGAGCAGCGCAGCCAGGTCTCCGAGGCCCGGCCCCAGTGCTTCGACGACCCGGTCGCGCAGCCAGCCCGCCAGAGCCGGACTGGCACCGGCAGTCGACACGGCCACACAGACGCTGCCGTCTCGTGCCACCGCCGGCAGGATGAAGCTGCAACGCGAGACGTCGTCGGCGACATTGACCCAGACCCCTGCCGCGGTGGCATCGCGGTGGACCGCCCCGTCCACCTCGGCATCGCCGGTGGCCGCCACCACCAACTGGTAGTCGGCAGCTTCTCCCCGTCGATAGGGCCGGATCTGCACCTCGAGTGGCGATTCGTCGATGGCGGCGATGATCCCGGCGTCGGTGAGCCGGCCCATGGCCACGTGCACCTCGGGAGCCACTACCGTTACCGCCGCACCACACGCGACGAGACCGGCGATCTTGCGCGCCGCCACCGGCCCGCCCCCGACCACCAGGCAGCGCCGGCCCTTCACCACCAGTCCGACCGGGTAGGTCGGTGCACCGACGCCCACGGTCAGCCCCTGGGCAAGGCGGCGAGGACAGGGGCGCCGACCATGCCGGCCGCCACCGTGGCGTGGGAGTGCTCGTCGATCACCACGAAGCTCCCCGTCGCGCGGTTGGCCCGGTAGGGGTCGACGGCCAGGGGTGTGCCCACGGCCAAATGCACCACCCCGATGTCGTTGGGCCCGAGATGGCTCGTCGGCTGCAGCTCGAGCGACGTCACGTCCAGGCGGGAGTCCACCGACACGATCTGGGCCGGGGTGAGCCGGGTCGTGTGCTTGAGACGGAAACGACCTCCGGCTTCGCAAGGCGCGTCGGTGAACCAGCACAGCGTGGCTTCGACGTCGCGCACGACCTCGGGAGGATCCGTCGCGGGTGCGATGAGGTCGCCACGCGACACGTCGAGGTCGTCGTCGAGGCGCACCGTCACCGACAGCGACGCCGGGGCCTCGTCGAGGGGTCCGTCGAAGGTCTCCACCGACGTGAGACGACTGCGCTGCCCGCCCGGGAGCACGACGATCTCGTCGCCGGGGCGGAACGTGCCGCCACTCACCATGCCGGCATAGCTGCGACCTCCTCCCGGGTGGCGCACGACCCACTGCACCGGGAGGCGGGCCCGGCTGCCGCCGTCGTGTGCCCATGCCCCTGTCGGTGCCTCCTCGAGGGCGGCGAGCAGGGTCGGGCCCGTGTACCACGGCGTGTGGGTCGAAGCCTCGGCCACGTTGTCGCCGAGCAGGGCGGAGACGGGCACGACCGTGACGCGGTCCATGCCGAGGCGTCGGGCCAGGTCGTGGGCCTCCTCCACGACGGCTTGATAGGCCGCCTCGTCCCAGTCCGACAGGTCCATCTTGTTGGCGGCCACCACGAGGTGGTCGACGCCGAGCAGCGCCGCGATGCATGCGTGGCGCCGCGTCTGCTCCTTGAGGCCGGCGCTGACATCCACCACCACCACGGCGAGATCGGCAGTCGACGCCCCCGTGGCCATGTTTCGGGTGTACTGCACGTGCCCGGGGCAGTCCGCGATCACGAACTTGCGCGTGGGCGTGGACGCGTAGCGGTAGGCGACGTCGATGGTGACGCCCTGCTCCCGTTCGACTCGCAGGCCGTCGGTGACCAGGGCGAGGTCCACGCCGTCGATCCCCAGGTGTCGGCTGGCGGTGGCGACGGCTTCGATCTGGTCGTCGAAGAGCTGTTTGGTGTCGTGGAGAAGACGACCGATGAGCGTCGACTTCCCGTCGTCGACCGAGCCGATCGCGGCCAGTCGCAAGAGCCAGGAGCCCGGCGCGGGCGGGGCGCCGGGTATCAGGCTCATCTCAGAAGTACCCCTCGCGCTTGCGGTCCTCCATGGAAGTGTCGGAGATGCGATCGTCCGCCCGCGTCGCGCCCCGTTCGCTCAGACGCGAGGTGGCGACCTCGGCGATCACCTCCTCGACGGTCGACGCGCCCGAGAGCACGGCACCCGTGCAGGTGGCGTCGCCGACCGTGCGGAACCGGACCGTCTTCTCGTGCACGGCTTCACTGGGGGCGGGGACGACCCACTCCGACACCGCCAGCAGCATGCCGTCGCGCTCGACGACGGGGCGTCGGTGGGCGAAATAGATCGAGGGGAGGGTGATGCCTTCGCGCCGGACGTACTGCCAGATGTCGAGCTCGGTCCAGTCCGACAGGGGGAAGGCCCGCAGATGCTCCCCGGTCCGGACCCGTCCGTGGTAGAGGTGCCACAGCTCAGCTCGTTGGTTGCGCGGGTCCCATTGACCGAATGCGTCGCGCACCGACAGCACGCGTTCTTTGGCCCGTGCCTTGTCCTCGTCGCGCCGTGCCCCGCCGATACAGGCGTCGAAGCCGTGCTCGGAGATGGCGTCGAGGAGGGTCACGCTCTGGAGCCGGTTGCGCGAATCCCGGGGACCGGGGGCGGGGACGCGCCCCCGGTCGATGGAGTCCTGCACCGACGCCACGAGCAATTCCTCCCCCAGGTCTGCCATGCGCTTGTCCCGATACTCCAGCACCTCGACGAAGTTGTGGCCCGTGTCGACGTGCAGCACCGGGAAGGGGAAGCGCCCGGGCCGGAACGCCTTCTGCGCCAGACGCAGCAGGACGGCCGAGTCCTTGCCCCCGCTGAACAACAGCACCGGACGTTCGCATTCAGCCGCCACCTCGCGTAGGACGAACACGGCGTGTGCTTCGAGAAGGTCGAGGTGGTCGGGAGGGTCTTGGCCTCCGGCCCGCCCCGATCGGGTGTCCACCTGGGTGTCGGTTCGTGTGGCGTCGAGGGTCGAATTCATGTGTCGGGATCCGATGTTCCAGGTGGTGGTGGTGATCGTTGCCATCGGAAAGCGATTGCTCCGATCGGGAAAAGGGGGAAAACCTGATCTGATTAGTCATATATAGTAGTGGCCGGCTGGCCGGACAAGTCGAGTGGTGGCTCGGTGGCCCGAAAGCGACCTCGCCGGTCGCGACGGGCAGCGCAGTGACACGTCGCTCGGACGAGGAGGGTGGACCGTGGGTGCAGGCGTCGAGACCAGGATCGATGTCGAGGAGCTCGCGTCACGCTCCTGCGAGTTCGAGACGGCACCGGCAGGCAAGGTCATGGGCTGGGCGGTCGAACGGTTCGGGGGCGCCCTCACCCTGGCGTGCTCGTTCCAGGACTGCGTGATCATCGACCTCGCCGTCGAGGTGGATCCGGGCATCGAGGTGCTCTTCTTGGACACCGGTTTCCACTTCCCCGAGACCCTGGCGTACGTGGAGGAGGTCAGGGCCCGCTACGACCTCAACCTGCGCGTGATCACCCCGGGCCCCGAGGCCGACGCCTGGCCGTGCGGGACCGAACGCTGCTGCGAGCTGCGCAAGGTGGAGCCCTTGCACCGCGCCCTGCAAGGTCGCGCCGCCTGGATGACCGGTCTCAAGCGCTGCGACGCCCCCACCCGCGCCGGCGCCCCCATCGTGTCGTGGGACGAGGCCCGGGGCCTGGTCAAGGTGAACCCCGTCGCCACCTGGAGCGACGCCGACATCGCCCATTACGAGGCCGACCACGACCTCCCCGTGCATCCCCTCATGACCCAGGGGTACCTCTCGATCGGCTGCGCGCCGACCACGCGTCCGGTCGCGCCCGGCGAAGAAGCGCGCGCCGGGCGCTGGTCGGGCATGGGCAAGACCGAGTGCGGCCTCCACGTGTGATGGCCCGTGACCGGGACAACCCCCTGGGTGTCGAGATCCGGGGGAACGACCGCTCCATGCACTTCGTGCGCCCGTACCGCCGGCTGGGCGAGCTGAACCAGGTCGAGCGCTGGAAGCTCGAACGCCATCCCCTCGAGGTCGCCGACGCCGTGATCTCCCGCTACGCCAAGGAGGGCCCCGGCGCCATCGCCGAGGTGCCCGGTGAGACGGAGCGGCTCAAGTGGGTCGGCCTGTACCCCCAGCGCCAGGGGGGCGACGCCTTCATGATGCGGGTCAAGGTGCCTGGTGGTGTGCTCAGCGCCGACCAAGCCCGCGAGATCGGCGTGGCCGCCGACGCCTTCGGCGAAGGCCCCGACGACAGTGCGGTGTTCGGAAACCGGTACGCCGACATCACCACGCGCCAGACCATCCAGATCCACTGGATCCGCATCGAGGACGTGCCCCGCATCTGGGAGCGTTTCGCCGACGTCGGGCTCACCACGGTGCAGGCCTGTGGGGACTCGGCCCGCAACGTCTTGTGCTGCCCGGTCTCGGGCGTGGACGCCGAGGAGGTTCTCTACGCCCAGCCGATCGCCCGGGCCATCTCGGACTTCTTCACCGGCAATCGCGAGTACGCCAACCTGCCCCGCAAGTTCAAGATGAGCGTGTCGGGTTGTCGCGAGGACTGCGCCCAGGCCGAGATCAACGACATCGGGCTGTGGCCGGCGCGCGCCGCCGACGGGACCCTTGGATTCAACGTGCTGGCGGGGGGCGGGCTCTCCGACGGGGAGCGCATGGCCTCGGACATCGATGTGTTCGTGCGGCCCGAGCAGGCCGTGGAGGTCACCCGGGCCATTGCCCAGCTCTTCGGTGAGCTCGGCAACCGGGAGAGCCGGGGCCTGGCGCGGATGCGGTACCTCGTCCAGGAGCTCGGCCCCGAGCAGTTCCGGGCCGAGCTGGCGACACGGGCCCGGTTCGATCTGGTCCCGGCCGGAGAGGAGCTCACCACCCGCTACCGGGGTGACCACGTGGGTGTCCACCCTCAGGTCGACCCGGGCCTGCGCTATGTGGGGTGCTCGGTGCCGGTGGGACGGATGTCGGGCATCGAGCTCGTCGAGGCCGCCCGTCTGGCCCGGACCTACGGGGACGGCACGATCCGATTGGGGACCGACCAGAACTTCGTGCTCACGGGGATTCCCCAGGACAAGGTGGACGCCCTGCTCGACGAGGAGCTGCTGGCGAAGTACTCGCCGTTCCCGGGCCCCTTCGAACGGGGCGTGGTGGCCTGCACCGGCGCCGAGTTCTGCCGGTTCGCCGTCGTCGAGACCAAAGAGCGCGCCGTGACCTGGGCGCGCTGGCTCGACCGGCAGCTGGCCGATGAGCCGGTGGGGGAGCGCCCCGCCGCCGGCGTGGCCTCGCCACGACGCGAGGACGCGGGCGTCATCCGCATGCACTTCTCGGGGTGCTCGGCTTCGTGCGCGCAGCCCCAGATCGCCGACATCGGCTTCCGGGGAGACGTCGCCCACGTGGGTGAGCGGATCGTCGAGGCCGTCGACATCGGGATGGGTGGGTCGCTCGGCCCCGACGCCGGGTTCATCGACTGGATCGAGAACGCCCGACCCGTCGACGACGTGCCCGACGCACTGTTGCGCACGGTGCGCCGGTACCAGTCCGAACGGCGGGAGGGCGAGCCCTTCTACAACTGGGCCCGCCGCGTCCCCGACGAAGAGCTGGCGGCCACCCTGGCGGGCCTCGACACCGCCCACGTGTCCGTGGTGAACCCGTGAAGGGATTCCGCATCCGCGACGAGATGAACGGCGTGGCCGAGCCCCCGGGGAAGACCTGGTTCTGGGAGCTCGAGGCCGGCGTCATCTTCGCCGACCGCTGCATCCAGTGCGGCACGTGCGTGGCCGTGTGTCCCTCCAATTCGATCGGCGTCAACCGGGACAGCGGCCTGCCGGAGCTGGTGAAGATGTGCACCGGATGCTCGTTGTGCTGGGACTTCTGCCCCCGCGGCGGGCTGCGCTACGAGGCCCTGTGGCCGCCGTCGACCTCGGAGTCCGAGGCCGGCGAGGTCCCGGTCGTCGTGAAGTCGGACTCGGCCGACACCTACTGGAAATTGACCGGGGGTCCCCCCGGCGACGGCCTCGGAGCGGTGGTCGGCGAGTACGCGGTGCGGGCCGGCGTCCCGGCCGACGACGTCCAGGACGGTGGCGTGGTGACGGCGATGCTCCTGGCGCTGCTCGCCGGGGGCGACATCGACGGCGCCCTGGTGTCGCGCCCCAGCGACGACCCCGACGAGCCCTGGAAGGGGATCGCGACGGTCGCCACCACGGCGAAGGAGATCATTGCCGCGGCGGGGAGCTTCTACAACCAGACGATGGCGCTGGCCGAGCTCGACCTGACTCGCTACGACCTCCCCGCCAAGCCACGTCTCGCCGTGGTGGGAACCCCGTGCGAGATCCAGGGCATCAGGGCCATGCAGGCCCGCCGGTGGCCGACGGGGGCGCACCGGATCGACGCCGTGGCCCTGACGATCGCCCTGCTGTGCACCAAGAGCTTCGACTACGAAGCGCTCATGCTGCGTGAGCTGCGCGACAAGCGGGGCCTCGATCTCGACCGGGTCAGCAAGGTCGACGTGATCCACGGACGGATGATCGTCGAGTACCGCGACGGCTCGGTGGCCGTCGACGAGCCCGTGAAGGACTTCCACGGGGCGGCCCTCAAGGGTTGTGACGAATGCGCCGACTTCCTGGGCCGCAGCGCGGACATCTCGATCGGAAGTGTGGGGTCGCTGGCGGGCTGGTCGAGCGTGCTGGTTCGGACAGAAGCCGGCCGGCTCGCCTTCGAGCGCGCCCGAGGACGCCTTGACGTGCGTGACCTCGACGATCGCGAGGCTCTGGTGCGTCTGGACAATCTGGACAAGCGGATCGCGCAGCGGACGCTGCAGCGCAAGTTGGACCCCGACGCCCCACTGTTCATCGACTTCGCCGAGCATCTCGACACCTACGGGGGCACCGATCGCGCCCCGGTCGTCAGGGACCGGTGAGGTTCGCGTGCTGAGCGTCACGCCGTGAGCGTCGTCGAGCCTGCCGCCGGCCTCCGCCTGGCGCAGCCTGAAGAGCCCGCCGAGATGCGTGACGCGTTGCGCGACGCGCTTCTGGGGGGGACCGACTGGCGCGACGGCTTCTCCGACGACGTCTGCATCGGCCTGTGGCTGTGGGAGCAGTGGCGACCCGCCCTGGAGCCGCTGAGCATGGACCGGGAGGCCTTCGTCGACGTCATCATCTCCTATCGCCGCGAGCTGTGGCTCTGGTTGATGGGGGAGAGGATGTGGGAACAGTGCATCTCCGGCCTGGCCGGCCGGGTGGCGCGGCGCCTGCCCGGTCACTGACCCCGGGCCGGCCCACGGGGTGGCGAAGGCCGGCGGGCCTGTCGGAGACTGATCCCGTGGCCGCCCACGATCCTCGACGTCCGGCGCCTGTGGTGCGCCTGCGCGGCGTGGCGGTGGTCAGGGAGGGCCGGCCCATCCTCGACGACGTCGACTGGGACGTGGCACCGGGGGAGCGTTGGGCCGTCCTCGGGCCCAACGGATCGGGAAAGACCACCTTGCTCCAGGTGGCGGGCATGCGGCTGCTGCCCACCCGCGGCACCGTCGAAGTGCTCGGCGCCCGCTACGGCAGGACCGACGCGCGGGCGCTGCGGACCCGGGTGGCCTTCGTCAGCCAAGCCATCCTGCGCAGCTTGAGGCCCACCCTCAGCGCCCACGACGTGGTGCTCACGGGGCTCCATGCCGCCCTCGAGCCGTGGTGGCACCACTACGGGCCTGCCGACCACTCCCGGGCCGACGGGCTGCTGGCCGAGGCGGGCCTGGGTCACCTCGGTGCCCAGGAGTTCGGGGTGCTGTCCGAAGGCGAGCGCCAACAGGTGCTCCTGGCCCGGGCTCTGATGGGGGCACCCGAGCTCCTGCTCCTCGACGAGCCCGCGGCGGGTCTCGACCTCGGGGCACGGGAGCGGCTGGTGGCCCGCATCGCCGCGCTGGCAGCCTCGCCCGACACTGTGCCCATGGTGCTCGTCACCCACCACGTCGAGGAGATCCCCCCGGGGACGACCCACGTGGCACTGCTGCGGGGCGGCCGGGTCGTGTGCGACGGGGAGGCGGGGTCGGTGTTGACCTCCGCCGCGGTGTCGGCGTGCTTCGACGTCCCCGTGACCGTGGCGCGATCGGGGGCCCGGTGGACGGCGCGGGCGTCGGCGCACGACGCCACCTCCTCTTCGGGCCCAGGGTGATGGGGCACGACGGCCGACACCGAGGCGCGAGGCCACGGACGGTTCCCGACCATCCACCTATCGTGATGCATTTCTCTGTAGGGTCATGCAACGTCGGAAGGTAGATCGAGGGGTTCTTGACGATCGTGGTCGTCCTCCTGATACTCGTCGTGGTGTGGGCGGCGGTCCTGGGACCGAGCCTTCTCCGGCGGAGAGTCGAACGGCGGTCAGGCGACTCCATCGGTGAGTTCCACCAGCACCTGCGCGTGCTCCGGCGTACCGGGCCGGTCCTGGTGCCACCCGCCTTCCGCCTCACCACCGCGCTGCCCGAGGACGCCTCGGCCGACCGTGCCCGCCAGGCGGCGGGAGGCCGCAACCTCATCCTGATCCGCCCCGACGCCGTCGCCCCCCCGCCCAAGCGCCGCGCCGTGTCGTCGGCGCAGAGGCCGGACCCGTACTTCCGTCCCGAAGCATGCAAGCGACGTCGTGACGTCCTTGCCACCTTGGCGTGCGTGATCGCCGGCTCCGGGGTGCTCGGGGCCATCCCGGTGCTGCGGCCTCTGCTCGGCCTGACGGCGTTCGCCTTCGTGATCGCCGCGCTGTACGTGGTCATGCTGGTCCGTTTCGGGAGCAGGGCCACCGAGCGCGCCGCCAAGTTGCGGTACCTTCCCGAGCCGGTCGAGTACGACGAGCCCACCGTCGTCATCCGCCGCGCCGCTCGCTGACGTCGTCACCCGGTGCCGCCCGAGGCGCGTACGGCCGATCTGACGAGGCTGGGCGACGATGCTCGCCACGAGCTCGAGGCGTCGCACCGGGCCCGTGAGACGGCCCTGGCGTCGTGTCGGGAGACCATCCGGTCCTGCGGCCTCGCCATCCGGGCCGTGCACCGGCTCCAGCCCGCCGAGGCCGAGGCCCGGGTCGACGAGGCCGATCAGAGCCTGCGCCGCGCCCAGCAGGCGCTGGCCCCCTTCCCGAGACTGGCGGCGGCCGGGTTCCTTCACGACGCCGAGAAGGAGCTCGCCGAAGCACGACTCACCTCCGCCCTCGTCGGCGGGACTCGGCTCCCGGGGCCCGGGGACCTCGAGGTGGGCCTGGCGGCGTGGCTCAACGGCCTGGCCGAGGCGGCCTCGGAGCTGCGCCGCCATCTGCTCGACCGCCTGCGCGACGGCGACACGGCGAGGGGCGAGGAGCTGCTCGGTGCCATGGAGGACGTCTACGACATGCTCGTCACGATCGAGTACCCCGATGCCATCACCGGAGGGCTGCGGCGGGCGACCGACGCCCTGCGTGCCGTGGTCGAGCGCAGCCGGGCCGACGTGACCACGACCGTGCTCCAGGCCAGCCTGCAACGGGCCATCGAGCAGCGTCTGGGGATGCCGGGCTCCTCGCAACGATGAGGGTCGGGGACCTCACCACCCCGGCCCTGGTGGTGGAGGCCTCGGTGCTGGAGCACAACCTGGCCACCATGGCCGCAGCCCTCCCTGGCGGGCGTCTGCGCCCGCACGTCAAGGCGCACAAGTGCACGGCTCTGGCGGCCCTCCAGGCGGCCCACGGGCATCAGGGGTTCACCTGTGCCACCACCGTGGAGGCTCAGGGGTTGGCCCGGGCCGGACTGGGAGACGACCTCGTGCTCGCCAACGAGGTGGTCGACGTGGCCCGACTCGGCCGGCTGGCGCGCTCGGGGGCCCGGGTGACGGTGGCTGTCGATTCGGAGGAGACCATCGCCGCGGCCGCCGCGGCCGGAGTCGGCGAGGTCGTCGTGGACGTGAACGTCGGGCTGCCCCGCTGTGGCTGTGCACCGCAGGCGGCGGGCCGGCTGGCGGATGCCGCTCGGGCCCGGGGCGTGGCGGTGCGGGGGGTCATGGGGTACGAGGGCCACGTCGTGGGGGTGGAGGACAGGGCACGACGCGTCGAGATGGTCGAGGTCGCCATGGAGAAGCTCATGGAGGCCCACGACCTGGTGGGAGGCGACCTCGTGTCGGCCGGCGGGACGGGCACCTACGACATCAACACGTGGGCGAGTGAGATCCAGGCCGGGTCGTACGCGCTCATGGACAGCGCCTACGCGAAGCTCTCGCTGCCCTTCGGCCAGGCCCTGAGCGTCGTCGCCACGGTGGTGTCGGTCTCGCCCGATTGGGCCGTCGCCGACAGCGGGGCCAAGGCCCTCGGGATGGATCACGGCAACCCGACGATCGAGGGTGCGGAGGTGTGGTTCTGCTCGGACGAGCACCTGACCTTCGCGCCCGGGGGCCCCGTCGCCGTGGGGGATCGTGTGCGGGTCGTCCCCTCCCACGTCGACCCCACCGTGGCGTACCACGAGCGCATGTTCCTCGTCGACGGGGACGACGTCCTCGAGACCTGGCCTGTCGACCTGCGAGGGTGGTGAGCCCGGTTCAGGACCCGAAGCCCTGGCTAACAGTAGGGGCGGGCCAGGGTTAGGAGGAATTCACCGGCGGGTGCCTCCCACATCGAGTCGACCAGGAATCCCGCCGCGTAGAGCTCGTCCTCGACCCCCGGGCGGGTGAACTTCGAGCTGATCTCGGTGAGCAGGTCCTCACCGGCCTCGAAGGTGACGTCGATCGACAGATCGGCGATGGAGACCTCCTGGTGCGAGCGGGAGCGAAGGCGCATCTCGATCCGCTTCGCCTCCTCGTTCCAGACGGCCACGTGGTCGAAGCGTTCCGGATCGAACGACGCGTGCAGCTCACGGTTGAGGACGTGCAGGACGTTGCGGTTGAAGGCGGCGGTGACCCCCTGGGCGTCGTCGTAGGCGGCCAGCAAGCGGGCCCGGTCCTTCACCAGGTCGGTGCCGAGCAGGAGCCTGTCGCCGTGGGCCATCATGCAGTCGAGGTCGAAGAGGAACCGACGGCGTTGGTCCGGCGTCAGGTTCCCGATCGTGCTCCCGAGAAAGGCGATGAGGCGCTTCCCTTCGCTGGGCACCCGGTCGACGTGATGGTGGAAGTCCCCGACCACGGCGTGGACGAGGAGGCCTGGGTATTCGTCGGCCAATGCGGTGGCCGCAGCCCACAGCGTCCCGTCGCTGACGTCGAGCGGGACGTAGCGGCGCAGTCCCCCGGTCCCTTCCATGGCATCGAGCAGGACCCGTGACTTGTCGCAGGTCCCCGCGCCCAGCTCCACCAATGTGTCCGCCCCGGCGGTGGCGGCGATCTCGGGCGCGTGCTGCTCGAGCAACATGCGTTCGGCCCGTGTGAGGTAGTACTCGGGGAGCCGGGTGATCTCGTCGAAGAGCTGGCTGCCGCGGTCGTCGTAGAACCAGACCGGTGGCAGCCACTTGTGCTCGGCGCTCAGGCCGATGCGGACGTCGTTCTCCAGCGCGCCGCGCAGGTCGTCGGCACTCAGGTGGACGTCCATGGACGGCATGGTGGAGGACAAGGGCGTTCAGCCGTCGCGGGCCAGCACCAGGCCGGTGAAGGGCCAGCGCGCCGATGGGGGGAAGAAGTTGCGGTAGGTGGCCCGGATGTGGTCCGAGGACGTGACGCAGCTGCCGCCGCGCAGGACGTACTGGTTGACCATGAATTTCCCGTTGTACTCGCCGACGGCCCCGGGGGCGGGACGAAAGCCGGGGTAGGGGCTGTAGGAGCTCGATGTCCATTGCCAGACGTTGCCGAAGAGCGACGCCCCCTGAGTGGTCGGCCGCGGGTGGAGGATCGACAGGTCGAGGAAGTTGCCTTCCGGGACGTGATCCGAGGCCACCGCCTCCCACTCGGCCTCGGTGGGCAGGCGGGCGCCCGCCCACCGGGCGAAGGCGTCGGCCTCGTAGTAGCTGACGTGGCAGACGGGCTCGGCCGGGTCGACGAGTTGGGGTCCTCCCAGGGTGAACAGCCACCAGTCGTCCACCACCTTGAACCAGTAGAGCGGTGCTTCCCAGCCCTCGGCCTGTGCTGTGGCCCAGCCGTCGGACAGCCACAGGTCAGGGCGGCCATATCCGTCGTCGTCCATGAACGCCAACCACTCCCCACAGGTGACGGGTCGGTCGGCCAGGGCGAAGGGTTCCAGGTGGGTGGTGTGGCGCGGAACTTCGTTGTCGAAGGCGAAGCCGTCGTCGCCGAAGCCGACCTCGGCCAACCCGCCGTCGTGCTCGATCCAGCCGGTCGAGGGCGACGACCTCGGGGCGTCCATCTTGACCGTGGTGTAGGCGGGTTGGAGCGGATTGCACGACAGCACGTGTTTGATGTCCATGAGCAAGAGCTCCTGGTGCTGTTGCTCGTGGTGCAGGCCGAGCTCGACGAGGTTCGAGACGTCGCGAGCCAGAGGGCCTTGCAGAAGCCGGGCCATCGACTCGTCCACGTGCCGGCGGTACTGGGCCACCTCGGCGACACCGGGCCGGGACACGACACCGCGGCGAGGTCGGGGGTACCGGGCGCCGACACCCTCGTAGTACGAGTTGAACAGGTAGGCGTAGGCGGGATGGAAGGGGCGGTAACCGCTCAGCTCCGACTCGAGGAGGAAGGTCTCGAAGAACCACGACGTGTGCGCCCGGTGCCATTTGGTGGGGCTCACGTCGGGCATGGACTGGACTGTCTGGTCCTCCGGTGAAAGCGGAGCAGCCAGCGTCTCTGTCAGGTCACGCACCTGGCGGTAGCGCGACGCCAACCGGGTGGACCGATCGGTCGTCGTGATCAGATCACCCATGCCCGTCTCCGTGTCATCGGCGCACAGCGTAGGCGGAGGGTGTCACGTCGAGAGCCTCGGACCCGAGCCGGTGCGATTTCCTGACGTCATCTTTTCCCAGCCGGCCCAAAAGCATGCCGCGGCCCCCTGTGATGGAGAAAGGTGCAGGTCGGAGCTGAGTATCGCCGTCCTCGTCGACGCACCGACCCTCGGGGTCGTCAGGTTCCGGGGTCCAGTGCCCGGGGGGGTGGCGCCGTGGTGCGAGCGCCCCGGCGCCGGCGTTGCCTCGAGACGGTAAGGGCCACGACGAGCCCGGCGGCGCTGCAGATCGCCAAGACGATACCGGCGGAGAAGGCCAAGGGCCGGTAGTGCAACTCCACGGTGTGCGCTCCGGCGGGGATGACGGCTTGGAGCATCACGCCGGAGAACCGCTCCAGGGTCAGGGGCTTGCCATCGATGGTGCCGTGCCAGCCGGGCACGTCGGTGAGACGGAGCCGCAGCACCGACGCAGTACCGGCGTGCGTCTCGAGCTTCCACGACGCGGGGTCAGGGTGGGTGACCGACACCGGCGTCCCCCGGGCGTCGGGCGAGGGCAGCGCGCCCCCGGCCGACAACCGGGTGAGAGTGGCCTGTGCCGCCCCGGGGATGCGGTAGAGCTCCTCGTCACCCACCATGGTGTCGAATACCGCGCCCCGCGGACCCGGCGCTCCCGCCGGCTCGAGGACGAATGAGACGCCGTAACGGCGACCGATGGCAGCCGATGTGACGCCGGGACAGAACAGCGAATACTGCGCGTAGCCTGCGGTGTGCTGGGGCTGCCCGGTGGCGGCCTTCCACGTCAGGAAGTACGCACGCGGGAGCATGGGGTCGTAGGCGGCGAACTCCTGGATCTCATATACCACATTGACGTTCACCCGGATCCCCAACGTCGAGCACGAGATGGCCTCCCCATTGCCCACGAGGGAAGAACCCACGGCGCGTTTGAGGGCCACCTCGGTTGGTGTCGCCGGCAGGTACGAAGAGCTCGAGGTCCACAGCGGTGCCCCGACATCGACCAAGAAGGCCGTATCGCAGATCAAGAACGCCAACGCCGCCCATCGACCGAGCTCGAGCCGGCCGAGACTCGTTCGCGCTCTGTGCCGATGGGGTTTCCGGCCAGCGAGAGCCAGAATCCCGATCGCGACCAGGCCGAGGGCAATCTCGACCCCGGGCCAGATGAAGTTGTGAGCCCTGGTGGAGGCCAGACCCCCGGTGAGCTGGCCTCCTCCGACTGCCGCCAAGGTGACTAGGGCCGCTCCTGTCAGCACGAAGCCCGCTCCCGACCACCTGAGCACAGCGCCATCTCGCCATGAACGGACGACAGCGTCCATGCCCAAGCCGGCCAGGACCGCGATGGCAAGAGCGACGAGCATGATCGCCCGAGGCCAGCGCACCGTTTGGGTACCGGCAAATTTCGCGGCCACGGATATCACGGGCTGGCTGAACGAGAGGCCGGCCATGACGATGGCGACGGCGACAAATGCGACGACCTCACGCTGGCGCCACCTCAGCCCGACGGCACAGACGGCCAGGACCACGACGATGACACCCATGTAGGCGGTGTCACCGGTCACGGGATACCCGTTCAGGCCTGGAAAGAGGAAATGGCCCACCTCGGACGCCGGCACCGCCTGATCGCCGCCGAAGGCGCGACCACTCACGACGCGGGTGGACATCCTCGTTAGCTGCAGTCCCGGGAGCGCGAGCGGGGCGGCCAGCGCGAACCCGGCGATCGTGCCCACCACCAGGTCGAAGAGCGGCCGGAGCACCGCTCCAGATCCGCCCAGACGCGGACTGCAGAGCACGAAGAAGGCGGTCAGAAACACGATGAATGCCACGGCGAGCACGGCCATGGCGTCGGGCTGGCCGGCGTAGACGGCGAACGCCAACGCCAGCGCAAAGAGCGCGATGTCACGGGCGCGGTGCGCGCCACGTATGACGAGAAGTGCGGCCGCGAACAACCAACCCGCCCAGGACATCACCGACGAGATGGGCCAGCCCAGCCAGTTCATGAACGCCCCGCTGAGCTCGAACACGGTTCCCGCAAAGACGGACGCCACGACCCCGCAGCGCAGGACTCGGCTCAGCACGTAGACACCGGTTCCCGCGATCATAAGAGTGGCGATGACTTGTGCCGTGTAGGCGAGCCGCAACGGAACGAGGTAGCCGACAAGAGCGGGCACGCCGAAGGTGGCCGATTGCCAGTTGAATGCGAGCGGCATGCCCAGCGCGCTGTAGGGGTTCCACAGCGGCAACTGTCCGTGGTGTACCTGGGTCCACGCCAGCGTCGTCCAGGGGATCATCTGTTCGAGCTGGTCGCTGCCTCGCCCGTTGTGAAACACCGCCCCCGGCGTCTGGGACAGACCGAATCCGGAGAGCAGGTTGTAGGGGCCGAGGGACTGACCGTGAAGAAGGGCCGGGAGCAGCACCGCTCCCGCCGCCGCCACGACCCACAGCACCCCTAAGGCATCGGGTACCCACTTGCGCCCATGGCCATGACGAGAAGCCCTGGAATCAGACGGCACATGTCGGGCCACGGATCTGCGACGCTCCTCCCCCAAGACTCCCACGAAGAATCCCTCGCCGTTTCGATGCGACCGTCGACCCCGCTGGTCCGCCACGCGGGAGTCGCAAAAGGGTAATCGTCACAGATCTCGACCGTTGACCGGCGGCGATGCTCCGCTTGTCTGGTAGGTCCCCCGTCTCCTTTGGGGCCCTCATGGCCTCTACGAGCCCCGGTGCCGGACCGACGTCTCCGGCACCTGGCGGGAGCCGTAAGAAGCGTCGACCGGAGCCTGGGCGCTGCCTCGTTCCCCGGTTGGGTGGACTCCGCAAGTTGGCAGATGCCCTCCGGCGGTCCGTCGCCATGGACGTTCCGAGCAGATCCGCGCCCCCCCGCCCCCAATGCAAGAAGAACGACGGAGTGCTCAATCGGACTGAGAAGATGTGACCCGACGCTTCCGTCAGGCCACCCCCGTGGGGTCCGGCATGTGAGAGCGTCTGCGAACGGGAGAAGACGACGGCGGCACAAACACCTAGCCCGAGCGTGTCACCTCGTGAATCGGCTTCCGAACGTGAATGCGGCGATGTCGGTTTAGGTCGGACACACGATCAAGAGGCAGTCAAAGCGCAGTTGATGCGCAGCGGTGGCTGATTTACGGGGGCTGAGTCGGGTCCAGTCGTCCCCGACTCGACCGAGATCGCGACCGCCGACGGAGCCGGGGGATCATCGAAGCAACGACGAGTCCGACAACGGCGCCCGCGGCGAGAAGGAGACCTGCGCTGAAGGTCGCGGGCCAGTAGCGCAGCTCCACGGTGTGGGTACCCGCCGGTACCTCGGCTTGGAGCATGATGCCGGCGAACTGCTTCAGGGCGAGCGGGCGACCGTCGATGGTCGCCCTCCACCCGGGGACATCGGTGAGCCGAAGACGAAGGACCTGCGAACTACTTGCCTTGATGACGAGCTTCCACGACGAAGGGTCGGGATGGGTGACCGGCACCGGCCTTCCGGGGGCATTGAGGCCCGGCAGGCGGCCCTTCGACGGCATCGGCGTGAGCGTGGCCGCGGCCGCACCGGGAATGCGGAAGAGATCCTCTGTCTTACCCACCTGGGTGACGAATACTGCGCCCTTTGGTCCGGGGGCCCGAAGTCCAGGGGCCTTAATGGACTCCAGGACGAATCCCACCCCGTACAGTCGTGCCAGCGAAGCAGAACTGATCCCCGGACAATAGATGGAGTACAAGGGATACCCTGCTGCTTGGCCGGTGAGCGCCGTCCACGACGAGAAGTACGACGCCGGTGCCGAAGGGTCATAGAAAGAGAGCTCCTGAACGCCATAGGCACTCTGCGTGTTTTCCTGGACCCCGATGCCGGGCGGGAGAAAGCAGCCGTCGAATCCCAGTCCGATCAGCGAGGATCCCACTTCGTGCTTCAGGGTCTTCACCGCCGGCGTCGGGGAAAATGGCGCTTTGCTCGAAGTCCATAAGGGCTCCCCGGCGGACACCAGGAAGACTGTCTCGCAAATGAGGAGCGTCACCCCGGCCCATCGCCCGGCACTAATACGCGCCCGCCTATGGTCGGTCTTGGCACCGACTAATCGCGAGTGGGCGAGGACGAGAGCCCCCACCACCGCCAGACCTACGACGGTGTCGACGGAGGGCCAGATGAGGCTCTTGTCCCGGATGGAGGTCTCCGTCGGCGTCAGATGGCCACGTCCGAGGGCCCACAAAGCCACCAAACCCGCGCCGAACAATGCGAAACTGCCCCCGAGCCAGCGGCGAACGTTCCGCTGGTCATGGGCGCGTACCAGGGTGTCCATCCCGATCCCGGCCAATACAGCCAGGGCGAACGCAAGAGGCAGTAGGGCCCGCGTCCACCCTACTTCCCCGATGCGCGGCACTCGCTCGAGGACCGAGTCCACCCGCGGGATGAACGCAACGCACGCCATCGTGAGCGCCACGACGCCGAATGCGACTACTTCGGGACGGTGCCAATGAAGCGCCACCGCCGCCACGGCTAGCACGAGCGAGATCACGCCCACGTACTCGACCGTCTCATTATAGAACGAGAAGCTGAACCACTGGCTGCCGGCAATGGGCAGGCCGTCGAAACTCTGGGTGAACAAGCGGACGAGGTCGTGCACAGGAAGAGCCGGATATGCCCCTTGCCCTTGCGTCTGATGCAGTGAACCCGACAGGACCTGAAGTCCGGGCCACAGGAGCGGCGCTCCGAGCGCAGCTCCAGCGCCGGTCGCAACGCCCATGTCGAGCGTCGGCCGTCGGATCGGGCCCGCGCCCCCCAATCGCGGTGCCCGCAGCGCGAGCGCCGCGGCGAGGAACACGACGAGGGCCAAACCGACAAGCACGACGATCTCCGGTTGGCCGGCGTAGATCAAGGCCGCGAGCACCACGGCGAAGAAGGTGATGTTGCGAACTCGATGCCCGTCCCGCAGGACGAGGATGGCTGCCGCGAAGAGCCACCCCGCCCACGACAGGACGGCGGCTTCCTGCAAACCGAGCCATCCCACCATCGGACCGCTCAACTCGAAGACGGTACCGGCGAAGACACACCCCAACACGCTCAGGCGGAGTACGCGGCCCAGCACATAGACCCCGGTGCCGGCGACGATCAGGGTGAGAACTACCTGCACGGAAAATGCGAGGTTTACCGGGAACAGGTACCCGATCAGCGCAGGCACACTGAACGCCGCCGTTTGCCAGTTGAAGGCCAGTGGCAGGCCCAAGGCGGTGTAGGGGTTCCACAGCGGCAACTGGCCGTGGTGGACCTGGGTCCAGGCCAGCGTCGACCACGGGATGATGGCGTCGATCTGGTCGCCGGCCTGAATATTGTGGGCGACCACTCCGTGCTGCTGCAGGAGGCCGTACTGCGCCAGCAGGTCGTACGACCCGAACGAGGCGCCATGGGCCAAGACGGGGCCGAGCACCGCCGCCGCCATCGCCACGAGCCAGGCCAGGCTGAGCACGTGCACGTTGGTGCCGAGACCGCGTTGCGAAGCGGGGGGGGCCGAGGGAGTCGCGCTTGCGTTGAGTCCCCTCCCTGAATCCTCGACCACCACCCGCAGTCCTTCCCCCTGGCCCGGGTGACACTAGCGCGTAGAATTTTGGCCCTCACACCAGTTTGGCCCACTGCCAAGTCCCCGTAGGACTATGTCGGCGCGCGGTGGGAAACATCAGTCGCAAGGACGCATCAACCTCCTCTCCTATTCAATCGCACCATTGTCGTTGAGCTGCGGGTGCGCCAACGGGGGTTCATCAAACTGACGGCGGAGAAATTCCGGGTCATGTTCGATCCGCGTCCCGCCTTGACCGCGCTTCTGGT
>Ga0209415_10005010_pt1 | contig 24032 bp, 21 predicted proteins | sample PeaSoiSIISIP2007_FD_187696 | JGI IMG/M metagenome (GOLD analysis project Ga0209415, IMG submission 187696) | Peat soil microbial communities from Weissenstadt, Germany - SII-SIP-2007 (SPAdes) (version 2) | ecosystem: Environmental > Terrestrial > Soil > Wetlands > Peat | place: Germany... | reverse complement strand
CTGTTCCAGCCCCCCCGTCACCAGCCGCTCCCCCAACTCCCCGCTACATCGCCTTTTTCTTTGACGATACATCCATGCGAGTCTATGACGTTGTCTTCTCACGCCAGGCAGCGGAAGAGTTCGTGAAAAATAGTCTCAGGCCCGGCGACAAGATTGGAATATTCACGACCAGCACAACCGTCTCGCTTGATTTCACCGACAATGTGCCGAAGCTCCTTGAAACTCTTTCGAAGCTCCGGACTCACCAGAGAAAGGCCAATAGTGGAGGTTCTTCCTGTATTTGGATGAACCCCTCCCAGGCTTTTGAAATAACACAGTTCTACGATGAACATTCCGATGCGCTGGATCTCGCCATGGCGGAAAAGTGTGGCGATGTCCACGATGTCACTATCGCCGCACAAGCCACTTTTTCCCTTGCTGAGCAATTTGCCCAGGGCACCCTCGGCATCATCAGCGATGTCATTCGCTATCTCGGCCGGATGCCCGGCCAACGAATGCTCGTGCTCGCTTCATCTGGATTCCTCACTCAAACTCTCGCGGAAAAACAGGACAGGGTCATAGACGACGCGCTGAATGCTAACGTAATGATCAACTCACTCGACGCGAAAGGACTGGTCGCTGAAAGGTCCGGCTATGACGAGGAGTATGGACCCGTTCCCATAGACCCAAGTGCGGCGAAGATGCTTGCTCTATTCGACGAATATAAGAGTATGAACCGGGAGGTTATGAACGACCCACTCGCAATATTGGCCGATGGCACCGGCGGGAAATTCTTCCACAACCGCAATGATCTCGATGTCGGCCTACGCGACATGGTTGCCGCACCCGACGTCTCCTACATTCTCACGTTTTCTCCCACAGATCTGAAAGCAAACGGTTCTGCACACTCACTGAAAGTGAAGCTTCCTAATTCGCACGGCGTAAGAATTCAGGCTCGCCGCGGATATTTGGCGCCAAGCCCGAACCCAACAGATTCGCAGAAAAAGCAGCGCAAACTGGACAGCGCCGTCCTCGCCGCCGACAACTCCGAATCAATGCCCGCACAATTGACAACCGAAACCGGCAAATCGGGAGCAGGCGAGCCGACACTAAAAGTCGGTGTCCATGTGGACGTCACCAGGCTCCCCTTTCAAACCGAGGGAGACCGCAAAGTCGAACGCTTGATTTTCGTGACCGCGCTCTTCGACACCGAAAATCATTTCTTGGCTGGCACCCAGGGAATCATGGATCTGAGGTTAAAGAAAGACACGCTGGCGACCGTATCAAATCAGGGTCTCGACGCCAAACTCTCCTTGCAGGCCCCGCCTGGCAATTACAGGCTGCGCCAGGTCGTCCAGGAAACCGGCGACGGCCGCATCACAGCCATCAGCCGCCCCGTCGAAATCCGTTAGCATCTCGGAGGCGTCATACGAGTCAGTTGGCCTCGGCTAGAGGCTTATGTGGGTATGGAGAGAACCCCAATGCAAAGACTTCCCATTGTTCTTGGATTGCTGTTGCTCACGGGTATTGCAGTCATCGGATTTGCGGCGGGGCTCCCAGCCATTGCAGCTCCCAATCACAATGGAGGCGTGCGGCAGCAGGCGCGGATGGGGACCGAAGAAGCGCTCCGCCAGCTGCTGACCACGCAGGCTGCGGCATGGAACCGCGGGGACATTGGGGGATTCATGGAGGGATATTGGAAGTCGGACCAGACCACTTTTTCGGGATCGTCGGGTGTATCGCGAGGCTGGCAAGCGCTGCTCGACCGCTACCGGAAAAACTATTCCACCCGAGCCATCATGGGGCATCTGGAGTTCAGCGAGTTGGAGATTACTCCTCTTGGGGATGGTGCCGCGCTGATTCTCGGGCGTTGGCACCTTGATCGGGAATCGGGGCCCACTGGTGGAGTGTTTACTCTGGTGGCGCGGCGATTTCCGGAGGGCTGGCGGATCATCCACGATCACACGAGCGAAATGGTCATCGGGAAGGCAATTGCGCATCCATAGAGCAGGAATACTGGCGGACGCGGATCCGCCAGGGAAGCTGTTCAGATTCGGGCATGAATTTTGCCTTTAAGGTTGACGCAGGATCCGGCGCCATTTGATGAAACTCAATGAGCCGGCAACGTTTGTCGAGCCATTGTTCAGCGTCCCACGGAGCGCCTTCTTCAAGAGGGCCCGGGGCGCCTCTCACTAAAAAAACCTCAGATCGTAGTGGCTGCCCTCGACCCATCCAATCTTGCGCGTCGAAAGCGCCGGGCGCGGAGAGGTTCTGCAACATCTGCCATCGGCCTGGCGACTCAGACGGAACAAGTGCATATATTAAATAGAAAAAAAATGACGGATTGTTGCCAATAATCAGGGCTCCGGCCCGCGAATGATTGGCAGCGTCGGCGCCGACTTGCTGCCACGGTTCGATGAAGCGAGGCGCGGAATAGTGAGTGCGATTGAAAATGCCATACCATCCGATCAGCAGGATGCCAACAATGGACGTGGAGAGGATTATTCGATCCCGTCCTGGCCGCAACGATTCCAGAGTTAAGCCGATGGGGAGCAGCAGCCACGCCGCGATCGGCAATAACCGTTTTGCATTAATGATCCCTGCGAGCGTCATTAAGACCAGGAGCGCTGCGCCATATATTAGGAAACGCCTGGCCGGGGGCGAGGAGCATTTGAATGTCACCAGCAGACACGCTGCGATGCACAAACATGCGGGAATACCCAGCGCCAGGAACCATGGCGCGACGGATTCGCTGACGAAAAGGTTGTAAATCTCGAAGCCACCCAAAAGAACGGTGGTTGCCGGAGAATTGTCTGATGCAATTCCAAAGCCCAATTCGTGGAAGAAGGAGCGCCAGAGCGGGAGGTAGGCGAGCGCGAGGAGGCTTCCACTGGTGATCAAAATCACCGCTGCTCGACGCCAATTCGCGCGCTCGCGTATGGCGAAATCGATCGCCAAGCAAGCCAACATGGCCCAGCCAAAATAGTTGGTATAAACGAGCGCGGCCGCCAGGAAAAACGTCGCGCACCAGCGCCCGACGCTTGGCTTTTGGACCAAACGAATGTACGAGTAGGTGAGCCAGGCCACGATTGCAAAGCAAAACGAATACCACGCGGCCATTCGACCGTAGTGATACCCGTAGGGCCAGAGCGCTCCGATCCACAACACAGCCCGGGCGCTGCGAGTCCCGCCCAGTTCTACGGCAGTTCGCGAAAGCATCCATAGCCCAAATAAGTAGAAGGCGATTCCCGGCAGGCGCAACGCAACGAAACTTGCACCAGTTAACCTTAGCCAGAAATGGAAGAGAACATCGAACAGCGGCGGGTGCTCGTGAATTCCTTCGCCAACCCAGAACTTGTGAAGAATTTGGGAGACAGGTTCGGTGGCCGCGCGGATGATGAAGACCTCATCATAAAAAATAGTGATCCAGCGGTTGGTTATGAAAAGCATCACTCCGAGTGCGGCCAAGAGAAGAAATTCGGGAGTACGACGCCGGAAGGTTTGATGCATTAGGCAGTTCTTCTAAGGGCTGGAGTGCGCCGCGCATTTCCGCGAATTAACTCGCTCCATGCTTTACAGGAAACCCGGCCCAGGTATTGGCCAGCCCAAGTACTTCCCGCACGACCTGCAACGCATCCCCAGTGTGTCGCCACCAGTGGTCGGCGTCGAATGTGTCCTCGCGGGCATAACGCACGGTCAGGGCCGGATCGGTCCCCACCAGCTTGTGCCATATGGCATGAACGCGGCGCGTATGCGCTTTGGAGGTCACAATGATGACTCTATGAATTCCCTCGTCGCGCGCCGTCTTGGCAATTACCTGCACTTCATCCTCTGTGTCGTAAATAGTCGTCTCCAGAACGCGGGTGGATTCGGCGGGCACGCCCAATTGAATCAGCACGCGTTGGCTATAAAAGGCCTCACCGAGATAGTCGATCCCCAGGTCATGCAGTTCCGACGTAGGATCTCCGGGACGCGTGATCCAAACTTCGGGGACGGTGTTTGCACGGTAAATCTCCGCGGCTTCGCGAGCTCGAGCCGGCATTCCTCCGCTTAAAACAACGGCGACTGGCGCGGGAGTCAGTGGATCTTCCACTACAAGCCAGGTACCCAGATGACTCAGCAACCACAAGCCTAAACCGCCGACAACCAGCAGAATTAAGAGCGTCCAGAGCAGGCGGCGCGGCCAGCGGCGGCGAGTTCTCACGCCAAAATCCCCGCGTTCCGATGCGCGGCGAATGAAAAAGTTTTTCCGGTTGGTTTCAATCGCATCTCTCTCAGGCCTTGACGCGCCGAATCGTACCTTTCGCTGAAGCCACGGTCAATTGCCTTCCCGGCAACAAGCGTATCACCCGCGCTTTAGCTCCGCCATGAAGCAGGCTAGAATTCGTGTGGAATGATTTGGATGCGGGTGGAGACCTTTTATCCGGGGAGATTGATTTCATGCGTGCGGTAATAACGGGCGGCGCTGGTTTCCTTGGCTCACACTTGTGCGATGCCCTGCTCGCACGCGGTTGGGAAGTAGTCTGCCTGGACAACTTGATCACCGGCCAAGATGGCAACATCGCCCATCTGGCGTCGAATCCAAAGTTTAGCTCGATGCGTCACGACGTCTCCCGCTATATCGATGTCCCCGGTCCCGCGAATGCTGTCCTGCATTTTGCTTCTCCAGCCAGTCCTGTAGATTATTTGCAGCACCCTATTCCTACGCTGAAAGTCGGCTCGCTCGGCACGCATAACGCCCTTGGCCTGGCACTCGCAAAGAAGGCTAGATTTCTTCTGGCCTCCACTTCGGAATGTTATGGCGATCCCGAAGTCAGCCCGCAGCCGGAAACGTATTGGGGCCATGTGAATCAGATTGGCCCGCGTGGAGTTTACGACGAGGCCAAGCGCTTCGCCGAAGCCATCACCATGGCCTATCACCGTTACCACGGGCTGGATACGCGTATCGTGCGCATCTTCAACACCTATGGCCCGCGCATGCGCCTGAATGACGGGCGGGCGCTCCCCAATTTCCTTTATCAGGCACTTACCGGCCAACCCATTACCGTTTATGGAGATGGCCGGCAGACCCGCAGTTTTTGTTACGTGAGCGATCTTATCGAGGGCATATGCCGCCTGCTGGAATCCGACGAGCATCTGCCCACGAACATTGGCAATCCGCAGGAAATCACGATTCTGGAATTTGCCGAGCGCATTCTTGCGTTAACTGAGGCCAAGGTCCCCATCGAATTTAAGCCGCTTCCGCAGGACGACCCCAAGCAGCGATGCCCGGACATAACCAAAGCCAAGCGCGTATTGAAGTGGGAACCAAAGGTGGGGCTGGAAGAGGGATTGCGCCTGACGCTCGCTTACTTCCGCAAACAAGTTGCTGCGGTTTTGTAAACTTCTCTGAAAAATCGGTAGTGGGCTACTTTGGCTGCGAGTGCAAGAAGAGCCTTTAGGAACGCATCAAATGTTGAGTCTCAGGAGTCTTGCATTCATCCTATGCTCAGCCATACGGCGCGCGCGCGCCCTGTCCTGCGCTGCTCTCCATTGCTCTCCCGACATAATTAACAAAAGAAAAGGAAGGAAAATGCATAAAAATAACGCAACGAAAATGGCTACAGCCGCTCCCCTGTGCATGCGCAGTCTCCTACGAGTAGTATACACCTCCCAAGGCGGTCACGGCTCGGGGCGCGATTTCAAAGTAGCCCACTACCGAAAAATCACGTTCTGATGAAGCGACACCGAGGGGCCCCACCCTCGCGCCGACAGCTTCCGCCGGGACGAGGATGGGGCCTGTGCTTTGCTCCGGGGAATTCCAGTTAGCGCGTGCCGAGATATTGCACGTGCACGTAGGTTCCGGTTTCCGTGTTGTAGAGCAGGTACCATCCCGGGTGATCAGGGTCGTCATACACTACGAGATCCTCCGCACAGTCCCAGCACCAATCAACGGTTTCGGGCCAATCCCAGGCGGCTACCTCAAAGTGGAAGCCACCGGGAAACCAGAACGTGTGGCGGTCCCTGTCGAACCCACCGATTCGGAATATAAACGATGGACCAACATGCTCGAACCGGCCGTACTGAGACGAACGGACCTGGAGAAATCGCTTGTCATCCGGGCTGTCATGCCCGTACCAGCGGTCGTTGTTCACATGCTGGCGATTGTCAATTTTGCCGCCTTCAATCTTTTCGCCTTCGCGTTCGTTATATCCAGTCGCTCGCGCCGACGGAGGCGGTGGAATGCGTCCACCATTTCCGCGATGCTGCTGGTGCTGTTCCTGCTGGCCCCCGCCCTGTGCGAATGCCGGTCCCAAACTCACTGCGAGTAACATCCCCAGCGCAACGCTCATGATCCCTTTCATGGTTTCCTCCTTTCACATTTTCAGTGGAAGAGGTAAGCGGGCGAGCATGGCGCGATGCTCGCCCGCCTCCATGGCTCTGGTTAAGACCGGAGCCGCGGAGATGCTTGTTCCAATCGCGCGATGAGATCTTGTGCCGGCTCGGGAGTGGTCACTTCCGTGCCGCGCACAATTTCCCTGGCGCTGAGGGACCGCCCGTAGAGGTTACGATTCGCTCGGCCATCCGGCCGCAGCGTGGAGCCCTCGAGCGAAACACCGGCGAAAACTCCTCGTGCGCGCGAGTAGCTCAGGATTTCCGAACGCATGAGGGCGTCGGTGTCCGCTGAGGCCGAACGCCCCACGGGCCCTGCCGCCGCGGAAACGTCACCGCCCAACTTCACCTTGCTGCGCATCAGGCTGTTGGCTCCGCGATCGTTCATCACCAGAAAAACGAAGTCGGTGGCTTCTCCGCCAATCTGGAAGCCGACACTGGCTCCTTCGAGCGCGTACATCGCTGGAGCGCCCCACGGCCCATCAAAATCCTTGCCCGTGCGGCAGACCATTGCACCGCGTCCGTAGCTTCCACCAACCACAAATGCCCCCTTCAGTACCGACGGCATCACGATGACGCAGCGTGCCCTGTCAATTAGATCTTGCGGGATGTCATCGGGCACGTTCAGGATTTCGTGCATCACCATGCCGGCACTTTCTAATCGTTTGCGTTCGTCTTTATCCCTGTCGGCATTGTTTGCGAATGCGATGGGAGCAAGCGCGAGCATTCCCATCAGGAAAAGAATTGTTCTCTTCATCACTAAACCTCCTGAGAAGAATTCGAATCTTTCTGAAACTGTTACCCACGGTTGAAGAAGGCAATACTCCTGCCATTTCCGCAGGAATCCGCTAAGTCCCACAGTTTCAGAATGTAGGAACACCCACGCGCTCACTATCAGAGGGTACTAGCCCTGTAATTATGGAACGCCCAGTGTTTCTTTTTCTAAGGGGGGATGCAGCATGACCATGGGATGTTGCCGGAGAAGAAAAAGGGAAAGGGATTGCAGCGAAAATCAATTCCACTGAACCACTGAGCAATTCTAGGTGGCGAAATTAGTGCGTTGTGGCGGCAACTGCACCCTCGGGCCGGCCAAAAGAGTAATACTCAAACCCCAGCGCTTCCATTTTGGGAGGATCCAGCAGATTTCTTCCATCGAGCAAGAGTGGGCGCAGCATCGAGCGGCGAATGCGCTCCCAATCGAGGGCTTTGTATTCCTTCCATTCCGTCAAGAGCAGCAGCGCTTCGGCGCCCTTCGCCACTTCATAGGGGTCATGCGAATATTTCAAGTCGGGATACATCACCTGGGTGCGTTCAATGGCTTGTGGATCCGATGCGAAAATGCGCGCGCCTTCGCTGCGCAACCTGCCGATTACTTCAATGGCTGGTGAAAAACGAATGTCATCCGTGTTGGCCTTGAATGCCAGTCCCAGCACCCCAATCTGCTTATCCTTGATGATCCACAGCGCACGGCGCACCCGGCCCACAAATGCATCAATTCGATTCTTGTTCACGCGTTCCGCTTCCTTCAACATGGCGAACTCGACGCCGGCTTTTTCGGCCAGGCGGATAAATGCTTGCACATCTTTCGGCAAGCAAAACCCGCCAAATCCAATCCCGGCGCGGAGGAATTGCGGCCCGATGCGCGGGTCCATGCCCATGGCGCGCGTGACTTCCTCCACATCGGCGCCCAGCTTTTCGCACAAATCGGAAATCAAATTTGCATAGGAAATTTTCAGGGCCAGGAAGGAATTCGATGCGTGTTTAATCAGCTCGGCGCTGTTGATGGTAGTCACCACGAATTGCTCGGCGCTAATCGGAGGACACTGTTTCGCGTGCACAGGGCAGGTGAAGGTCCCTTCCAGGATGGGTTTGTAGATTTCCCGAAGCTGGCGTTCGGATTCACCGTCTTCCACGCCCACAACAATTCGGTCCGGGTGCAGAAAATCGTATACCGCCGTGCCCTCGCGCAGGAATTCGGGGTTGGACGCCACGCGAAATGTAATGCCGGGGTTCCGTCCATAAACTTGGAGTGCGCGTTTGACCTGGGTGCCGGTCTGCACCGGCACCGTGCTCTTTTCGATCACCAGTTTCGTGGTCCGCGCTTCCGAAGCAATCACGCGCGCCACATTTTCTATCGCGCTCAAATCGGCGTCGCCATCCACCAGCGGCGGGGTCCCCACACAGATGAAAATGACGTCGCCTGCATTCACCGCTTCCGCCACGCTATTGGTGAACGAAAGCCTCCCTGCCTGACGCGCCTCGTCGATCACCTCATCCAGGTGCTCCTCGAAAATGGGTACTTCGTCGGCGTTCAGCTTCTTGATCTTGGCTCCATCATTGTCCGCGCAGATAACCTGGTGGCCGATTCCGGCCAGGCAAGCGCCGGACACCAGTCCCACGTATCCACAACCAATGACGGCAATGCGCAAGATTTACTCCCTTCCCAAAAACGAAATGGGAAGTCCACGGACCATTATTTTCACCGAATTTGTGAACAGGTCAAAGCGGAATTCCAAAGTTCCGTCCATGTCCGCCAACTCTACGCATCAACTGCCATGGAAACCAGAAGACGGATGGCTTACGCGCGGTCACGCGGCGCCAGCGAATTGCGCATCATCAATCCCCGCAGCCCAAGCAACAACAAACGCGGTTGGTTTCGGCAAATATGCCAGAGAACTTGTGCGGCCTCGTCGCGTGAATATTGGCTAAGAGATCGCTTCGCCGGAGAATTCAACAGGTCCACCAGGCGGCTATAGTCGGCCTGCTGAAAATGGTGCAGCGCCCGGCGAATCAGCAAATGCAAATTCAATTCGCGCCGCAGAGCCAACAGTTTCCGGCTGCGCCCGCCATTCAGAATTGACTCGGCCACGCCTTCCGCCCCGCGCACACCCGTTACGATGCCACCCACGGTGGTCACCTTCACTTGGCCGGCGGCGTCGCCCACCAGATAAACTCGCCCTCCGCCCAGCGTCCGCTCCACCGGGACCCAGCCGGTATAAACCGGGATGCGCGCTCCTTGAAAACTCATCGGCTCGAAATGTTTTTTCTCCAGGAAACGTTCGAGCACGCTGCGTGTTTGGGCGCCATCCTCTCCAATCAACCCCAGCGCAGCTTGCCCATTCGCTTCCGGTATGAGCCAGTAAAAATAAGGAGTGTCGTCGGGAATAAACCAAACTCGGACAGTGCCCGCTGGATAGTCCGCCGGAAGTTTTACGACTGCCTGCACCAGCGGTACGGTGGTTTGCCGCGGCCAGCCAGCGGCTTCCGCGACCTTGCTGGCCGCGCCGTCCGCACCTACCACCGAGTCAGCTTGATAATCTTCCTTGACGCCGTCCGCGCTGCGCTCGGCCAGCAGGCGTATCCCATCTGCGCTACCGTTCAAACCGAGAAACTTGCGCCCGAAGCTGAGCTGCGCGCCGGCGGCTTGCGCCTGCGCAGCCAAACTCCGTATGAGCGCTGCCCTCTCAATAACCAGGTCAGGACGCTTCAGCTCAATCGTGGCCGAGCGCCCGTCCGTGAAAAGCTCAAACCGTCCAATCTCATTCACAACGGAAGCATCGCCTGCGGGCCCCAACAGGTCTCGCATATGGCTGGTGACGATCAGCGTCCTGCGGATGGGATCCAGTTGCTCGCTACGTTCCAACAGTTCGACGCGCGCGCCTCCGCGAGCCAGCAGGCTTGCTGTGTACATGCCCGCCACTGATCCGCCCACTACCGTTACTCTTTTCGGGGACGTACTTGGCTGGGACAAATTTCCTCTTTCAATTCTTTCGGCGACATTTCGCCGTCACGAACGATTGCCGCTCGCCCCGCGGCCTGCAAGCGACGCCCGGTAGCGCCGCGCTCCAGTTCCTCACCCTTCGCTGGTAATAGGGTCATGACAACTGAGCAACTCCAGAGAGGGTGAGCGTGAGTATAACCGAATCAAATGGTGGAGCAAACAAGACAGATTTGTCCCGGGAGCAGCGTCCACTTGAAACGGGGCTTGGATTTGACGGATGTGGATTTAGTGGGAAGCGCCGTTCTTTTTCTGGCGTTCGTAAGGCGCGTGCTCAAGCCTGTAAACAGCAGCTCCAATTACGGTCAGCGTCGCAGCACCAAGGAGATACGCTTCATTCACGGAAAGTCGGCTCAGGAGCAGCGCAATAGAACCGAAAACAGCTCCCGCACCATAGAGAACTAGCACTGCTCCGCGTTGCCCGAGGCCCAGATTCGCCAGCCGGTGCGAGGCATGGTCCTTGCCCGGCGTCGCAAAGGGCAGCAGTCCGCGACGCAAACGCGAAATCGTGACCAGCGTGGTGTCAAAAATCGGCACGCCGAGAATCAGCAATGGCACAATCCAACTGACGCGATGGTGCATATTTTCAAACCGCACCTTCGCGCCCAGCGTGGCCATCAAATATCCCAGAAACATCGCGCCGCCATCGCCCATGAAAATCTTCGCGGGCTTGAAATTCCACCGCAGGAAGCCCAGCGCCCCCCCCATCACCGACGCCGCCAGCGTCAAAACCAGCGTCTGCCCTTCCCAGTAAGCATAGATGGCAAAGAAAAACGATGCGATGGCGGCGATGCCCGCGCACAACCCATCCATGTGATCAAAAATACTGAACGAAGCGGTGATGCCCACTACCCAGACGATTGTCAACAGGATATCGGCGGCCTCGGCAAACTTCCAGGGCTGCCCGGTCTCGAAGAACATCACACGGACGCCGGCCGTGATCAAGATGAGCGCCGCAGCGGGCATGCCCAGAAACAATTTTACCTGGTGGTGAAGTAATCCCCCGTCGTCCATGATGCCCACGAGCCCCACCAGTGTCGCACCCAGGAAAATACCCAGCGTCTGTGCTCGCGCAGATGGCGCCATAGCAATCAGCAGCGCCAGCACCACTCCGATATACATGGCCAGGCCGCCCATCAACGGGATGGGGGTCAAGTGCACTTTGCGCGGGCCGGGTTGATCCACCATCCCCACGCGCAATGCCAACTGCCGCACGGGCATCACCAAGAACAGTGACGCCACCAGGGCAATTCCAAAGGCGAGAAAGCCAGAGGTCATAATTTGCATTCCTTCTAATCCATCTCCTATCTTTCCGTGAGCTGGTGACCGAGAATCCCTGCGACCTGCTGGCGATCCTTGGTTGAAAAATACCAGTCAAAGGTTCGCTTCAATCCGTCGCGAAATGCAACTTGCGGCTGCCAGCCGAGAAGTTTCTTGCCCAGCGAATTATCCGCGACGCGATTTAGCGGCCCGGTCGGCATGTCGGGACGGAACTTGATCTTCGGCTTGTACCCTGCAAACTCGCACACCAGGTTCACGGCATCGATCACGCGCACGCGCTCCATGGTTCCCAGATTCACGGCCGTGCCATCGTCAATCTTTTCGCCCGCGAGAATTGTGCCCTCCGCGATATCGTCAATGTAAGTCCAGTTGCGGATTTGGGTACCGTCTCCCCAAACCTCGAAAGGATCCTGCTTCACAAAAGAACGCGCGATCATGGCAATCACCGCGTGATTCTCCACGCCTCGCGGGCCGTATACGGTGAAGTAACGGCACGACGCGGCCTTCAGTCCGTGCTCCCGCACATAAGCTTGCAGCGTGAACTCGGCCATCAGCTTGGCCCAGCCGTACATGTTGTCGGCGTCGTTCGGGCCCTTGGTCAAATCTTCGGTGAGGTAAACCTCCTTGCTGGTATCGGATTGCAGGAAGTTGGGATAAACGCATCCTGACGAGGCGAACACAACTTTTTTAACTTTGGCCTTCAGCGCCTCCGCAAACACCAATCCATCCAGGAAAAAATTTGACGCCGGGCCGGCCTGGTGCAAGTCCACGTATCCCCGCCCGCCATGATCCGCCGCCAAATGAAAAACCGTGTCAACGCCCTGCATCGCCGCGCGCGTCACGCCCGGCTCGCGCAAATCCGCCCGCATAAACTCAATCTTGCCGCTGGACAGGTGTCCGCGCACATTCTCGAGCCTGCCGCTGGACAGATCGTCCACTACACGCACCTTGGCGCCGCGCTCAATCAATCGGTCCGCGATGCTCGACCCGATAAAAGATGTGCCGCCGGTGATCAGGACAGTGCGGCCCTGCCAGAATCCATCCCCCGTCATTTCTGGATGACCCCCTCGATGACACTCAGGAATTTTTTCAACTCAGACAATTTATCATAGTTGCGCGCAATGCCCCGGGCACGTTGTGACATATTCGCAACCCTCTGAGGATTGGCCGCAAGTTCACGTATGGCCGCTGCCACCGCTTGCGGGTCATCCGGGTCCACCACCACGCCACAGCCCGCATCCGTGATGATCCGCGCCACATCCGTAGCCGGAGTGGAAACCGACAACACGGGTTTCCCCGCCGCCAAAATTGGATAGAGCTTGCTGGGCACGATAACCCCCTCCAGCCCCCGCTTGACCGTAATGATGTGAATGTCTCCCGCCGCCAACACATTCGGGATTTCGCTTGCCGGGCGGAATGGAAGAAAACGCACGCCTCGCGTCCTATTCGCCGCCGCAACCAGCCGCGCCTTCTGCGCGCCTTCTCCTACGAAAACAATCCCTGCTCCGTCATCACCAAGAATGCGTGCCGCCTCGAGGAGCGTGTCCCAGGCGCCGTAAAATCCCAGATTGCCCGCGTGGAGCGCGACGAACCGATATCCGCTGCGAATTTCTTGCGAAACAGGATGGTCCGCCGAGGGCAATTCCAGCGGCACCGTCACGCCGTCGCGCACCACCACGACTCGCGCCGCATCAACGCCCTTCGTGATGATCCTCGCACCCATGTCGTCGCCCAGCACAATCACCCGCGCGGCGCGGCGCAACACCCACCGGTGCATTCTCTCCCACACGCGCACCCCGAGCCCCGGACGAACAATGTCCCCACCCACAGCCATGTCCGGATAAAGGTCACGGATGTTGTAGACAAACGGCCTGCCGGTAAGCATTGCCACGAACGAGCCCGCCAGGCCCGCCACGGGCGGATCGGTCATGGCCAAAACTATGTCGGAGCGGACAAAAACGGCTCGCGGCACAGCAAGCGCAAGGTAGCTGAGGTAGTTGCTCACCCGCCTCTTCATCTGAAATCGCGGATAGGCAGTGGAGCCGACTCGCTCGACCGTAACGTTTCCGCGCATATCGCGCCTCAGCAATCGCCAAGGATAAGTTTCTGAAGGATCGTAGCTCGGGCGACCTGCAACAACCGTGACGCAATGCTTTTCGGCGAGCGCTTCGACAACCGTCGCCGCCATTTTCGCTGTGGCGGAGGTGTCCGGCGGATAGTACTCATTCAAAAGCAAAATGCGCATGGCCGAATTTGCATCCTTCCCGCATCGCAATTTCGCAGTGCACTTTTCGTGGTCTCCGAATTGACATACGTGGCCCAGCGACGGTATCTACGCAAAATATTCGAGCCCTCCCACAATATTTTTCATGAACACGCGTTTACGTTCAACAACTTCCGCTTAATTCCGGATACACGCTTATCTGGCGAATCGAATAGCCTCTTCCTTGCAGGCCTCCAGGCAATCCGCGATGACCGCGGGGTTGTGCGATTGACAAAAAGGCAAATTTGAAATGGGAATCTGCGATTTACCTGGTCGAGAAGAACCAGCGTCAAGTCGAGATTAATACCCTGCGAATATGGGTCGGGCATCGATTCGAAGGTATAACCAAGAAGCAAACCGCGGACCAGGTCGCCGCTTCTCAGAACGCGGCGGTGATTGATTACCACATCGGGGTCATACTCCTCACAGAAAGCCCCTGGAATTCGGTAGTGGTTTCTTCCGGCCAAGCCTCGCATGGGCTCTTCAACCCAAAGAATCGGGGAATTGAACCCTGGCACCTCGAGCTCCCAGTCGGAGATCGTCATTTTTTGCGCTGCGCCATATCCAATGGCGAGGGAGATCATGAAGCCCGTGCCGCCATGATCCAATTCGAAAATCCGATTCTCAATAAAACCATCCGTCTGCCTTAAGGTCAGGCCGCGACGTATTGCATCGTACCCGTCGTCAGGCACATTCGATGTATCCAACGGGCAGCCAAGCATTGGCAAGCGCCGGGCTACTTCGTTTGAAGGCGCGATCAGCCAGTTTTTCATAACTGTTCATCCCTCCGCAGAGAATTTAGAAAAAACCTTCTACACCTTCGAATCCTTCGCAACGCCAACCCTCCGGGGGCTTTTGCCAAGGATCGTTTCAGCGCAGTCTTAGAATTTCTTATTCCTTGCTCCCCTCCTTGGTCGTGCGGGGCACGAGCGCAAGGCAGTGACGGCATCTGGGCACTGCGCTGCCTTGGACTGATCGCACGCAATAAATTCGCGCCAGCTCATGAATCCGTTTCCGGATTGGGTCGAACAGCTGCAGGCCCTTGCCTTTGCGGCCGATTGGATCCGTGTGAAGCCCCAGCGCTCTCAACTTCCACCCTATTTCTTCCGGTGAAGTTTGGCGATTTTCGCCACGCGCCGCGAGAATCGTGTTCACGCATTGTGTTAGGTCTAGGACCATCAATGCACTTTTTCTCTCGTCATGGCAGCAAGCCAACAGCGCCTCGAGTACGATGGATTCCAATGTCAGCGACAGGTCGACCCGCATCTCCGAATCCTGCCGGCGCAATAACGGCAGCAGCATCCCTTGCAGGGCATCATCGCCGACGATGCAGGACGCCAGGGACTGCGCAAGTGCCTGGAGCGGGTTTATGAGGTCTCCGCAGTCAATTCTCGACTCACAGACGTTTTGGAGCGCCGCGAGCCTGTAGGAAAGAAACCTGCATTGAAATTTAGTGGCTTGCACTTCAAATTCGATCCAGTCCATCAGCGGCAGTTGCCGGTTTGTGGGGCTCAGGGCGATTTCGATCATTGCGCCCATCAGAGACTCGTCTATGAGGGGCCGTCGTGAGCAGATGACCTTCGGACCGAATAGATCGATCGCGCGGCCCCGCTTGGTGAAGAAATTCCGGGGCTGGCGAGATGCACAAAGCAGTCCTTGAAGTCGAGCACTCGGGCGGGGGCTATCGACTAACAAGGTGGGCTGCAAGTTCATCGGTAACGCCAAGATGTCGGCAGGGTCAGGGTCGCTTATACGCATGGGGCGCCGGCAGAGGATCGCGAAGCTTCCCATCAGCGCTTCGCTTGGGGCTGTCGGTGACGCAACGATGGACAGGAGAGGCGCCAACGACGTTCTTTCTGGCAGCCAAGTCGCGAAGACAAAATAAGCCGCCAGCGCGATAGATTCTTCCGGTAAATCATGGTGGTGAGAGAGCAAATTCGCCACATCGTCGAAAAGCTCACGCGAGGATCTAAACGAACAAACTCCAGTCGGGAATCGCATGGCGCGCAGGATTGACGAGTCTGCGCTGGCGGGGACATATTTCAGGCCTTCGTGCTCATAGGAAGGCGCGACGACGGTTTCGCTCCCTGTGCGTACGATGAGATTCAGACTCTTGCTCTCCCCACTGGCCCGAACCAGATCGATGACCGTGCCATTGGGAAGGACCTTGCCGGCGGTTGGAGTCAGTGTCAGCTGAGGCGAATCGACAACCCTGTGAGTTACACCATTCCTGGTTTGGTCAATCCGGCGCATCGCCTTGTCCCAATCTGGTTTTGCAAAAAAAAAGGCGAAGAAGCGGCGCCTTGACCGCGTGCTCTTCGCCTTAAACCACCAATCCGAAAAAAATCAAATTACAAATGAATTTTAGTCCCCCGCTTGGCCCTTGTCAACTTGGAATCGCGTCGAACCTTTTGGAAATGCCCATCATTTTTTCATCGGTCTTGGATTGCTGTTGCATTCATCTCTTCCGGGTTGCGCAAGTATTATTGGCCACGTTGAGGCCTAATGTTCTACCGCTCGATCTCATGATGCCCGACAAGGATGGGCTGGCAGTGATTGAAGAGGTCAACTTCGACTTGCTTCCAACGAAGGTGATTTGCATGACTTGTTCGGATGACTCTCGTGACGCGGTACGCACAATGAACCCGAGGGCGCGGGGCGTAGTACTAAGACAGTCCGCGACTGACCTCTTCGAAAAGTGCATTCACCATGTAGTCGCTGGTGAAATCTGGCTCGAGAATCACATGGCCACTGGATTGGTGAAGCCGCTTTCAGTGTCTTCAGAATCCGACGTGCGGCGTGAACCTGTCGTTCCTGATGTAACCAGTCTTTATGGCCCGGCCGTTCTTATCTCTGCGCCTTGGACCTGCCCAAGGAGATTCATTCAAGAGAGAAACTGTGAGTGATTCACTCATACCTTCTGTGGACCGTTTCCGCATCCCGCACATTCTGTCTGGTGCGTTGTGCAGCGGGTTCGCTCTTGGTGACCAGCGTATTTCCCAGCACCAGCACATCCATACGCGTCCGCTGAAAACATTGAATTGCTTCTTCGGGCTTGCAAACAATCGGCTCGTTGTCGTTGAACGACGTGTTCAACACCACCGGCACTCCCGTCAAATTCCCGAACTCCCGAATCAGCCTCCAATAGCGCGGATTGGTGGCCTGGCTCACTGTCTGCAATCGCCCCGTGCCATCCACATGCGTGGGTGCGGGAATCATCGCGCGCTTTTCGGGACGCACGGAATAGGCAAAGGTCATGAACGGCGATGGGTCGCTGCGTTCAAAATATTCTCCGGTAGCTTCCTCTAAGATCGATGGCGCAAACGGCCGAAACATTTCGCGGTGCTTGATCCGCTCATTCAAAATGTCTTTCATTTCCGCGCGGCGCGGGTCCACCACGATGCTGCGATTTCCCAACGCCCGCGGCCCCCATTCAGCGCGCCCTTGAAACCACCCGAGAATTTTTCCCTCGGCGACAAGCCGCGCTGCTTCTTTGGCGATTTCCTGTTCGTCCAGCCTCCGGACTTCAAAGTCCGCCTCGACCACCCCGCTGCTCTGAATCGCGGCGCTGATCTGCGAATCCGAATATCCCGGGCCCCAATAGGCATGCTCCATCACGAATTTTCTTGGCTGTCCGAGGATTTGGTGATGCACGAAAAACGCTGCACCAACCGATAGCCCCGCATCCCCCGCCGCGGGCTGCACGTAAACTTTCTCGAAGGGCGTCTGCTCAAATATTTTTCCATTGGCGACGCAGTTGAATGCCACTCCACCGGCAAGGCAGATCGCGCGCTGACCCGTGCGCTTGTGCAGCGAGCGCAGCATGCCGAAAAAAACCTCTTCCAACCGTGCCTGCATGGTGGAAGCCAAATTGTGGTGACGAGCGGACACCGGCTCGGTGGCCGCGCGCGTCGCGCCCAGCCGCCGCTCCAAATACTCAGAGAACATCCGCCCCAGCACTGGAGTCTTGTCCGCCTCGCGCCAGCTCATTTCGGGCCCGGTGCGGTGGTGGATGAAGTAGTCGAGCCCCAGTCTGAACCTTTCGCCATCGTTGGTCTGAACGATGCGCCGAAATTCATCCAAAAACTCCGGCTGCCCGTATGCTGCCAGTCCCATCACTTTGTATTCGTCGCCAAATTTCCAAAATCCAAGATACTGGGTCAGCGCCGTGTAATACATCCCTAGTGAATGTGGAAACGCGATGGAGCCGTGCACGCGCAGCCGCTTGCCTTCCCCGGTCGCCCACATCGTGCTGGCAAAGTCGCCCAACCCATCTGCGGAAAGTGCTGCGGCATTTTCGAAGGGCGAAACAAAAAACGTGCTTGCCAGGTGCGCCTGATGATGTTCCACGCGATGAAATTTCGCGCGCAGTTTCTTCGGGTCCACCTCAAACGCTTGTCCCAGTGATTCGGGGATGCCCACAAATTGTTTCATCACCTTTGCGCGTTCCCGCGCAAAGCTTGGCATCCGCAATGCGTAAAAGAGCTTCGTTCCCAACCGCGCCCACGGATTCCGTGGAATCGCCACATGATCCACTTCCGTAATCTTCAGACCGGCCGTCTCTAGGCAATATCGAATGGCCGCAACCGGAAATCCCGCCGCATATTTCACGCGGTTGAACCGCTCCTCTTCGACCGCCGCAACCAGTTGTCCATCGCAAACGATCGCCGCCGAAGCATTCCCGTGATACGCGTTAATTCCCAGAATATTCATCGCAGAGATTGTATCTTGTCCTTTATTTTTGTCACGCCAGGTTAGTCGCCCTGTTGCGCAGCGCGCGCTTCAATGTGTTTCAGATTGCGCCCCTTATCCCAACCTCCAAGGCTCAGCGCAATGGACATACATCCATCTCTCAATTCGTCCGCAAGCTCACGGTCCATAACCGACCGGGCGACTACCATCCCGCCGACGCATAGAGCTGCGATGGCCCGCGCCCGATCGTGGCGAGGCTTATCTTTATCGGCCAGGCTGCGCTCCAATATGGAGACCATGGCCTTGAACACGTTTTGAAACGCCCCCTTCACGCTATTCCCGCTCCGCGCGACGTCGCTGGGCAACGCCACCATCGGGCATGAGTTCTCGATGTCCTCGAAATGTTGCCGCGACAGATAAGCGCGAACCACTTGTGGACCAACGTCGGTGGATGAAAGGTCCACATGCACACCCTCCCAGCAGGCCTTCCACTCCGGGTCGGTCAGGAAACATCCCAATACTTCGGAGTATAAGTCGCTCTTGCTTTTGAAATAGCTATAAAACCCACCGTGCGTAAGTCCGGCGCCCTCCATAATCTGGCGGATGGAAACATTATCGAACCCGCGACGGTTGAACTGCGTGCGCGCGCTCTGAACGATCTTTTTTCTCATTTCTTTTCGGTGACCGGCGGGATAAGGCATCGATCCTCCTCAGTTATTTGTTCAGAATATGCCTTACCTGGGGTCCCACTGCACGCAAAACATTATCTTGATCATATTTTCTTGCCGTGCTCCCATTCAAATCCCGGGAGCGCCCGGAAAATCTCAAGTTGAAGCCTGGAGGAAATGATGACTTCTAAAAGCAATCTGACTATTCAGGGAAGTCTACCTGGCCGGCGACAAATGATCGTCGGCGCCGCCGTCGCCTTTGGAAGTCTCGCTCTTGGCTCAATCAAGTCAATTGCCCGCGCCGCCGCAGACGAAATTTCCCACAACGCGGAATCCATCCATATCGAACCTGTGTTGAAAGCCAGCCGCAAGCGGGTTTATGACGCCCTGACCGATGCCAAACAATTCGACAAGGTCGTCCAGCTCAGCGCAGCCGTAAAAACCGGAATGGTAACGGGTGGCCCGCCCGCGCAGATCAGCGGCGAACTGGGCGGCGCTTTTTCACTCTTTGGTGGCTATGTCACCGGCCGGCAAATCGAGCTCGTCCCCGGCCAGCGAATTGTTCAGGTCTGGCGTGCTGGAAGCTGGGAGCCTGGCGATTACTCACTCGCGAAATTCGTGCTCGTCGAGCAGGGCTCTGACACAAAAATAATTTTTGACCACACAGGTTTCCCGGGAGACGAGGCGCAGCATCTTCTCGACGGCTGGCATGGAAACTATTTTGAGCCGCTCGCAAAATTCCTGGCTTAATCTGACTTCTCACGGCCGTAAGGGAGCTGTTGCTTGCGAACTGGCCGCGGCAGCCAAACTTTCATTCGCAGAATGCTCTCCCAGGTGACGGCGGCACCACTGGTTCAGCACGTACAAGCTCCACGGCCGCGACCAATTCGTTTTCGCCGCTTCGAACGCCAATCCGACGGCCCGAACTGCGCCCGCATCGAGGTGAGCAGCAAGGGCGGGCGCCGGTTCGCTGAGCCCGTCGCGCAAGCGCCCCGCCAGCGATCCACGCAACCAGCGCTCCCACGGAAACGTGAAGGTTCGCTTCCGCAGACGCAGCGTTTCTTCAGGCAGCAACCCGCGCAACGCTTCCACCAATAGCGCTTTATTCACGCCGCGCTTTCTCTTTACGGCTTCGGGAAGCCGCGCTACAGATTCCACCAGCACGTGATCCAGGAAGGGTACGCGGACTTCGAGCGAGTGCGCCATGCTCACCGTATCGGTGTCGCGCAACAATGTATTCACGAGATAGGATCGCGCTTCCAGGCACGACACTGCCGCAAACGAATCCAGTCGCGACGCCTCACGCGCCGTTTCTTCAAGCCAGTTTCGCCACGGAGCGTCAATTCCACTCGAATGTTTTCTCCCGCGCAATGCATTCACATGGTCCGGCGTGTAAAGCGCTCGCGTGAAAAAATAAGGATGTGGAAGCGCGTCCGCGTTCCGCCATAGCGCCGCGAGTTTCCGCCCGGAATCACCGCGGCCCGCCCCCGCGCGCCCCACGATAGCAGCCGTTGCCGAACGCAGTGCGCGCGGCAGTTTGCTTCCGAATACCGCAAGCCGCGCCGCGCGTGGCGCCGACGAAAATGTCGAATAGCCTCCAAACACTTCATCGCCGCCAAGCCCGGAGAGCGCGACCTTCAGCCCCGCCCGCCGCGCCGCCCACGACACGAAATAGGTATTCATCCCGTCCATGCTCGGCTGGTCCAGGGCCCCCACCGCGTCATCCAAATGCTCGAGCATCTCTTCGTCATCCAGCAACAACTCTTCATGTGTGGTGCCGCAACGTTTGGCCGTGGCACGCGCTGGTTCCGCTTCACTAAATTCCTGTTCGGGAAATATCACCGTGAAAGTATGCAGCCCGGATTGCATCGCGCTTGCCAGCGCTACAATCGCCGTAGAGTCCAACCCGCTGCTCAGGAAAACTCCCAGCGGCACATCCGCAATCAAGTGCCCGCTGATCGCTTCCTCCAATATCGGCCGAAGCCGCTTTGCTGCGCCTTCCAGCGTCGTCGGGCCACCCTCGGATTTCTGCTCCGCTGCCTCGGCGAACCTCCAATAAGCGTTCGGCTCAACTTGCCGGACAGCACCGGACGCCGGAATGCCCAAGCGGTGCCCGGGCGGAAGCGACCACACGCCTTCCACCAGCGTCATCGGCTCGCACACCGACCCGAACGACAAATATGAATCCAGCGCCCCAGCCGAAATTTCCCGCGGCACGCACCCGCTTGCCAGCAGCGCGCGTACTTCGGAAGCAAAAATCAGCGCGCCATTCACCATGGCGTAATACAGCGGCTTTATTCCTAGCCGATCGCGCGCCAGCAAAACTTTCGGCCCCAGGGCCCCGCCATCCCGCATATCCAGCAGTGCAAATGCAAACATTCCGCGTAGGTGCTCGACGCAGTCGTCGCCCCACTGTTCGTAAGCGTGAACCACTACTTCTGTGTCGGATTTGGTACGGAAGCGATGTCCTGCGCGCTCGAGTTCACTGCGAAGTTGGCGGAAATTGTATATCTCGCCGTTGAATACGAATACCACATCCCCGGTCTCATTGAAAATTGGCTGATGTCCGCCGGACAGGTCAATGATGCTCAGCCGGCGCATTCCCAGCGCCACACGCGGTGCGCCGGGCGGCGCAATCAGCGTCCCCTCATCATCCGGCCCGCGGTGGACCAGCGCCCCCAGCATTCGCCGGAGTGCGCGTTCCGATTCCTCCGCGCTTTCCATCCCGACGATTCCGCAGATACCACACATCGCTTATTGCTGCTGGCCGAGTAGCAGCGTTCCCACCCGCCAGAATTGGCGATGAAGGCCTTTGCGCTCCACCCCTAGAACCCACGACCCGTAAAACCCCAAGAGTTGCCGCATGCAGGTGATGAAGAAAACGGCCAAAAGAGAAGTTGCAAAAAATGCAAACGAGTTGCGCTCCAAAAGCAGCGTCCAGTTGATAGACTCCTCCCAACTGGGCCACACTTTATCCAAAATTTTGCGAGCGAAGACCCCTACCATCGGAATGCGAGAGAGACGAACATGGGCAGTCGAAGCGTAATTGTAGGCTGGCAAGTACCCTGGAAGACCCGCGGTCACTTTTTCTAGAACCCGTGGATTCTCCAGATCTTTCCGAGTCAAATAGCGCCCGGCATTGTCCTTGGCAATAAAATGGAATCCGGGATCCACCACGATCCACCGGCCGTCCATCTTCACCTCGGCCACGACATGCGTGGTTGTGCGCTCCGAGCTAAGAAGCAGTAACCGCCGGGCGCTCACTCCCGAGCTCATGGCCAGATTCACAAATGCGTTGGTTGCTCCACCGCACACTTCCAGGAGCTGCCGAAAGTTCAGCGATTCTCGCGGATCTCGAGTGTCCAACTCGCTCGGGGCCTGTGCCGTAAGCCGCGTCGGTCCATGCTGCATCCAGGCCAGAATCGCTTCCACCTTTTGGGTGGTATCGGCGCCAGAAGGGACCACGGCATCCGAGAATCCGCGTAAATACTGCCGGGTGGAGTACTCCCAAACAAACCCATAAATTGAGGCAGCTATCACCAAAACAAGCAGGATATTTGTGGTCAGCCAAAAATACCGGTAGACGGGGTGACGATTCATCCGTGTAAGCTCCTCGCTCAGAGCTACGCGTTCGAAAGTTTTCAGGCCTCGTGGTCCCCGATCTCCCACGACGCACTCTTTCGACGATACTTCCACCTCACTCGGCTCCGCCGATCGAACCGCCGTCTTTAGGCGAAGCAACTCATTCCCGATTCCCTCACCCGACGTGCTAGACATCGTTATCGAAGTTTACCATTCGATATACACACTGCCAGAGGTAGGCGTCCCCGGACCCGATAGCTTTGTCCCTTGGAAGATAAGCCAATGCGCGTTCTGTTTTGGACTTGAGTCATTCCGCAGGACCCACATCCTGTGCGCATTTCAGAATCACTCAATCTCCTCCCGGGAAAAAGACGCCAGTTTGGGTGAAGCGATGCAATCATAGAACAAGTTTCACGCTTCTTGCCAAGTAATTCTTCCTTTTAATTTCAGGCAGTGCACCAGGGGATACATCGGCAGAGCTATCGAATTTGCAACCCAGCGCGTGGCCTTCGATTTCACAAAAGGCCCGCCCGTCGTAATCCCTGGCTTGCTTAACGGGACTCCTTTGCGCCGTTGCGGGCTCGCGTGTAGAGATCCTCTTGCGTCCCCAGAAGCTCGGTCCAGCTCAATTGCGCCGCCACTTTCGGGCAGGCGTTCCGGAACCTGTCGTAGAGCTCTGCATCTCCGAGTAGTTGCCTGAGCGCATCCACCAGGGCCGAAATTTCCCGCGGTACCACCAGCCCGACTTGGCCTGCCACAAACTCCTGTATCCCGCACCGATCGCTGATAATCACCGGCATCCCACAGGCGATCGCTTCGGCCGCTCCATTCGCAAAATTTTCATATCTCGAGGGCAGCACAAACACTTGGCTATCCACCAGCGCCGACTTTTTCTGATCCCCGTAAAGCGGCCCGGTAAAGACCGTCCGCCCCTCAACGCCTTTGCTCCGCGCCAGCTCCCTCAGCTTGTTGACATACCCCGTCTCTCCCTCAGGCCCCGCAATCACCAGACGCCCGTGTTCTGGACATGCCTGCGCAAATGCGCTCACCAGCAAATCCGCACCCTTGCGCGGAATCAGCCTCCCCAAAAACAGAACGATGGCCTCATCCGCAGGCAAGGCCCATTCCTTTCGGAAGGCCCCCCATTCAGGAAGCGTCGCGAATTCCTGCAGGTCCACTCCGTTATATCGGAGCGCGACCCGCTCGCGCGGGAATCCGTCCTCAATCATCTCTTGTTCTTCTTGCCTGGACGTGGCAATGAGCAGTGCCGCATTGCGCAAGAGCGGCTTGCCAAAAAAAGTATGCCACAATCGCTTTAATCGGACGCTGCGGTCATAGGCTCGGCCCATTCCCAAAGGCTCAACCACATACGGCACTCCGGTTTTGTGGCAATAGTGCGCCACCACCGGCCCCAGCA
>Ga0209415_10005008_pt1 | contig 24035 bp, 21 predicted proteins | sample PeaSoiSIISIP2007_FD_187696 | JGI IMG/M metagenome (GOLD analysis project Ga0209415, IMG submission 187696) | Peat soil microbial communities from Weissenstadt, Germany - SII-SIP-2007 (SPAdes) (version 2) | ecosystem: Environmental > Terrestrial > Soil > Wetlands > Peat | place: Germany... | reverse complement strand
CTTTATCCGGATAGCACCGGCCCGGCCACCACCTCCACTGTTGCCTTTCCCGCTCACAGTGCGGGTGCTTGGGTGTTACATAAATTCTTCGTTTGGGGTCGGGATCAGGGAACCCAGAGGTCGCAATGCAGTTTGAATAGTAAGAGCGCCTGCCACCAACCACGCGCGATTCTTCTGTTGCCCGCCATGCTCAGCCTGGAAATGTGAGGATGGACGAGGACGCCAGCGCAGTCGTCACCATATGCCGCCGTTTTCATCCTGGGCGCCGCATCGCGCGCGGGTCGGGGGCGTCTCTCGCGAAAGCGAAAGAGATCATCAGTTCCCCACCGACGTCACCGCGCCGAACGGCACCGACAGGGAGCCAAGCTGCAAATTCACGGTGTTGTTCGAACTCGTTACGCCGGTCGCCGTTCCGGTCACCGTGAATGGCAATGTGCTCGTGCCGCCGCCTACGTTGCTGCCGGTCGCAACCAGCGTGTACAGCCCGTCCGGCACCGTCTGGCCGGAGTTGTTCGTGCCGTTCCAACTGAAGGTGTTGTTTCCCGCCACTGTGGTCACGGATGTGTCGAAAATATCGGTTCCCGCGGAATTCGAGATCGAGATCGACACCGGCTCGGCCGCCGGCGACGTGATGTTCACCGTGCCCTTGCTGCTCTGCAGCGGGATCTGGGTGGACTGCACCGTGACCTGCTTGCCAACCAGCGAACTGCCCTGGATCACCTCGCTGCCCTGGGTGAGCTGGATCAAACTCGTCAGGCTCGTGTTGGTCTGAATCTGCTGCTCCACCGAGGAGAACTGCACCAGCTCGCTGGTGAACTGGTTGGTGTCCATTGGACTTGTGGGGTCCTGGTTCTTCAACTGCGTCATCAGCATATTGAGGAATGTATTGAAATTTCCGTCCAGCGATGAAGTCGCCACGCTGCCTGTTTGAGCGGCCGCGCTTGCGGATGCCTGGGCGCTGGCGGCATTCTGTTGCGCGACGACCGAGGCGATGCTCATGGCGATGCAATCCTTCAGGCGGTGATGTCGAGGCCGGCACGCAGCCAGCGGGGTAACGGGGCCGACGTATCGTCCTGCTCCGAATCCGACGTGTCGGCCGATTGGCCTTGCGCGCCGAACCTTGTGCCGGCGCCGTTGCCGCCGCCCTGGCCCGGATCGGCACTGACCGCCGCGCCGGAAGTCGAGCTGCCCGACGACGCGGCCGGCTCCGGCGCCGCGAGGTGCAGGTTCAGGCTACGCCCCTCCACGGGAACGCCCGCCTGGTCCAGAGCGCGCTGCAATTGCGGCTGGTCGCGCAGCAAGAGCGTCAGGGTTTCCGGACGCTGCACGGTGATGTCCACCTGCGCCGGCGCATCCTGGGGACGGTCGATGCGGATCTGCACCTGGCCCAGTTCGGCCGGCTCCAGTCGCAAGGTCATGCGCTGTCCACCATCCGGGGCGCGGGCGATCGACACCAGGGCGGCGGACACCTGTTGCGCCGGAGCGGCAGGGGTGGCGTCCGGCTGCGGGGCGGAGGCGTCCACGCGGTCGGAAAGCTGTGCCGGGGCGGCAATATGCGCCGGTTGGGTGGTGGCCAGGGCTGGCTGAACCGGCGAGGCACCTGCCTCCGGTATCGCCGCCGCGGCGGGCGTGGATGGCCACGCTGGGCTTGTTTGCATGGTTGACGCGGTGGCCGTCGTGCCCGGCTGCTCAGACGCGGTTCCGCTCTGGGGCGGTCCGGACCCTGTCAGGGTGGGCTTTGCCGCCATCCCCTCCAGTTTTGACCCCGCCCCCTGGCTGTCGGCAGGTGTACGCCGGGGCTGCGGCGGGTCGGACGCGCTCGGGGCCGCAGGCATTGCCGGAACTGGTGTGGGCGTCGGCGTCGTGCTAGCGGCGAGATCGGATGCGCTGACCGGGGGAGCGGCGCCAGAGCCACGGGGTTGGCTGGGCTGTGCGGCCACCGTGATTCTCTGACGAACCGGTTGGCCCGACGCCGGCACGGATGCCGTGGGCTGCAGAAGGGGCGGCAGAGCAGGTTCCGGCGGAAACGCGTCATGGATTGGGGACGCCATCGTCGGTTCCGGCTGCGCGAATTGTTGCGCGGCGTCCGCGGGCAAGTCGGCTTTCCTGGCGAGTGCTTGTCCGCCGCCCGACGGCGTCGAAGGCGTCTCATTGGTTTGGCCCATTGCCAGTGGCTCTTGTGGCGCGCGTTGGAGCCCGGCGCCTGAAGGCGAGTTAGGTTCCCTGGCGACCGCTTGCCCATTGGCCGATGGCGTCAGAGCCGTCTCATTGGTTTGGCCCATCAACAGCGGCTGTTGCTGCGGCAGTTGTTGCTTGGCGATCGACGGCAAGTCGGTTTCCCTGGCGACCGCTTGCCCGCTGGCCGACGGCGCCGTTTCATTGGATTGGCCTGTCGCCAGCGGATTTTGCGGTGCGAGTTGTTGCCCGGCGCTCGAAGGCGAGACGGCTTTCCTGGCGAGAGCTTGTTCGCCATCCGATGGCGTCGAACGCGTCTCATTGGTTTGGCCCACCGCCAGCGGATCTTGCCGCGCGAGTTGTTGCCCGCAGTTCGAAGGCGAGTCGGTTTTCCCGGCGAGTCCTTCTCCGCCGGCCGATGGCGTCGAAGGCGCCTCATCGGTTTGGCCCATCGCCAGCAGCTTTTGCTGCGTAAGTTGCTGCCCGGCGTTCGAAGGCGAGTCGGTTTTTCCGGCGACCGCTTGTCCGCTGGCCGATGGCGTCTGGAGCGCCTCATTGACTTGACCTATCGCCAGCGGCTCTCGCTGCCCGGCAGTCGCCGACATGTTGGATTCCATGGTGACTGCTGGCAAAGGGGTCGATGGCGCCGACAGTGATCCCATGCGGCCGGCCTGCATCAACACACCGGCAAACAACGGTGCCTTGCCGGCCGCGCTCCCACCGCTCGCAAGCGCCATGGCGGCCGTCGGCGTGGTAGAAGCGGTCACCAGTGGCTGTATAGCAATCGCCTGCGGCATTGCGTGCTCCCGCGTTCGCGTTACCGCACATACGCAAGTGTCGGGCCAATGGCATCGGCACACGATCCCGGCGGAACCGCGCTGCATGCGGCAGAAAATGCCGGGCTTACGCTGCCTACCCGGCGCCTGGTGCCGCGCAAGCCAGGGTCAAGCGGTCGTGGTTATCCTCGGGGACATCGCTTGGGGGCGGCCATGACGATGATTATGCGGCCCCAGCCATCCTGGCACGATTACTGCTGATCGCCAGTGCAGACGACAGCCGCGCTGCCGACAGCGCTTACGACGCAGGAGCCTTCCGATGTCCTTGCTTGGTGCGATGAACACCGCCATTTCCGGACTGACCGCACAGGCTGCGGCGTTCGGCAACATCTCCGACAACGTCGCGAACAGCCAGACTGTCGGCTACAAGGAAGTGAACACCAACTTCGTCGACTACCTGACCACCAGCACCGCCACCACCAACGACCCCGGGGCGGTGGTGGCGCAGCCGGCCTATGCCAACAACGTGCAAGGCACCGTCTCGCAAATCAACAATCCGACCGCCTTGGCGATCGCCGGACAGGGCTTCTTTGCGGTGTCACAGTCGACCGGGGCGGTCAACAGCATCCCGACGTTCAATCCGCAGCAGTTTTACTCGCGGGCCGGCGACTTCCAGCTCAACGCCTCGGGCTACCTGGTCAACAGTGCTGGAGAATACCTGAATGGCTGGTCGGTCAATTCCTCCACCGGCGTGGTCAACCAGAACACCCTGGCGCCGATCCAGGTCACTCAGACGGTATTCAACCCGATTCCCACCGGTAATGTGGTGCTTTCCGCCAACCTGCCCGCCACGCCGGCCGCCGGCACGGCCGCGCCGGCCACGTTGACCACCCCAGCTTCGCCGATCTCGTCGGACCTCACTGTTTATGACGCGCTGGGCTCGCCCCAGACCGTCACCCTGCAATGGATCCAGAACGCCCCGAGCGACTGGACTGTGTCAATCGACTCGCCGAAGGACACCAGTAACCCCACCCCTGGCAGCCCCTACATAATCGGCACCGCCGAAGTGCAGTTCGGTCCCACCGTCAGCACCATCCCGGCGGTCCCGAATGGGACGATCGGGCAGATCACCAACATGACCGGCGCCGTTACCGCCGGTCCCAACCCACCTGGTACCCTAGGCAACCCCACCCTCACCACTGGCGGCGCCGCCACACTGACCTTCACCACCAATTTCGGTTCCGGGCCGCAGCCGATCACGTTGAACCTCGGCACCTACGGCGGGACCAGCGGCCTGACGCAGTATGCTGGCACGCAGTACGACCTGGAGGGCCTGACGCAGGATGGCGTGCCGCCCGGCAGCTTCGCTGGCGTCACGCCGCAGGCGAACGGCGACATCGTGGTGAACTACAACAACGGCCAGACGCGGACGATCGCGCAGGTGCCGGTGGTCACCTTCAACAATCCCGATGCGTTGCAGCGCCAGGACGGGCAGTCCTTCACCGCGACGCTCGGTGCGGGCACGCCATTGGCCGAACAGGCCAGCACCAACGGCGCCGGCAACCTGGTGACCAGTTCGGTGGAAAGCTCGAACGTCGATATCGCCACCGAGTTCAGCGACCTGATCGTGGCCCAGCAGGCCTACAGCGCGAATGCCAAACTGGTGACCACCGCGCAGCAGATGCTGCAGACCACGGTTGACATGAAGCAGTAAGCGGCAGCCGGGCCGGGACCACGCCATGAGCCTTGCCGCCGCCCTGTCGATCACCACCAACAGCCTGGCCAACGTCACAGGCCAGTTGGCTCTGGTGTCCCACAACGTCGCCAATGCCAACACGCCAGGCTATGTGTCCGAAACCGCGACGCAGCGGAGCGAGGCCGTGGACGGAATGGGCCTCGGCGTTGTTGCCGGACCCGTTACCCGCGACCTGAACACCGCATTGCAAGCGCAGGCGTTCCAGCAGAACAGCATCGTCGCCGGCTTGCAGACCACCCAAACCGCATTGCAGGCGATCGATGCGGTGCAGGGCACGCCCGGCCAGGGCGGCGACATCGCCAGCCAGCTCGGTGCCTTGCAGGACCAGTTCTCCACCCTGCTCAACCAGCCCGACAACCAGACGCAGCAGGAAGCGGTGGTGTCCAGTGCGACCACGCTGGCACACACCATCAACGCGCTCTCCAGCGCCTACACGGCGCAGCGCCAGACGGCAGAGAACAACATCGTCAGCGAGGTCGGCACGATCAACGCGACGCTGAGTACCATCGGCCAGTTGAGCAATCAGATCGTGACGCTGCAATCCGGCGGCCAGAGCACCGCCGACCTGGAGAACCAGCGCGACCTGGCGGTGCAGCAACTGGGGCAATTGGTGGACGTCCAGACGCTGGTGCAGCCGAACGGCAACATGTTGATCACCACCAGCGGCGGTCTGACGCTTCCGACCCAAGGCACCTCAGATCCACTGTCCACCAGCGGCGCGAATGTGCTGCCGGGCACGACCTATCCCGGCGGTGGGATTCCGGCGATCACCATGGGCGGGATGGATGTCACCGGGCAGCTCGCCGGCGGCGAGCTGGGCGCCAACGTGACCCTGCGCGACACCACGCTGCCGACCTACCAGGCCGAGCTGGACGAGTTCTCCCAGAACCTCGCCAGCAATTTCTCGGCGCAGGGCCTGACGCTGTTTTCCGATCCGACGGGCAATGTACCGGGGCCGGCCGGCGGCGGCACGCCGGTGCAGACCGGCTATGTCGGCTTTGCCTCCACCATCCAGGTGAATCCGGCAGTGCTGGCCGATCCCTCGCAGGTACGCGACGGCAACAACACGATTGCTGGCAGCCCGACCGGCGCCAGCGCCTTCACCCCGAATCCCCCGGGCGGTCCCGCCGGCTTCAGCACAATGATCGACCGCGTGCTGACCTACACCTTTGGCGCCGACGTGCAGGCCGGAGTGACGCAACCAGCGTCCAACACCACCGGCCTCGGCGCCTCCGGCACGCTCGACGCACCCTATGCCGCGCCCGCCACCCTCGGCGGGTTGGCGTCCACGCTGGTCGCCGCCCAGGCGCAGGACAGCGCCAATACGACAAGCCAGCTCAACACGGAGCAGGCGGTGCAGACCACGCTGAACGGCTCGCTCGCCGCCAGCAGCGGCGTGAACATGGATACCGAGATGTCGCTCATGATCCAGTTGCAGAACGACTATGGCGTGAACGCCAAGATCATCGCGGCGGTCCAGTCGATGTGGACGCAACTGATCGGCGCGGTGCAGTGATGGGTGCCGTACACGTCCTCTCTAGCCTCGCGGATGAGGCCAGGGTGAGGGGGATGCGTGGTGCACGCTGCACCCTCACCATGCGCTCTCTCGCTGCGCGGGAGAGGGGCACCTCATGAGTATCTCCGCCGCCGGCCCCGCCGATTACGGCCAGATGACCAGCCTGATCAGCGACAGCGCGTCGGTGAAGCAAAAGCTCGACCAGCTCACCGCGCAGATCAGCACCGGCATGGTGTCCAACACCTATGCCGGACTCGGCACCGGCGCCGCGACATCGCTCAACCTGCAACCGCAGATCGCGGCATTGCAGACCTGGCAGGCCAACATCAACCAGGCCAACGGTGGCATGCAGGTGACCCAGACGGCGATGACGCAGATCCAACAGATCGCATCCAACTTCCTCGCCCAGACCAGCAACCTGGAAGGCTCCGACGCCGCGGAAGTGAACACCGTCGCCGCTTCCGCGCAACAGGCGCTGGTGCAGGTGGCCGATCTGCTGGATTCGCAAGACGGCAATACGTACGTGTTCTCCGGTGAGGATACCGAAAATCCGCCGGTGCCCAGTCCTGCCTCGATTCTGAGCAGCGGGTTCTATACTCAGATCGCCGCCCAGGTTGGCGCGCTCGGCACCCAGGGCTCCGCGGCAACCATCGCCAATACGGTTTCGATCGCCGGTTCCGACACGACCGGCACCTCACCGTTCTCGGCCTATATGTCGCAGCCCGCCGCCAGCCTGCAGGCCCCGACGATCCAGGTCGGCCAGGGTCAGACCGCCTCGGTCGGGCTGCTGGCCAGCGCCAATTCCTCGGTGACCTCCACCGGCATCGGGACCACGAGCACCGGCTCGTATATGCGTGACGTGATGATGGCGCTGGCGACCATGGGCTCGCTGAGCAGCAGTCAGGTCAGCGACCCCGGATATACGACGCTGGTGCAGAGCACCAATGCCACCCTGACCGGTGCGATCAGCGCCATGGCGGAAGACGTTGGTGTGTTGGGCAACACGCAGACCAGCCTCACGACCAGCCAGACGACGATGTCCGACACGGCGACCGCACTCACCACCCAGCTCGGCAATGTGCAGGACGTGGATGTCGCGGCAGCCATGTCGAGCCTGTCGCTGGTGCAGACCCAGCTTCAGGGCTCCTACCAGGTGATCGCCGCGATGAGCGGCCTGTCCCTGGCGAAATATTTGCCCGTGGGCTGATGTGAAGTCGCATCCGGTTCACAGGCTGTTAACCCGAACGCCCCAGGATGGGGCAGCCCGCAAAAGGCGGGGCTATCAGTAACCTCTGTGGGCAAAGGCAAGATACCATGTCCGGCTCTCTGAACTCCGTCGTCACCAACACGGGCGCGATGATCGCGCTCGAATCGCTCGATAAGACCAACCACGCGCTGAGTGGCGTGCAGAAGCAGGTTTCCACCGGCTATCGCGTGGCAGATGCCACCGACGACGGGGCGGCCTACGCCGTGGCGCAATCGGTCCGTTCGACCGTCGGCGCGCTAACCAGCGCCAACCAGCAGCTCGGCAGCGTCCAAGGGCTGCTCACGACAACCGAGTCCGGCCTGAACGACGTCTCGAATACCATGGCAAGCATGCGCGACGTGCTGCTCAAGTTGTCCGACAGCACCGTGCAGGGCAACCAGCGCACACAGTACGAGGCCCAGTACACCTCGCTGCTGGGCAGCGTGAAGAACTTCATCCAGGACGCCAACTACAACGGCAAGACGCTGATCGGCAATATCACTGGCAGCAGCGGTACTTTCAGCTCGATAGCCGTGGTGCGCAACGAGAACGCCGCGACCTATGGCATTTCCACGTTCGGTGGGTCCGAGCTGTTCGGCTCGATCGCCTTCACCACCACGCAGATGAACGGGACCTCCACCATCGCGGCGATGATCACCGCCACCGGCACCTTCATCAACCAGATGAACTCCGTCGGTGGTGCGTTGAACAAGATCGGTTCCTCGGTCAACTACGTCAACAACCAGATCAGCTACAACAACAACAAGATCGACGCGTTGAACACCGGTCTTGGCTCGATGGTGGATGCCGATCTGGCAAAGGAGTCCGCTCTGTTGCAGTCGCTGCAGATCCAGCAGCAGCTCGGCACTCAGGCGCTGACCTTGGCGAACCAGGCACCGCAGACGCTGCTGAGCCTGTTCAAGTAATTGCGGCACGAAACGGGCGTCATGCCCGTTTCGTAACTCCGCACCGGCCGGGCGGGACTCTCGCGAAGCCGGTCTCCGTGCCGGCGGCGCGTGGGCTGGTCGGCGGCTACATCATTGGCGGCTCGCGCGGGCGATCTCCGGGCGGCGATGCGCGCCAGCGCGTCATGATCCGATCGCGAACCAGGAAGGGGCGCATGTCGAATTTGGTGTTGGAGCTGCGCCAGGGCGAAGTAATGATCGTCAACGGCGCGCCGATCCGCTTCCGCACCAAGTCGCGGATCGAGCTGACTGCCAAGGCGCGCTTCCTGTTCGGCAAGCAGATCATGCCGCCGGACCAGGCGGACAGCCCGGCGCGGCGCATCTACTTCGCCCTGCAATCCGCCTATATCGGCGACGACGATGAACGTCCGCGCGGCCTCGCCGCGGCGCGGCAGCTCATCGCCGCGTTCAAGGGCGCAACCACGTCGGCACTGGCACGCGAGATCCTCGATACCGCGCTGGCTGCGGCCGAGGCTGACGACTGCTACCAGGCTCTGAAGCTCACCCGGCGGATCATTCGCCATGAGGACGCCGTGCTGGGGCGCGTGGCGCCTGGCGCAAGCGCGACCGAGCCACAGAATACCACTTCGACTCAACTGGAGCCATGTCGATGATGATGAACCAGGCTGTGCGCGCCTACGAGGCCGCCGGTGCCCACCGCAGCCAGCGCGAGCAGGAAGCGGATGTGTTCCGGCGTGCGATCGGCGCGCTCAAGGCGGCACGCAACGGCAACGCGCTGCAACGGGTACGCGCCCTGGCGGACAACCGTCGCCTGTGGATGACGGTGCACGACCTGATGCGCGACCCGGATAACGGCCTGCCGCCCGAGCTACGCGCCGCGATCATTTCCGTCGGGCTGACCGTGCAACGCGAGATGGACCGCGACTCGCCCGATTTCGGCTTCCTCATCGAGATCAATGAGAGCTTCGCCGTCGGCCTGTCCGGCAGCCTCTGAGAGCATGCCGCAATGGGTCGTCATCAGGGGAAGCACAACCGACACCACTGTGGGACTCCGCGCCGCCATCCCGGCGCTGGCGGTGCAGCGGATTGTGGTGTGATGCCGGACACCAGGCCCAGGAGGGGCCCGCCATGCAAAAACTGTACGCAGCCGTCGACGCCGAAGCTCTGACCGATCGCGCTGTGCAACTGGTCGCGGCCGGCCGCATCGGTGCCGCGCGACCATTGCTTGCGGCGGCGCGGTGTCTCGCGCCCGGTTCCATCGGGGTGGCCGACCTCAGCGCGCGGCTCGCGGCGCGTGCGGATACACCCGAAGAGGCGGCCATCGAGCTTGACCTGGCCATCGCGGCCGCACCGGAGCATCCCGGCCTGCGCAAGCGCCGCGCCGAGCTGCGCCAACAAACCGGCGACATCGAAGGCGCCACTCGTGACGCCGCTGAAGCCGTCGTGCTCGACCGTAAGGACGCCACCGCCAAGGCCCTGCTCGGCGTCCTCATGCTGGAACTCGGACGAACGGCGGACGCCGTGGCCTGCCTCGCCGAAGCGTCTGAGGCCGAACCGGGAAATCCTGGATTTGCCACCGGACTCGCCATGGCGTGGGAGGCGGCCGGCGATGCCGACGCGGCGCTCGCCACTCTGCTGCGCTGCGTCAACGCCTCACCCGGTCTGGTCGAGCCGCGCAATGCCGCCATCCTGCTTTGCGTGCGCCGCCGCGATTTCCGTCAGGCCACCCGCCTGGCCGAGGAAACGCGTCGCGCCGGCATCGCCGACGCCTGTTCGTTCGGCTTGCTGGGTCACGCGTTGTCAAGCCTCGGCCAGCATGTGGAAGCGGCGGACGCCTACACCGAAGCACTGAAGCTCGGCCCGAACGATCCTTATGTGCGACATCTTGTCGCCGCGGCAGGCATCATGCCGGGCGCGACGCGCGCCCCGGTTGAGTATTTGCGCGCGGTATTCGACGGCTACGCTGAACGGTTCGAGCGACACCTTGTGTCGCTCGGCTACCGCACGCCCGGCATGTTCCGCGCGGTATTGCGGCAGCATCCGAAGATCGCCACGGGCGAACGTGTCGGCCCTGTGCTCGACCTTGGTTGCGGCACGGGCCTGGTGGCTTTGGCGATCGCCGATCTCCCGGTGGGACCGCTGATCGGCGTGGACGTCGCCCCGCGGATGCTGGCGCAGGCCAAGGCAAAGGGACTGTACGCGGACCTGCGTGAAGCCGACGTGATGAGCGTGCTTGGCCAGAGAGACCCTCTCCCGCCCGCGGGAGAGGTGTGCTCCTACCCCCTCATCCTCGCCGCCGACGTGTTCTGCTACTTCGGCGCCCTGGAGGATACCTTCGCCGCCGCCCACGCCAGCCTGACACCGGGCGGCTGGCTGGTTTGCTCTGTCGAGGAACTGCTGCCCGACCGCGACGGCGTCGTACCCGGCAACACGAATGGCAACTGGGCGTTGCAGCGGCAGGGCCGCTATGCCCACAGCCTTGCCTACATCCGTGACACTGCGACAGAAGCGGGCTTCAAGATACTGCGGCTCGACCGGGAGACGCTGCGCTGCGAGGCCAACGCACCGGTCATCGGCCTGCTGGTCGTCCTGCAACGGGTGCGGCATGACGGCTGAGGCGGCGCTCGCGCGATTGCGTGCGGGCGACGCCGAGGGCGCACTTAGTGTGCTGGACGCGGTTTCCGGCGACGACGCGGACCCGGCCCGGCACGCCGCCCGCGGCATGACCCTGTTGGACATGAACCAGCCGGCGGCGGCGCGCACCGCGCTGCGCGCCGCTGTGGCGCTCGGCGACACTTCGCCGCCGACCCTGCTCAATCTCGCCATCGCGGAGGATCGCGGCGGCAACCTGATGCGTGCCCGCGCACTGATGGAGACTGTGGCGGAGGTCCTGCCGAACTGGGACGAACCGCTACTGCGCCTCGCGGAAAGCTACCGCGCCGGCGGCGATGCCGCCACCGCCGAACTCGCCTATCGCCGGGTCCTGGAGGTCAATCCGAAACGCGAGGAGGCGCTGGTTGCGCTCGCCGGATTGCTGATCGCGCGTGCCGAGGGCGTTGAAGCGCGCACTCTGTTAATGCGGTGCATCGGCCTTGCGCCAGAACGCGCTGAAGCCTGGGCGGCGATGGGCCTCGCCCTGCTGTTGACCGCGGAGCCGGCGCTGGCCCATACCGCCCTCATCGAGGCGCAACGCCTCGAGCCGGAAGTGGCCGAATACGCCCTGCACGGCATCGAGGCGGCGCGTGTCGCCGGCCTGGCCGATGCCGAGCTGGCCCGCCTCGCGCGAGCAAGTGAGGAAGAGCCGTTAAATCCGGTGCCCTTGCTGGCAAGCGGCGTGCTGTTCGAACGGCTTGGCCGCCGGGCCGAGGCGATCGACGCCTTGGAAGCCGCCGTCGCTTTGGTGCCGGACGCGTTGCTACCGGTGAAGCTGCTGGGCGCCGTACTGGCGCGCTCGGATCGCCGGCGCGAAGCCGAGGCGGCGCTGCGCCGCGCCAGCGAACTGGATCCCGACGACCCGAGATTGCGCAATGACCTCGCCACCGTGCTGATGCACATGCAGCGCCACGCCGAGGCGAGCGCGCTGCTGCTGGAACTGCTCGAACAGTACGGCGACGATCCGATGGTGTTGTGCAACCTTGCCAATGCCACGGCCTGTCTCGGCCTGCAGGAGGCAGCGGTAGGCTTCGCCCGTCGGGCGATCGAGTTGGCCCCGCATGCCGTGCTGCCGCGCCGCGCGCTGTGCAATAATCTGCCGTACCGGGACGGCGTCACCGGCAACGAGCTGCTGGCGGCGCTGCGCGATTGTGCCACGATCTTGCCGCGCGCCGAGATGCCAGGCTTCGGCAACGACCGTGATCCGGAGCGGAAGCTGACGGTCGGTCTGCTGTCCGGCAGTTTGAAGACCCACCCGGTGGGCTGGCTGACCGTCGCCGGAATCGAGACCCTCGACCCGGCGCGGTTCGCCATCGTCTGCCTGGCACAGAATGCCGCGCCCACCGATTCGATCGCCTGTCGCTTTCGCGCGGTGGCGCGTGACTGGATCGACACCGACGCCCTCGACGACGTAGCCCTGGCGACCTGCGCGCGCGAACTCGGCATCGATGTGCTGATCGATCTCGGCGGCTATGGCGACGCGGCGCGCATGCTGGCGTGCGCGCATCGGCTCGCGCCCGTGCAGGTGAAGTGGGTCGGCATGCAGAACCACAGCACCGGCCTGCCGGAGATCGATTGGTTCATCACCGACCGCTGGGAAACCCCGCCGGAACTGGAGCACACCTATTCCGAGCGATTGCTGCGGCTGCCGGACGGCTACGTGTGCTACAGCCCGCCAGGTTACGCGCCGGACGTCGGTCCGTTGCCGGCGCTGGCGAACGGCCACATCACCTTTGGCTGCTTCAACAACCTCGCGAAGGTCACCCCGCACGTCATTAACACCTGGGCGGCGGTGCTGCGTTGCGTGCCGGAGGCGCGGCTGGTGTTGAAGACGCACCAGTTCGGCGACCGGCCAACCGCCGATCGCGTGCGGGCGGCCTTCGCCGACGCGGGCATCGCCGCGGCGCGGATCGAGTTGCGCGGATCGTCGCGGCATCGCGCCTTCATGGGCGAATACGGACAGATCGACATCGTGCTCGACCCGTTTCCCTATTCCGGCGGTTTAACCACCTGCGAGGCGCTGTGGATGGGCGTGCCCACCGTGACCCTGCCGGGCGAGATCTTCGCGTCCCGGCATTCCATGAGCCATCTGAGTAATGCCGGCCTGCCCGACTGGGTCGCCCGGGACGAACAGCACTACGTCGCGCTGGCGACGGCGAAGGCCGCGGATGTCGCGGCGCTGGCGGCGTTGCGGGCCAGCCTGCGAGCGCGGGTGAAGGCCAGCCCGCTCTGCGATGCACCGCGCTTCGGCCGCAACCTTGGTGCCGCGTTGCGGCATGCCTGGCGCGCATGGTGCACGCCATGAATGCCTTTTCCTCGGGCGATTACTGGGAGAGGCGCTACCGCACAGGTGGCCATTCCGGTACCGGTTCGCGCGGCCATCTGGCGGAGTTCAAGGCCGGAATCATCAACGGTTTCATCAAGCACAACGCGATTGCCGATATGCTGGACCTGGGCTGCGGCGACGGCCATTTGCTGTCGTTGCTCCAGGTGCCTGACTATGTCGGCGTCGATGTTTCCTCCGTCGCCCTCGCATCTTGCATCGAGCGGTTTCCGCGGTACCGCTTCCTGCCGTTCACCGCCTTGCAGGCATCGATGCGCGCCGAACTGGTGCAGTCGATCGACGTGATCTTCCATCTGGTGGAAGACGCGGTGTTCGCGCGTTACATGCACGCACTGTTCGTGCATGCGACGCGCTTCGTGCTGATCTATTCCAGCAATGCCGACTGCAACTGGTCATCACCGCACGTGCGGCACCGCCGTTTCACCGACCACGTGGCCGACTGCCGGCCGGAGTGGCGGCTGCTCGCGCACGTGCCGAACCGCTATCCCTTTGATCCGGAGCGTCCGGACGAAACGTCGTTCGCGGACTTCTTCGTCTATGGCCGCCACGATGCGGGCTGCATATTACAAATACCCTCTCCCACATAGCGGGGTCCCGGCGCGAAGCCCGTCGACCGGCGCGAAGCGCCGGATGAGGGTGCTGCGTGCCGACCTGATCACCCTAGGAGCTCTCGCGCCTCGACCTCTCCCGTGTAGCGAGAGAAGTTTTTAGAGCGCCGGACGATACCAGCTCGGCTTGCGCTTCTCCTTGAACGCCGTCGTCCCTTCATGCCCCTCCGGCGAATAACGCTGCGTCCAGCTTTCATGCGCCAGCATCGCCATCTGCCGCTCGTCCAGCAGCAACCCGTTAGCGCCAAGAAATGATCGCTTCGTCATGGCAATCGCCCCGGGCCCGCTGAGGAACACCGCATCCAGCACCTCGGCCAGTTTTGCCTCTATCTGGTCCGCCGGCACCACCTCGTGCACCAGCCCGATGCGCAGCGCCTCCTGTGCGTCGAACCGCTCGCCGGTCAGCGCATAGCGCCTTGTATGCCGCAGCCCCATCGCATGCACCATGTGCGTCGAGATCGGTGTCGGCGCGACGCCGACCCGCACCTCGGTCAGGCCGAACAGCGCGTCCGGCGTGGCGAACGCCACATCGACACAACACACCATGCCGGCGCCGCCGCCGAAACACGCGCCGTGCACCACAGCGATCGTCGGCTTGGGAAACTCGTTCAGCAACTGCATCGCCCGCGTCGTTGCCATCGACGCCGCGTAATTCTGCTCTGGTCCGTAATTCGCCGCGCGCCCCAGCCAATTGATGTCGGCACCGGCCTGGAAATGCCGCCCCGCGCCGCGCAACACCAGGCAGCGCACCGCGGGATCGGGTGCCAATTGCTGCAATCCCGTGATCAGCTCGGCCAGCAGGTCCTCGTTGTACGCATTACCCACTTCCGGGCGGTTCAGCATCGCGGTCGCCACGCCGCGCGCGTCGATGTTCAGCAGTACAAGGTCTTTCGCCGGATCTTTGCTCATGATGCCACCTTTGCCGGATCGGTATTGCCGCCGCACACCAGCACGCCCACGCGCGCTCCGTCCGGCGGAACGAAAGCGCCGGATAGCAGCGCCGCCAGGGCGGTCGCCCCGCCCGGTTCGGCAATCAGCCGGAACCGCTCCCACAACAGACGCTGCGCCGCAACGATCGCGGAGTCGGCAACCAGCACCGCCCCCGTAACAAAACGCTGCGCCAGCGAAAACATCAGCCCGCCGACCTGCCGCGCGCCGAGGCTGTCGGCAGCAACGCCGCCCACCGGAGCATCCACCGGCCGCCCCGCGCGCAGCGCATCATGCAGCGCGGGACAGCCCTCCGGCTCGACGCTGATCACCCGAGCGCTGCCGGCATACCACGCCGCCATGCCACCGATCAGCCCGCCCCCGCCCGTCGCCACCAGCACATGCGTCAGCTCCGGCGCGTCCTGTTCCAGTTCGCGCGCCACAGTGCCCTGCCCGGCCAGCACGTCCGCATGGTCATAGGCATGCACTTCCAAAGCTCCGGTCTCCGACTGGCACAGGCGCGACGCGGTCAACGCCTCGGCATAGGTCTCGCCGGTCTGCACCACGCGAGCGCCATAGCTAGCGATGCGCGCCACTTTCGCGGCCGGCGTCAGCACGGGCACAAAAATCTCCGCCGGCACCGCCAGTGCGCGGGCGGCGTAGGCGACCGCCGCGCCGTGATTGCCGCCCGACGCGGCGATCACCCCGGAGGCCGGCAGCCGGTCCGACAGCAGCCGGTTGAACGCGCCGCGCGGCTTGAAGCTGCCGGTGAGCTGCAGCAACTCGAGTTTCAGGGCGACCGGACAGGACCCGCCCAGCTCCGCGCCGGTGATGTGCAGGACCGGCGTGTGGCGGACATGGCTGGCGATGCGGCTTGAGGCGGCAGCGATGTCGGCGCGGCTGACCATGGCGCTGACGCTGGCACGCAGGGGCGCTTCGGGCAAGGCTGCCATCCCATCGGTAGTGGGGCATGAAGAAGGGTGGGAAATGGCCGTTATAGTACCAATCGCAATTGCACTTTGAAATTATATTCCGTTAGCGGGCCATACTCCGTCACAACGGGAGTGCCCTCGCTCAAACCATCGACCCCGCCAGTTTGCCATGGGGCCACCCGCTACCACCCATCACCAACCTTTCCCCTGTGATCGACCCGCGCCATCACCCCGCGCGGGCAAGCGCCGCGCCAGGACGGAAGCAGCCATGCTCCGTCGGGTGGCTCCCGCTATTCAGGGCACCGCCGGTCTGGTGCCGCAGCGCGGGCATTGGCGATGAACGCCCGGATCAGCGCCGGGTCCTTGACCCCGCGTGCTCGCTCCACCCCGGAGGACACATCGACGATCGTCGCCCCGGTGGCACGGATCGCCCCGGCGACGTTGTCCGGTGTCAGCCCACCCGCTAGGATCCATGACGCCGGCGCGATCCAATCGCGCAGCAGCGACCAGTCGAACCGCGCGGCATTGCCGCCCGGCCGAGTAGCGGTCGGGGGCGGCTTCGCCTCCAGTACCAGCGCGTCGGCGCCGCCCGCCTCCCGCGGCAGGTCCGCAGCGGTGTCCACGCCAATCGCGCACCATACCGGCAGGCCAAAGCGCGCGCGCAGCCCGGGAACATCCATCCGGCCGTAGAGCTGCAGGATATCCAGCCGCACCGCGTCCAGTACCGTCGCGATCGCCTCGGCGGTCGGATCGACGAACAACCCCACGCGCAACGGTCCCCCGGGATGCCGCGCCGACAGCGTCGCGGCCTGCGCCGCCGTCACGTAGCGCGGCGAGGGCGGGAAGAAATTCAACCCCACGTAGTCGGCGCCGGCATCGACCGCGGTATCGAAGGCCGCCGGATCGTTGATGCCGCAGATCTTGACTCGCAAATGGCTCATCGGATCGCGGCGGCGATCGCGGCGGCCGCCTGTGCCGCATCGGGCGCGCCGGTGATCGGCCGGCCGACGACGATCCAGTCGGCGCCGGCCGCCATCGCCTCTTCAGGGGTCATGGTCCGCGCCTGGTCGTCGGCCGGGCTGCCGGTCGGCCGAATCCCGGGCACCACCAGCGCCGGACCGGCGCCCAGCGCGTCACGCAGCATTGCCACTTCCAGCGGGCTGCACACCAGCCCATCTGCTCCAGCAGCGACCGCGAGCCGCGCCAGCCGCAGCACCTGCGCCGCCGGCGGGCCGGGCACGCCAGTGGCCGCCAGGTCTGCTTCATGCAGGCTGGTCAACACCGTCACTGCAAGGACCATCGGTCGCGCCGCCCCTGCGGCCTCGGCGGCCTGGCGCGCCGCGGTCATCATGGCGGCCCCGCCGGCCGCGTGCACCGTCAGCATGCGCGGGGCGAGCGGCAGCACCGCCCGAACCGCCCCCGCCACGGTGTTGGGAATGTCGTGCAGTTTTAGGTCGAGGAAGATTGGCCGCCGGGCGATCGTCCGCGCCCCGGCGGCTCCGTTGGCGAGGAAGAATTCCAGCCCGAGCTTGAACAGGCCGCAATGCCGCGCCACCGCGGCCGCCCAGCCAGCGGCCTGGGCCGCATTGGTGGTGTCCAAGGCGACGATCAGGCGCGAGCTCGTCATGCGACGGGCGGCCCGAGTGCCGCTTGCGGCAGCCGCGCCTTGAGCTGCTGCACCTGCGCTTCCAGCAGGCGCACCGCTTGCTCCGCCCGCCGGGCGCGTCGACGCTGGCCCAGCTCGGAGATCCAGACCAGCAGCCCGCCGAGGAGGAACGCCAACGCCATGCCGCCGAGGATGGCGAGCGACAGCGGCATCTCCAGCGACAACCCGGTCGGCCACAGGCCGATCTGCACCGGTGCGCTGTTGGACAGCGCGAACAGCACGATCAGTAGCAGGAATGGTGCGAGAATCAGCAGGCGCATGCCGCGTTTCTGGCACAAGGCGGCCGCGCGGGAAACCTGAACGAAGGAAGGCCAGGGCTCTGCCCTGGGACCCGCCAGGGGGGCTTTGCCCCCCCTGGAGGGTCCAGGGGCAGAGCCCTGGCCTTCTCTCCGTTTACCCCGGCTCGCGTTCCCGAGCACTCCGCGCCGGCTTGCCGCGATTGACGCGCTCGCGCAGTTCCTTGCCGGCCTTGAAGAACGGCACCGCCTTCTCGTCCACTGGCACCGCCTCGCCGGTGCGGGGATTGCGGCCGGTGCGCGCGTCGCGGCGCTTCACCGTGAACGCGCCGAAACCGCGCAGCTCGACGCGCTCCCCGCGCGCCAAGGCCCCGGAAATCTCCTCGAAAATCGTGCCGACGATGGTCTCGACGTCAGCCGCGCGCAGATGCGGACTGGCGGTCGCGAGTTCGGCAATGAGTTCCGACTTGGTCACGCCGACTTCCTCGCCATTCCGACCGATTCTTCACCCGGCGGAACGATGCCAGACGGCCCACGCGCCGTCAAGCATAACACCTTGGGAAATCAGGATTTTCCACAAACCAACGAACAGCGGACCAAGCGTCCCGGACAGCGTCCGTTCGGCGAAGCTGCTGGTCGAGACTTCCTCCACCGGCAAATCGGCCGGCACGCCCTTGGTGGAGGCCAGCCATTCGCGCGAATCATGCTCGCCGCCGATCGCGTCGATCAGGCCGAGTTGCAGTGCCTGCCGGCCGGTATAGGCACGTCCGTCCCCGAGCTGGCGGACCTTGTCCGGGTCCATATGGCGGCCGGTGGCGACCATCCCGACGAACTGGTCGTACATGTCCATCACCAGCGCTTGCAGCACCTCGTGCCCCTGCGGCGACAGCGGACGGGTCAAGCTGGGCTGGTCCTTCAGCGGACCGGAGACGATGGTCTCAACATCCACCCCGAGCTTGGCCAGCAGATCGGAGACTTCCGGCGCCTCGAGCAATACGCCGATCGAACCGGTCAGCGTCGCCTCGTGGGCGAAGATGCGGTTGGCCGGCACGGCGACCATATAGCCGGCGGATGCCGCCAGTCCGCCCATCACCGCGACCACCGGCTTCTTCGCGGCGACGTGGGCGATGGCGTCGTGCAGGCTCTCGCCGCCGGCGATGGTGCCGCCGGGGCTGTCGATGCTAACGATCAATGCCTTCACACTGTAGTCGTCGGCCAGCCTGTCCACCGCCCGGGTGAGCTTCTGGTCCTCGGAAATCAGGCCGTTGACCTGCAACCGCGCGACATGCGCATGCTCTATGCCGAGGCCGCTCCCGTGCAGCGCCGCCAGCACCGCGGCGAGCACCGCAAGGATGGCGAAGCTCCGCCAGAACATCAGGCGGCGCTTAAGCCGCCGCCGGTCGAGAATCAGGTCTGTTTCCAGAGACAGTGGTCAGTCGTCAGCGGTCAGCAGTCAGTGGCAATGCCCACCGACCCTGCCGACCGACCCTCCTGACCGCTGACCGCTGACCACCGACCACTGAATCAGGTCTCCGTCTGCGCCTGCTGGTTGCGGCGACGGATCGCGGCACCCAGGATATCGCCCAGCGACGCACCCGAATCCGACGAGCCGAACTCGGCCATCGCCTGCTTCTCCTCCTCCATCTCCTTGCCCTTGATGGTGAGGTTCAGCTTGCGCGCGGCGCGGTCGATCGCGGTGATCTTGGCGTCCACCTTGTCGCCCACCGCGAAGCGGTCCGGCCGCTGATCGCCCTTGTCGCGCGCCAGCTCGGCCCGGCGGATGAATCCGGTCAGCACATCGCCGACTTTCACCTCGATGCCGTTGGACTGGATGGCGCTGACCACGCAGGTCACCACGTCGCCCTTGTGCACGCCCTCCAGCACCGACGCCGCCGGATCGTCCTTGAGCTGCTTGATGCCCAGGCTGATCCGCTCCTTCTCCACATCGACGTCCAGCACCTTGGCCTTCACCATGTCGCCCTTGTTGAACTTGGTGATGGCAAGCTCACCCGACTCGTCCCAGGACAGGTCGGACATGTGCACCATGCCGTCGATATCGGCGGACAGGCCAATGAACAGGCCGAACTCGGTGATATTGCGGACCTCGCCCTCGACCACCGACCCGATCGGGTGCTCTTCCACGAACTGCTCCCACGGGTTACGTTGCACATGCTTCAGGCCCAGCGAAATGCGCCGCTTCGAGCTGTCCACGTCCAGGATCATCACGTCCACCTCCTGGCTGGTGGCGACGATCTTGCCAGGATGCACGTTCTTCTTGGTCCAGGACATCTCAGAGACGTGCACCAGGCCTTCCACACCCGGCTCCAGCTCCACGAAAGCGCCGTAGTCGGTAATGTTGGTGACGCGGCCGGAGAACTTGGCACCCGGCGGATACTTCGCCGCCACACCCTCCCATGGATCGGCCTCGAGCTGCTTCATGCCCAGGCTGATGCGCTGCGTCTCCGGATTGAACCGGATCACCTGCACCTTCACCTGCTGCCCGATCTGCAATGCCTCGGACGGGTGGTTGATGCGGCGCCAGGCGATGTCGGTGACATGCAGCAGTCCGTCCACGCCGCCCAGATCGACGAAGGCGCCGTAGTCGGTGATGTTCTTCACCACGCCGTCCAGAATCTGGCCTTCCTTCAGGCCCTGGATCAACTCGGTGCGCTGCTCCGCCCGGGTCTCCTCCAGCACGGCACGGCGCGACACGACAATGTTGCCACGCGCGCGGTCCATCTTGAGAATCTGGAACGGCTGCGGCGAGCCCATCAGTGGGCCAACGTCGCGCACCGGGCGGATATCCACCTGGCTGCCGGGCAGGAAGGCTACGGCCCCGCCGAGATCGACGGTGAAGCCACCCTTCACCCGGCCGTAGATCGTGCCGGTGACGCGAAGCTGCGTCTCGAACGCCTTCTCGAGGCTGGTCCAGGCTTCCTCGCGCCGCGCCTTCTCGCGCGACAGGACAATGGCGCCGTCCTTGTCCTCGTAGCGCTCGACATAGAGTTCGATGAGATCGCCCGGCTTGACGTCCGGCTTGGCACCGGGCGGGCCGAATTCCTTGAGCAAGACGCGGCCTTCCGACTTCAGGCCGACATCGACGATGGCGTATTCATCGGTGAGGCGCTGGACCCGGCCGGTGACGACCGAGCCGTCGAAGCTGGAATCACGTCCAAGGGTTTCATCGAGCAGGGCGGAAAAGTTCTCGCCTCTGAAATGATCCTGGGTAGGGGCCGGCACGATGGCGCGGGCGGTGGCGGATGCTGCCATATGGAGGTTGGTTTCCGTTACGGATGTCCGGGTGTATCCCGGGGTTTGCCGTGGTTTGCGCGCTTGCCTGGAAGCACGTCTTGCCCGCGGAAAGAACCGCGGGCCGGGTTGCGGAACAAGGCGGAAACGCTCGCCGAGCGAGCGACTGTCGCACAGATACGCGCGATTTCCCCGGAGTCAAGCGGCGGAACCATGACGGGCGGTGAACGCCAGCGGCCGCGATTGGCAAATCGTCGCCGATTCCCGTCCCATAACCACAGCAATCGGGTGAACGAAGCAAGGCCAGGGCTTTGCCGGGACCCGCCGGTGGGCTTTGCCCCCTGACCCGAGGCCCCCGGGTCACGCGCCCGAAAGCAGGCGCCGGGCAGGGCCTTCGCAAACCATGCGATCGCCGCGGTTGGGCGGGTAGGGATGCGGGTGCGGAGAGAGGTGTCACGTCGTGCATTGGAGCGCCGGCGGCGTCTCCCCGGCGTCTCGTTTCGCGGCAGCAGAGACAATGTCGCGTGGCGTGGGGATTGGTGGGAGCACGCGCTGGGCCGGCTGCCGAACCCGCGGATCGCAAGTGCCTTCTCGCGGCAGCGCAAGAAGACACCAGGAGCGCGCCGAGGAGCCAGCGGCGTCTCGCCGGCGTCTCATTTCACGTCAAGAGAGACAATGACGCGTGGCGCGAGAATTGGTGGAGCAAGCGCTGAGCCGCCTGTGGGGCCACGCGGATAGCAGGCGTCCGCTTGCGGCAGCGCAAGGAATCCCATCACGGCGAAAAAGCGGAGGGCTAAGGAGGGCCGCAGGAGGCGTGCCGGTACGGCGTGTGAAGGACAGGCCGACCGATCGCTGGCTGGAGCAACGTACACGGCTGCTCGCGCCCCGGCTCCTGCGGCGCTCCGTCGCCCTCCCGCTTGTCCTACCATGAAAATAGGCCGGGGCGGGCTGCGCAAGCCCGATGCTGTTGCCACCGGCAGAAAGCAAGATTCACCACAAAGTTAGCCAGCGGCCGCGGCCGCTGGCGAACGCCATGGTGAACCCCGTGCGCTGCCGCATCCCGCAGTGTCCGCCGGCTCCCGGCACAGGCTCACGTCGTGGGAGGCACCCAGGGTTCGTACGTGTCCGCCCAGCGCAGGTTTGAGGTGTCGCCGTTGATGATGGCATGCAGCACCTCCCGCTCCGGCGGCTCGAAATCGCAGTCCGGCGGCAGTCCGCCGTGCTGGCGGATCCGCTTGGCCTGCACGGTGTTGAGGATCGTCCAGTGGTCGGCTTTTGCCCGCAGGCGGTCGGCCTGTTTCTCTTCCTCGGACCACTCCGAATAGTCCCGATACCGCACCTTCTCGGCCGGCGGCGGGGCAGGCGCCGCCCCCGCCACGGCCTTCACCGACTGCACGGCGGGCCGCTTCGGCCGCCCGGGCGGCATCCGCTCCAGCGCGTCGGTCATCAGGCCCAGCGTGCAATGCTCGGCCATCGCCGCGCTGTCGCGGCTCGCCTCGTTCGCCTCGCGCTTCTTGCGCACCGCCTGCAGCCGGACCAGCGCGTTGAGGTTGCCGCGCGCCTCCCGCCCCATGCTGGCGTGCTGGGCCAGCAGTTGCGCCCAGCGTTTCGGGTCGTCGGCATACAGCGGGGCCTGCAGCAGGCAGTAGCGGGCATAATCCGCAGCGGCGACGTGCAGTGCGGCGAGGCGGGCTTCCACGGGGTTGGCCGGGAGCAGGCAGGTGACATCGGAGAGGGCGAGGCGATCGCGCAGCGCCCAGGCCTCCGGCGTGTCGTCGAGCGGCGGCGGCAGGGTGCCGCGCAGGGTGTCGACGACGCGGGCGTGGAGGTCGAACTGAAGCTGGACGGCGGGGTCGGGTTGGTGCGGCGGCGGTTGAGCGTTCATGGGGCGGCCATAGGAAGTTAGTATAACTAAGTGTGATCGGTCAGTTTTGATGTCAATGAGGGCGTTGCGGCGGAGGCGTGATTTTCGCGACGCCGTGGCTTTGGGACGGTGGACCGATGGGCGGCCGGCACGCCGGGAACGGCCACGCCGCCGCGCACGAGGGTGTTGCCCGCGCGCAAGCCACGGCCACCCGGGCGACAGCGTTCGGATGGCGGCAGCGAAGCAAGTGGAACCGCAGATGCACGCGGATGCACCGCGCGGCCGCAATGACTGTGGGTCACCGGGCGTGAGGTGCCGATATTGCGAGCCAAGCAGAGATGTCGGCCGGTCGATCACTGGTGTCGGTTGCCTTGTCCGAGCGCCTGGCCGTGGCGGCGGAGCGTGCGGCGATCATGCGAGATTGTTTCACACGGGCGAAGAACCTGTGCCTCGCAGGGCCCGTCGAGCACGGTCAGCATCAGGCGACCGTGGGCGGTCGTGGTGTCCGCCCAGGCGTCGCCCGGGGAGCGGAAACCGGTCCTACGGTCGGTGATCGGGGTGAGGGTGTTCAACTGGTCGCGGGTCGGGCGCGCCAACCGGTCGAGCCTGGTCACCATCAGCATGTTGCCGGTGGCGAGCTGGTCGAGCGCGCGGCGAAGCCGGCTGCGGTCGGTCTTCGCCCCGCTCGCCAACTCGCGGAACACCTTCTTGCCCCTGGCCTGGGTGAGCTGGCGCAATTGCGCTGCAACGCCCTGACCGTCCGTGGATACCCTGGCGTAGCCGTATTTCGTGCAGTGATTATGTCGGTAACTTCTGCAACCGAAAAGTTCTCTGTTTTCAGCGACCTAATTTCCTTGCATAGGTCTTGCAGACCGTGTGAAAACTCATTTGCGATGAGACACCAGGAAATTCTCGGTCGCCTTGGAGGCCATACAGGTACGAATGGTTCAAGACCGGGGCAAATGCGGTAATAAGATTGCTTGCCGCCCCTACGGGACGGAGTTTTCACACAGTCTGCTTGAGTTACGCAAGACGAGAGCCCGCAATGGGTAGAATGCCGTCATAGCCCAAGAGCCATAACGTGGGATAGCGTCTGGTCAGCCACGCATGTCGGTTTGGCGTACCACTCGGCTACAATCCGGCTCAGGCAGCCTCGCGCTGA
>Ga0209415_10005006_pt1 | contig 24037 bp, 21 predicted proteins | sample PeaSoiSIISIP2007_FD_187696 | JGI IMG/M metagenome (GOLD analysis project Ga0209415, IMG submission 187696) | Peat soil microbial communities from Weissenstadt, Germany - SII-SIP-2007 (SPAdes) (version 2) | ecosystem: Environmental > Terrestrial > Soil > Wetlands > Peat | place: Germany... | reverse complement strand
CACCGAGCATTACCGCGACGGACGGGTTTTTATCTGCGGTGATGCCGCGCACGAGACCTCGCCCACCGGCGGCATGGGGCTGCACACGGGGCTCGGCGACGCGTTCGATCTCGCCTGGAAGCTTACGGCTGTTCTCGAGGGTTGGGGCGGCGACGGATTGCTCGATTCCTATGAAAGCGAACGCCGTCCGGTTGCCTTGGACAACGTGCGCGTATCGACGGGGCTCTTTAACATTTTCGCCGAGATGCCGGGCCGTCCGGCTATCGACGCTGATTCGCCGCAAGGACAGGCTTCACGCCTCGCGTTCGCACGCGAGTACGCAAAGCATCACGCGCAAGTCCCGCAATTTACCGAAAATCTGCGTCTCGGCTATTGCTACGAGCCGTCACCGATCTGCGTTCCCGATGAAACGCAGCGACCCGCCGTGGAAACGAAGGCGTTCGTCCCCGTTGCTCGGCCGGGAACGCGCGCTCCTCACGCGTGGCTTGCGGATGGACGGTCGACGCTCGACCTGTTCGGGCGCAGATTCGTTCTGCTGCGCTTGGACGATGCGCCGCCGGTGAACGCTCTGCTCGATGCTGCGGCGCGACGCGGCGTGCCGCTGGAAGTTGTGGATCTGGCCGGGCCGGAGCTGCTCGGAGTCTACGAGGGTCGTCTCGTGCTCGTGCGCCCCGACGGACACGTCGCCTGGCGCGACGATGTCGAACCGTCTGACTCGTTGGCGCTCATCGATCGCGTTCGCGGCGAACGTTAAGCGCCGGTAGCGACAGCGACGATGGCGGCCGGATCACGCGGTGTAACGGTGCTCCGCCAGGCGACGTGCAGGTCGGGCCGGATGAGAAACGCGCCGAAGCCGCCATATACCTCGTGAGCGGGCTCGTCGGCGTCGAGCACGAGCGTGTCATAGGAAATCTGCGCCGCGACGAGAGCCCGCTCGATTCCCGACGTCTCGACCGCGTTCCCGAAGCGCAGCACCGTATACCAGGGACCGAACCGGTCGAGCAGCGCGTCACCGTCTTTGCACCACATGTGCGGCAGCCGTGCCCCGGGCCAGGTGGTCGGAACGTAGTCGATGTTGTCGGGGTCAGGACCCTCACCCGGCTCGGGCCACAGCAAGGTCGAGTTCGTGTAACGGTACCCGCGCTCGATGCCGGTGATGACCGTCGTCGTGTGCGCTTCGAGCACGGCGAGTTTACCGACGCGCTCACGCGCCTCGCGGCCGCGCTCGCTGTCTTCCTTGATCCATGGCACCCAGTGATTTTCGCGCCGCTCTCGCCGAGCAGCGGTTGCGTTGCCGGAAGCGCGGACGTTGCGAACGCCGATCTGCCGGCGTTCATCTTCGTAGGACTGGAGCAACTGCGGACCGCCCCAGCCTGAAAGCACGGCGGCGAGTTTCCACGAGAGGTCGATCGCATCGCCGATCCCGGTGTTGAGGCCGAGGCCCGCCGTCGGGATGACCAAGTGGGCGGAATCGCCGGCGAGCATCACGCGTCCGTCGATATAGCGCTGCGCGCACAGAAGATTGTGGCGCCACGGCGCGGCGGCAATCATCTCGAAAGGGATCGGAGCGCCGAGTACGTTCGCAAAAATGGCCGGCATGTCGGCTTCCGTGCACCTCTCGGCGTTGATCGAAAAGTGGCGGCACGAATCTTGGCATACGACGCCGGAGCTGTATTGGTCGGAAACCTTGTAGTGCCGTCCGTGGCCGATCGGGACGACGTCGTAGAGCGTATCGCAGCGGTACAGCGCTTGGACCATGCTGCGTATGTTCGCTTGACCGTCCATGGCAAAGCCCAGCTGCTTGCGCACCGTGCTCGTGCCGCCGTCGGTGCCGACCAGGTAGGACGACCGGAACGTGAGCTCGCGCCCGTCCTTCGTGCGCACATGCGCCGAGACGCCGGCCGGGTCTTGCTCGAAGGAGATCAGTTCGTGTCCGAACCGCACGTCGATCAGCGGATTCTCTTCGGCGATTTGCTTGAGCAACGGTTCGAGCGTGTATTGCGAGATCAGCTGGTAGGGCTCGAGCGGCATGATGCCGTCGTTGCGCCGTGCGGCCTCGGCACGCGCTTCATCGACCGATGGATACGGCACGCGAGCGAGCGGGGGGTCCATCATCGTGATGATATGGTAGACGTCCATCGGGTAGGCAGTCGGGTAGCCTGCGGCGCGTACTCGGTCGGCGATTCCCATGCGCCGGAATATTTCGAGCGTGCGCGCGTTGCAGCGTTCCATCTTGGGCAAGAATGCTGGAGCGTCTTTACGTTCGATCAACGTGCACGCGATACCGCGCAACCCGAGATCGATTGCCAGCGTCAGTCCGACCGGCCCGCCGCCGGCGATCAACACGGGTGTCTGCAATATTGCCACGAACGTGATTTTCCGTAACATGGAGCGCATATCTTCTCAATAATGAGGAAGCTCGCTGCAATACCGAAGGGGATCACGGTACGGCAAGTAATCTCGAACCGAGAGTGCGCTAGCCGAATGGGGGTTGCGATGAGCGTTGCGAGTCGGGAAGCGGTGGCCGTTCGGCCCTCGCTGTGGGTCGAGCTACTCGGTGCCGAGGTCCGCTTCTACGACGCCGCCGGTATTCCGACGCGCAGCATCCAGGCCGGAAGCGGCGAGACCGTCATCATGCTGCACGGCATCGGCGGGCATGCCGAGGCATTCGCACGGAACGTCGTGCCGTTGGGCAAGCACTTCGATGCGCGCGCGATCGACTATTACGGGCACGGCTTGACCGGGATGGGCTCGCTGCCGCACTCGAAAGATGCCTACGTCAATCATTTGATCGACTTCATGGATGCGGCCGGTATCGAGCGCGCCCACCTCATCGGCGAATCGCTCGGCGGCTGGATCGCGATGTGGACCGCGATCGATCATCCGGGGCGCGTAGGGAAGATCATCTACACGGTCGGCGCTCATCTGAGCGTCCCGATCGACGAAGCGACGCAGAGCAAGACGGAGGCCGGCATCGCAGAGCTCAAGCGGCTGTCGATACAGTTCGTGCAACAGCCGTCGAAAGAACACGTGCACGCGCGGCTCAAATGGCTGTTTCACAAGCCGGAGCGCGACATCACCCCCGAGCTCATCGAGCTGCGGTGGGCGCTCTATCAGCGGTCGCTCGGAAAGCCGACTGCGGCCGCGGTCATCGAGAATACGGAATACGCACTCACGCCCGAGGTGCTCGGACGCGTGCCGGCTCCCGTGCTCTTCCTGTGGACCGATCACAATCCGTCGCAGCAGGTAGCCACGGCACAAAAGGCCATGACCTACGTACCGGATGCCGAGTGGGTCCTAATCGAAGATTCCGGACATTGGCCGCAATGGGAACATCCCGAGACCTTCAATCAAATCGTGACCGAATACCTGAGAAAGTAACGCTAGGTCTTCGGGTACCCGACCGATTGGGCCAGGTAGATCGCCTGCGTCGGTTTGAGCTGGAGGCGTTGTGCGAGTTGCGCGCCGGGCACGGATGCGCGCAGCACACACGCCAAACCCTCCGACGCGCAGAACAGATAGACGTTTTGCCCGATCACGGCCGAGTCGGCGATGCCGTTGAGCGCACGATTCGTTGGCGAGGGGTTGCGCATCCGTGCCGCGTCGGAGACGTAGACCAGATTGAGCGGCGCGGTTTTGACGTATGCCTGACCGGTCGTCGTTTCGCCGCGCACGTCATCGGGGATGAGTTGCGCGATTGCGTGCGCCTTCGGATCGTAGATCCACACGCCATCGGCCATCGTGAGGTAAACGCCGATATCCATGCTCTCGCCAGAGCTCGGTGCGGTCCGCAACCCGCTCTGCGGGCGGTTGATGCCCCAGGCGGCCCAGAGCAGATTCGAGAGAAGCTGCGGTTCGAGTTTCCGGTCGGCAAATTCGCGCGTGGAGTGACGCGCTCGCAGCGCTTCCATCAACGGCTTGCCGCCGGTGGTTTTCGGGGGTGGCAGTACGACCATCGTTGCCTGCGCTACCGCGAAGCGCGGCATCGAGGCCGCGAGCGCGACGGCGATCAAACCCATATTCGCCTCGCGGCGCGTGATCATTTCGGATAACCGACGGTTTGTGCGAAGGTCACGAACTGTTCGTTCGGCAGCTTCAGGAGCCGAGCCACCGCCGCGTGGTCGACCGATCCGCGGAACACCGTGCCGAGGTTCTCCGAGGCGCAGAACAGGTAGATGTTCTCTCCGATGAAGGCGCTGTCGACCGAGGCGTAGAGGCGGCGATCCTCCGGCGAGACGTCGGTCATGCGCTCGCCGTGCGCGACATAGATCACTTCGAGCGGCGCCGACGAGACGAAGTCTTGCGTCCCGGTCTCTTTACGGATATCGCTTTGCAGATGCGGCACGAGGGTGTGCGTCACGGGCTCGTAGAGCCACACGCCGTCGGGCATCGCGAGATAGATATCCAGCACCATCACGTGACGCCAGTAGGGAGCGGTCCGGTCGCCGTTGGGGCGGTTGATGCCGAACGCCGCCCACAGCAGATCTGAGAGAACTTGGGCCGGCAACGGTCGATAGGAATACTCGCGGGTCGACCGCCTGCGCTCGAGTGCGTCGGTCAACGGGAGACCGCCGCGCGCACGCGGCGCGGGTAATGGGACCGACTGAAGTGCTTGCATAACCGGAGCGTACGGCCGAAATCTGAAGATCGCGGGAAGACGGACTTCACCCGAACCGTGCGGAGCGGCCTGCGAACAGCAGAACCGGCCCTTCATCGTATCGTGAAGCTCGTGAGACTCTGGATCACAGAAGAATGAGGAAACTACACCGGTTGGGTTCGGTTGGCCGCCATGGTACCTTCTCGCCCGGTGGACCGGATGCTCAGGTGCTCACGTGCGGGCGAAGGGCGCGGCGGTACACGACCTCATAGCGCGTCGAGCCAGCATCGGGGAGCGAAGCGAAGAGGGTCAAGGTGTCGACCGTGACAAGCGTCGGTTTGGCCGGGCCGAACGAGACTTGTAGCGGCCCCGCGCCCGGGCGCAAGCGCGCGAATGTCATGTGCGGCCGGGCGTCGGGTGCGCGTTCGAAACGGAAGTCCAACGGCGCCAGCGCTTCCTGGACCGCCGCGACGCAGCGGCGAAAGGCGGGCTGCGGGCGTTGCGAACCCAACCAGGCGATGCGCGGTCGTCGCAGATTGGGGAACGCGCCAATCCGTTCGAGCGGAAAGGTAAAGCGTGCGACTCGAACGGCGTCGAGCGCCCCGATCACCTCGGGAAGCCGCTCGGCAGCGACCGCGCCCAGAAACGCAACCGTGACGTGGAGTTTCTCGCGCGGCTCGAAACGGCCGTCGACGCCGGCGCGCTGCAAGTGCGCGACGGCGAGGCCGGCGAGGTCTCGCGCCGCATCGTCGACCTCGATGCCGACGAAGAGCCGTAGGCGACTGGTCAACAGTTTGGCAGGTCCTTCCGGGCTGGGTGGCCCGTTTACGGCTGGGCGGAGATGCTCGCTTACGGCAGAGTGATTTCGCTTGCCGGGAAGGCCGTCTTCAAGATGCCGTACTTGGCGCAGATATCGATGAGCGGCTGCAAATCGGAGGTCGTGAGTTTTTCGGCGAACGGAATGCGATGATCGCTGCGGGTCATGTGAACTTTTGTGACTTCCTCGAGAATGACCGCGGACTCGGCGTGGTGAGCATTCGCCCACTTCGCCGTCTCATAGATCGCCTTCGCGTAGGCTGCGGCCAGATCCGGATGGGCTTGCACCCACGGTGTGGTCGCGATCCAGCCGCCGATGAGGAAGTCCTTGGCGATCGCCGAGTAGACGTCGCCCAAGAAGCGGAACTGTTTCGAGTCGATCGCGGCCTGCAGCTCCGGTATCGTCAATTGCGCCGCATCGACGCGGTGCTCCGCGAGCGCGGCCGTCATCGCCGGAAACGGGATATCGGCAAACTTGAGCGCAGTCGAATCGCCGCCGTTCTTGTCGACCCAGTTGCGCATCCCGATTTCCATGATACCGCGAACGCCGTTGATCGCAACCGTCTTTCCGCTCAAATCTTGCGCCGTGTGGATCGGCGAGTCGGCATTCACAATGAGCCCGGATTCACCGGCCTGCACGAGAAACCGGTTGGCACCCGCGATGATCACGACCGGAATACCGTGCTCGTGCGCTTGGGCGACCGAGACCGCGTTCGATTGCCCGACGTCGACGGCGCCGCCAACGACGGCTGCGGTGACCGCGGCACCGTTGGTCATGGCCGTGATTTCGACGTTGATGCCGTTGTTCTTGAAGAACCCCATCTTCTGCGCGTAATAGACCTCGGAGCCGGCGTCGATCGGGATCGTCGCAACGCGGATCGTCGGGAGCGGTGCATCGGCCGCCGACGCGGCTCCGAGGCTGAGCGCGAGCAGCGCACCGATCAGAAGAAACTTCACGGCGCGATGAATTCGGCCACGGTTACGGGACGTGAGGTGATGCCGAAGCGGGCGGCTGCGTCCAGCGGGCCGGCGACATACTTCGGATCGTTGACCGTCGCAAAGTAGACGCGGTTCGCAGCGGCGATGACGGCAACGTCGATCTTAGCGACCTTGGACAAAATTTGGGCCGACTCCGGATAGTGCGTGTTGGCCCAGCGCGCAGTCGTGAAGATGGCGCTGCGGAGTCGCTTCACGGCATCCGGGTTTGCCTGCAGCCAGCTCTTGCCGGCGAACCACACGATGGTTGCAAACTCCGGCGCTATGGCGCTGTAGACGTCTGCGAAATGGCGTACGAGACCCGTATTGACGGCGTCGCTCATGCTCGGCTCGGCGATCTGCGCGGCCTGCACGGTGCCGCGCGCGAGCGCCTGGCCCATCTCCGAAAAGCGGAGTTCCACGAAGTGCACCTTCGAGCGGTCGACGCCGTTGTGGTCGAGCCAGACTTCGATGCCGAGTTGGTTGAAATCGCTGAGCGTCGAGACGGCGATCGTCCCACCGATGAGATCCTTCGCCGATGTAAACGGCGCGGTTTTGGCTACGGCAAGGCCTTGGGTCGCATCGCGCGCCGAATAGAGACTGGCCGGCGCGAGCATTTGCACCGGTAGGCCGCGCGCGATCGCAACGGCAAGTTGCACCGTGTTGGCCATGCCGGTGTCGAGATCGCCGGCCAGCACGGACTGCAAGATCGTGGAGCTGTTGGTCAGCGTCGAGATTTGCGGGTTGATGCCGCTATCGCTGAAGAATCCGCGCTCGAGGCCGTAGTACGCTTCACCAAACGGATCGATCGCCATGGAACCGATACGCAGGTTGGTTGCGTTCGTCTGCGCCAAGGCCGGCGTGCCGGCGGCAAGCATGCTACCGGCAAGAAGCGTAAGTGCGCCCGAGCGGGACACAGATGGCATGGACGAGCGCTTCTTCGGAGGCGTGCGGCGGGCCCTCCGCCGCGTCCCACGCCTATTTCCTCTTTTATATTCTCGTGGCCGAGCGCGTCGGCGCGAGGGGTTTGTCTTCTTTTCTTTTTTCTTCTTCGGGGGTTTGTTGGGCGGCGGGGGAGACGGCGAGGTAGACGACTGGGACGAGGACGAGGGTGAGGAGCAGCGAGCTGATGAGGCCGCCGATCACGACGGTGCCGAGGGAGCGGGCGGCTTGGGCGCCGGGGTCGAGGGCGAGGGCGAGCGGGGTCATGCCGGCGACCATTGCGACGGTGGTCATCATGATGGGGCGGAAGCGTTCGCGGGCGGCTTCGCGGATGGCCGAAATGCGGTCGAGGCCGCCGCGGCGGCGCATGTTCGCGAAGTCGACCAGCAGGATGCCGTTTTTTGTTACCAGGCCGATCAGCAGCACCGAGCCGATCAGCGAGAACAGGTTGAGGGTTTGGTGTGTCAGCGCGAGCGAGCCTAACGCGCCGACGACCGCCACCGGTACCGCGAACATGATGATGAACGGGGTGCGGTAGCTGTTGTAGAGCGCGACCATCAGCAAGTAGACGAGGATGATCGACAGCAGCAGCGCGGCGGCCATGCCGGTGACCGTGTTGCCGACTTGTTGCTCGTTGCCGCCGGCGGCCGCCGCGACCGTCACCATCGCGGGCAGGTTCAGCGCCCGCAGACGCGTTGCGAAGGCTCGCTGCACGTTCGAGAGCGACGCGCCCGGGGCGACGTTCGCGCCGACGTACACGACGGTCTGGCGGTTGATGCGGGTGATCATCGACGGTGCCGGCGCTTGCACGAGCGTTGCGATGTCGCCGACGCGGACGATCGAACCGTTGGTGGCGCGAATCGGGATCTGCTCGATCGCGCCAAGCGACGTTTGATCCGTTTGCGCATACGTCACCAGCACGTCCTTGAGCCCGTCGGGGCCGGTGAACTGCGTAGCGAGATCGCCCCCGAAGGCGGCGCGCACGGCGGTCGAGGCGGTGCCGATGCTGGCATCGAGCGCACGCGCGCGGTCGCGGTTGAACTCGACGTTGACCTGCGGCGCGTCGTTCGCGGCGGAGGTCGTGACGTCGATCGCGCCCGGCGTTGTGGCCAGCGCGGCGGCCACCTTCACCGCGTACGATTCGGGCTGACCGTCGGTGCTCGAGACGACCTCGTCGATCGGCTGCGCGTTGCCGCCGCTGATGTCGGTTGCGGGCACCGAGACGACGACCGCACCGGGCGCGAGTTGCTTGGCCGTTTTCTGGAAGCTGTCGGCCCAGTAGGCCGTCGAGTGCGCGCGCTTATCGCGCAGGAAGATGCTCATTTGCGCGGTCGCGCCGTTGTTGATGTAGCCGCTGAGCTGGCCGAGGTAGGCGCCGGCCATCGACGATTCGGCTTGCACGTCTTGGGTCGCGTCGATCGCGCTCTCGACCCTGAGCAGCGCGAGGCGCGTCGTCTCGAGCGGCGTGCCGCTCGGAAAGGTCAGGGTCACGAACACCTGACCGCGGTCGACCGGCGGAATATACTCGAATCCGACCAGACCGAGCGGAATCAGCGCCAGGGCGACGACCAGCGAGAGGGCCGAGATTCCCGCGACCAGCCAGCGCCGCCCAAGGGCCCACTGCAGCACCCGGTTCACGTAGGTCGAACGCGCGCGCTCGAACGCCTCGCAGAAACGCTCGATCGGCGCCCACGGACGCCAGGTCGAAAGCAAGGACCAGCGGCCGGCGAGCGACGGCGTGACGGTGAACGAGACGAACAGCGAGGTCAACGTCGCAACCGTGACGACGAGGCCGAATTCGCGCAAGAACAGGCCGACCGAACCGGGCAGAAACGAAATCGGCAAGAACACGACGACGTCGACCAGCGTGATGACGATCGCCGCGACGCCGATCTCGGAGCGGCCCGCGATCGCCGCCTGCGACGGCCCTTCGCCATGCTGAAAATGGCGCTCGATGTTTTCCAGCACGACGATCGAATCGTCGACGAGGATCCCGATGATCAGCGTCATCGCGAGCAGGGAGACGGTGTCGAGCGTGAAGTTCGCCAAGCGCATCGCGGCCAGCGTCACGAGCAGCGAGGCCGGAATCGCGATCATCACCACGATCGCGTTGCGCCACGAGCGCAGGAAGAACAGCATCACGATCCCGGTGAAGATCACCGCCTCGATCAGCGTCCGCACGACGCCGGTCAACTGCTGCTCGGTGTAGGTCGACTGCACGTTGAGGATCGTGAACTGCACGTCGGGGTAGGTGTGGCGCAGTTCGGGCAGCGCGGCCAGGATATGCTTCGAGGTTTCGACCTCGCTCGAGCCGGCCGACTTCTGGATGTCGAGCTCGACGCACGGGATGCCGTCCGAATACGCGTAAACGCGCTGCGTTTCGTAGGTGTCGGTGACGCCGGCCACGTCGCCGACGCGGAACAGATGCGGCTGCGTGCTCCAGACGTTCGTCGCGCTTCCGGCCACCGAACCCGACGTCCCGAGCAGCAGGCTCGAAACGGTTGCGGCATCGGTGATGTCGCCGCGCACGTCGAGGTTCGTCTCGCGGTTGGGCGTGTAGAGGATGCCGCCCGGGGCGCGCACGTTGTTGTTGGTCAGCGTGCTGACGACGTCGGTCAAGGTGAAGCCGGACGAGCTGAGCTTGTGCGGATCGACGGCCACTTGGATCGACGGCGTCACGGTGCCGTTCTGCTGCACGTACGAGACGCCCTCGAGCTGCTCGAGCGACGGCACGATCTTATTGATCACCAGCGACGAGAGATCGCCCGCACCGAGCGCGCGCGAGCGCAACACCAGCGACACGACGACCGCTTCGCTCGGGTTGTAGATCGAGATCTGCGGCGTCTGCACGTCGTTGGGCAGCGAATGCTGCGCATTTTGGACGCGGCCCTGGACTTGCACCAGATCGTCATTTTGATTCGAGGTCAGCTGGAATACCGCGACGACCGAGGCTTGGCCCGGTTGAATCGCGGTCTCGAGGTGATCGAGGTCGGGTGAGCCGGCGAGCTGATCCTCGAGCGGGCGCACGATCGCATCGCGCATTTCGGTCGTCGACGCGCCGGGATAGCTGATCAGGACTTGGATCGACGGCACGTTGGTGTTGGGGAACTGCTGCTGGACGAGCGTGAACCCGCCGACGACGCCGGCCAGCAGCACGAGCGCGAGGAAGACGGTCACGAGCGTCGGGCGCTCGACGAAGAGGCGGGTGAGCGACATTAGTGCGCCTCGAGCGCCGGCAGCGCCGCCGTTTCGCCGTTGGCGAGCACGTCGTGCGCTTGGGGCTTCTTCGGCGGGCCGGGCGCCAGCCACACGAACACGATCGGCACGAGCACGAGCGTGAGCACGAGCGAACTCGCCAAGCCGCCGATCACGACCGTGCCGAGCGACCGCTTCGCGACCGAGCCCGCATCGAGCGCCAGCGCGAGCGGCGTCATGCCGGCGATCATCGAGACCGTCGTCATCACGATCGGGCGGAAGCGCACGCGGGCGGCTTCTTCGATCGCCACGACCTTGGAGATCCCGGCCAAGACGCGGTGGCGGGCGAAGTCGACCAGCAGAATCCCGTTCTTGCTGACGAGCCCGATCAGCATCACCGTGCCGATCATCGAGTACAGGTTGAGGCTCTGGTGGGTGATCCACAAGGCGCCGAACGCGCCGATCGCCGCCACCGGCACCGCGAACATGATGACGAACGGCGCGCGGTACGCGTCGTAGAGCGCGACCATCAGCAGATAGACGAGCAACACCGAGAGGAGCAGCGCCCAGACGAGGCCCGTAACGGTTAGAATGAGATTCCGCTGGGTGCCGCCGGCCGCCGCGCCGACCAGCACCGTATTCGGCAGGTGCAGCGCGCCCAGGGCCGCCAGGAAGTCGCTCTGGACCTTGGAGAGCGCGTAGCCGGCTTGCACGTTGGCACCGAGGTGCACCACGGTCTGGCGGTTGACACGCGTGATCAGCGCTTGCGCGGGCGCGTTCTGCAATTCGGCGATGTCGCCGAGATGCACGATCGCGCCGGTCCCCGACCGCAAGGCGATCCGCTCGAGCGTGCTCAAGCTCGTTTGATCGGCGACCGGGTAGAGCACCTGGACGTACTTGATGCCGGTAGCGCTGTCGAACTGGGTCGCGAGCGTTCCGCCGAAGGCGGCCCGTACCGCGGCGGCCGCGGTTCCGATGTTCACGTCGAGCGCCCGTGCCCGGTCGCGGTTGAATGCGATGTTCAGCTGCGGCGTGAAGCGCAGCGCGGAGCTGTTCACGTTGGCCGTGCCGGGCGTGTTCTCCAGCACCCCGAGGATCTCGTTGGCGTAGGCGTCGGGCTCGCCGCGCGTCGTGGCCACGGTCACGTCGATCGGCTGCGAGTTGCCGCCGCCGAATCCCGTGGCGGGGATCGCGATCACGCGCGCACCGCTGACGAGCTTGTGCCCCAGGCCCGTCATGACGCGCGCCAACTCGTCGGTCGAGTGCGTGCGGTTGGGCTGGAGGAAGACCGTGACCTGGCCTTGCGAGCCGAGGTTGACCGCGCCGCCGAAGCCGGCCCGGAACGAACCCGTCACCGAGGTGATGCGCTGCACGTCGGGCAGTTGCAGGTAGCTCTCGGTCAAGGTACGGATGGCGGCGTCGGTCGTCGTGAGCGGCGTCCCGGTCGGGAAATTCACCTGCACGAAGATTTGCCCGCGATCCTGCGAGGGGATGAACTCGTAGCCGATGATGCCCAGCGGAATCAGCGCGATGGCCGCCGCCGTGAGCAGCGCGCAGCCGGCGACGATCGCCACCGGGTAGCGCAGCGCTGCCGGCAACACGCGCTCGGCGTAAAACGTGCGCAGCGACGCGAACCAGTGCGTGAACGCATCGATGACGCGCGGCGCCCGGAAATTCGAGTTCAGCGACCAATTGCCGGCCAGCGACGGCGTAATCGTGAACGAGACGAAGAGCGAGGTCAACGTCGCGATGACGACGACGATGCCGAACTCGCTGAGAAAGCGCCCCTGAATCCCGGGCAAGAACGCCAGCGGCAAGAACACGACGACGTCCACCAGCGTGATCACGATTGCGGCCGGTCCGATTTCGGTGCGTCCCAGGATAGCCGCGGTTCGCGGCGCCTCACCGTCGTCGTAGTGGCGCTCGACGTTCTCGAGGACCACGATCGAGTCGTCGACCAGGATGCCGATGATCAGCGTCATCGCCAAGAGCGACACCGTATCGATCGTGAGGTTCAGCACCCTCATCGCGAACAGCGATACGAACAGCGAGGTCGGGATGGCGACCATCACGACCAGTGCGTTGCGCCACGAGCGCAGGAAGAACAGCATCGCGATGCCCGTGAACACGACGCCTTCGCCCAAGGTGTAGAGCACGCTGAGCAGTTGCTGTTCGGTGAAGTCGGCTTCGACGTTGAGCACCCGGAACGCGACGTCGGGAAACTGCGCTTCGATCGCCGGCAGCGCGTCCTGGACCGCGTGCGAGGCCGTGACCTCGCTCGCGCCGGCGGCCTTTAGGACGTTGAGCGAGATCGACGGCACGCCACTGACGTACGAGTACACGCGCTTGGGCTCGTAGCCGTCGGTGACGGTTGCAACGTCGCTGATGCGCGGCAAGCGGGCCTGGGTCGAGAACGGGTTCGTCGCGGCGCCGGCCGCTCCCGAGGTCGCAGCATTGCTGAGCAGCAGCGCCTGGTTGACCGAACCGCTCGTGCCGGTGTACTTCTGCGTCACCGTTCCGGATGGGGACGTCGCCCCCAAGAGCACACCCGTCGACCCTGAGAGCAGCAGGTTTGCGACCGTCGCGGGCGTCTGCACGTCGCCGCGCACGTCGATCGTCGTCTCGCGGTTCGGCGCGTAGGCGATCCCGCCCGGCGCGCGGACGTTGTTCGACTGGATCGCGCTCACGACGTCGTTGGCGGTGAAGCCGTAGCCGGACAACTTCTGCGGATCGACCGTCACCTCGATCGCCGGCGTGACCGTGCCGTTGGCGGTGACGTTCGAGACGCCGTCGACTTGCTCGAGCGCCGGGACGATGTTGTTGGTGACGATCGCGGAGAGGCCGGCGACCGACAGCGAGCGCGACGAGACCGAGAGCGTGATGATGGTCGCTTGCGCCGGGTCGAACGTGCGCACGGTCGGCGCGGGCAGGTCCGCAGGCAGCGCGCCGCGCGCCGTCTGCACCCGGTCCTGGACTTCGGTCAGGTCGGTCGTGTGGTTCGAATCGAGCGTGAAGAACGCGCTGATCGTGGCCTGGTTCTGCTGGATCGAGGTGTTGATGTGGTCGAGATCGGGCGCGCCGGCGATGGCGTCCTCAAGCGGCCGCACGACCGCGTCGCGCAGCTCCGAGGGCGGCGCGCCCGGATAGGCGGCGCTCACCGTGACGACCGGAAAGTCGATGTTGGGAACGTTTTGCTGGACGAGGGTCGCGAGCGCGAACGTGCCCGCCAGCGCGACGACGGCAATCAGGACGAATACCAGCGGGGGCCGGTTGACGAACAGTCGCGTCAGGCGCATGTTACTCTTGGGCCAAGGATTGACCGTCGGTCACGCCGAGCTGTCCGTTCGCAACGACGCTTTGGCCCGCTTTGAGCCCGGTCACGATCGAGGTCGTGCCGTTGGCGCCGATCTCGTGCACGTGGACCGTCTTCGCGACGGTGTCGATCAGCTGGTCGTCGGCGATCATGATCGTCGTGTGCGTTTCATCGAGAAAGGCCGTGGTCGGGATGCCGACGCCGGTAACCGGCGGCAACGATGCAACGGCAGTGACCGGCAGGCCGGACTGCAGCTTCTCGTCGGGATTCGAGACCAGCACCTTGACCGTGAAGTTGGTCGAGCCCGGCGTCACCGCTCCGAGCACCGCCACGACGCGCCCGGTGTACGATCCGCCGCTCGAACCCGCGACATTCAAGGTCACCGGCGCACCGATCGGGATCGCGAACGTGTCGGCGCTCGATGCGTTCAACTCGGCGTACACGTTGTTGAGCTGCTGGAGCGTGAAGATCGTGCGCGCACCGGGGTATTCGCCGGGATTGAGGTTGCGGTTGATGACCACGCCGTCGATCGGCGAGTGGATCGTCGCTTTGCCGATCTGCGTTTGAAGCTGCTGCACCGCCGCTTGCGCCTCTTGGACGACCGCGTGCGCGGCGCGCGCATCGGCCGCGGCCGCCGCCACGTCCGCGGCTTGGAGGCCGACGTTGGTCGTGCCGGTCACCGCTTGGTTCGTCAGCGCGGACTGGAGGTTGGCTTCGGCGGTGCGCACCGCCGAGCGATCGTTGTTGACCATGGTCGTCTGCTGGTCGACGGCTTGCTGCGCCACGTAGCCTTCGGTGAGGAGCTGTTGGTCGCGCACGAGGTTCGCCTGATCGTTGGTCAGCGTTTGGTTCGCTTGCGCGAGCGCTGCGCGCGCCGACTGCACCTGGTCGCCGCCCTGACCGATTTGCAGGCGCTGGGTGTAGCGCGCTTGCGTGACCTTCGCATCGTCGGACTCGGCGGTGCGCCGATCGGTGAGGACCGTGGCCTCGGCTTGCGCCAGCTGCGCGCGCAGGTCGGCGGTGTCGAGCACCGCGACGACCTCGCCCGCGCGCACGCGGTCGCCTTCGTTGACCGCGACGGAATCGACCGGCTCGACGAGCTGGCTCGTGATCGCAACGTTCTGCAGCGGCGCGATCACGCCCGAGATGGTCGTGGTGGCGCGCACGGTGGTCACCTTCGCGGCCACCGTCGGAATCGCGATCGGGGCGGGCGCCGTGCGCGCGCGGTTCCCGGCGGCGCGACTGCACCCGGCGAGCAGCACCGCCGCGAGCGCGACGGCGCAGCCCGCCCGGGCTATGCGATTACGAATTGCCGGCGCCGCTCGGGTGCTGCGACCGGAACGCGTTCCGCTGGGCCTGCAGCTTCTTGAGTTGCTCGGGCGTCAGGACGCTGTCGATCTTGCCGATGCCGGCGCGGAAGGCGTCGCGCTTCGCCTGCGGGTCGGTGACGCTCTTGGCCTTGGCGCGGGCGTCGGCCATGATGGTCCGGATCTTGGCCTTTTGGTCGTCGCTTAGATTGAGGGTCAGGAGCATCTTGGCCAATTGCTGGTTGCCGCGCCGGCCGCCGGCCCCGCCTTGGGCGCCGTTCGGACCGGGGGCGGTTTGGGCGGCCGCCGGGGTAAGGGTGCCGAGCGCAACCTTACCGGCGGTGAAGCCGGCGACGGAGAGGGTGACGGCGGCGGCGGCGCCGAGCGCGAGAATGAATCGGTTCATCATTATGAGGACTTCCTTACGATAGTACGGCCCGTTAGGGCCGATATCACGGCGATATTAGGACGTATGTCCTAGAGTTTCGCAGAGAATCCTCGGAAATGAGCCCGGACGCCGGCTACGCCTCCGCGGTTACGCCGGGACCCCCTCCGCGAGCATGCGGTAATTGCCGACGACGGTCACGTCGTCGAAGGTGGGCGGCGCGATGCGGCGCTCGGCTCCATCTTGGGAGAACGCGGCGAACGCGGGCAGGTTGGTGATTCCCGATTTGGCGGCCTCGTTGTCGTACGAAACGAGGTGGTAGAACGTCCCGTCCGCGGTGCGTAGGACGAGGTAGCGTGCACCCGTGGGTGCGGTGGCGGCCAGTTCGCGAAAAACGTCTTGGATCAGTTCGATGTTGCGCTGCGTTGCCTCGGGTTTGGTCTGGTAGTGGATCACGGTGCTGGTCATGGCATCTCCCTTCGGTGGTAGTAATGACGATGCTTCGACGACGGACGAAGCCAAAACGATTCTCCTGCTCCCAGTGTCAATTGAGGCACGCGAACCCTTTCGGGGGTCGCGAACGTCAGAGCGGCATGACCGAATTGGACTTCGAGCAACTCTTGGTCGAGCTGCGGCCGAAATTGCATCGCTATTGCTCGCGTATGACGGGCTCGGTGATCGACGGCGAAGACGTGGTGCAGGACGCGCTCGTCAAGGCCGTCAGAGCGCGTCCGGCGGCCGCCGAGGTCGCGCAGCCGGAGCGCTGGCTGTTCCGCATCGCGCATAATGCGGCGCTCGATTTTCTGCGCCGCCGCGCGCGGGCTGAATTGCGGCAGTCGAACGAGGATCCCGAAATGATCGTCGATCCCAACGCGGAGCTCCCCGATCCCGAGCTCGTCTCAACGAGCCTGCGCCGGTTCATGCGTCTGCCGCGCGTCCAGCGGAGCAGCGTCATCCTGATGGATGTGCTCGGGTATTCTCTCAACGAGATCGGTGCGATTATGGAAGCGAGTTTGCCGGCGGTGAAATCGGCGCTGCATCGCGGTCGCACGCGTTTGCACGAATTGGCGAACGAACCCGATGACGTCGCGCCGCCGGTGCTTTCACGCGGCGAGCGCACACTGCTGGCCGCATACGTGGAGCGCTTCAACGCCCGCGACTACGACGGGGTGCGCGCGATGCTCGCCGATGAAGTGCGGCTCGACCTGGTCAACCGCTTGCAATTGAACGGCCGGGCTGAGGTCGAGCGCTACTTCACCAATTACGCAAACGCATCACCGCGCCGCTTCGCGCTGGGGTTTGTCGACGGACGGGCAGCAATGCTCGTGTACGAAGCTGCTGTCCCAGACGTCGTTTCGTATTTCGTGGTGCTCGATTGGAAGGGCTCGAACGTCGCGCGCATTCGCGATTTTCTCTACGCGCCGTACGCCCTCGACGGTGCGGCGATCGCGAGCGAGCGGTTGGCCGGGACTTAGGGTGGGCCTTGGCCGGTGATTAGGCGGGCGGCGGTGTTGAGGGCGGTTAGGATTGTGCCGGGTTTCGCGACGTTTTTTCCGGCGATGTCCATGGCCGAGCCGTGGGGGACACCGACGCGCACGTAGGGGAGGCCGATGAAGATCGCGCAGGCGGCTTCGAGGCCGGTTGTTTTGATCGCGATTTGGCCTTGGTCGTGATACATCGCTACGACGACGTCGAACTGGCCGTGTAATGCGCGGCGAAAGACGGTGTCGGGTGAGAGCGGGCCGGTGACGTCGTAGCCTTCGGCGCGCGTCATCTCGACCGCGGGCGCGATCTCTTCGCGGTCTTCGCTGCCGGCGCAGTGCGGGTTCAGGCCCGCCACGGCGATGCGCGGGGCGGTCATGCCCCATGTCTTGAGCTGGTTGCCGACGAGCCGAATGATGCCGGCGACCGCGTCCTTCGTCACCGACGGCGGCACGTCGCGGATCATCACGTGTTCGCCGATCGGGACGTAGCGCAGGTTGCCGGAGCAGCGCAAGAGACACGTTCCGGGCGGGTGGGAGAGTGCGCCGAGCTGCACGCCCGCGAGTTTGAACGACGAGCTGTCCACCGGCGCGGTGATGAAGCCGGCGACCGCACCATCCAGCGACCAGTTCATCGCCTGCACGAACCAGCCGAGCGTCGCCGCACCGCCCTTGGCGCTGGGCTGTCCGATCGTGTAGTCGGCCATCGTGACCGCACCGTCGTCGTAAACGGGGATCGCGCCGTTGGTGAGCGCGCGGGCTTCGCTCGGGCCGGCCACCTGCTTGAATGTCAGGTCGCAGCCCGTGTAGCGCGCCGCATTCTCGAGCGCGTCGAGGTTGCCGAGCAGCAGCACGCGCATGCGCTCGAGCGGCTCGCGCGCGTGCAGCGCTTTGACGAGAATTTCGGGGCCGACGCCGGACGGATCGCCGATCGCCACGGCGAGCAGCGGTTTGCCGCCGTCGTGCGTTTGCGTCATGCTAGAACCTGGAGAGCGCGTGCTCTTGGGTCGCTTCCCGCCAGTCGCGATCTTTGGGCACGCGGCGATCGATCGCGCGCACGTTGCGATAGGTCGCCGGGTCGAGTCCGCGCAGCGGCTTGCCTTCCTCCATGGCCGTCAACTGCTCGAGGAGCATTTGGCGCAGCGTGATGATCGCGCGGTCGGTCGTGCCGAGATGTTCCTTCGAGCGATCGGAAATCTTGCCCATGCCCTCTTGCAGCGCGAAGTCTTGCGTGTTGATCCCGCGGATGCCGGTCATGGTCTTCGTCTTCTGCAGCTCGCGGTCGATCAGGTAGTCGTTCGAGCGATTTGCCTTCGGGATGTAGCCGGGCCCGAGGTTGGTGCCGCGACCGAGCCGGTTTTCCGATTCCAACCACTGCTCGCGCGGCAGCGGCACCGCCGGATCGATTGAGTACTGGAAGCTGAAGACGAACGTTTGCTCGTCGTCGATCGGGATCCAGATATGTCCGTCCACCGAGGGGATGTCGATCTCGTTTTTGCGCGCGGCGCGGAAGAGCCCATCGTCCTTACCGCGCATGTGAAAGGACGGCATGATCCAGTGATAGCCGCGCACCCAGACGAAGTCCGGATGGTAGCGCAGTCCGGCATACTTGAACCCGTAGTCCGTCTTCTCCAGCTCGATGCCGGCGACCAGTTTCTCGTAGTCGTAGAGAAACCTCATGTCCCCGATGTTGCTGTTGTGCATGATCCCGGCGTGCGTCGGATCGATGCCGCCCTCGAGCGCTTGCAGAAAATTGCAGTCCTCGTGCGATTTGCCGACGTAGGCATGCGTGGCCGGCGCGCGCACGAGTTCGTGGTCGGGCGGCGGCGGCTGCAATTCGGGCGGCCCCATGTACGTCCAGATCATGCCGCCGCCTTCCCAGGTCGGATAGGCCTCGACGCGGACCTTCGTTTTGAAGAGACTGTCGGGCGTCCCTCGACTCCGCTCGGGATGACATTGTTCCGACGGCATGTCGACGCACGCGCCTTCACGATCGAACTTCCAGCCGTGATACACGCAGCGCAACCCGCACTCTTCGTTGCGCCCGAAAAACAGCGGTGCCCGGCGATGCGGACAGTACGCGCCGACGAGTGCCGTTTTGCCTTCGGTGTCGCGGAAGGCCACGAGATCCTCGCCCAGCAGGCGAACGCGCACCGGCGCGCCGTCGGCTGCCGGAATCTCCTCGGAGAGCAGCGCCGGAATCCAGTAGCGCCGGAACAGCTTGCCCATCGGCTGGTCGGGACCAACCCGGGTGAGACGCTCGTTGTCTGCCTGTGATAGCACGGGGTTCTCCTTAGGAACGAAGGGCCGAGCCGGCGCGAATCTGCACGTTCGAACGCAAGACCACGACGGGCTATATTTCCGTGGGGAAGCGGCTTAACCCCCGGTGCGGCAGCAGGCGGCGTGGCGGCCGATGCCAGCAGGAAAGGCCGGCCGGCACTTGTTCAGCGGTGGCTCTTGCGCAGATGCTGTAATGAGGGAGGGTGATGCCGACATGAGCGTGTCGAAGGTAGCGGACGTGGCTGAGCGCCGTGCCTACCGCGTGCTTCTGACTCCCGAGCCTGACGATGGCGGCTACGTGGTTCGCGTGCCCGCATTCCCGGCGATAATCACTCAGGGAGACGACATTAGTGACGCGTTAACGATGGCCCAAGATGCCATCGCTTTGGAGCTTGCCGCAGCCCGCGACGCGGGCACCCAACCACCGCCGCCCGACGCTGACGGGGAAACACTCCTCGAGACGGTTGTCGTGACCGCGCCGGCGGCCTAACACAGCGCGACGAACGTTCCCTTCAAGCGTGAGTACCCAACTGCCCGCAATTGGCGGGGATGAACTCGTGCGCGCCCTCGGGCGCGTTGGATGGCGTATTGCGCGTCAAGAAGGCTCACATGTTCGACTGATACGATCTGGTTCCGCACCGGTAACCATTCCACGCCACCGCACGCTCAAGCGTGGCACGTTGGCCGCAATCCTTCGCCAGGTTGGTATATCCGCGGACAAGTTGCGCTCGCTCTTGTAATGGCCTAGCCGTTCCCCCGAGCCCTTTGACTTCGCTCAGGACAGGCTCCGTCGAGGGGTTGTCTTAATCGTCGTCGCTGGGTGGCTGTCCCTCGACAAGCTCGGGATGACGGAGGGGTGATGCCGACGTGGGCGGCTATCCGGCCGCTCTTGTGGGACGACGGAGATTCCGACTTCACCCGGGTCGAGTGGACGTTCGGTACCGTTTTCCCGCCGGCTGAGATGCAATGGCACCAACACTTCGTGACCACGAACGAGCCGTCGCGCTACGTCGCTACGAGTATCGGCGGCATGCGGTATCCAACGTTTCAGCGTCGCCGTGACATGGTCATCGGCAAGCCCGGTGAGAAGCAACTCCTTTCAAAGAGCGTCAAAGAAGGCGGAGATCAGATCGAATATGAGGATCAGGATCCGCGCATTCACCGGATCTGGCTCGACGCGATGGCTAAGGCCGGAATAACCCCCAGGCTGGAGTTACGCTAGCGCGGCGCCGACTGCGGCCGCGATCAGGCACCACCACATCGGGCTGATGTCGATGAAGAGCGATAACACACCGACGCCGATCGTGATCCCGAGCGGCGCGGCACCGTGGTCGGTTGCAGATGCGATCACGATGCCGCTGGCGATCCACAGGCCGCCGGTCACCGGGCGGAACGCGCGCCGGAAGCGGGCGGTCCATTCGTTGTCGTGCTGATGCAAGAGCCGGCCGGCGAAGAACGTGATCGTCACCGGAAAGATCAGAAACGCGACCATCGATACGATCGCGCCGGCCCACGACGCGGCCCGGAAGCCGATCAGCGGCACGATCAGAAAGTTTGGACCCGGTGCCGCTTGGGCGACCGCCAGCAACTCGGTGAACGAGCGATCGGTCAAGAAGTGGTATTGTAGCACGAATTCTTGCCGCATCTGCGGCAGCAGAATGCTCGGGCCGCCGCCGACGGTAAAGAGCGAGAGCACGATCCAGTGCCACGCGAGGGTTAGGAGGACGTGCGCAGACGCCATTCGACCAACATGCTCAACACGACGAGCACGATCATCGCGAGCGGGACGATCACGTGCAGTCCGATCACCAGCACCACCCCGAGCGCGCCGATCGCGATGCGCGTGCAGCGCCAGGCGAGCTTCACGTCCGGCGCATCGCTCCACAGCTGGGCCAGCACGCGCAGGCCGTTCGAAACGAAGATGCCCGCCAGGGCCGCCGTCACGGCGATCATGCCCGCAGCGAAGCGCGCGTTCGCCGCAGCCAAAGTTGTCGCGATGCCGGACAGCGCGATCGCGATCGCCATCGTCGGGACGATCATTCCGGCCAGAGCGACGAGGGAGCCCAGTGCGCCGCCGAAACGCGGCCCGAGCAGCACCGTGACGTTCACCGTTACCGCGCCCGGCAGCGCCTGACCCAAGCCGTAGAGCTCCGCCAGCTCGCCCTCGCTAATCCAGCGTCGCTGAACGACGAGCACGTGACGAAACGGTCCGGCCGCGCCGCCGATGCTGGTGAGCCCGATGGTCACGAACGCGATCGCGATTTGGAGCAGCGACGGGGCTGGTTTGGGCGAGGCGTTCACGCATCGATCCAATAAAGATTTAGAGACCCATGCAAAGCGCCGCTACCTCCACCAAGCCGTTCTTCCATGCCGACCATGTCGGTAGTCTGCTGCGCCCCTCGGAGGTCCTCGTTGCCCGAGCGGCGTTCGCGCGCAAGGAGATCGACGCAGCGCGTCTGCGCGCGGTCGAAGACGCAGCGATACGCACGGTCGTGTCCGGTCAAGAAAAGGCCGGCCTCGGCGTCACCACGGACGGCGAGTTTCGGCGCGAAAATTGGTATGCCGATTTCATCGGGCGCCTGGGCGGGGTCGAAATCCGCGAGGCGCAGGGAAATCCGGCCTTCGCGAGCGATCCGAGTCGCGCCGTGCACTACGTGCCGAAGAACGTCGTGACCGTCGAGCGGCTGCGGCGGCCCGAACCCGTGCTCGTGCGCGACTTCGCCTTCCTCGCGAGCGTGACGAAGGTTACGCCGAAAATAACCGTCCCCTCGCCCTCGCGCCTGCACTTTCACGGCGGCCGGAGCGCCGTCTCGACCGAAGCCTATCCGGACATCGAGGCCTTCTTCGCCGACGTCGTGACGGCGTACCGCGCCGAGATCGCCGACCTGGAAGCCGCCGGCTGCCGCTACGTTCAAATCGACGATCCGCTCTTCTCCTACTTCATTTCCGAACGCATGCGCGCCGAGATCGTCGCAAACGGCGAGGTGCCGGAACAACGCCTCGCGCGTTACGTGCGGCTGATCAACGACTGCATCGCCGAACGGCGCAGCGATACCGCGATCGGCATCCACGTCTGCCGCGGCAACGCCCGCTCGGCCTGGATTGCCGAAGGCGGCTACGAGCCGATCGCCGAGGCGCTGTTCGGCGGTCTCGAGAACGATCATTTCTTGCTCGAGTTCGACGACGACCGGTCGGGTAATTTCACCCCGTTGCGTTTCATGCCGAAGGGCAAACGGGTCGTGCTCGGCCTCGTCACGACGAAACACGGGACGCTCGAGCGGCGCGAGGGGCTGTTGCGGCGCGTCGAGGAAGCCACGCAGTACGTGCCGCTCGCCGATCTCGCGATCAGCCCGCAATGCGGCTTCGCCAGCGTCGTCGAAGGCAATATCATAACGCCCGAAGACCAATGGGCGAAACTCGCGCTCGTCGTCGACGTAGCGCGCGAGATCTGGCGTTGAGCATGGAGATGAAGTTCCGGGCACCGGGCTTCTTGCTACAACGAACCCTCGCGTCGCCGAGATTCCTCTGGGGTGCCGGCTCAGTCGTTGCGGGGCTGGCCCTATGGGAGGGGATATACCGGCTCTTCCACGTGAGCCCGCTCGTCCTCGCGCCGCCTACGGCCGTCGCTGCGGAGTTCGTGAAGCTCGCGCAAGCGGGCACGCTATGGACCGACATCGTCGTGAGTTCCAATCAGTTCTTTCTCGGTTATGTCGCCTCGTCCGTTCTGGCGATCGTTCTCGGCCTGGCCCTCGGCGTCAACGCACGCTTCCGGTATGTGGCCAATCCTTGGATGCAGGCGCTCTATGCAACGCCGACGGTTTCGCTCGCGCCATTGTTCATAATTTGGCTCGGCTTTGGTTTGCTTTCGAAGGCGATGATCGTAGGGTTGCTGGTATTCTTCCCGGTACTCATCAACACGACGGAAGGCGTTCGGCTGCTCGATTGGCACCACATCGATGTTGCCGCCGCCTTCGGAAGCAATCCGCGTGAATTCTTTTGGAAGATCGTTCTGCCGGCTACGCAGCCGCACATCTTTACCGGGCTTCGGCTGGCGGTTGCCCGCGGCATCGTCGGCCTCGTGGTCGGCGATCTCTTCGGCTCGACGCAAGGCCTCGGCTATTTGATCCTCAACGCCGCGCAAGTTTTCAACACCACGGAGTTATTCGTCGGAACGGTCACTCTCGCGATCGGCGGCGTCATAACAACCGAACTGGTCACGGTCCTCGAAAAACTGGTGAGCCCGTGGTCCCGAGTCAAGCATTGACCAGCACGCCCGCGCTGCTGACGTTCTCGTCGATCAGCAAGGAGTTCCGGCGATCTCCGAGCGACCCGGTCATCTTGGCGATCGAAGACGTTTCCTTCGATTTGCGCCCCGGTGAGTTCGTCAGCGTCGTCGGTCCGTCAGGATGCGGTAAAACAACGCTGCTGCGAATGGCCGCGGGCATGCTCAAGCCGACTACGGGAAACCTGCACTTTGCCGAAGGCGACCAGCACGGCAGCACCGGCTTCGTCTTTCAGCACGCGAGCCTGTTTCCGTGGCGCACCGTCGCGCAGAACGTTTCCTACGGCCTCGAGCTAGCGCGAAACCGGCGCCGCGCAAACCTTTCGCGAGCCGGCCTGCAGACACGTATTCACGACCTCCTCGAGCTCGTCGGCCTGCATGACTTTGCAAATTTTTACCCACCCGAAATTTCCGGCGGCATGCAACAACGTTGCAACCTTGCTCGCGCATTGGCGATCGAACCC
>Ga0209415_10005005_pt1 | contig 24040 bp, 23 predicted proteins | sample PeaSoiSIISIP2007_FD_187696 | JGI IMG/M metagenome (GOLD analysis project Ga0209415, IMG submission 187696) | Peat soil microbial communities from Weissenstadt, Germany - SII-SIP-2007 (SPAdes) (version 2) | ecosystem: Environmental > Terrestrial > Soil > Wetlands > Peat | place: Germany... | reverse complement strand
GAAATCACGCTTCACCCCCGCCGTGAACGCTTCGCAGACGCTGAACCCCGCTTTCATGATCCCTTCGCCTTGAATCTGGGCCAGATCGTGATTGGCCAGCAGGAAATGGACCTGGCTGGAAAAGGAGCACTTGAGTTCGGCCGCCTGGTACAGGATGTGCCAGCTGTCTTCAGCGCCGGCCGCGTCGTAATGATCTCCGTGGATGAGTTCGTGGAGGATCAGATGGCGGCGGGGATGGTTGGCCAGGTCGGCGGCCCGGAGGAGCTTCGCGAAGTTGGTGCGGTGATCGTGAATGTCGCCGGTCATCCACACCTCGCCCGTTGCCGGAAGGACGACCGTTTGCTCGTGACGCAAGGAAGAGAGGCGATTTTCTTCAGCGGCGGCGTCGAAGGTTTCGACGACCCCAGCGGCGCTGCGGGACATGCGTTATTCGTAGGAGAACGGGGGAGATTCGTCAAGGAGGAGGGATTTGAAGGTTGAAGGGAGGGTGGGTGGGATTAATGCAACGCTCAACACTCAATGCTCAACATTCAAGGATATGCCAAAGACGACCCGCAATTCGCGTGAGCGATGTATGAAGCGCACTTCATATACCAATCCAGTGCAGGCTCGCTCGGAACATGCCACGGGGGATGGCCAACTCCCCTTTGAGCCGACTCTGACGGACACCAATTCCGGCGGGAATAACAGCGTAGACCTTTCAAAACCGTTACGGTTAAGATTCACGTGATGATAAAGCGGAGACAATGGCAAGAGGAATTGGCGATCATCGACCGCACGATGAAGGCGATCTCCACCATCACCGACCCGGACGAACTGGTCGGCGTTTACTGGCGAGGCATCGGCGAGCTACTCCCGGACTCGGATTACGTGGCACTGTCGCGCCGGAACGTGGATCCGCCCTTTTACTTGATCACGCGTTCATCCCGATTCACCGAGCATTTGAACCCGTGGACGCAGCGGGATCGCCTGCCGCGGATGTCCGGCGGGATTCTGGGGGAACTCGCTTACGCGAATCGGCCGGTCATCATTGACGACCTTCCGACGCGGCTAACCGCTAGCGATCCCGGTCTGTTTTACCTTCAGGGTTATGAGCATTTGGTCGCGTATCCCCAATATGACGGTGGCGAGGGACTGAACGTAAGCGTGATGCTCATGGGACTCGGAGATGAAGCCGATCTGACGATGATCCCAATCCTGCACTGGCAAGCGGGACTCTTTGGGCGGGGGACTACAAATCTGGTGCTCCGAAACCAGCTCTCGGCGGCTCTGGATCAACTGCAACGGGAGATTCAAGTGGTCGGGGATATTCAGCGTTCCCTGCTGCCGGATGCGCTGCCGTCGATTCCGGGATTCGAGATTGCTGCGTATTACAAGACTAGCGCCCGCGCCGGCGGCGATTATTACGATTTCTTTCCTCTGGCGGGCGGAAGTTTGGGCATCATCATCGCCGACGTCTCCGGCCACGGTACGCCGGCGGCGGTACTCATGGCGATCACGCACGCTATTGCCCATGCCCAACCAGGTTCGCAAACGCCGCCGGCGGCGTTGATCGAATATTTGAACGATTCCCTCACCCGCGCGTACACGCGCCGCCGGTCTTTCGTGACCGCGTTCTATGGAGTCCTGAATCCGATAAATCGCACTCTCACTTATTCCCGGGCGGGCCATAACGCGCCGCGGCTCGTCCGCGGCGACTTGGTCCAATCCCTCGATGGTGAGGGCGGGCTGCCGCTGGGTATCATCGATGGACAGGCATACGGCCAATCGACGGTCACGTTGGATCACGGCGACATGCTGCTCCTATACACCGACGGGGTTACCGAAGCGAAGGCGCCTTTGAAGGATGGGGAAGAGCGTCAATTCTTCGGAACTGATCGGCTCGACAAGGTGCTTCTGGATAATATGACGCAGAGTGCCGAGGAAACTATCTGCCGCATTCGAACAGAGGTGGCTACCTTCAGCGCGAACGCTCCACCGACGGATGATCAGACCTTGCTCGCACTCCGCTGCTTGTGACACCCGCCATGGTCTGCCGACCTTCCGCCAAAGAAAAAGATGCGGTTGGTTTATCGCACATCAATTCGCCGTCTCTTCACTTCAATGTTGAGCGTTGAGTGTTGAGTGTTGCATTGACGGACCTGTCAGAAAGATTAGCTCAGGAGTATCTGGCCGCAAACGTTTCCGCCGTATTGCGCGCAATGTCTTCGATGAACTGCGTGTACAGCAGCGAGCCGTAGACGACCAGGTCGCGGGCGGCCATTCGCAGACGCGATTGCAGGGCGGGATTCTTGATCCGGCCATCCGCGTCCAGGTCTTGTCTTCCGTCGATGGCAAGCCCGTATGGAAGGCTCCAGCCATAACACTGACGCACCGCCAGGCGCATGCCTTCCATGACGGTGATCCCTTTTTCGTGCGACGAGCAGAGATATCCGAAAAGCTTGCCGCTGAATTCCGACCAGTGGTAATCGAGGAAATTCTTCATCGCGCCGGACATGGCCCCGTGATAATCCGGCGAGGCCAGGACGAACGCCTCCGCCCACGTGACGTCGGACAGCACGCGCGTCACCCGGATATCCGGATCGGCTTCCGGGTTGTACATGGGCAGGTCCGCATGGCGCAGGTCCAGCAGCCGGGTTTCAGCGCCGAATTCCCTCGCCGATTCCAGCAAAACGCTCAGCGCGCGTAGCCCGCTGGAATGAGACCGAAGACTGCCGCTGATGCCAAGGAGTTTGAGGGGCATATTGGTTATGCGAGACGCATATTGGTTATGCGATGTACTGTTTCTTCTTCCGGCCGCTGAGATAGCTCTCCATGATGCAGGATGCCAGTTCACCGCTGCTGGTGTAGAAGGCCACGCCTTTGGTCAGCTTCGTCAATTGATCGACGAATCCGACCCAATCCATTCCCCAATAATCCTCGATCAAGGCGAAGGTGCTGATTCGGCAGCCCTCGCGGACGGCCAGCACGGCCTCCTTGAGCGTTGCCACCGTGCTGCGCGGATCGGGCGGATACAGCAGATAAACAAAATCGCCCTCGACGTGAGCGGTCGGCTGGCCGTCGGTGATGATGAAAATCTGCTTGTTCTCGCTGGCGCCTTTGCGGAGAAGGCGGCGCGCCAGTTGCAGGCCCATATGCAGGTTCGTGAAGTGCTGCGGGGCCTTGCCAAGCTGGTTGATCGGAACCCGCAGGCGAACCTGATAATCGTAAATCGTGACGGGTTTGGGCATGGCCAGCGGGAGCATCGCCTCGGGGATCCTGGCAGCGCCGGAATAAAACCCGACGAAGTCGATCGAGTCCTGCGGAAATCTGCCGCGGATCAGCGCCTGCATCGCCATGGCCACGCGCTTGGCGGAAAGAAACCGGCCGTAGCGCATCATCGACCCGCTCATGTCCAGCAGCACGACGGTCGAGCAACTCGTCACGCCCTCGTGCAAATGAAGCTCGAAATCCTTCTCATCGAATCGGATTTTGCGCCGGCCCGCCGATTCAACCGGCAGGCCGTGCCGGGTCAGCGCGTTGTGAAGCGTTTGATGCACATCCAGCTCGGCGACGGGGTCGCCATAGGCATACGGCTTGGTGCCGTCGATGCGTTCACCGCCAAGGCCGGGGGTGATGCGCTCGTGGCCTTCGCGCTGGCCCAGCTTGAGATTGGCGAAAACCTCCATGAGCGCTTTTCGCTGCATTTTGGTAACCGCCCGGGGAGTCAGGCGCAGGCGGCCCTTTTCGTCCTTGTCCAATATGCCGTCTTTGAGCAATTGCTCCAACAGGTCGGATTGGGCCTCGTTTTTCGGATCGTTCATCATCTGTTCGATCGCCTGGAGCGCCTTCTCGCCGTGTTCCATGATGAACTGCATGAGCTGATCCAAGCCGAAGAGCTTGTCGGGGGTTGGGAATTCCTGTCCGTCGAATTCGCCGTAAAAGTACTTCATGATGGGGATTGTATGAATGCCGAATGCCGAATGCCAAATGCCAAACGCGGAGGAATATTCGGCCGCGTCGGATTATGTATCAACATTTCCCATTCTTGCGGGTAAAATGGAGGGTTGCATGGATCGACTCGACGCCACCATCTATTTTCTGTCGGCGATATTACAGCTTGTGGCGATACTGTTTGCGCTGCGGATGTCGCGGGAGGCGGTGGATCGCCGGCCGTGGCTGGTGTTGTTCGCCGCCCTTCTGGTGATGTTCGCCGGCCGGATAACGGCAATGATCCTGCCGCGGGTTCAGCAACACCTGTTTCCGTTCACGGCATTTGCGGTTTCGGCGATTCTGCTGGTCGCGTTGTTTGCGATTCGCCGGGTGGCGTTGGCGGAGCGGCGAAGTACGCTGGCCGCCCAGCGGAGCGCCGCGGAGCGAGACGAAAGCGAAGGCCGGCATCGGTCGTTGATCGAGATGAGCCCCGATGCGATTGTCGTCTACGCGGATGGGCGGATCGCTTACGTCAACCCGGCGGCGTTGAAGCTGCTTGGCGCCACCGACGCCGGCCAGGTCCTTGGCCGGTCCCCGCTGGACTTTATCGCGCCGCAATACAGAGCCTTGGTGGAATCGCGAATCAAGCAGATGGACAGCCAGGGCGGAAGCGTTCCCCCGGTGAACGAGGAGTGCGTGCGCCTGGACGGCTCGATGGTTCCGGTGGAGGCAATTGGGACGGCGGTGCCGTGGCGGGGCGGCAAGGCGATTCAAGTCATCTGGCGCGATATTTCCGAACGCAAACGCGCGGAAGACGAGAAATCCCAGTTGCTCGCCAGCGAACGCGCCGCTCGCAGCGCCGCCGAGCACGCCAGCCGCATGAAGGACGAGTTTTTAGCAACCGTTTCTCACGAACTGCGGACGCCGTTAAACGCCATCGTCGGCTGGGCGCACCTGCTACTTCGAGGAAAACTCGAGCCCAATGATTTGCAGCAAGGCCTTTCGACCATCGAGCGAAACGCGCGCGTGCAAACCCGCCTCATCGAGGATTTGCTCGATATGAGCCGGATCATCTCGGGGAAGCTGCGGCTGGACATTCAGCGCCTTATGCCCGTGACGATCATCGAAGCGGCGATCGATTCGGCGACGCCCGCCGCCAATGCCAAGGGCATCCGGCTCGAGAAGATTCTGGACCCGCAGGCGGCGCCAGTGGCCGGCGACGCCGCCCGGTTGCAGCAGGTCGTCTGGAACCTGCTCTCCAACGCCATTAAGTTCACTCCCAAGGGCGGACGGGTGCAGGTCCTCCTCCAACGGGTGAACTCACACGTCGAGTTGACCGTGGCCGATACCGGCCAGGGAATTTCCCCGGAATTCCTCCCCTACGTCTTCGAGCGCTTCCGCCAAGCCGATCCATCGACGACGCGAAAACAGGGCGGATTGGGCATCGGCCTGGCGATTGCCAAGCAACTCGTGGAGTTGCATGGCGGGACCATCCGGGCAACGAGCTCCGGAGAAGGCCAAGGTTCTTCGTTCATCGTACAGCTTCCCCTGATGGTCGTTCACGCGCACGCGGGTGAAGCGGCGCGTCTGTATCCGCGCGCGGCCGCTGGAATCATGCGGCCGGATGCCTCGCGTTCCCAGCTTCACGGCATTAAGGTCCTGGTCGTCGACGATGAGCCGGATGCGCGCGACCTGATCAAGCGCGTGCTGCAGGATTACAAGGCCGAGGTGCTGACGGCCGGGTCGGCCGCGGAGGCCATGCCCATCCTCGTCCAGCAAAAGCCGGATGTGTTGCTCAGCGACATCGGCATGCCACAGGTGGATGGATACGATTTCCTGCGCCAGGTCCGGTCGATGACCGACCAGAACGGCGGAAGAATACCGGCGATCGCGCTGACGGCTTTCGCGCGCTCGGAGGACCGGACGCGGGCCCTGATGTCGGGATATCAGGTGCATGTTTCCAAGCCGGTAGAGCCGGCGGAGTTGGTCGCGACGGTCGCCTCCGTCGTGGGCCGAACGGGCCAGCCTTTGTGAAGATCCGTTAAGTTCTCAAAAAGGATTGCATGAAAAAGATTCTGTGGAAACGTCTCGGCGCGTTGGCTGTCGTCGGCGCCATCGTGGGATGCTTGTGCTCGGCAAACCCGAAGCGCCCGCCGGACAACGGAGGCGCAATTCGCCAGCTTAACGAAGGCTATAGTTTGCTCCACCAACTTATGAGCGATGAGAGTGACGTGAGTAAAATGCTGATCATCAAGCACGCGGATGAACCGGTGGCGGGCGCAGTGAAGGAAATCTCCGGCGCCTGTAAGTCGGCAATATCGCGGATGGATGATTTTCCCAAAGCCGACGCTCGCATTGAGTTCGACGTTCCCGATCTTCCCCGCGTCGAGCAGGAATCCCGTGACCTCGACTCGTCGCTCGAGGAAAAGGAATTGTTGTTTTCCGGCGGCAAGACTTTCGAGTTGCGGCTGATCTACGCCCAGGCGCAGGCCATGGAATACGGCGAGGTTTTGTGCCAGGCCCTGGCCGCGCGCGAGAACGATGCCGGGCGCAAGGCGTTTGTGACCGATCTCGCCAAGCAGTGCGCGGATTTTCGAGACCGGCTCCTGGGATATCTGGCAGTCAAATCGTGAGCGAAAAAAGCCCTGCGATGTTCATGCGAGCGTTGCTTGTTCTCTTCTCCATGGCTGCCGTCTGCGGTTCCGCGGCGGCAGATGAGAAGTACACCCTTCACGAAAACTTGCACGTCGGCCAGAAAGTGTCGAATTCCATTCATTATGAATGCAAGGTTAATTCCACCGCGACTACCAATGGGAAGCAGACCTCAACGAACACCGCGACGGCCCTGAGTTGGAACGTGAAATTGACCATCCTGGACGAAAAGGACGGATCGGCAATTCGGGCGCAGGCGGACGTCGATCCGGCCAGCTTCGACACTGCCAGGGAGGGAAACGGACCGGAGAAACGCACGCCGCCGGCGTTCGCCGGCAAAACCGTGGTTTTGGCGCGCCACCCGGACGAATCCATCAGCAATGATTTTCCCGGCAACGCCGGCGATGACGACGTCGACATGCTCAACAACCTGATCACCCCCGACGAGGATTTTTATCCCGACAATCCCGTGGCGGTCGGGGACACCTGGGACAACACCGCCAAGGCCGCCCGCCACGCCCTACTGGGGCCGAACGATCGCATGGCGTCCATGTGCCGATTGGACTGGGTCAAAACGATCGGCTCAAAACCAATGGCGCAGATTTCCAACTCGGTCGCCATCATCTACCACGAAAATGGCAACGTGGAGGAAGACACGAGCTACACCGCGACGGTACTGGTCGACGTGGCCGCGGGAATGATCGTCAAGGGAGACGAGAATGGATCGAGCAAATACACCACCCCCCCGACCGAGACGACCCAGGTGAGCGGCGGAACGGAGTTCACATTTCATTGCGAGGTGATTCCCTCCGCGGGAAAGTAGAATAGCGAAGAGTCGAACGCCCGTCAGATATATTCGGCCGCCTCAAACCTAACGCGAATGAGTTTCCAGGCCAGGATGGAAAGTCCCGCAATCGAGCACGCCGATGCGAATAATAAAATCGCAATCAGCAAGCCGCCGCTCACTTCATCCGGCGCGGCGGGAGCCGACAGAACGCCAAAAGCCAGAATAACCATTCCGGCGATTTGCAACACGGCGGCCAATACCAGCGACGGCGCCGGCTCGGCGGATTCCTGAAAATGCCGCCACGCAAACCTTGTGATCAGCAGCCACGCCAGCATCGGGCAGAGGATGAGGAGAAGATCGCCGAACTTCCCCGCCAGCCTCGCCGCGCCGCCGGGCGCTTTGGCGCTGTCCGCCAGCCCGGCCGTATGGCTGGCGAGCAGAACAAACTGCTTGCCGTCCCATTTGATGTCAGCATATCCCCCGCGGTCGTCCTGGAAATGCAGCAGATCGTTTCCGCTCATTCGAAAGTCCAATCCGTTTCCGTTTTCGTCGTAGAAGTGCGATGGCGGAGAAAACCATTCCAGGTAGTCGCAAGCGGTGAATGGCGACGACGAATTGCTATCCTCGTCCGGTTGCGATTTCAAAATCATCACGCCATCCTTGACGCTCAGCCCGCGCAGAAATGCCGCACCTTCAACGGGCATCGAATGCGGCGGGGGATCGAGCCGGATTTGCCCGGACTGGCCGTATTTCATCGAAAACGTCGGCGCAAGATGCAGCGCCACCGCCGGAAGAAGCAGCAGCGAGCTGCCAAGCGCCCACCGAAGCCAGCGCCGGCAAGTCCGGGAATTCCCGGCATGCTTTGAAAACGCCAAAAATCCCAGCGGGACGAATATGGCGACGTCGCCGGCCAAGCTTCCCAGCACCGTGTCGAATGCGAATCCAAATCCAACCAAACAGATTAAAAACGGGAGGGGCGACAACGCCAGAAAAACGATGATGGTGCGCATCCGCATCCCGCTGATTATTCCCCGGCATCGACCGAATTGCCATCGGGCCTGCGATTCATTACCGCTCGGCGTGGGCCTCCCCACAAATGGCATTCCTGGTTGTCCGGCTTATTATTCTCCTGTAGGAGACAAACTTCCGGGCTTTCGCCGGCTTCGGTTTGGTAATCCTTCCGATAAGGAGTCCATGATGCTCACGGCCAAGCAGCTTTTGATCAAGCAAACGGCTGAGGCGTTCCGGGGCAGACCCGATATGCCGCTCATGGCGCCACTTGAGGGAATCACGCAGGCGGAAGCCTCGTGGCGTCCTGAAGAGACAACTCCGAACATCGAACAGATTGTGCGTCATTTGGCCTGGGCCAAGTCACGGTTTTGCCAGCAGGGATTCAGGACGCCGATGGTCCTGATCGACAAGTCCATCAACGACGAGGGCGATTCGGCCGACCTGCCTTGGGAATTCCCGTGCGGCGCGGCGTGGGGTTGCACTTCGGCGGCGGGAATTTCCCAAGCGATCAAGTTGCTGGAGCAGGCGCATGGCGTTCTGACGGGATGTCTTGAGTCCTGCACCGAAGAGTCGCTCGAAAAACCAATCCCCACGAATCACGGAAAGTCGGCGGCGAATTTCTTCTGCGTCATGCTCATGCATGACCTTTACCACGCGGGCCAGATCAGAACCCGCCGCACGGTTTATCGCGCCGCCGCGCGACGATCCGGCAATGCCACGTAATGGATCTCATGGACTATCTTCGCAAAATCGATTACCAGACGGCCGAGTTTTCCGAGCTGTATGATGAACTGCCTCACGATTATTTTGACATTTCTGGAACAGGCTGGTTGGGTTATTATTCCGGCAAACATAGGGAGGCTTGATGAGCGAAGTACGGGTATTGGTCGGGACGCGGAAGGGCGCCTTCGTCCTGACCTCCGACGGCAAGCGCCGGCGCTGGGATATCTCCGGGCCCTATTTTGGGGGCTGGGAAATTTATCATCTCAAAGGTTCCCCGGCCGATCCAAACCGGATTTATGCTTCGCAGTCCAGCGGGTGGTTTGGTCAGGTGATTCAGCGATCCAACGACGGCGGCAAAACCTGGGCGCCGGTGGGAAACAAATTTGCCTACGATGGCGTGCCGGGCACGCACCAGTGGTACGACGGCACGCCGCATCCTTGGGAGTTCAAGCGAGTGTGGCATCTGGAGCCGTCACTGACCGATCCGGACGTTGTTTATGCCGGCGCCGAGGACGCCGCGCTGTTCCGTTCCGGCGACGGCGGGCAGACGTGGCAGGAACTCGCGGGGCTGCGAGGACACGGCTCCGGCCCGCGCTGGCAGCCGGGCGCCGGGGGGATGTGTCTGCATACGATCCTTCTGGATCCGAAGAATCCCGGACGGATCTTCATCGCCATTTCCGCCGCGGGCGCATTCCGGACCGACGACGCCGGCAAAAGCTGGCAACCGATCAATCGCGGACTGCGATCGGACTTCATGCCCGATCCCACCGCCGAGGTCGGCCATTGCGTTCACCGCATCGCCATGCACCCGTCGCATTCGGACGTTCTGTTCATGCAGAAGCATTGGGACGTGATGCGAAGCGACGACGCCGGCGGGTCCTGGAAAGAGGTCAGCGGCAATTTGCCGAGCGATTTCGGGTTCGCCATCGACGTTCACGCCCATGAGCCGCAGACGATTTACGTCGTGCCGATCAAGAGCGATTCGGAGCATTACCCGCCCGAGGGGAAACTGCGCGTCTACCGCAGCCGCACCGGCGGAAACGAGTGGGAACCGCTGACCAACGGGCTGCCCCAACGCGACTGCTACGTCAACGTATTGCGCGAAGCCATGGCCGTGGATTCGCTCGATTCGTGCGGGGTCTATTTCGGAACGACCGGCGGACAGGTCTACGCCTCCGCCGATGCCGGAGACAATTGGACCTCCATCGTCCACGATCTCCCGGCCGTGGTGTCCGTCGAGGTTCAGACATTGTCATGATCCGAGTCGTGCTTCCGCAGCATCTGCGAACCTTGGCCGGCGTCCAGCGCGAAGTGAATCTGGACGTCGCCGGCCGTGTCACGCAGCGTTCGGTTCTCGATGCCCTGGAGTCCCGCTATCCGATGCTGCGCGGGACGATCCGCGACCAGCTTACACAAAAGCGACGCCCATTCGTGCGTTTCTTCGCCTGCGAGGATGATCTGTCGCACGAATCGCCCGATGCGCCGCTGCCGGAAAAAGTCGCGTCGGGGGAAGAGGCGTTTTACATCATCGGAGCGATTGTGGGGGGGTAGTTGGGTAAATCGCGGCTATGAAACAAAGGAGGTATCTCTTGGCGGACAAAGTGAAATTGGCGGTGGTCGGCTGCGGCTCGATGGGCGGGGAGCATATCAAGTTGATCGGCCGCCTCGCCGACGCCCAGGTCGTGGCCCTGGTGGACATCCGGCCGGCGGCGTATCAGCAGAAGCATAAGGATCTGCTCAATAGCGACCCGTCCGTTGCGACGTATGATTCGCTGGATGCGATGCTGAAGAATCCGCCCGCGGGATTACGCGGGGTGGTGATCGTCACGCCGCATTATCTGCATTTCGAGCAGGCAGTCGCGTGCCTGCAACACGGCTACGACGTGCTGGTCGAAAAACCGATGGTCACGAATTCGGCTCATGCCCAGGAACTCAAGAAGAAGATCGAAAGCACCGGCAGGCATTTTCAGATCGCGTTCCAGGCGCCGTTCAGCCAGGAGTTCGCTTACATCCGCCAACAGATTCAAGCCGGGGCTTTGGGCGAGCTCCAGACGGTCACGGCCCATTCTTGCCAGGGTTGGAAGAAAAATTGTGCGGGCACCTGGCGGCATGCTCCCAAACAGTCCGGCGGGGGACAGATGTACGATACCGGGGCGCATCTGTTCAACGCCATCACCTGGCTGGTCGATCGTCCGGCGATCGAGGTATTCTGCATCACTGACAACAAGGGCCTGGAAGTGGACATCAACGCGGCAATGACCATCCGCTGGGAGGGCAATGTCCTGGGCAGCGTGAATATCTCCGCCAATACCCCCGGCTGGCAGGAAGGAATTTTAATCGCCGGCGACCTGGGCCGGATCGGCACCGGAATTCACGGCGGCCGGGTCGAGCAGTGGAATGAGAAGGGGATCGTGAAGTATCCGCAGGTGACGCAGACCCACTACACTCCCGTCGAGAATTTCGTGGACTGCCTCCTGGGCAAGGCCGAGCCGCGATGCCCAGTGCGATATGGGATTCTGCATAGCCGGTTGATGGATGCCCTTTACGCCAGTGCCCGGGAAGGAAAGCCGGTGAAGCTGAGCAAGCCACCGCTGTGAATAAGCCGTACCGCGAAGCAGCGAAGTTGCGCGAAAGTGAAAAAATACGAATTGAATTTCTTCGCGGTAAGCTCCACTTCGGCCCGCCTCTTTCCTCTGGCGCGCCGATTGATAGAATATATGCCGCCGGAGGGTGAGTCATCATGAAGTTTCGTGTTCGGCTCCAATTGGCCGAGGCGTTCGGCCCCATCAATCGCTGGTTTTGTTCGGAATTTTACGGCCGGAGGATCGACGATCCGGAACTGCTTGTGATTTACTACATCCAAAGCGGCGGGGCGGCGGATTTTGCGGAAAGATACGATGAGGCAATGGGGAAGCTGAATCGCTGGTATTGTTCCGAGTTCTATGGCCGCGACATTGGCGATCCCCAAATCCTCTGGGACTACTACGTCAACCACGCCCCGGCCCGAGCGCCGGGGAAAAATCCGCCACGTGAACCTCACCTTGCCCCGGCCGAACTGAGCTGCGCCTTTTAACTCGGCAGCCACGATCGGACAGGTGTTTCCTGATGGACAATCTCGCGGACGACCCCACCATATCATGGCTGCTTGAAGGTGATCCCGCGATCAGATGGCAAGTTTTGCGCGACTTGGTGGATGGGCCCCAGGACGTTTGGGAATCCGAGCGCCGGCGGGTTGAAAATGTGGGGTGGGGAGCACGGCTCCTGCAGCGACAGGACGCCGAAGGTACATGGAGCCGATCGCTCTACGGAAGTCCCAAATGGACCTGCACCACCTACACGTTATTGCTGCTCCGCGATATGGGCCTGCCGGAAGATTCTGATGCGGCGATCCGTGGATGCAAGGTGCTCCTGGACCGCGGAATTCAAGACGGCGTAACGGGACGCGGCAGGTCCAAGCTGCTTGAAAGCTTGCAACGCAATGATACGTGCGTAATCGGTATGTGGTTGTCGCTGGGGACTTATTTCAAGCTTGACGATTGCAAGCTCGAAGCCGTGGCCGAGTATCTGTTGGGCGAGCAAATGCCGGATGGCGGATGGAACTGCCGCAAGAAGTCGGGGGCGGTACATAGCTCATTCCACACCACGCTTAACGTGCTGGAGGGGATTCGGGATGCGATAGCTCGCGGCATCGGGCCGATCCCGCGACTTCAGGCTGCCAAGGCGCGAGCCGTCGAGTTCATGCTCGTGCACCGTTTGTACCTTTCCGATAAGACCGGCCAAATCATCAATGCGGCCTTTACAAAATTCTCCTTTCCGCCGCGATGGCACTACGACGTTCTGCGAGGGCTCGACTACCTGAGGTCCGCCGGCGTCGCCGACGACAAGCGGCTGACGGATGCATTTGAATTGCTTCTCGCTCGTCGGCGCAAAGATGGGCGTTGGCCCTTGCAAAATAAACACCCCGGCAAGGTGTTTTTTGACATGGAGCCAACGGGCCATCCGAGTCGCTGGAACACGTTAAGAGCTTTACGCTGTCTTGCACGCCGCGCCTGAGTTCACGTCCCGGTTCCGTTTTTCTTGCCCAACTACGTCAACCACATCACGGCCCGTGCGCTGTGGTCAACCCCCAGGCCACCCTGCCCGTCATCCACCGCCTGCCTTGGCCTCTGCCGGGGCGTCGGCGATTGACGGCGGTTCGGTGGGCTTGACGTAGCGGTAGTCGCCACGGCTGAAATACTTCTCCAGCCAGACGTACAGCGTAATGAACAGATAGCGGCTTCCCATCTCGCGAATTCTCAGTTTGGCCACGCCCGTGCGCCGGTTTCGCCACGTGATGGGGATTCGCGTCCAGGTGAAGCCGCGCACGATCGCCTTCAACGGCAGTTCGACCGTGATGTTGAAATGGGGGGAGAGCAGGGGAGCGCATCCCTCGATAACCCGCCGGCGATACGCTTTGAACGCGTTGGTCGTGTCGTTGAGCCCGATGTTGAAAATGACGCGGATGAACAGGTTGGCCATCCGATTCAATAGATATTTTACCGGCGGGTAGTCGATGGTTCCGCCTCCCTTGACGAACCGGCTGCCGAAGACGCAATCGACGCCGCCGTTCAACTCCTTCCAATAGCGGACGACGTCGCGGCAATCGTCGGATTCGTCGGCCATCATGAGGACCACCGCGTCGCCCTTGTAGTGTTCCAGTCCGCATTGAATCGCCCGGCCGAAACCGTGCGGCCCGTTGTTCTGGACGGGGTTCAGGACCGGTACGTGTTGCACCAGATCCTGTAGAATTTTCCAGGTCTCATCACGGCTGCCGTCGTCCACGACGACGATTTCGTGCGGGACGTTGTGCAGTCGCAGTTCCAGGTGCAGGTGCTCGACGGTGGAGGCGATGCACGCTTGTTCGTCGCACGCGGGGATGACCACCGAGAGGAGTTTGAGCGGTTCGGGATCGGCCATGCGGGGGCGGTCTCCGGTTCGGACCATTCACGCCTTGGATAGCTCCAGCCAGTCGGGATTTTGCTCGGCAAAGAGCGCGATTTCCTCAAGGATGCTCTCGAGGCTCACGGTGGGCCGCCAGTTCCAGGCCTCGCCTATGCGGCTGCTGTCCAGGACGAGCCACGGGATATCATACTGCCGCCCCTCGGCCTGTGCCGCAACCGCGTGCTTGCCCCATCGCGCCTCGCACCATCGAGATAGATTCGCCAGGGAAATGGCGTTGTCCAAACCTCCGGCGAGGTTGAAGATCCGATGCCGGGCGGGGCGCGAATCGGCGAGCTGTTTTCTGACGGCGTCCCATAGGTCGCGCGGGTGAAGCGCGTCGCGGACTTGGTGTCCCTGGCCCCCAAAGCCGATGTATTTCAGCGGGCGCTTGGCCCGCCAGCTATGTAGCCAGAAGCTGAAGATTCCCTGTTCGACGTGTCCGAACTGCCCCGCGCCGGCAAGGACGCCGCAGCGGTTAATCCAGACGGGAAACCCGAACGCCTCGCCGTATTCCAAGGCGAGCGCTTCAGAGGCCAGTTTAGTAGCGCCGTACAGCGACACCGGCGCCGCGGTGGAAAATTCCTCGCCGACGCCGCGCGGCGACAGTCCGGCTGGGAGATCGCGACCGGCGGCTGGAACGAAGGCGCCCTGCCTGGATTCCAGCGGACATGCGGCCAAGGGGGGAATGGAATAGACCCGGCTGGTGCTGAGAAGAACCAAACCCGCTTTGCTCGCCTTGCAAAACTCCAGCATGTTGACCGTCCCCAACAGGTTGTGTTCGACGACCTGCCGGCTGCTGCTGCGCCCGTCCAGCCCGGCCAGGACGCTGGGATTGGCCGCGGCGTCGATCACCACGTCCGCCGCCGGCAGTGCCTCAAAATCGCTGGCCATGCGGATGTCTCCATGGAAGACGCGCACGCCGAGCTTCTTCAGGGCCTCGCGATTGATCTGGCTTCCGTTGCGGATCAGGTTGTCGACGCCCACGATGGAAACGGATGGATCGGACTCCCGCCACAGCCGGGCCAGGGCGCTTCCCACGAAGCCGCAGATCCCGGTGATCAAAATCTTCAAGGATTAGCTCCTTAGTCACGATCGGCACGGCTCAGCCAGTCGTCCTCGCCATTGATCGACGATTTCGCGGATCGTATCGGTCAGCGAATGCGTCAGCGTCCATTGCGGGTAGTGGGATTTCATTTTGCGAAGGTCGCTGTAATAGCAAATGTGATCGCCCACGCGCGGCTGATCCACGTACACGTATTCCTGCTTGTGCCCGGTGATCGAGGCGACCAGGTCAAACGCTTCCAAGATCGAGCAGGAATGGTCCTTGCCGCCGCCAAGGTTGTAGACTTCCCCGCATCGCGGGTTCTTCGCGAACTGATAGATGAATTCCGCTACGTCCGCGGAGTGGATGTTATCCCGCACCTGTTTTCCCTTGTACCCAAATACGGTGTAGGGGCGTTCTTCCAGATTGCACCGGATCAGGTAACTGAGGAAGCCGTGCAGTTCCACGCCAGCATGGTTTGGTCCCGTCAGGCAGCCGCCGCGCAGGCAGCAGGTGGGCATCTGAAAATACCGGCCATATTCCTGCACCATGACGTCGCCGGCGACCTTGGAGGCGCCGAAGAGCGAATGCAGCGATTGGTCGATCGAAAACGTCTCCGGGATGCCATGTTCAAACGCCGGGTCGGCGTAGTCCCAACGGGTCGGAAGCTCCCGCAGCGCGATGGTGTTGGGGCGATCCCCGTAGACTTTGTTGGTCGAGATGTGAATGAACGGAGACTGCGGGCATCCTTCGCGCGCCGCCTGGAGAAGGTTCAGCGTTCCCACGGCGTTGGTGTCGAAATCGTCGAAAGGGATCGACGCGGCGCGGTCGTGGGAGGGCTGCGCCGCGGTATGCACTATCACATCCGGCGAAAGTCTGTTGACGAGTTTCAGCACCTCGGGACGATTGCGGATGTCCAGTTCGTGATGCTCAAAGTGAGCCAATTCCTTCTGCAATCGCCGCTGATTCCAACGCGTGTCTCCCATCGGGCCGAAGAATATCGCCCGCTGGTTGTTGTCCAATCCATGAACCTGATATCCCCTGGCGTGAAACAAAACGCAGATTTCCGATCCGATCAGCCCCGAAGACCCTGATACGAGGACTTTTCCCATGTTCACTGCTGGACATCCTATCGGGAAGCCTCCGGGCTGACAACGGCCGCCGGGGCCTTGGGGAAAGCTGGGACGTTGGGAAGTTGGAGCCTCTAACTTTTATTTGTCAGGGGGCATAGCGCGCCGCCGAAAAAAAGATACGCGCCCGCCGGAGCAATTTCGGATCTGGCGTATCCTTTCCATTCTGCTTGGCCGTCGCGCACCGCGCCGACCGCGCCAAAGCCGATGATTTTGCCGGAGCCGTCCACCAGGACGATCTGCGGCTCCTTATCGCTTGCCACCGGGTGATTGATCCAACCCAGAACAATTTGGTATCGGCCCTTTTGATCGGAATGGGGTTGCGATTGCGTTATCGCGCCGGCGCACGAGGCATCGGCCAACGGCAGTTCCTGGATGTCCCGGCCCGCCCATGTCGCCGGCGCGTCATGAAAAACCGACCAATTATTTTGACGAAGCAGCTCAGCCTGACGTCGCATGAAAGGGCGGGTTTCCGGATTGGACTCGTTCCAATTGTTGACCCCGCTCCACGCCCCCACGTCATAGACTTCCGTCGCGATCGCCGCCGCGGAGGCATTCAACGCCGCATCCCGGTACTTCAGCCCGCTCGTTCGGATTGGAATCTCCCTGCAAAACACCACCGCGGCGCAAATAGCCAGCGCGCCCAGGAGTTGCCACGCTCGCGGCGTCTTCCAGCAGGCGCCGATGGACAACAGCAGATTCGCCCAATAGAGGACGCGCAAAATATTGTAGTGCTCCGTGTAGGCATGATAGATTCCGAACGGGTACCGGCCCGCGGCAACCAAGCCGGCGGAACTCACGAAAAACATCCCGCAAACCAACGAAAAAACGGCCAACCCCTCGCATGCCCCGCCACGGGAACGCCGCACGTAAACCAACGCATTGAGAGCCAGCACCGCCACCGATGCCAATCCAACTGCGAAGACCAGCGGCTGAAGCATTACCGTATCGGAAAGTGTCATCGCTTGTGGAACGATGCTTCCGAGAAACAGGAAAAAGAACTTGGCGACGCCCCGCGGCGCGGTGGTAATGGTTGCCATCGCATTTCCCTGGGCCGTGTTGCCGTGCAAAAACAATGCGGCCGCAAGGACCGCCCCCGCGGCGATGCATGCTGTTTCGCGCCGGCGCAGCCGCAAGCCCACCGCTTCCACGATCAGCAGAAATGAAACCAGCAGCCCATTTGCCGAAGTGAACGCGGCAAAAATCGCGAAAACGATGGCCAATGACAATGCACCGTATCGAGCGCCGCCCGCCGGACCTTTGCTTGCACCCAAGGCCAGCAGGAAAAACGCCACGACGGCAAATAGATTCACCCCGACGTTCTGGACGTGCATTCCCCACAGAAGCACTCCAATCGTCAACGGCGAGATCGCAAAACAGATCACCATCGCCGCCGCCAGTGCACGATGCGCCCAGCTCGCCAAACGATCCAGCCCAACCGCGGCCCAATACACGCCCCCAATGGCCAGCAGCATCATCGCCGTCACGACATATTCCGCGATGTTCCTGCCCCCCAACAAGCACAGATCGGCCAGGAACACCAGCTTGGATAGGACGATCCGATGCTCGCTGTGGACGTCAAACAGGGCACGCCAAATGTACGAAGGCTCCAGAAACCCCCACTGGTCATACAGCGGCAGCGGAGACAAACTGGGATATGCGACAACAATTGTAGTCCCCGCGATCACCGCGGCCAGGACCATCAGGATCACGGCTGCAACCACGTCCGCAGTCGGCGATTTCCCCACGGCGGACACCGGTTGCGCCGGTGGCGGCGTCGGCCCCGGGCGAGCAGCGAAAGTTGGCTTGAAAACGCTCAATGGCTCGGTTTCCTCTCAGGCGGGATTATCGCGGCAGGGACGTTGTTGTCTTGCAGGCCGCGAAAGTTTTCGATGTATGCGCAAATGAGGTGCATTGCGATCCCGCCCAATTGAAGCGGTTCACGCATTCTAGTCGGGCCGTTACTCGGCACAACCTCGGGGTGACAAGACTTGAGCTCGCCTCGATCCCTACGCCACCTTCGCCCGCTCAATCTTCTCCGGATGAATCGCATGCCCGACGGCCGTCTCCTGGCTGATGTAGCCGTTGCGCAAGAGTTGTTGAATCGAATAGTCCAGCGATTGCATGCCGAGGGCGCGGCTGGTTTCGATGACGTTGGGGATTTCAAAAATGCGGTTCTCGCGAATGCAGCTTTTCACCGGCTGATTGCAGATCATGATCTCCGCCGCGGGGACCATGCCCGGCTCGTCGCTGCGCGGCAAGAGCGTTTGGCTGATGACGGCCTGCAGCGTATTGGCCAGCATCGAACGGATTTGGTTTTGCTGGTGCGTCGGGTAGATGTCGATGATGCGCTCGATCGTTTGCGGTGCGTTTACTGTATGGAGCGTGCTGAGAACCAAGTGGCCGGTCTCGGCGGCGGTAATCGCCGCGCTGGTCGTTTCCAGGTCGCGCATTTCGCCCAGAAGGATGACGTCGGGGTCCTGGCGGAGGACGTGACGGAGTCCGGACGCGAAATCGGGAACATCGGAGCCGACTTCGCGCTGTTCGATGGCGCAGTTGATCCCGGCCAGAACGTACTCCACGGGGTCTTCGATGGTGACGATGTGGGCGTGGTCGCGGCGGTTTATTTCGTCGACCATGGCAGCCAGGCTGGTGCTCTTGCCGCTGCCGGCCGGCCCGGTGACCAGCACCAATCCGCGCGCGATCCCCGTGAGTTTCGCGACGATTTCCGGCAGGAACAATTCGCTCAGCGGCCGCACGCGGTTGCAGATGGTTCGGATGGCCAGCGCGACCGCTTGCCGTTGAAAATGAGCGTTGATGCGGAAGCGCGCCAGCCCGGGGATTTCATGCGAGAAATCCGAGTCTCGTCTTTGCTGGAAATCCGTCCAGCGGTGTTCGTCCATGAGGTCCCGGGCGATGGCCTCGCAATCCCGCGCCGTGAGGTTCGGAAAATCCGCCGGCTTGATGACCGTGTTGATGCGAAACAGCGGCCGCGAACCCGCATGGAGATGGACGTCCGAAGCCCCGGCTTTGACCGCGACTTGCAGGATTTGGTCGATCATGGATTTTATTCCGGCGTAAAGACCGTACTGGGTCAATTTCAGTCCCGAAAGCCCACGGATGGCTATCCGTGAGTGCCTTTGCGCGTGAAAAACTCCAAATCGACCCAATACCGTAAGGACCGCGCGCTCATTGTGGTTTATCGACAGGAAGAGCCTGCCAAGTGAGAACGGTGGGCGAGTTTATGTTTCGGCATTCGGTCCCATGCTCAGTCCAATGGCCGCGGACCACGCCGGCTGCGGACAGCGGCGGTCGATCGCCGATTCGATGCCGATCCGGCTGTTGCGAACCATCCGGCACAAACAATCCCCGGTTTGCCCCGGCAAATTCAACTTTTCGGCGATATGTTGGCACAGACCTTCGTGCCGGGCCTCGCCCCCGACGAATATCACCCGACTGATCGCCAGATGCGGGAACGCCAACTCGTGCTCCCGGCGGCACCGGTCCAGGTCTTGAATCAGTCCTTCCAATGCCTGCCGGCACACCGCTTCAACTCGCGCGCCGTTGGCCCCGCCCCCGGCACCAGTGCCCGCGCCGGCGCACAGTTTGATCCGCAACGTCCGCGCGTCCTGGAAGCTGATCGCCAGGCTGTCGGCGACCGCGCGCGTCAGGTGGTCGCCGCCGACGCCCAGGCTGCGCGCGAAAAGCAGATGCGTCCCCCGCCCGATGAACGCGCGAGTTCCGCTGCTGCCGATGTCCACGTACAGCCGGACGGACTGCTGTTCGCTCGTGCGGCGATAGACGTTGGCGAAGCAATCCAGCAGCGCCAGCGGCTGCATGTTCATCGCCACCACGTCCAGCCGAGCCTGACGCGCCGCCGCGATGAATTGGTTTATCCATTGCGTGTCGGCCGCCATCACGACGACGTGCAGACGCAGATCGCTGCCGTCCCGCGTTTGCCCGACGACCGCGTGGCGCAACAGCGCCCGCGCCGGATCGAAGGGCAGCTTTAGTTCTTGTTTCAGTTTTTCTCTCGCGGAAGCATTGCTCGCCTCACCGAGCAATTTCTCATCCATCGGCGCCAGGGCGAGCTGTTCGGTATGCACGACCGAAGGCGGCAGGCCGAGCACGGCGCGCCTGCCTCGGAATTTCCCGGTATTCAAAAGGTGCCGGGCGTGTTCGGCGAAGAATTCCAGCCGGGCCTCCGGATCGCCGCGAATGTTGGGCGGAATTTCGGCGACGGCGGCGGCCAGAAGCCTGAAGTCCCCGCCGTCGATCTGCACCTGCGCCATGCGAAGAGCATCCGTTCCGAAATCGACGCCGATCGGATACGCCGCGGGCGCGAAGATGCTCTGAACGAATCCAAACATGGTCTGCCCGGTTGGTATCGACGGCGCAGGTGATGTGAGTAACGTAACCAGTCACACGGAAGCAGCGGCGAGAAATTCGGCGGCGACCGAATCCGCCACCGGTAGACCCCGTTCCGATAAACGAATCGACGTTTCCGAAACGTCCAGCAACCCCAGCGGCGCCAGCCGGTCGATCACTTCCGCAAAGATCGCGGGCGCATCATGGCCTACGCGCGCGGCATACTCGGCATGAACGATCCCACTTGACAGTCTTAACATGAGCATCGCCAGTTCCCCGGCCCGTTGGCGCGGCGTCAGCGTTTCGATTTCGATCGCCGGCAATTGCCCCATGTCGAGGCTCTTTTCCCATTCGCCCAGATGCGGCCGATTGCGCCATCTCCACCCCTGTACGTGCGACGCCGCCGCCGGGCCAAGCCCGACATAATCGCCCCCTTGCCAATACAGCAAATTATGTCGGCACTCCTGCCCCGGTCGGGAATAGTTGCTGATCTCGTAAGATTGCAATCCCACTTCCCCCAGCCGCCGCCGCGTCGCGCGCAGCATTTCGATTTCCAACTCCGGCTCGATGGACTTCACCAATCCCAATCGCCGCCGAACCGCCAGCGGAGTATTCGGCTCATACGTCAGCCCGTAACACGACAGATGATCGGTGCCCAGCCCGATGGCCCGCTCCAGTGATCGCATCCACCGCTCCAGCGTTTGCCCCGGGATGGCATAGATAAGGTCTAGATTCACCCGCCGAATCCCCGCCGACCTGACGATCTCCAGACTGCGTGGAACATCGTCCGGCTGATGATGCCGTTCCAGGATCGACAATTCCGCCGGATCGAAACTCTGCGCCCCCATGCTGATGCGGTCCACCCCGCAATCAACGAGCATCCGGCAATATTCCGCCGAGACGGTGGCCGGATTCGCTTCCACGGTCCATTCCCCGCACCCCGAAAAATCAAACCGCTTCCGCAACCCGAGAATAAGCCGCTGCATCTCGCCCGCCGGCAGCAGCGTCGGCGTCCCCCCGCCGAAGAACACAGTCTGCGGCTCCAGCCTCGGCTGCGGAGGCTGCGCCTTCCGCGCCGAATGCGTCCAGACATCCGCTTCCCGAAGCACAAGATCGACGAATTGCCCCATGCGCTGCGGCGTTTGCCGCGTGATCGAATAGAAATCGCAGTAATGGCATTTGTGAAAGCAAAACGGGATGTGAACGTACAGCCCAGGGATCACGGCCCCAGGAAGGGATGACGGATTCAGTTCTGGCTCGGCCATTGATGGCAATGATACCGCGCGGCGCCGTGCCGATGGCACGCGCGTCTGCCCCCCTTCGTAGACTATCCGCAACCGAGCGGCGCAGCCGCTCGGTTGCGGATTGCTCTCAGGGCGGGATTGGATAGACTCATCTCCCCTGCAATGCCGCGGCGCAAAGGAACTTAGAGACGGCCGGATCAGAAAAATTCGAGTTGTTTCGGGGCTTTCTGGGGCTGTTTGCGCAGTTTTCCCCAGAAAATCTGTTGCCGCTCGAACTGTTTGTCGGTGATGCATATCAGTCGGACCTCGCCGTCGTCCGGGACGCGGAACTCCACGCGCCGTGAGTGAACGTGCATGTTTTCTTCGCTGGCGCACACCCGAGCGTACACGCTGTATTGTACCTGGGTGAATCCATCTTTCAGCAGGAATTTCCGGAACTGCGCGTATGCCCGCCGCGCGGCCTTCGTATCCACCGGAAGATCGAACATGACGAACAGCCACATAAGCCGGTATGCGCTGAGGTCCACGCGGAAATTCTCGGCGGGGATCGGTCCATGGTCGAGCTTATTCCGCGTCGGAACCCTCGGAATCGGCGGTTGGCTGTGAATCTGCACCCGACTTTTCCGTGAATTCGGGCATTGTGAGCCTTCGGCTTTCCCCTTCATAACACCGCAGCAACGACGCGGCGAACCGGTGCAATTGCACCATCAGCGGCCCCGACTGCTCGCCGAGCGTCACTTCCTCGGCGAGGATGCCGAGCAATTTCTCCTTGCTGGCGCGGTCGATGGATCCCTCGCCCTGTTTCATCAGTTCAAGCACCGTGCGGTCCACTCGCGGCCGAAGCACTTCCAGCAAATCGTCCGCCAACGCGAACGCATTGTTCCGATGCGAATGCTGGAGCGAAAATACCGGATGAAGTCCCGCCGCCACCAGCGCCCGAGCCACGGCCGAGCGCAGCACGATGTACCCATAGTTGAGCAGATTATTCGGCGGCAGCCCCTCCGGATCGCGGCGAAACTCCTGGCCAAACAGCGCCGGCCAATAAAACCGCGCCGCTTGTCCCTCGACGTTGGACCGGTCCCCGCTCTTCACGTCCGCGGCCATCGCCAGCAGCCGATTGTGCACGGGATGCTCGACCGGCAAATTCATCGCCTGCCGCTTCACCTTTTCCCCAACGATTTGCTTCCAAAGCCGCTTCCGCAGCGGCGCCGGCGCCGATGCCTGCAACCGCATCCGCCGCGCCGTCAACTCATTCGATTCCATCGGCATCACCATCCCCACCGGCAAATGGTTCGGCCCGCACAGCACGATCACCGCTCCAAAATGCAGCAGCCGCGTGAACACCGAATGGGTATATGTCGTGGCCACGTGATCCACCAAAAGCACTCCCACGTCCTCGCACGGAACCTGCCCGATCCTTTGCTTTTCGCGAACCAACATGAGTTGATCGTTCTCGATCGAAAGAAACGTCGATCCCTGCGAGATGTCAATGGTGCGCTTAATCATTTGCCCAACGGATGCGGCCGAGCGGATCGACGGTGACTTTCTTACCGCTGAAAGTGCCTATGGAAGCTCGGAAGGGATTGACGTCGGTGCTCTTTCTAGCATCCGTGTGTGCAACAAAACGCATCTTCTTTTCTGTCGATACCGAAGTCACCAGAGTTGCCAGGATTTCTTTGTCTTTGAATTTTGCTAATACCATCTCGCCGGGACTGAGAGACATCACGAATCTTGCGTCCGGCCGCTGAGGATGAATCCGTTGGATAATCGGCTCTTTACGTTTGATGCGGTTGATTGCTTCCAGCCTGGTGACGAAAATGGCGTCCCGTTTTCTCTTGCCTTTTTCAGCCCATTCGAAGATGCAAAGGTGGTGGATCGATCCCGGCTTGACATAAGCCGTGCCGCCGCGAATGGACTGAATTGTGTCATCGCGCTTGATGATCCGCACTTTTTTGACCGGGATTCCGGACGGCATGGCAAGTTGCGGCTGCCACACGTCCTTGCCGATTGAGCCTTTGGAGCCTCGGCCGAACTCAATGTGGCGGTCTTTGAGCCGCCGAACAACCAGATCTCGGATCGCCGTATCGCGGATGTCTTCAATCATCGCCAGCGTCAATGACTCCAATGGCTTGCGGACAACAAATTCTCCGTCCCGCTGAACCAGTTCTCCTCGAACGGTCTTTTCTCGAAC
>Ga0209415_10005004_pt1 | contig 24044 bp, 21 predicted proteins | sample PeaSoiSIISIP2007_FD_187696 | JGI IMG/M metagenome (GOLD analysis project Ga0209415, IMG submission 187696) | Peat soil microbial communities from Weissenstadt, Germany - SII-SIP-2007 (SPAdes) (version 2) | ecosystem: Environmental > Terrestrial > Soil > Wetlands > Peat | place: Germany... | reverse complement strand
GCAACAGCTGGCGAACTCGATGCTCGGCGCCCTCGTGGCCGTCGTGCACCAGAGAGGAGGGGACGCGCTCGTCACCAAGGTGCTGGCACAGTCAGGAGAACACCGCTCTGTTGCCGACCTCGAACGACCCGACGGATGGAGCACCTACCGCCAGGGTCTGGCCCTCTTTCGAGCGGCGGCAGAGGTGCTCGGTGACCCCGATGTGGGACGCCTCGCCGGAGTGGAGGTCTTTCGCCGGTACGCAGGGACGGAGGTGCTTGCTCTGCTGAGGTCCATCGGATCACCCGCAGAGATGCTCCGTGCCTACCCGGCGATCTCGGCCAAACAATCGACGATCACTCGCGCCGAAGTCGTCGAGGTCGACCAAACCCAAGGTGTGATCAGTGTCGTGACGCCGGACCACAAGAGAGATCCGCTCTTCTGCGGCTACACCCTCGGTGCCCTGTCGCAGTTCCCCGTGCTGTTCGGGATGGAGCCGGCCGACGTCGAGGAGTTGGAATGCCAGACTCGAGGCGATGCCCACTGCCTCGTCCGGGTGAGCTGGGACCCGACGTCCTCCCTGGAAGCCAGCCTGGAGCGGGAAGTGGTCGTGCTGCGAGAACAAACCCTCGTCCTGACCAAGCGCTTCGAATCCCTCGAGTCGGTGGCCAAGGAGCTTGCCTCCACGCGCGACGTCAACTCGATGCTCGAGACGATCACCCAGCGGGCAGGTGTGGCTGTCCGAGCTCCCCGATACCTCCTCGTGGCCCAGCTGCCCGGTGACGCCACTCCTCGAATCCACCACGTGGGCTTCACCGAAGACGACGCCGAGGCAGCCGCGTTCGAGGTCCTGCACCCGGGCCCCAAGGCCGATGACCCCTCCCGCTTGGTGGTCGACATCGCGTCACCTCGCGGGCACTTCGGGTATCTCGCCGCGTTCTATCCCGAGCACTACCACTTCCTGCCCCAGGAACGGTCGCTCTTGATGGCGTATGCCGGCCACGCCGCCGCCGCCCTGGAAACGGCGGCCGCTCTCGACGAATCTCGCGATCGCAACGCCACGCTCAGCGCCCTACTGGCACTGGGGAAGGCGTTGGCCGAATTGTCCACCCCGGTGGACGTGGCGCAGCGCCTGGCCGATGCCGTCCCCGGCATCACGGGCCTGGAACAGGCGCACGTGCTGTTGTGGGACCCGGGAGACGCCGTCCTGGCCCGAGTGGCGTCGACCACACCGGCTCTGGTCGACCAAGCCACGCCCGAGGCGGCTTCCGTGCGTCACAGTGCCGTCGCCACCCGCCTGCTCGAGTTGGCCGCGCCCACGCCGGTCTCGACACGCTCAGACCCGGTGTTGTGCTCCATCTTGAGCGTCACCGGTCTTGTCAGTGGCGTGGTCGTCCCCATCACGGCTCGCCACACCTTGTTCGGGGCCCTCGTGGTCGGCTCCGATGGCCACGAGCTCCGAGCGGGCGATGCGCTGTGGGAGCGCCTGAGCGGCGTGGCCAGCCTGGCGGCCACCGCCCTCGACGGTGTGGCCTTGCTCGACGAGGTGCGCCATCAGGCACTGCATGACCCGGTGACCGATCTTGCCAACTCACGGCTCTTCGAGGATCGGGTGACCCAGGCATTGTCCAGCGCGCTGCGGAACGGGAACAGCCTCGCTCTGCTGTTCGTCGACCTCGACCGGTTCAAATTCATCAATGACAACCATGGGCACAAAGTCGGAGATGAACTGCTGCGCGCCGTGGCACAACGCCTGCTGGCGACCGTGCGAGCCGATGACACCGTGGCTCGGATCGGAGGCGACGAGTTCGGCATCCTCCTCCAGCAGATCTCCCGCGCGCAGGACGCCGAGGTCGTGGCGGCCGAGGTCGTAGCTGCACTGGGCCAGGGCTTTGCGGTGCGCGGGCTCGAGCTCTCGATCGGGGCGAGCGTCGGAGTCACCGTGTTCCCCGACAGTGCCGACACCTTCGATTCGGTCATCTCTCGGGCGGACTCCGCCATGTACCAGGCGAAAGCCGATGGACGAGGTCGGTTCAAGACGTCTCAAGCGGCTGGATAGCTCGCCATCGCACCCTGGCGTAGGCACCCTTAGGCCGACCCGCTTCCATAGGGGCGGGTCAGGATCTCGAGGAGGTGGCCGTCGGGATCCTTGAAGTACACGCCCCTCCCACCGTCGGTGTGGTTGATCGTGGAGGGCCGGCTCAATGCCGGGTCTGCCCAGTGGTCGAGGCCCTGCGAGGTGATACGACCGAAGATCTGGTCGAACTCGTCCTCGGTGACGAGGAACGCATAGTGCTGGGACGCGATCTCGCCGTCGATCTCGCCGTCGATCTCGAGGAAGTCGAGTGAGATGTCGTTGGCGGCCTGCACGACCAGAAACGGCCCAAACGGAGATGGCGCCGGCAGCCCGAGGGTCTCAGCGAGGAACCGGGCCGACACCTCTTTGTCCACACACCAGACGATGGTGTGGTTGAGCCGGACGCTCAACGTCTGTCCCTCCGGGTCGTCATCTCTCGGCAGCTAGGGCCGCTCGTTTCTCCATCTCCGCGGCCGACACGTCCTCGACATGCGTTGCCACGTTCCATCGGTGGCCGAAGGGGTCCTCGAACATGCCCGACCGGTCGCCGTAGAACTGGTTCGACACGGCCCTGACCTCGGTGGCTCCGGCCTTCAGGGCGCGAGCAAACACCGTGTCCACGTCCTCGACGTAGACCGTCAAGGTGACCGGCGTCCCACCCAGGGACTTGGGGCTCAGGCCCCCCATGTGGGGATACTCGTCGGCCAGCATGACCACCGAATCCCCGATCTGGAGCTCGGCGTGCCCGATCCTGCCGTCCGGGCCCGCCAACCGCATTCGCTCCTGGGCACCGAACAGGTCGCGGTACAGGGTGATGGCCTCGGCGGCCCCGTTGACCGACAGGTAGGGCATGACCCGTGGGTAGTCATCGGGGATGGGATTCACGGCCGGCATGGAGCCACCTCCTGGCAAACGTATGTTCGACGCGAGACCCTACTCAAGCTCGTGGCCCCTCACAAGGGGAGCATCGGGGCCGGCACCTCAGCCCTCTTGAGCCTCTTCCACGGTGAGCTCGGCGGCGGGGTCCGCCTCCAGGCGGGCATCGGGGATGGGGAGCCCGCTGTGAACCGAATAGCCGAAGGTTCCCTCCTCCAACCGACCCTCGGCGCGCTCGAGGGCGGCGAGTCGTTCCCGCAAGGAGGCCGCCACGGCGTCGTCACCCTGCTCGGCGGTGAGCCGCTCCGAAGGATCGGCGAGATCGCCAGGTTCGTTGGCCGTGGCCCGGTCTTGTTGGCTGGCGTTGGCCAGGTCGCCCAGCAGCCCCTCGATTCGCGCCCGCTCTCCTCGAAGCAGTGCTCGAGCACGGTCTTCGTTCATCGTCTCTCCCCATCGCATGAGATGGCAGTCTCCGCCACCGGGCGCGGCACTCCCGTCGGGCCCGGCTCACGACGATGCCGCTGCTCTGATCCCAGCCATGCCCAACAGCACACTAGGCGTTGGCTCGACGACGCTCATGCCCGGTCCGTCCCTTTGCTCGCTCAGGCTGGAGGTGAGCTGCTGGACGTGGTCGGCACCACAGTGACGTTGATGGCGAACTCCCCCGCCCTGAGCCCGCCACCGGTCGAGGACGAGGTCGTACCGGACACGACTTGCACCGTCCAAGTGCTGGACGTGGCGCTGAACCCGGCACCGGTGAGGGTGACCGTGGTCGAGGTCGAATCCGAGCTGGCCTCACTGGTCACAGGCGTCGATCCCGACCGAATGTTGGTGATCGTGTAACCGGCCGAACGGCACTTCGATTCATAGGCGGTCGTCCCTGAAGTGACGGACCCGGTGACGGCGAAAGCCACGTCCCAATGGTCGTTGGTCCCCGCGCCGGCCATGACCCGCGAGTTGTTGGGCTGGGGCACGCTGCTCGGGAAACCCGTGGGGAGCTGTCCCGTGGCTCCGGAGAAGCTGTGGCCCAAGATGTTGCCACTGATGCCGTGCTTGCTCACATGCAGGCTGCATGCCGACAGAGCGGCACTACACGCCAACACGACCAGGACCGGGTGCCGAGTCGGTCCACGACGGACCCCGGTCTCGCCCCGACCACGACTGTCGGCCCCGGTAGTCGGGGCACCCCGGCCCCATTCCAGCATGTGGCCACCTCCTCGTGCTCGTCTTGCCATCGAGCAGATCCGGCTCGGGCCACGGTATCCGCTGGACTGCAACGGCGGGGGTTCCCGAGGCTCTGGCTACCGGCCACTGGCGTTTCGGGATACCGCGTGCAGGCGAGCAGTTTCGTACCGAAGACCGTCGCCGAGCGCGCGCCACACTGCATCGAGGCGCCACGGGTCAGCGGCGATGCGATCGATGTCGCCCCCGTCCTCGTGGATCTGTCCCGGGCCTGGCCGCCGATGTTCGACGGTCTGGAGCCGTCTTCGGGCCAATTCCGAGTCCCCTACTATGCGAGCGTGGACTCAGGGCGCGACGGAGTGAAGGAGCCTCCCGAACCCTCCATCGAGGAGATCGAGGACGCCGTCGTCGACGGCGACCGGCCTCTGGCCTCGGGGACCGCGCTGGCGGCGCTTCGCCATCGCACCTTTCGTATCGTCTTCTTGGGTGCCTTCGCCTCCAACATCGGCACGTGGATGCAGAACGTGGTTCTGGGCGCCTACGCCTACGACATCACCCACTCGAGCACCTTCGTGGGGGTGATCATCTTCGCCCAGCTCGGTCCGGCACTGCTGCTGGCCATGGTGGGGGGCCTCATCGCCGACAAGGTCGACCGCAAGAAGTTCCTGATCGTCCTCTCCCTCGAGCAGTTGGTGTTCTCCATGGTGCTCGCCGGGGTGGTGCGCAGCGCATCACCGTCTCACGTCGTCCTCGTCCTGGTGGTGGTCATGGTGGGCGTGGGCGGCGCCATGTTCGGCCCGGCCTACTCGGCCATCCTCCCTGCGCTGGTCACCCGGCGCGACCTGGCGGGGGCGATCTCCCTGAACTCGGCGCAGATGAACGCCTCGCGCGTCATCGGCCCCATCATCGGTGGGGTTGCCTACCACTTCGTCGGACCGGCATGGGTCTTTGCCGGGAACGCGGCAACCTATCTCTTCGTCGTGGCCGCCCTCATGGTCGTCACGCTCCCCGTGCCACCCAGGTCGACCCAGCACGCCAGTCGGTGGCGCGAGCTCACGGCGGGTATCACCACAGCGAGACAGGACCGAGTGGTGGGACGCTGCCTGGTCACCGTGTTCGTCTTCTCCCTGCTGGCGTTGGCGTTCATCGGACAGATGCCGGTGGTGGCCGCCCACAATCTCGGGATCGACCCGAAGTCGGCGAACTACGGCCTTCTCTATGCATGCTTCGGCACCGGCGCCCTGGTGGGTGCCCTCTCGATCGGCACGGTCTTCGCCCCAACGTCCAAGGCGATGATCGTCCGGGTGTGCCTGCTGGGCTACTCCGTGTCCTTGACTGTCTTCGCCCTCCTGCGGTCCGCGCTCCCGGCGTACTTTGTGGTGGCCGTCGTCGGGGCGTTCTATTTCGCCTTTATCACTGCCCTGAACACCGCCCTGCAGACTCGTCTGGGCGACGCCGTGCGAGGACGGGTCATGGCCCTGTGGATCATGGGATTCGGCGGGACCGTCGCTCTGGGCAACCTGATCATCGGGCCGGTGGTGTCCACCGTCGGCATCACCGCCGTGTTGTTGTTCGGGGCGGGTGTTGCCCTGGTGTTGGTGTGGTACGCCGACGTCAGGGTCCGGGGCGATCAGGCGGGAGAGCTCGGGACGGTGCTCGCCCAGTAGCCACCGGGCCCGCCGACGCCGGCAGCGCACACCAGATGGGCGTGGACCGGGCCTTCGACGCGTTCTGCAGCCTGGTCCAAGCGACGTCAGGCCGCTGACTCCTCGACGACTTTCGCCTCGACGACGTCGGAGTCGTCTCGACAGATCTCTTCGACCAGCAATTCTTCGGCTCCCAGGCTCTCAGGCGCCTGATCCTCGAATCCCACCTGACGCCGAGACGCCCGCACCAGCAGTCCGGCGACCACGGAGGCACCGGCCAGCACGACGGCGCTGACGGTGAAGGCCGTGGTGTACCCGTGGACGGCTGCGCTCTGGACGGCGTGGGCACTCTTGATGTGGCCCGCCAGATACGTGGTGGCGGCCGTTGCCGCCACGGTGTTCAGAAGCGCCGTCCCCAGAGATCCGCCCACCTGTTGCGTGGTGTTGACCAACGCGCTGGCCACCCCGGCGTCGTTGGGCTCGACGCCGATGAGGGCGGTGCTGCTCATGGGGACGAAGGCCATCCCCATGCCCAGGCTCACCAGGATCTCGGGTGGGAGGACGTGGGCCAGGTAAGCGCTGTCCACCGTGAGCCCCGTGAACCACACGAGCCCGCTGGCCGCCAGCGCCAAACCGGCGATCATCAGAGCTCGGGGACCCACTCGAGGAAGGAAGCCGCTGGCCACACCGGCGCCGATGATGATCCCTCCGGAGAAGGGCAGGAAGGCGAACCCGGTTTTTATCGCCGAATAGTGCAACGTTCCCTGGAAGAAATACGTGAGGAACAGGAAGGTTCCCAACATGCCCGCCCCGACCAGCAGCGAGGCCAGATACGAGCCGCCTCGGTTGCGGTCGAGGATCACGCGCAGCGGGAGGAGCGGGTGCGTGGTGCGCAGTTCGATGACGGCGAAGGCGCTCATCAAGACGGCCGCCCCCACCAGGAGTGTGAGGGTGAAGGGCGCTCCCCAACCGTGCGTGCCGGCCACGGTGAAGCCGTACACGAGGAGGAAAAGGGCGCCGGTCACCGTGGCGGCCCCGGGCAGGTCGTAGCCTCCCCTGGACTCACTTCGGCTCTCTCGGATCACCCGGCTGGCGGCCACCGCCGCCACCAGCGCGATGGGGGCGTTGATGAGCAGTGTCCAGCGCCACGACGCGAGCTGCGTCAAGGTCCCACCCAGGACGAGCCCGATGGCAGCCCCTCCCCCGGCGATGGCGCCGTAGACACCGAAGGCTCGGGCGCGCTCCCGGGTCTCGGTGAAGGTGACCGTGAGCAGAGACAGGGCCGCCGGTGCCATCACCGCGGCAAACGCACCCTGCAGGGCGCGGGCGCTGAAGAGCATGGCCTGGTCCTGGGCCAGGCCGCCCAAGGCCGACGCGACTCCGAAGCCGAGCAGGCCGACGATGAACATACGGCGGCGTCCGAGGTAGTCGGCGATCCGACCACCGAGCAGCAGGAGGCTGCCGAAGGCCAGGGTGTAGGCACCGATGACCCATTGCCGGTTGGCCACCGAGATGTGCAGGGCCCGTTGGGCGGACGGGAGGGCGACGATCACCACCGAGGCGTCGAGCACGATCATGAGCTGGGCCACGGCGATGACGGCCAGCGACCAGTACCGCCTGGGGTCGGGGACGTCGGCCTGTGGTGCCGTCGTCGGCATCACGTCGGTGGTTGTCACGGGGCACCTCTCTGCTGATGGTCGTTGGGTCTACTGATGGTGGTGGGGCGAATGATCCAGCCGGTCGGGTCCGTCGAGCCCTCGGGTCCTGGCTTCTCGGGCTGAGGGTGTTTACAATCGGAGCGAAGGTTCCGGTTCAATAGGTACTATACGGAGCGTGCGTTCCGTTTGTCAACCGGATGTTGGGGGACCCGAGTCATGACCGCCAAGACACAGACCACGCCGGGCACCGGCCCACCGGCCGCCGGGGACGGGGGCGACGCTGCCGACAGGGCGCCGTGTGGGTCCCGACCCATGCGGGCCGATGCGGTGAAGAACCGCCAGCGGATCTTGGAGGCGGCCGAGTCGGTGTTTGCCACCGAGGGCCTGTCGGTCCCCATCGACACCGTGGCGGAGCGCGCCGGCGTCGGGGTCGGGACGCTGTACCGCCACTTCCCCACCAAGGAGGCGCTCTTCGAGGCCATCGTCACGACTCGGCTCGGACTGCTCCTCGACATGGCGAAGACACAGGCAGGCGCCGATGACCCTGGTGAGGCGCTGTTCTCGTTCCTCGGCGAATTCGCCCGGCAGGCTTCTGCCAAGCACGACCTGTTCGACGCCATCAGCTCGGCAGGGATCGACATCAAGTCGAGCTGCTCGGAGATGATCGACGAGATGAAGAGCTCCATCGATGTTCTGATGCAACGTGCCGTCGAGGCCGGATCGGTGCGCTCGGGGGTGTCGACCGATGAGATGTTCGGGCTGGTCGTCGGCGTCTGCCAAGCAGGGGGGCACTCCGGGTACGACGACGCCGCGCTTCAGCGCATGGTGCAGATCGTATGCGACGGGCTCCGGCCCCCCGTCCCGAGGCAGACGAGCTAAAGGACCACCCGGGCCTCATCGGCCGATCGGCCCCCAACAACCGGCGCGCCCCGCCGACCGGGGCGTCTGGGCAGGCGGCGACGCCGTGAGCGATGATGCACCGATGCCAGAGGTGAGCCTCCCCGGTGTGACCATCGCCTACGACGTGTTCGGGCCCAGCTCGGGGGAGCCGGTGGTGCTCGTGTGCGGCCTCAGCCAGCCTGCGCTGGCGTGGCACTTTGCCATGGTGCCGGCGCTCACCGAGGCCGGCTACCAGGTCGTCACGTTCGACAATCGGGGCGTGGCGCCGTCATCGGCCCCTCCTCATCCGTACACCATCGACGAGATGGTGCAGGACACCGTGGGCTTGCTCGACCATCTGGGGCTGGACGCCGTGCACATCGTCGGATACTCCATGGGCGGGTGGGTGGCCGAGACGCTGGCCTACCGCCACCCCCAACGCGTGCGGTCGGCGACGTTGATCGGCAGTTGCAACGTGGGCACCTCGTGGGAAAAAGCCATCACCACGGTGGAGCGCGACCTGGCCCGCCTCGACTGTGATCTACCCCGGTGGTTCAACGCCGTCGAGACGATGCGGTACCTGCCCAATCACGAGTTGCAGCAAGACGAGGTCGTCGACCAGTGGCTGTCTCTCATCGGGGACCTCGAGCCGTGGCCCAACCCGGGCCGCCTCGGCCAGTACGAAGCGGCCCTGGCCTGGTCGCTGGATCTCGAGCGGACCCGGCGTTGGCCCCAGATCTCGCGGCCGTGCCTGGTGCTCTCCTTCGAACACGATGTGGACTCGCCGCCGGCGCGGGCCCGCCAGGCGGCGGCCTCGATTCCGGGCGCCCACTTCGTCGAGTTGGCCGGCGCCAGCCACCTGGGGGTCTTCACCCACGCCGAGGCGGTGGCGGGCGCGGTATTGGCCTTCTACACCCAGGGCGCTCCGGGAAGTCGCTGACGCGCCCTAGCCGACGGGAGGTCCGACCTCGGCGACCAGGTTCTTGAACGCCTGCTCCCCCATCGAGTTCCACATCTCCACTGCCGGTGGGGGCATGTGCGCCAACATCTGGTCGCGCTGGGCTTGGGTCATCTGCCGGCGGATCAGGCCGAGGATGAGCCAGATCTTGTCCCCATCGAAGCTCCCCAACGCGTGTCCAGGGAGCGCTCCCCACTCTTCGAGCGACAGGTGCTCGGCGCACAGGGGCAGCAGCTGCTCCTCCTCGTTGTTGAGGTGGTCGTCGAGTGGGGTGCCCAGATCGCCGAGCGCCCTCGCCGACCCTTCCTGGGAGGCGGCGTCGCCGGCGGCCCACGAACGCAGAGCCCCGTGCGACTGAGCCACGAGCTCGACGACATCGGCGTGCTGCGCGGCCATCTGCTGGACCAGGTCCACGTCATCGGGGCAGCGCTCGAGCAGCAGGGGGAAGATGAGCTTCTCCTCGCCATCGTGGTGCACGTGCAGGAAGGAGAGGACGTTGTCATAGAAATTGGTGATCAAACCGATACGCGCCGTGTCGGCGCCGTCGACGGCTCGGACCAATTGCGGGGCGCAGCCCAGCGAGTCCCGCAGTGCCTGGTGCACGGCATGCATGTCCGAGACGTCGGGGCGGGGCGGATCGTGGGCGGTCGTCATGCGAGCACTCTAGAGAATCACTTCCCCCACCTGCACGCCCCGGGGACCGCCCCGCGCCCTTCCGAACCCGACCCTCTCTGCGGTGGGGACAACGACCGCGTGGCCGGCACCCCACCGCGCCGGCGTGGCGTCAGACGAGGGGGAGCGGCCGGTGGCGGACGGGTTCGGCCAGGTCAACGCAGCCGTGGCCGGGTCGTCCCCCGTCCTGGCGCCGGGCCCGAGTTCCGGCGTCCGGGGCGAGGCAGAACAGGCGGGCGACACCGGCCGCGAGCAGGCCCGATATGGCGTGGGTCAAGGACCGGCCCCCGGCTGTCGAAACCTATCCCGAGCCCATGACGAACCTGATCCTGAACCAGCGTGTCGGCGCCCGGCGGCCGGCCGAAGACGACTCGAGGCCCGGTACGGACCTCGACGAGGGCCAACGCGGCTCGAAAACGGGTACCCGCCGCCATCTCGGGGTCCGGGTATTGCTCACCCTGGTGGTGCTGTTGCCCATGCTGGCCACGGTGATCCTCATCGGGTCCTCGGCCATCTCGGCGTGGAGGTTCCGCCAGAACGCCGAAACGGTCGCCAGAGACGCCACCGAGTTGCAGGTCGTCGCCTCGGCGCGGGCCCAGATGAACTCGCTCGAAGTACCGCTGTCAGCGGTGTCCTACGCCGCCCAGATCGGTATCTCCGAGCCCGTGCTGGACACGCTGCTGCACCCCGCGATCCCCTTCAGCACCCAGCTGGCCCAAGGCACCGCCACCATCGCCGGCTTCCCCACGTTCTCGTCGACGCCGACGCTGCGCGCCGACGTCTCGGAGCTGAAGGCCATGATCCCCGAGGTGGCGTCGAAGTCGGTCACGTTCGACCAGGTGCACGCATTTCTCGACAAGATGGCGGCCGATATCGACAACGTGTGGTACGGGGACTACAACCACCTTCAGTCCGACGTCGCCGCCTGGCAGCCCCCGGGGACGTTCGAGGTGCACGCCTCAGCGCTACGCCAGACGTACCAAGCCTTCCTGGCGGGCGGTCAGGAAATCGCCGGCGGGATCTTCGTTCTCGAGGGGATCGGGCCCGCCGACTCCAAGCAGGTGCTGATCCAAGGGGCCGGTGAGTACCAGACCGCCACCAACGAGTTCAAGGGCGAGCTGAGCCCCAAGGCGGAGCAAGCCTGGCGCCACCTGCAGACCAGTCCCGCCGACGTGCACTTCGCGGCCACCATCCAAGAGGCGCTCACCGTCGCCCTCACCAACGCGCCGCCACCGTTCGTCGGCAACGTCACCTTCGCCGGCACCTCCATGACTCCGGGAATCCACTACCTCGGCGACATCAACAGGCTCGTCACGGCGGCCTCGCAGGATCTCCACGACACGGCGTTGTCCCAGGCCTCGGCGGCCACCGGCCGTCTCGCCGGGGAGATCCTCTTCCTGGCCCTGCTGGCGCTGGTCTGCCTCGGGGGCGTGGTGGTGGGAGGCCGGGTGCTCACCCGACCGCTCGAGAAACTGGCCGGGGCGGCCATGCAGGTCCACAACGGTGACTTCGACCTAGAGCGCCTGCCCGACTCCGGGCCCCGGGAGGTCGTGACGACCACGGCGGCGTTCAACGACATGGCTTCGACGTTGAAGGCGGTCGAGGCCAAGGCGGTGGCGCTGGCGGCCGAGGACCTTTCGGACCCCGAGCTCCTCACGCCGCTGCCGGGTCGGACCGGGCACGCCCTGCAGGCCTCGGTCGACACGCTCGCCATCCGGATCCGCGAGCGCGAGGTCCAGCGACAATTGTTGCACGAGGCGGCCACGCACGACTCGCTGACGGGGCTGCTCAACCGTGCCGCCGTGTTCGAATTCTTGACCCACGACGTGAGCCGACGCCGCGAGGCCGGCGAGACCGTGGCCGTGCTGTTCATCGACCTCGACGGGCTCAAGCCACTGAACGACACCTACGGTCACGAAGTGGGCGACACCGCCATTCTGGCCACGAGCATGGCCCTCATGCAGGCCACCGACGAGTGCGACGTCGTCGGCCGCCTCGGTGGGGACGAGTTCCTGGTCGTGCTGTGCCACGAGCACAGCTGCAACGGCGACGCCGTGGTGGAGCGGATCCGTGAGAGCGTGGCGCAGTGCCGGATCCCCGTCCAGGACGTCCTCGTGCCCCTGGAGGCAAGCGTGGGCGTGGCCCTGACCCAGTGCGACACCGACACCGACCCCATGTTGCTCGTCCGCCAGGCCGACGAGGCCATGTACGAGGCGAAGAAGACCGCTCGGGCCATCCGGGACCGGTTCACCTCAGCCAACAGCTGAACCGCCCGTCTCATGCATGCGTGCACGGACCGACGACGTCGGTGCGAACCCCCTGCGCCGGGATCCCCTCGAAGTCAGCCAGGGTGCTGATGCGGAACTGGTCGTCACGCGCCGAGGCCTGCGCCATCTTGCGCGCTCTCGCCGCGTAGTACTGGGCACGGTCGTAGCCCCCAGATCGCGGCGCGTAGCTGGCCACCACGACCCGGCGGGAGCTCGGGCCGTTGTTCGCCTCGCTGTAGTGCGGGGTGAGCCCGCCGATGCACACGGCGTCTCCGGGGGCCAGCTCGGCTGGGCTCCACGCCAATGACGACACCACACCCGGCGCCACCACGCCCCGGCCGTCGGTGAGCAGGAGCGCATCGACCCCGAGGGCGAGCCACAGGCATCCCGAGGTCGTGGTGCACTCGTCGACGGCCACGAGAACCGACATCACGGCGGACGCTCCCGGATATGCCGCCAGGTCCTGATGGGGGCTGAAGCCGGCCCCCCCGGGATGCTTGTAATTGATCTTGTCCTTGAAGTCGACCACGTCGGCCCCGAGCGCCGAGGCCGCCACCGAGGCCAGTACCCCGCCGGTCAGCGCGGCGAAGCCGCGGTGACAGGCCGAGACGTTCTCGGTGCGGCAGATGACGTCGCCGGCCGGCGTGCGCTCGGCGTACTGACCCCAACGGTGGCTCCCGGCGGGCCACGCCTCGACCTCGGTCACCCAGTCCGCCAGGGCGCGCAGCTCGGCACCCCCGACGACCGAGCGCCGGATCACCGACGGCTCGGTCACTGCGGCCGGTCCCGGGCCGCGGCCGCCTCCCGGAGCACCGGCACCCAGGACGCCAGGGTCGGCACCCGACGGGCGGGCACCTTGGCGGTGTCGTCGGCGCGCCGCAACTCGAGGGCGTCCGCGGCGTGCGGCGAGGACAGGAAGACACCTATCTCGTGGGGTGCCAGAGGCCCGCCCTGGACATCGAGGGTGCGGATGCTCTCGGCGGAGAGCCCGGACCGGTAGCCGGGATCGGTCGCCACGAGGTAGCGCTTGGCAGGAACATGCGCCTCCACCAGGCACGCCACCCGCTCTCCCAGCACCGCCCGAACACACTCGGCTCCGAGCATGCCGTGGACGTCGTCGGGCCCGAACCGGTGACCGATGTCGTGCACCAGCCCGGCCAGCTGGAGCTCCCGGTCGGCGGCTCGCACCCCGGTCAGCTCGAAAGCGCACTGCAGGCCGTGGTCGAGCTCGCTCAGGCCCTCGGTTTCCTCGGACGGGGCCGACCCCATGTCGGCGAGCAGGTCGAGGAGCTCCGACAGCGTCACGTGACCCTGTCGGGGAACCGACCGATCCCACCGTCGTAGAGCAACATGTCGCTGAGCGTACGGTCGGCGTGGCGGGATCGCCACGTCAACATGGACTGGGCGTGGTCGAGGACGACTCCGGCGTCGGAGATCTCGGTATTCCAGGTGGGGTCGGCGCCGAGGTCGAAGCAGCGCCACTCGCCGCCGCCGTACTGGACGTAGGCCACGGACTGCGAACGCGACACCGTGAGGTGCTTGGACTCGAGCCGGCGGTCCCAGGGCCAGGTGTGGGGGCCGAAAGGGATGTACTCCCAGCGCCAGTCGTACTCCCAGTGGGCGGCCTCGCGCCACCAGGGCGGCTCCTCGCCCCTGAGGAAGGGGGTCAGCGGCATGCCGTCGCACTGTGCCGGGATGTCGATGCCGATGGCCTCGCAGATCGTCGGGAACAAGTCGACGTTCTCGGTGAAGTCGGTGACGACGTGGCCGTGGGTCTCGGGGTGGCGGGGGTCGCGCACGATCCCCGGGATGCGGTAGCTGGACTCGAACGGCCCCCCCTTGCCTATCGTCGCCTGGTCTCCGAGCTGTTCGCCGTGGTCGGAGGTAACCACGATGACGGTGTCGTCCCACATCCCCAGGGCGCGCACGGTGTCGAGGACTCGCCCCAGCTGGGCGTCGACGTCGGAGATCATTCCCAGGTACTGGGCCTGCAGCGCACGCAGGGCGCCCTCGTCGGCGGGCGCCGGCTGACGGGCCAGGCGGCCGGAGAACGGCATGTCGCGCCGCGGCGGCGCCCACGCCGGGGGCAGGGCATCAGGGTCATAGGCACGCGACCATTCGCCGGCGGCCGCATAGGGCGGGTGCGGGCGCCAGTAACTGGCGTGGGCGAACCAGGGCGCCTCCCGACGCTCGAGCCAGGCGATGAGGGCGTCGCTGAGGAAGGCGGAGACGCCGTGCTCAGCCGGGCGGTCGGGCTCGGTCGCCAGGGCGGCGTCGCCGCTGGCGGGCACGTGGTAGCCGAGCTGCTCGAGCCACGCCCGCCAGGCGTCCTGATCGTCGGGCAGGTCGAGCCCGACGTCGAAGCCCGGGGGGAACCCCTGGTAGGTGGACAGACGACGGTCGTCGGGACCGGTGGTCTGCCGGGGGTCGACCGCCTGGTCGGCGTATCCGAACACGACCGGGGCGTAGCCGGCGCGCCGGGCTGCTCGGGCCACGTTGTCGAAGCGGTAGTCGAGGGGAGTCCCGTTGCCGACCACGCGGTTGTTGAGCTGATAGGTGCCCGTGTACAGACACGCCCGACCCGGTCCGCACGGCGCCGCCTGGCTGTAGTGGCGCGCCAGGCGGACGCCTTCACCCGCCAGCCTGTCGAGGTGGGGTGTGCGCACGACCGGGTGCCCCGCCGCCGAGAGGCAATCCCCGCGGAACTGGTCGAGCGTGACGAGAAGAACGTTCATGTGTGCGGTCCCGTGCTCCGGTCCTCGGCGTGCCGCTCCAGGTTGCCCGGCGGCTCAGGCGATGGCGGGGACCTCGAGATCGGGCCCGAAAGAGCTCGGCACGGGTCCCCGGGCGGCGGCGCGCTCGGCGCGGTGGGCGGTCGCCCATCCCGGCCCACGCACGAGGTACGACAGGCGTTCGGTCCAACTGGTGGAGGCGGCCACGTCGCGCAGCATCTCCGCGTATTCGTGGGTGGCGATCCGGGCGGGATTGAAGGTGTTGATGTTCTTGGTGAGCCCGTACACGACCCGGTCGCGTTCGGGCTCGAAGGTCCCGAAGAGCCGGTCCCACAAGATCAGGATGCTGCCGTGGTTGCGGTCGAGGTACTGCCGGTTCGAGCCGTGGTGGACGCGGTGGTGCGAGGGGGTGTTGAGCACCGACTCGGCCGGGCCCAGCGCGGGCACCGTCTCGGTGTGGATCCAGTACTGGTACAGAAGGTTCACGCCGCGTGCCGTCTCGACCAGTCCCGGCCTGATGCCGAACAGGCTGAGTGAGCCGAAGGGCACGAAGGTGCCGAAGGCCTCGGCGACCGGCTGGCGCAGCGCGGTGGAGAGGTTGTAGTGCTCGCTCGAATGGTGCACGACGTGGATCGCCCACATGTAGCGACTGGTGTGCATGAAGCGATGGTCCCAGTAGTACAGGAAGTCCCACGCCGCCACGGCCGCCGCCACGGCGAGCGGCCCGGCCCCGAGGTCGGGCAGAACCCGGTGTCGCCACAGGCGCGGGGCGGTGGTGCGCGACGCCCACGTGGTGGTGATGGCCACGCCCCCCGCCACCACCGACACCACGCCGCCGACCGATGACACCTTGCGGGCCAGGCGGGCCGAGCGCGCCGCGTCGACCGGCACCCGGTGGGCCGCCGACCCGTTCCCGGCCGCCGGGTCGTCTCGACCCGTGTCCGGGATGCGCCCGTGGTCGCCGCCCTGGTCCTCGACGTGCCTGGCCACGGCGTCGGCCACGGTGGTGGCCGCCACGGCGCCCAGGGCCACTCCGATCACGGCCCTGCCGTACCGTCCGCGTCCGGGGGTGAACGGAGCCAGCAACTTGGGGGCCACCAGGGGCGCCAGCAAGCTCGCCACCCCCATGGCCAGGCTGGCGACCGTGTCGCGTCGCTCGTAGTCGCCCGCCGTGGGCCCGCGTTGGGCGGCGCGACGCCGCAGCCACACGTACTCACCGGCCATGGTGGCGAAGTAGAAGGGAACGGCGATGACCGTGAGGTCACGCCCCCCGTCCCCAGCGGGGATATCGGCGCCCCGACCCTTCCGTGCGCTGCGCCGGCCCATGCCGACCATTGTGCGTTGCCCAGACAGCGCCCGTCGACCCCCGGACATCGCCCGTCGACGACGGGGCCGGGCGAAGCTCAGGCGGTGGGCTCGGTCCCGGTGGTGCCCACGGTCGGACCGGCCAGGCCGTGGAGCAAGAACGAGCACAGGTCGTCGGCCGCCTCTTGGAGCGGCGCGGGCTGGACCTCGCCCGCACGGACCGACATGGCCCCGTAGAGCTGCTGGCCGACGAAGGTCGTGGCTTTCTCGGGGTCGAGCAGCCGGAAGTCGCCGGACAACGTCCCCTGTTCGATCACGTCCTGGATGAGGCCGGCGACGTCGAGCCCAATGAGGGCCAGCTCGGCGCCCACCGTCGTGGCAACCTCGCTCTGCGCACCTTGGGTCGCCAAGGCCAGTCGGAAGAAGGCGGGGTTGTCGTCGATGCGCTCCAACATGGCGAGCACCAGGGTGCGGAGCCGCCTGACCGGGGCGCTGTCACGCTCCCAGGAGGCCACGACGGAGTCGAGGAGCAGGGTGTGCATCCGCTGCAGGCAGGCCCTGAGCAACTCCTCGCGATTGGCGAAGTACACGTAGAGCGTCGATCTGGCCACCCCGGCCTCGGTGGCGATCTCGTCCATGGGGACCTCGGTCGTGGCGCGTTCGCCGAACAACCGGCGCGCCACGTCGATGATCTGGTCGCGGCGGAAGTCCCTGATGAGCGCCTTGAGCTCGGCCGGCGAGGACCGGGGCAAATCAGGCGACCGCGACCAGCCCCGTGGGCGAGAACGCCACGGGCAGGTGCTTCACCCCGTTGATGAAGTTCGACTGGAGGCGCTCGACCTCCCCGACCACGCGGATGTCGGGGAGGCGGTCGAGCAGATGCTCGAACATCACCATGATCTCCATGCGAGCGAGGTTAGCCCCCAGGCAGAAATGCGGTCCTCCCCCGCCAAAGGCCATATGGGGGTTGGGTTTCCTGCCCACGTCGAATCGATCGGGGTCCTCGAAGACCGTCTCGTCCCGGTTGGCCGACACGTGGAAGAAGACGACCTTGTCCCCGGCTTTGATCAGCTGGCCCCCGATCTCGACATCCTCGGTGGCCTGGCGACGGAAGTTCATCACCGGAGTGACGAACCGGAGCATCTCCTCCACCGCCGAAGGCAGAAGGGTCCTGTCCTGGCGCAGCCGCTGCCACTGGTCGGGGAACTGGGAAAAGGCCGCCATGGCACCCGACATCAGGTTCCGGGTGGTCTCGTTCCCCGCCACCGCCAGGAGCATGAAGAACATGTCGAGCTCGAGTTCCGAGAGGTGCTCTCCGTCCAGGTCCACCTGGGTAAGCACGCTCATGAGGTCCTCGCCGGGATCGGCGCGCTTGTGGTCGTAGAGCTCGTTGGCGTAGCCGAAGAGCTCCGTCGCCGCCAACCCGGCGCTCTCCTCGGCGGCCATGTGCTCTCCCTGGTATTCGGCGTCGTCACGCCCGATCATGCGGTTCGACCAGTCGAACATCTTGGCCCTGTCCTGCGGTGGCACCCCGAGGAGCTCGGCGAGGACGACCAGCGGGAGCTCGGCGGCCACGTCGATGACGAAGTCCGCCGAGCCCGACTCGCAGATCCGGTCGATGATCTCGTCGGCGACTGCGTGGATGCTCTGCTGCAGCTCGCCGATCATTCGGGGGGTGAAGCCCTTGTTGACCAGACGGCGGTAGCGGGTGTGCAACGGGGGGTCCATGGTCACCATCATGAGGCGCTGCTGCTCGAGCTGGTCCTCGGGTATCTCCCACAAGAAGGTCCCCTTGCGGGACGAGGAGAACCGCTGGGCGTCGCGGTTCACCGCCACGCAGTCCGGGTGCCTGGTCACAGCCCAGAACCCGGGCCCGTCGGTCTCTTCGTGCCAGTACGCCGGGGCGTGGCGGCGCAGGTAGGCGAACCATTCGTAGGGGACCCCGGCGACGAAGTTGCGGGAGTCAGTGAGGTCAACGGGAACGGGAACGGAGTCCATCCGGACGGAACCTCCAGTAAATCAAACACTATGTCCGATTTACAGGATGATATGTCCAAGAGGCCGATCCGTCAACGACCGGCGCCGGCCCCGGGCCCGACCGAGCGAGGTCCGGGACAGCGGTCCGAGGGGAGAAGCACCGGGTAGGACGGCCGTTGCGCTGGACAAGCGTCTGGACGCCCGCGACAGTGGCCCGGTGTTCGGGCACGTATTCGGGGCCGTCTCGCTACTCGCAGTGGTCAGTGCGGGGGGGACGATCTGGCTGCTCGTGCGCGACGAGCGCGGTCGGAGTCGTTCGTCGGGCGCCCGGGCGCTGCGACGCCTGAGCGCGGTGAGCGCCCTGGTGGTCCTCGTGACCGTCGCGTTCCTCCGCCCGTGGTACTGGGACCTGGTCATCGCCGTCCTGGTCGGCGCGGCGTTCCTCGGCGTGCACCGCATGGTCCGCTTCTTGGAGCACCGGGTCTCCCCCGCCGGCTGGGGAGCCATCGCCGTGGCCATGACGGCCGTGGTCGTGGCGTCGGGTCTCGTCACCCTGGGGGGGACGGCCGCCGTCATCGACGGGGCGGCCCTGGTCGGGGGGAACCCCGTCCCGGTGGCCCACGACCGCCAAGTGCTGGCCCGCGCTGTGCTCTACCAGGTGTTCTGGGGCCCGCAATGGGACGCCGCCACCCCCACCCCGGCGCTCGCCCAGAGCGCCGCCTTCGAGCGCGACCTCCCCACGTCCTCGTGGGCGTCGGCCGTGGTCGGGGCGGGGTTCGGCGTCGGCTCCCTGCGCCCGGGTGGTTGTTGGATCGACCCCAGCTCTCCGACGTCAACGGCGCCGGCCGCCGGCACGGCGTCGGGGCCCTTCCCCTCGGAGCTGCGCCGCGTCTTCGGTGGTCGTGTGCACCTGCTGGCGTGCCCGGATGACCCACTCACCGAGGTTCCCCGGACCTTGCCACCCGATGCCGTGGTGGCGTTGTGGCTCGATCCCTCGGTCCGGTACGAGCTGGGCGGGGTCTCCTCCCACGGCGCGGTGCCGTGGCCGGGCCGGCCCCACGGGTTGGCCGTCGCCGGCCTGACCGGGAGCTTCGCCCTGTGGGGGACGGCCTCGTGCGCCCGGGGTGCCGCCTGTCGGTCCCTGCCGAGCTTGGCGTCGCCGACCTACGCTCTGTCGCACGAGCTCGTCGAGACCGTCACCAATCCCTACGGCCACGGGTGGTTCGCCGATGTCCCTCTGCAGTGGGCGGCCCGGTACTACTTGTCGCATGGGCCCACCTCGCTGCTCGAGAGCGCCCCGGTGTTCGAAGGCGAGGTGGCCGACCTGTGCGTTCCGGGCCAGCCCGATGCCACCCGGGACGAGTCGGTGGCCAGGCTCGGGGCGCAACAATTCGCCGTGGCCGCCTTCTACCGCCCTGGGACGGGGTGCGTGTCCTGACCGCTGACCGCCCCCTCCCCCGGCCCGGCACGCCGACACCGTGGGGGCGGGCCCGGCAGGCGATGACCAGGGCTCAGGTATCGCTCGGCGAGCAGTGGCGGCCGGTGGTGATGCCGGCCTTGGTGCTGTGGGTGATGGCTGCGGTGGTGTCGGGGACGCTGCTGCGACCGTACGACGTCCTCGAATACGAACGCTATGCCCACGCCGCGCTCCACACGCCGCTGCTCCACCGCCTGCCGATGGAGTATCCGGCACCGGCGCTGGCGGTGTTCCTCCTTCCCCTGCTGCTCCCCTTCTCGTACGCGTGGGCCTTTGCCGCGCTGGTGGGCATCGTCCTCGTCGTCCTCGTCACGGGCTACCAGAGCTCGGGCTTGGCGGGCTGGGATGCTCGCAGCGCCGGACGGCTGATCATCTACCTGGCGTTGGGGGCGGTCATGGTCCTCACCGGCCGCTACGACATCTTCGCCGCCGCCGCCGCCTTCTGGTCCCTGCGCGAGGCGCGCCGGCACCACTGGTCGGCCGCCTGGACCTGGAGCAGCGTCGGATTCGTGCTCAAGCTCTTCCCCGCCGCCTTCTGGCCGGTGTTCCTCATCGCCGAGTGGCGCCGACACGGGCGGGTCCCGCTGCGGCGGCTGTGGTGGATGGCGGGCTCGGGCTTCGTCTTGGTGGGGGTGCCGGCCCTGCTCGACCACGGTGCGGCCCTCAACGTGGCGCACTACTACCTCCACCGCCCGACCGAGGACGGGAGCCTGCCCGCCGGGCTGTCGGTGCTCCTCGACTGGCACGGGACCCAGTGGGTGTCGACGTTCCACAGCGTCAACGTCGTGAGCCCCCTCACGGGGGGTCTGTCGACCGGGTTCGAGCTCGCCGGGGTGGGGGCGTGTGTGTGGGTGTGGTACCAGCAGGCTCGGGGTCGGCTCCCCCTGGAGGCCGCCTGCCTGGCGACGCTCACGTTCGTGATGCTGGGGTCCAAGGTGCTGTCGGTGCAGTACCTGATCTGGCTGATGCCGCTGTGGGCCTTGTACCGGCTCCGGGTGACCTGGTTGCTGGCGGCGACGGCCAATCTCGTGGTGTTCCCCTACGTGATCTCGGCCACCGGCTTCGGGTACCTCCCCGAGCACGCCTTCGCCGTCAGCCTCACGCTGACGTTCTTCGCCCGCGACATCCTCATCGCGGTGGGCACCGGCGCGTGGCTACGGGCCACACTGCGCGCCACGGAGCCCGTGCTCGAACCTGGTCCCGCGGTGCACAGCGCGTGAGGGTAGGCCGGGGACGAGAGGCGCGCTAGGGGCTGCCGACGGGGTCCTGGCTGGTGGCGGTCATGTTGTAGGTGAGGCCGAAGGGAGCTAGCAGACCCTTGTCACTGAACGACAGCGACACGGTGGTGGCAGTCGGGGCGGTGCACCCCCCGGTGCAGGTCACGGTGATGTTGGCGTCTCCGTTGACCGCCGGGGTCTGGGTCAGCGGACCGGCGGTGCTGGTGGCGCACAGCGGAGCGGGGTTGACCGCCACCAACGGTGCCGCTTGGGACACCGCTTTCTCGATCGAGACGGGCACACCGGATTCGCACAGCCAGCCGTTGGGCCACGGTTGGCCCGTGGCGGGATCGTCCTGGGTGACCAGGCCGGTCTCGATCGACGCCATGCGGGCCCCGGCGGTGGCCCCGTCGTGCAGGGACGAGTTCTGGAAGGCCACGTAGCTGCCGCCGATCAGCGCGAAGATCAGCAGGAAGACCAGAGGTGCGACGAGCGCGAACTCGACGAGCGTGGCGCCCGTGTCGTCGCCGCGACGGCCCCGCAGGCACCCCCGACGTGGCGTCATCCGAGGAACGACAGGCTGCCGCCGCCCGGCACCTGGTACGGCTCGCCCACGATCGTGATGTTCGTGTTCCCGTCGGTGTTGAAGTCGTCGACGATGGCGGTGCCGTCGAGCTTGACCGATCCACTCGAAGGTTGCGTCGCTCCGGTGGCAGGTGACCATCCGGCCCCGAAGCCGGTCTGGAGGGTCCCACCGGCGTAGAAGGGGATGCCGCCGCCGGGACCGTCCCAGTAGTCCGCCGGGGAGCCTTGCCCGTAGTTCGACAACGACACGTTGTAGACGACGCCCGTCAGGGTGATGGTCGCCGAATCACCGGGTTCGGCGTTGAAGCCGTAGTTGGCCTGGGTTCCGGAGTCCTGGTAGAGCACGATCCCGGGCGAGCCGTCGAGGCCGGCGTAGGGCCCCGAGGTCGGCCCAGACAGGTTCACCTGAGCGCCCGAGGCCCCTCCGACCAAGAGGGAGAAGTTGTTGCCCGTCCCCGACATCGAGTTGTCGACCGCAATGGACGAGTCACCGTAGGCGGTGACCCCGTAGGTCGTCGGGCTGGTCCCCCCGCACGCTTGAGACGACGTCTCGGGTTGGGGGGAGCCGTTGCCGCTGGCCGAACTGGTCATCGTCCCCGACGGCAGGCACGGTGCGCCGTTGCCGGCACCGGTGGCTTGGAAGGCGGGCCCGATTCCCGAGCCGGGGACGTTCCCGGCCATGGGGAACGGGGTCTGGGTGGCGAGCACGACGTTGGTCCCCGACACCGTGTCGCCGGCGCCCGGGTTGATCCACAGGCCGTCCTGGAAACGGTAGATGCCCGGATATCCCCCAGGGCAGTCCTGGAACAGCGCCGAGGTGGTCAGCTCGACAGGGTTCGTGTAGATGCCGGGCGACAGGTCGGTGACGCCGTTGGCGTCGGTCGACATGGGTGGGTTGGTCACGGTGCCGGCTGACCCCGGGCAGGAGATGTCCGTGGTGGGGCTCAGGGGATTGGCGGGGGCGCCGGGCCCGACGAGCGGGTCGGTCTTCTGCGGGGCGTCGTTGCTCATGCTGTTGTAGTCGAAGGTCACCGATCCGCTCGACTCCGAGCACGACAGCTGGACGAGAGGCAACGCCCCGCCCGGCGCGGTGGGGCCACCAGTCGTGCTCCCTACCTTCTGCCCCGCCGGTTGGAAACAGTGGTCCAGTGGCCACAACGGCTCACCGTTGTAGGTGCCCGCCACGGTGACGACAGGGCCGTAGACGTACAGGTTGCTGTTGGTCTTGGCGTCGATGGCGTCGTCCCATTCGAGGTTGTCGTACGAACTGGTCCACGGCTGTTGGGACACATCGCTGTTGACGAAGATGGTGCCCGACACGGTGAACGTCCCGGTGCCACCACCGAGGATCTCGTGCGGCCCCACCTCGTTGAGGGCCAGGATCCCGATGGGCTGACCCTTGTCGACGTTTCCGACCTTGCCCGAGGCGAAGCCCTGGAACTGGTGGATGCCGAAGATCCCGGCGAAGAACGGGGTCCAGCTGGGCTGGGCGTTGACGATCACACCGCACGCGCCGGGAGGCGGGGTGGCGGGGCCGGTGCTCGACGTGAAGTTCCCGATGGAGTTGCCGGCCGAGTTCAGGAACTGCGCCTTCCAGGCGGTCCCGATACCGGCCCCGTTGGCGTTGACGAGCTGCTGGATGATGGCGGCGATGTCGTGGGTGGTGGGAGCGCTCGTCCCGTTGCAGTAGGTCGAGCTGTTGAGCTGCTGAGCGGCGGCGAAAGCGGCGAAGTCGGCGGCGTTCTGAGCTCTGCGGTTCTGGACGAACCCATAGCTGCCGTCGATGGCGATGGCGATCATCCCCAGCAGGACCACCATGGCAATGGCGAAGATGATGAGGACCACGCCGCTCTCGTTGTCCTGTCGTGCACGAACGACGCGCCTCATGCGTACCTCGCAGTCGCGTGGGTGGTCACCGGGAGGCTCCCCACGAAGGGGACGAAGCTCACCGATGTCTGGGAGATGGTGATGGTGACGACGCTCATCGAGACGGTGCTCGAAATGACGTCGGGCGACGGCGTAGAGATGCTGACGTAGTCGTTGGCGGAGGGGTCGGTGCTCTGGAAGACGCCGGTGACGCCCTCCTCGTCGTTGATCGCCGTCGTCGCATCCGCCAAGGCCTGAGGCGTGCTCGTGGGCGCGTGATTGATGTTCGAGGTCAGGTCGGCGGCGGCCACGATGGCCCCGGCCCGGGCCGCACTGGTCAGGCGGATGGTCGCCTGCATCCCGTTCCAGCCGTTGAAGGCGACACCCAGAAGGAGGATGACCAGCGGTAACACCAGGGCGAGCTCGACGAGGGCCGTCCCCGACTCGTCACGTTGGCGGCTCCGGCGCGGTGTGGTACTCAGCGAGCGAACCGAACCAGTGTGCGAAACGTCATCGTCAAGGCGTCGTCCGGCCATTGCTTCCTCCGCCCGTCGGATTGGCGGAAGCGCCGCCCGACCCACTGACGGTCGTGGTCGTGGTCGCGGTCGCAACTTGTGAGCCGCCCGGGATGAGGTTCGAGCCCGTGATGGTGGTGGGGGCGGTCGGCGTGTTGCCGGCGGCCTCCAGGGCC
>Ga0209415_10005003_pt1 | contig 24046 bp, 19 predicted proteins | sample PeaSoiSIISIP2007_FD_187696 | JGI IMG/M metagenome (GOLD analysis project Ga0209415, IMG submission 187696) | Peat soil microbial communities from Weissenstadt, Germany - SII-SIP-2007 (SPAdes) (version 2) | ecosystem: Environmental > Terrestrial > Soil > Wetlands > Peat | place: Germany... | reverse complement strand
TTCGCTTCAATTACCGGAGGCAGACCGCCGGTGAGCTGTTTCCACGTGGATCCGCCGTCGGTGGATTTGAAAATCCCTCCGTCGGTGCCGCCGAAAGCGCCGTTTTCATAAAACCCCTGCTGCTGCTGCCAGAGCGCGGCGTAAACTGTATTCGGATCTTTGGGGTCCAGACGAACTTCGTTGCCGCTGTTGTATTCATCCTTATATAGAACTTTCTGGAACGTCGCGCCGCCGTCGGTCGAGCGGAAAATGCCCCGCTCCGGATTCGGGCCATAAGGATGCCCCAGCGCGGCCACGAATAGCCGGTTCGGATTCCTGGGATCGACCTCAATATTGGCGATCATCTGCGAATCGCGCAGGCCGAGATGTGTCCAGGTCTTACCCGCGTCCGTGGATTTGTACATCCCGTCGCCTACAGCCAAATCGGGCCGGATAATGCCCGCGCCACTGCCGACATAAATAATATTGGTGTCGGACGGCGCCACCGCGATGGCTCCAATGGAGCCGGTGGGCTGATGGTCGAACAGGGGCGTCCAGGTCGAGCCGAAATCCGTGGATCGCCACACGCCTCCGTTATCGAACCCGATGTAGAAGACGTTGGGCTGGCTGGCGACGCCGGAGAGAGCTCGCGCGCGTCCGGCCCGCGGCGGACCGATAGAGCGCCAGTGCATTTCCGAGTAAAGCCTGCCGTCGATAGTCTGGGCCAGTGCAGCCAGGGGTAAAGCGAAAAGAGCGAAGCGTTGAATCCATGCGCGTGGAATGAACATGAGGTCTCCCGAATCAACCGAGTGTATACTATTCGCGATCGTTGACGGAAGTGTGTGCGTGCTGCCGGTCTGTGCTAAAACCGACGATTAACCACGCCCTGTGGTCGCGGCTCGAGGTCGGCGTCTCCTCATATCGGCAAATTATGTGAGCCGCGACCACAGGGAGCGGTTAATATAGCGGGTAACAGGATGTTTAACCGAGCGTCGGATTTCGCCGCGTGACGCGCCACAGCAGCAAGGCAACCAGCGCGGTGCCGAGCAAAACGATGCTTCCCGGCTCAGGGACTCCCGCCACGACTTCTACCGGAACGCTAGCGGTCTGCCCCGTGGCTACCAGGTCCACGTCCGGGTCGAACGCGGGATCGTTGGGGCTGACGCTCCATTCCTCATACGTAAATACGATGTTGCCCTTGACGTCCGTGCCAAGGAGTACCCCGGGGTTGAGCACCACTTCGCCCGCTCCGATGTCCTGGCCGGGATTCGGAGTGCCGCCCACTGGGGCGAACGGCTGAATCACTTCGGTCCCGTTGGCAAACACGCCGGATCCAACCACGAACAAGCCGCCGGCAGGTCCGAGCAGGTTCGGGGTCAAATCCGTATAGGTTCCGATCGGGAAAGCTCCCGTTTCCGGAACGCCGTTCACAGAAGTCAGGTTGAAAACCGTGCTATCGAGCGAAATGAAGTCGGTGGTGTCAGTGATATCGAATCCCCAGCCGTTGAATCCTCCCGCAGCGGCGTCGATCACGCCGCCCGCTGGAACCGAAGCGAAGGAGATTCCCGCTCCACTGGCCGGGCGCAGCCATAGCGCCGCCAGCACCCCAGCGATCCTGAAGAACTTGGTCATTGCCCGACTTCCTCCGAACTAGATTCCATTATCATCGCATTTAGCGGAACTGATTATTCTCCGTCATCGATCCTGTATTGGCGCCCGCGTTCGCGGAGAAACTCGCCGTGACCGTGAACCTGGCAACGGCCGAGCAGCCCGTAAAATCGATCGTGAGGTTCCCGGTCGCCGTTCCTCCCGACGCCGCGATGGTGCCCAGAGCCACAGGGATTCCGGTACTGATCACCGGTGTGCACGCCGCGCCGCTGGTCTGCGTCAGCGTGAATCCCGTGATCTGCGCGCTGGCGGCGGCACTGGCCGCGGTGTTGGTTACCGTGACGGCCCACACTCGCGCGTTCTGAGCGCCGGTCTTATTTGAGACCACGCCGGTAAGGGTTTGGGAGGAAGCCTGTGTTACCGCGACGGTGTTCGACGCCGTGTCGTTTCCGGGCGTCGCGTCTCCGCCTCCCGAGACTGTAGCGGTGTTGGTCAGGCTGGGACCGGCATTGCCTGCTACGTTTAACGTGATCGTGATCATCGGATAACTGGCGCTGGCGCCCAGCACGTCATTGCGAGTGCAGGTCAGGGTGCCAAGCGTGCAGTTCCACCCGCTGCCGCTGATGGTGACGGGCGTGAACCCGGCCGGCATGGTATCGGCTACGGTCACCGTGGACCCGTCCGTCGGAGCCGACCCGGCGTTGCTGACGGTGAGGAAGAATGCATCGCCCATCTGGTTCTGCGCGAAGTTTCCGCCATTGGTCATGCCGATGGCCAGGTCGACGGCGCCGGTGACGGTCAGGCCCGCCGAAGCGGTGTTGCCCGTGCCTCCATTGGTCGACGTGACTGCGCCCGTAACATTGGTATACACGCCCGCCGACGCACCGGTCACCGTAACCGGGAAGATACATTGCGCATTCGCGGCGATGATCGCGTTCGCGAGCGCGATCGTGACCGGAGCGGTGGCCGTCAAAGTTCCGCCGCACACCGGACTTGTGGCGCTCACCACCGTGAGTCCAGTCGGCAGCGTATCGGTGAACCCGACGCCGGTCAAAGTCACCGCGTTAGTGCCCGGATTCGTGATGGTGAAGGTCAGCGTAGAGGTCGCTCCTGCTGCGATCGAAGTCGGGTTGAACGCCTTCGCGATGGACGGCTGCGCGATCACGGTAATCGATGCGTTCGCATTCACCCCGGCTCCGCCGTTAGTGGAGGTGATGGGAACCGTATTGTTCTTCACGCCGGCAGTGGAGCCGGTCACGCTCACCGAAACCGTGCAGCTCGCTCCAGGAGCGAGCGTGGCGGTCGCCAAGCTGACGACGGATCCTCCCGGGGTTGCCGAAGGCGTGCCGTTGCAGGTGCTGTTCAGATTGGGCGTCGCCGCGACTACCAAGCCGGCGGGCAAAGTGTCGGTGAAGGTGACTCCGGTCAGCGTCAGGCTGCTGTTGGAACTGCTGAGCGTGAAGGTCAATGAAGTGCTTGTCCCCAGCGGGATCGTGAGCGCGCCGAATGCTTTTGCAATCACGGGCGGAGCGATCACCGTCAGGTTCGCGGAGGCTAGAGTGCTATTGCCCGCAGCGGTGGAATTCAGAGTGACGCTGTTGGTAAGAACGCCGTCGGTCCCAGGAGCGGTTACGTCCACATTGATGGTGCAGGGGCCGACTGGCCAGGTTGCGTTCGCGAAAGTCACCGTGCCCGATCCCGCCGTCGCCGTCACCGACCCTCCGCAGTTGTTAACTACATTCGGAGTGGAGGCGACCGTCAAGCCGGGCGGCAAGGTATCGGAGAAACTCGCGTCGATCGCAATGCTATTCGGGTTGTTCAGCGAGAACGTGATGGTGCTCTTCTGGCCCGGCGGGACCGAAGCGGGATTAAACGCTTTGGAGATGGTCGGCGGCTGAAGCACCGCGATCGCGACGTTGACGGTTGCATTGTCCACCTTCGCGCTGGCTTGGCCGTTTCCTCCCGTGCCGCCGGCAGTGAACACCGCCGTGCCGATGCCTGCCGGTACCGAAGCCGTTCCACCCGAGCCGGCGCCCAGTCCGGACGTCGGGTCGACGTAGGTAAACGTGGTCAAAGTTGTCCCAGTGATGGTGAACTCGCCGTTGTACCCGATCGGCGTTACGCCCGCGATGGTCACCGTCTGTGCGCTCGAGAAGTTATGCGGCGCCGTGGTCGTGATGGTGACCGTGGTCCCCGTTTCGGAAGCCGACGAGACCGCCTGCTGGTTCTCAATCACGCTGTCGGAAGAAGTGATGGTGCCCAGCAGCGGACTCGGAAACGTGATCGAAACGCCGGTCAGTACGCCGAGGTTGCTGGCCGCCACCGGGTTGAGGCCACTATCGGTAAGGAAGCTGGCCGTCAGTTGAGAAGTGGTGTTGATCTTTACTGTGGTTGGATTCGCAGTCAAGCCGAGGACCAGATAAGGCGCGAAGCAGATCTGAAATCCAGCCGCTGGACAAATCGAGGTGCTCGGACTGATGCCGGGCGATCCGGGAGTGTTGGTGCCCCACCAGTTGTTTTGTGCCGTCACCGCGGTACCAGGCGGATTCGACATGTTGGTGGAATTATCCAGATCGTGCCCGGTGCCAGTCGCGGTATTTCCCGTGATCCGGCTGAAACTGATATTGACAGGACCGCCAAAGGCGTCGACGTGAATCCCGCCGCCATTCCCGGAGCTGTGGTTTCCCGTAAACGTGACATTCGACCAGGTGTTGGTGTCGGAGGTGTTGGTCCAGATTCCGCCGCCATCCCCGGTGGCGGTGTTGTTGCTGATGATGGTTCCAGTGTCGATCACCACTCCCGACGCCGTATAGATTCCTCCGCCTTGTCCCGACGTGGAATTACCCGAAATCAGGCTCGCGTGAATCTGCGATTGCGGATTCGTGCCTGACGCCGCCTCAAATTTGATGCCTCCTGCCGCTCCGCCGGTTCCAGTGGCCTGGTTGTTGGTCACCTGCGTATTGGTCATGGTCATCAAGGCGGGAACATTATTGGTCACCGATACCCAGATGGCGCCCGCCTGGCTGCCGTCGCCACTGACGCCATGCACGGAATTGCTGTCGAAGATGCAGTTGGTGAAGGTCGCTTGGCCGCTGGCGGGCTGGACCAGAAAATTGAACAGCGCGATCCCGCCGCCAAAACCATCGGTGGTCTGGTTATGGGAAAGCGTCACGTTGATCATCGTCAGCGTGGCGTTCCCCGACGTGCCGGTGTCGAATTCCATGGCGCCGCCATCCTGATCTCCGTTTCCGTCGGCAATGGTTCCCTGGTTGGTTCCAAATTCAATGGTGAGATTGGAAATCGAGGCGCTGGAGTCGGTCTGCGGGTTGATGTCCTCATTCACCGCCATCACCATGTCCACTCCGTTACCCGCGCTAGGCCCGCCGGCGATGAAGGTCGACGTCTGGCCGGTTCCGATAATATTCATCGAATTGTTGATGTACAGTGCGCCGTGCGCACCCGTGTAATTACCGGCCATTTTGGCTAGCGCGAGCGTGTAAGTCCCGGCCGCCAGCATGATCGTGTCGGTATTTCCCGAGTCCGCGCTGGCTTTGAGGACTGCCTCGCGCAAACTGCACGAGGAGCTCATATCCGTGTTGCTGGTGTTCTTGCAAACGGTCGATAAATTGGTTGGCGTGGGCGGATCGTCGAATTCATTGGGAAAAAACGTGGTGGACGCCGCTGCCTGAATGAACGGAGTCATCTGTCCGCTCTTCACATACACCAGACCGGGGCGCGAATCGAAATTCACCCGCGTAGGCAGCATGGCCGCCGCGCTGACGCCCAGATCCGGACGGTCGATCACGACTCCAGAACCCGGATTGACATCCGAATGAACCACCAGCGACAGCCGCGCCGCGCTCAACAGCAGGACATCATCGGCGCCATTGTTGGTGAGGCGCGTCCGGAACATGGACGGCAGCTTCCCGCTCGCATCGGCGGTACCGGCCGCCGGGTAGCTTTCCATTTCCTTCCAGGCAACTTCACGCTGCGCTGGCAACGGCTGCGTGGATTTCTGATGGGTCGCCAGTTTCAAAGCGAGGGCTTCGTCCGCAGTGAAGGGCCGCGCATCGAGCGAATCCTGGGTGAGAATGTGCACGCTTCCGTCGGTGGCGAGCAAAGCCATCTGCGCCAGGCCGCTGCGGTCGAACAGGAATCGACCCAACACCGCCGAGGAGACGGTGTAAGGAACGCGCACCGGTTCCAGTGTCTGGCTGCCGCCGTGCAAAATCGAGAGCGCCCCGCCCGCCAGCACCAGCACATCGGGCGAAGAGTCGCCATCCAGGTTTCCGGACGCAAACGCGGTCGCGTCGCCTGCCAGCGCGAAGCTGGATACTTTTGAGAGCCCTTCGTTCGAACCAGTGTAAATGTCCAGTTCCGGGCCGTTCGGACCGCGGGCGCCGACCAACACCTGGGCATATTTTCCGGGCAAGAGCTGATGCGCGCTCAGCGCCGTGATCGCGCCGGAGGAGGGAATCGACTGTGCCACTTCCATCTTCCCGGACGCGCCGCGAGCCACCACGTAGAGCTTGCTGCCGCCACGCGCGGCGGCGATCACTCCCGTGCCGTTCTGCCCGAACACATCGCCGGCCGTCAGGAAATCCGGGTGATCCTGAATTTCCACCACACTGGCCTCCGGCAAGTATGGCGGCAAAACCTCTCCGCGCCCGATTGCCTGAAAGCTAGCCGCGCTCTGCGGAGCATAGGCGTCCAGATTCCCGCGATGAATCGCGATGATGCCACCTTGCGGCGCGGCAAACCCAACCGCGAGACCCCCGATGCCATCCACGTTGAAATCGCCCGCTGCCATGGAAAGCGGAGTCACCCGGCCCGGTCCCATGGTCTGCACAGCGCGGGGCGATCCCTGGTACGCGGTGTGGAACTGTCGCGCCGCGGAAAAGTTCAGATTGACGGTTGGCGCATCGGCGTGCACTCGCCGGACGTTCCGCGCCACCTGCAAGCCGATCGCCTGCGCCAGTACCAGAAATACCGCCACACTCCGCGCGATTCGCCGCGCGCGTGGACGCGTCCGGTCAGAACTCATTGGTGATCCCTCAAAGACGGCTGGGTGGGCGTCGAAATAGAGACTGCGCGCCTGCTGTTGCTCGCTAGAGCGCGAGTATCGCCGCAGAGATTCAACTACGTGCCCCCCGATTCAGCTACGTAAACCAGCGACTTGAAAATTAAGCGGGTGCCCTGGACACCGGCACTTCAGCGCCCCTTAACAAAAGTGCTGCTTTCTGTTTTTTTCCTATGAGCTATAGATATAACATAAGCCGTCAGACAGATCAATGAATTTTACACAGAAAAAACAATAGTACTCAGGTATGTTTTAGTGCATCTCGGGTAACAAACTGCCCCTCTGGTACGCTCCCACGAACATTTTCTCGAGTGCTCGGTTGAACACCTTAGCCGTGGGATAGGTTTGCTCCAATTCGGCTCTATGCGCTTCCGCATAGGTCAGCGACATGGTAAGGGGCAGGGTCGGCTGCGGTTTCCCGCTCAGCTCTTCCGCCGTTTCGAGCAGCGCCGTCGCAGGCACGAAAATCGTCGGCACGCTCTTTACCGGAGATGTGAGGGGCGTTGCGCAAAGCTCTTTGGGGGTGGTCACCAGGTATTGCCGGCACGCGAACGGACGCTGTTCGTAAATGCTGCACGCATCGTCTTCGAGGAACGGACAAACCAAGCCCAGGTCCAAATACTGGAGCAGCATTTCTCGCCCCTGCTCGCTCGATTCTTGATATTTCTCCAACAAGCCGGCGGCTTCCAGACGCTCGACTCGATCTGCAAAGCGCGCCTGAATTTCGCCGCGGCGCGGCTCCGGCATCGCTTCCACCAGGCGCAGGATCGCATGAGCCTCTGCCGGCGTCACCGGGACCAGTTGGATGCGGCAACACGCCGAACAGCCCTTCGCGCAGGTCACCCGTTCACCGATTTTTTCGACCACGATGGTCTGCGCCTGATCGTCTAGGGATTTCAGAAACGGCAAGGCTTCGTCTACGCGCATTTGATCGCTGGGACGCTCTGCCTCGACAGACACAGTCCGGTCCAGGATGCGGAACTGCATCGCGAGCTTGTCCATTCAGCCCGATTGTACCCGCATGGCCCGGCTTGTTACTCTTCGAGTTTCATGCCTGAAGTCTCTTTGCGGCCTGCGACGGCGGAGGATGACGCGTTTCTGCGGAAAGTCTATGCGGCGAGCCGCGCCGAAGAAATGTCGCACTGGGGATGGCCGGCCGAGCAGCGGGAGATGTTCCTGCGCATGCAATATAGCGCACGCCGGCAGGGATACGCCGCGTCCTTTCCCGGCGCCGCGCACAGCATTTTGGTGGATGCCGGGCAGCCTGCCGGTTCGATGATCGTCTCCCGCTCGGCGTCTGAAATCCGGCTGGTGGATATCGCGCTGCTGCCGGAGCATCGCGGCCACGGCATCGGCGCGCACGTTATTTCGGACCTGATTCGCGAGGCCGGGCTGGTTAGAATCCCGCTGCGTCTCAGCGTCGCCTGTGGAAATCCCGCGATCCATCTGTATCAGCGGCTCGGATTTGTTTCCGTGAAAACCGACGCGATGTATATTGAGATGGAACGTGTCCCAACATCTGACTAGCAAGAGTTTCTCCGACCACCTGCACACTACGTTTTATCTCGCGCAGCCGCCCGAACGGGCGCCGCTCGAATTGATCGAGGTTACCGAGCGGAACGACTCGCGGGAGTTCGAGCAGTTTTCTCTGATTTTCCGCGCCGCGAAAGAGCCCGTTCTCCCGCAGCGGACTTATCATGTCGAGCACGAAACGCTGGGCTCGATGGACCTGTTCCTGGTCCCTATCGGTCCCGATGATTCGGGCATGCGCTACCAGGCCGTCTTCAACCGCTTCCGAAACACGGAAGCATGATTACGTTTCGAACCGTTGCCGATGCGGACCGAGGCTTCTTACTGGATTTATACGCCGACGGCCGCGCGGCCGAACTCGCGCCCACGCCCTGGACCGACGCGCAAAAACGCGCGTTTATCGAAATGCAGTTCACGGCCCAGTCGAAATCCTACGCCGAACATCATCCTCACGCGAGCCATGAAATCATCTGCGTCGCCGGACGCCCGGTGGGACGCCTGTATCTTTCGCGTCACGGCCGGGCGTTTCACATTTTGGACCTTCTGATTGCCACGGCCTCGCGCCGCGGGGGCATTGGGTCGCAGGTGCTGGCGGGAATTCTGGAGCAAGCGGATCGGGAAAATAAACCTACCACCGTTTACGTGGAAAGCTTTAATCCGTCGCTAAGGTTGTTTAAACGGCTTGGATTTCAGATTGCATCCGAGAACGGATTTTTGCTGCCGCTGGAGCGGCCGGCTGCTTCCGCGTCGGAATCGTATAGTTCGGCGGAAGCGGGCCCACCAGATGGTTGATGGTGGCTGCATACGTCGAGTTCCCGGCGGGCACGATGAACAGCCGGAAGCGCCCCAGAGACGGGTGGGTTAACGGATAGGTCTCCTGCTTCAAGGGCTCGCCGACACCCTGAAAATAAAGGGTGAAAGCGTCGGTTTTCGTGACACCGGGAGTGGACGCGTCCTTAACCGCGATCAGCGTGAGCCAGGTCGTCTTAGTCGCTCCGGAGTTGGCTACGAAGCTCGATTGCAGGAGCGGCGTAAAACTGTCCCGCGTCATTTTCAGCAGAGGATCAGCGGTCAGCGGATCGTTTTCAGAATCTTCTCCAAAAGCTCCGGCCGGCACGACGGCCGCCGCCAGGCATGCTTGGCCCAGGCGGAAAAGGTGGCGTCTTGAAAAAAACATATTCCCCCGATTACGTTACATCTGGCTTGAAGAGCGACGAAAGTTCGTGCTATGATACCACATCTGTCGACCCATCCGTCAACTAGCTTGCCGTCATGGGACTTTGGTTCTAGGAGCTTGGGATGTCGCAACCATACGTCGGGGAGATTCGGATCTTCGCGGGAAACTTCGCTCCCGCCGGCTGGAATTTTTGCGACGGGTCCATCATCGCCATTGAAGAGAACGAGACCCTCTTCAATCTGATCGGAACCACCTACGGCGGGGATGGTCAAAGTACCTTTCAGCTCCCCGATCTGCGCGGCCGCATGCCGATTCACCAGGGGAACGGTTTTACGCTGGCTGAGACCGGAGGAACGGAGACGGTGACGTTGACCGTCCAGCAGATTCCGTCGCACCAGCACGCGCCCTCGGCGGTCAGCGGCCCCGGCAACCAGCCCAGCCCGGCAAACGGGGTGTGGGCGAGTTCCGGTCTCGCGTCATTTGCGGCTCCAGGCGCCGTGCCGGATGGGATCGCTGTGCCGTCTCAATCCGCCGGAGGATCGCAGCCGCACGACAACTTCAAGCCGTATCTGTGTATGAATTACATTATTTCGTTGTTCGGGATATATCCGCTTCAATGATCCACCTCGGAGGGTGAAACGTGGCAGAACCTTTTTTGTCGGAGATCAGGATCTTTTCTTTTGGCTTCGCGCCGCAGGGTTGGGCTTTATGCGACGGCCAGCTGCTGCCCATCAATCAGAACCAGGCTCTGTTTGCGCTGCTGGGAACCACCTACGGCGGCAACGGGCAGGTAAACTTCGCGCTGCCCAACCTGCAAGGGAACGTCCCTATGCATATGGGGAACGGCCACACGCTCGGCGAGAGGGGCGGTGAGCAAACTCATACCCTCAACCTCAACGAAATCCCTACCCACTTCCACCAGACTACGGGAAGCAGCTCCAGCGCGAATCTCACCAGCCCCAGCAATGCTTTGTGGGCTGCATCGGTCGACAACCCATACAGCTCGGGCGCGCCGACCACCGCGATGAGCCCCACCTGCGTGAGCGCAGTGGGAGGCAGCCAGGCGCACCTGAATATGGCACCGTTCCTGACGTTAAATTTTTGCATTGCCCTAGAGGGGATTTTCCCCAGTCAGAATTAGCGGGAGAAAGACATGGCCGACCCATTTGTAGCCGAAGTCAGAATTTTTCCTTTCAATTTCCCGCCGACCGGCTGGGCTTTCTGCGACGGGCAGATTTTGCCGATCAGCCAGAACACCGCGCTGTTCTCGCTTCTGGGCACCACCTATGGAGGCGACGGGAAAAGCAACTTCGCTCTTCCGAATCTGCAAGGTCAAGCGGCGATGCACCCGGGGCAGGGTCCCGGGCTGAGCCTGCACGATCTGGGTGAGACGGGCGGATCGGAGACCGTGACGCTGCTCCAGTCGGAAATTCCGTCTCACAATCACAGTTTGATGGCGTCCACCTCGGGCGGGTCGTCCGCTCCCGGCGGAAACGTCTGGGGTGGAGGCGCGAAAGGCCATCCGGCGGCGTATGCGGCCTCCGGCACCGGGACGAATGTGCTGATGAGCGGGGCAGCGCTGGGCCCGGCGGGAGGGAACCAGCCGCATAACAATCTTCAGCCCTACCTGATTTTGAACTTCTGTATCGCCATGCAGGGCGTTTACCCGCCACGGACCTAGCTAAACGAGAACTGCTCCGTGGCCGTCGCGGCTCGGCTAGCGGCCCTCTGTCGGATCAGTGACTCGCCTGTCTGAAAACCGGCGATTAACCGCTCCTTGCAATCGCGACTCAGGGTCGGCTCCTCCAGATATCAGCAACTTGTGCGAGCCGCGACCACAGGGAGCGGTGGATGTCGCGGGTTTTCTCACAGCCTACTTCTTGGCTGCGACCGTCTTGCCCGCGGCCTCCGCACCCTCTAACGGCGTAATCGCTCGTGAACACATTACCGCATACGTCGCCAGCCAATGAGAGCCGAAATAACCCGCTGCGGTAAGCGCCTGGAATCCGCTGCGGCCATTAATCGTCGCGAGCCTCCGCAGCACCGCGGCGCGTGGATCGTCGGGAGGCAGCGCCCGCACGATGTACGCCATCGCCAGCCCACGCGAAAACGCCACGCCGATCAAATGCGACTTGCCGCCTTGCAAATCTTCCTTGGTAATGCCACTCACATCCACCGGCTGCGTCAGCGGCTTGAACTCACGCGAATAGAGCGGCGGAAGAAAATCATTCAGCCATGCGTGGAAATGTTCGCGATCCATCACGCGGCTCATCAGGTCGGCTTCGGCGAGGCAGGGCGATAGAAAATCGGTGCCCTGCGGTTCATACGCCGTGGGGCAGGACCGATCCTCCGCGAAAAACCGGTTGGCGGTCTTGATCGCGACCTCGCGTAGCGCGGCATCGTTGGCGATCTCGGTGTAATCGAGCAGCAGCGTGATCGAAAAAGCGGTGTTCGGATGCATCCCGGTACGCGTCGGGAAGGGCAAGTCCTTGTAGTAATCCACCAGCTTCTTCGAAAATTGCTGCACCATCGGAGCCATGTTCTGCGCCCACGCTTTCGCGTCCGGATCGTCCCAGGTGATCAGCTCCGCATACAGTTTCAAAAGCCACGCGTAGCCGTACGGGACCTCGAAATTGCGGGCTGTTTTGAAGTACGCGATTTCGCCGTCGATGGCCTTCTTCGACAGATGCTCTTTCAGCTTTTCGCGAATCAGCGGACCCACGGCGATGTTCGGAAACTGCTTCAGCACCGCGGTCATGGTCCACGTCGAGTTCACCGCCGAATGCCAGTCGAAGCATCCGTAAAAAGCACGATTCTTGTCGAAAGCATCCAGCAGATGAGCCTTGTCGTCATGCACCCACAGATAATCCTGGCGCTGTTCCGGCAGAGCTTGTGGACGATCCACGCACGCCAGCGGGAGGGTCACCAGCGCCATGGCCTGCGTTTCGTCGAAGACTGGAAACGCCGCCGCCGGCAGCGACTCGTAATACGTCTTCAGCTCCTTTTTAGCTTCCTCTTCCGCCTTGGTCGCGCCCGGCAGCAGGGAGCAGAACAGCAACAGGAATGGCGCTTTGCGGATCATCATCGTTCTCCTATACAGTAATGCCAAGATGGCATGACACTAGAATACAAGTCCGCTCGCCCGCTCCGCTGGCCGATGCGCCTGCGCTAATTCCGTTCTAGAATGGACAAACTGAAGCTGTCTCTCTCATAAGGAGGAGGCCGATGTCGAAACTGATGCTCCTGATCCTCAGCGCGGCGGTTTTGTCTGCGCAGGAGCGGCCCACTGTGCTGAAAGCGTCCACGGTCTTCGATGGAAAGGGCAAGACGCTGCACAACACGATTATCGTGATTGAAGGCTCGAAAATCGCGCGTATCGGGGGCGCCGCGCCGGCCAACGCCGTCACTTATGATCTGTCCGCATTCACCGTTTCGCCGGGCTGGATCGACACGCACTCGCACCTCTCGTATCATTTCGATGACAAGAACCGCCTGGCCGGACCCGGCGAGCCGGCCTCGCAAGCGCTGTTGCGCATCGCCGACAATGCGGTGCTGACGCTCGACGGCGGATTTACCACGGTGCAGAGTCCGGGAGCTATGGTCGACAAGGATCTGCGCGACGCCATCGCGCGCGGAATCTTTCCCGGGCCCCGCCTGCTCACTTCGCTGGAGCCGATGTTCGAAACCAGCGGCGATCCCGCCAAGCTGCGCGAGTTAGTTCGGGAACGCAAAGCGCAGGGTGCCGATCTGATCAAACTGTTCGCGTCCAAGAGCATTCGCGAAGGCGGCGACCAGACCATGACCGATGCGCAGCTTCAGGCCGCCTGTGGGGAAGCGAAATCGCTGGGCCTGAGAACGCTGGTCCACGCGCACGCCGCGTCCGCGGCCAAAGCAGCGTCGCTCGCCGGATGCACTTCCATCGAACACGGCGCTTTCGTTACGGATGAAGTGTTCGACGTGATGGCGCAGCACGGGACCTACTACGATCCGAACATCGGCGTGGTGCTGCAGAATTATCTGGAAAACAAGCCCAAGTATTTCGGTATCGGGAATTACAACGAAGAAGGCTTCGCGTACATGGAAAAAGGAGTCGCCATCGTGCGCGAGACCTTCAAGCGGGCCCTGAAGCACAAGAATCTGAAGATTATTTACGGTACTGACGCGACCGCGGGAGCGCACGGCCACAACTACCGCGAATTTGTGGTCCGCGTGCGCGACGGAGGTCAGGATCCCATGGCCGCGCTGATTTCCGCGACCTCGCTTTCGGCGGAATCGCTGAACCTGGGGAATCAGATCGGCTCCATCGCGCCGGGGATGCAAGCCGATATTGTCGCGTTCGACGGGAATCCTTTGACGGATGTCGACGCCGCGGGGCGACCGGTGTTCGTAATGAAAGGCGGGAAGGTGTTCGAAAATCTCGCGAAGGGTGCCAAATGAAGACCGCCACTTGGATAGCGATTGCCGCCGCGGCCATACTTTGTATGAGCGCGGATCGCGGCCCGACGGATTGGGCATTTTGGGGCGGCGATTCCGGCCAGACCCACTACTCGTCCCTGACAACAATTAACACATCGAACGTTTCGGGCTTGAAGCCGGCGTGGACCTGGAAAACCGGCGAGACCGAACTGAAAGAGTACGGCACCCGCCCGGGGATGTTCGAAGACACTCCCGTGGTGATCGACGACGTAATGTACGTTACGACGCCCTATAACAAGATCGTCGCGTTGAATCCGGAAACGGGCGCTGAAATTTGGAGCTACGATCCCAAATCCTATGTCGACGGCCAGCCGCCCAACGGCACCGGCTATGTCCATCGCGGAATCGCGGTCTGGCGCGAGGGCAAGTCCGCTCGAATTTTCCTGAACACGCGCTACCGTCTGATTTCTCTCGACGCAAAGACCGGCAAGCCCGTCAATTCGTTCGGAGACAACGGCATCGTCGACATCAGCCAGGGACTGGTCTGGCAGATCAACAAAATGCATTACACCGAAACCTCGCCGCCGGTCATATATAAGGATCTGGTGATTATCGGAAACGGCGTGGGCGACCGGTTGTCGTATAAAAATGATCCGCCGGGCGACGTGCGCGCATTCGACGCCCGAACGGGCAAACGCGTGTGGTCCTTCCACACGATCCCTCAAGCCGGCGAGCCCGGCACTGAAACCTGGGGCAACGACGCGTGGAAATTCACAGGTCATACGAATGTATGGGCTCCGTTCACGCTGGATGAGAAACGCGGATTGGTGTACCTTCCCGTTTCGACGCCTAGCAACGATTTTTACGGCGGCAATCGGCCTGGAAATAATTTGTATGGCGAAACTCTGGTGTGTCTCGACGCCAATACCGGCGCGCAGAAATGGCATTTCCAGATCGTGCATCACGGCCTGTGGGATTACGATCTGGCATCGCCGCCCACGCTCGCGACGATCAACGTGGATGGAAAAAAGATCGACGCTGTGGTGCAGCTCACCAAGCACGGATTCGCGTTTGTGTTCGATCGCGTGACTGGCAAGCCGGTGTGGCCAATTGAAGAGCATCCGGTGCCGCAGAGCGATGTTCCCGGCGAACACTCTTCGCCCACGCAGCCGTTTCCGACGAAGCCTCCCGCGTATAGCCCGCAAGGCGTGACGCTCGACGATGCGTTCGATCTTACGCCGGAGCTGAAAGCAGAGGCGCAGGCGGAGATGAAGAAATATCGTCTGGGTCCGCTGTTCACACCGCCATCGCTCGAAGGGACGCTGGGGCGTCCGGGCATCATCGGCGGAGCGAACTGGGGCGGCGGCGCCTTCGATCCCGACACGGGAATGCTGTACATCAAAACCAGCAACAACGCGGCGATTTTTCGCGTGAAGAAAGCCGATCATTCCTCGGCGAATCCGCGCGCGTCGGAAGTGGATGCAGAGTGGTTCGGCGATCTTGGCGCGCAGGCTACGTTCCACGGACGTCTGCCGCTGACGAAACCTCCCTATGGTCACGTCACCGCGATCGATCTGAATCATGGGACCATCGCGTGGCAGCAGCCCTTCGGCGATTGGCCGGAGCTGCGCAGGAACGCCGCGTTGAAGGATGTGAAACTGCCTCCGCTGCTCGGGATCGCCGGGCCGCAAGGCGGTATCGTCACCAAAGGCGGGCTGTATTTCGTGGGCGGCGAGGATATGTCGCTGCACGCAATCGACAAAGCGACTGGCAAAGACTTGTGGCAGGGCGCGCTACCCGCGCGATCCTACGGGACGCCGCTGACTTATCGGAGCCGCGCCGGGAAACAATATGTAGTGATCGCGGCAGGGCAGGGAGCCGACGCTACAGTGGTCGCATTCGCGAATTAGAAAGGAGCCTTCATGGAACGCCGTGGATTTTTTAAGAGAACATTTTCGGCCATAGTTGCTTTGGCCGCGCCGCGCTGGGCGCGCGCGCAAAGCGTCGATCGAAGCGCAGTCCACGAACTTGCGGCCGTGGTTCTGCCCCAATCCCTGGGTCGCGCGCGGACCGACAAAATCGCCGACGGCTTCATGCAATGGTTCGGCGATTATAAACCTGGCGCCGAGGTCAGCTCCGGCTATGGGAATCCGCGCACCCAGGTCACCGGACCGAATCCTTCGACGCACTACGCGGATCAGATGCGCGCGCTGGGATCTCCTATCACGCGCGAATCGGTCCAGAAGGCGCTCGAAGACGCGAAAGTCGATCGCATTCCGAATCGCCCCAATGGCCGACACATCGCCACGGACCTGCTCGCATATTTTTATGGTTCGGCTGACGGCGAAAATTTTCTGTACAACGCAGCCATCAAGCGCGACGAGTGCCGCGGCTTGGACACGTCAACCAAACGCCCGCCGGCGCTGACCTAGGAGCCCACTATGCCAGTTCACGAAAGCGACATTTGCATCATTGGCGCCGGTATCTCATCGGCCATGCTCGCGCAGAAATTGTCGGAGCTGCGCCCCGGACTCAACATCCAGATCGTCGAAGCGGGCCGCTCCCTGTTCGATTTCGACAATCGCTTCAAATATCGCGAGCGGATGGAAAAGTACGGCGAAAATCCGTGGCCCGGCGACTTCATCGAAGGCCAGGCTGCGGCGGGCGGCATCTCGCGGACCATGGCGGTCGGAGGGCAGGCGCTGCACTGGGGTGGAACCTGCAATCGATTTTCGGAAGAAGATCTGCGCCTGAAATCGATGTACGGCCTGTACGAGGATTGGCCGCTCGAATGGCGCGAGCTGGAAAAATTCTACTGCGAAGCCGAGCGGCGCCTGGGCGTTTCGGGCGAGCCGAGCCCGTTTCCCGGCGACCATCGGACCGAACCATATCCGATGAAGCCGATTCCGCTGACGTGGAGTCTGGACCGGTTGAAAGAATGGGGCGACAAGAGCGGCGTCCCGTTTCAGGCCACTCCGCAGGCGAAAAACGTGGTTCCATACGATGGGCGCGCCGCCTGCATTCGATGCGGCACTTGCGATATTTGCCCCACCGGAGCTCGCTATTCTCCCGATTTCACCTTCAAGCGGCTGATCGCGCAGAAGAAAATCACGCTGCACGATCAGACGCTGATTCGCAAACTGGTGCTGGACGATTCCAAGTCGACCATCGTCGGCGCGCAGGGCGTCAGCAACGACGCGCAGGCTCAGGAATACCGAGCGAAGGTGTTCGTGGTTGCGTCCGGATACACCTGGAGTTCGCACCTGCTGCTGCTTTCCGCCAATTCGCGATTTCCTCAAGGCGTCGCGAATCGCACCGGGCAAGTGGGGAAATACATGAACGGCCACGCGTTCATTCAGGCGTTCATCGAGCTGGATGCCGAAATTTATCCCAACATGAATCCGCAATACGGGCTGATCTCGCGGCAATTTTTCCGCTGCAAGCCGGGCGATCCGTATGTGCGCCACGATACGCGCATTTGGGAAGCAGGACGCGAAGCTCCGAGAGTGAAGGATCAGAACGGCCGCATTCTGCTGGGTGACGATATCGCCAAGGACTGGCGCGCCCGCAATCCGCGAGGGATGGCGCGGGTTCGCATGTATTACGACGTGCACCCGGCCGAAAACAGCGAGCTGACGCTGGATTCGTCCACGAAAAACAAGTGGGGCGATCCGATGCCGAAGATCGCGCATCGGCCCGATGCGGCCGCCCAGGCTCGTTACGCGGCGACCAAGCAGCACATTCAATCCATCTTCGAGCGCATGGCGACGAACAATAACGGAAAGATCATGCGGACCAACGAAGGAAATTATTGGGATCATCCAGCCGGTGGCTGCCGCATGGGGACCGACCCGAAGTCGAGCGTCTGCGACAATTTCGGCCGCACGCACGATCATGAAAATCTGTTCGTGGTAGGCGCGCCGACGCTGCCCACTGCCGGATGCACCAACGGCACGCTGACGTTTGTGGCACTCACGCTGCGATCCGCCGATGAGATCGCGAAGAATTTCCGCGCCAAGGCGTAGCGGTTATGCGGACGTGGCTGGCCGTGGTCGCGCTGGTTGGTGTTTGCGGACACGCCGAAGACCTGAGTATCTTCAAGCCGCTGCGCTGGCGCAACATTGGTCCGCTGCGCGGTGGACGATCCATCGCTGTGGCGGGCAGCGCGTCGCGGCCGCTCGAATATTATTTCGGAGCGACCGGCGGCGGATTGTGGAAGACCACCGACGGCGGAACATCCTGGGACCCGGTTTCAGACGCCTATTTTCAAACTTCATCCGTCGGCGCGGTCGCGGTGGCGCCTTCGAATCCGGATGTCGTGTATGCAGGCATGGGCGAAACTGAGCTGCGCGGCAACATTATTCAAGGCGACGGCATTTACAAATCCACCGATGGCGGGAAAACCTGGACGCATTCGGGGCTCGAAAAAACCATGTCGATCGCCAGGATTCGAATCGATGCCACGAGTCCCGACCTGGTTTACGTGGCCGCGTTCGGCAACCCATATGGCAACAATCCCGAGCGCGGTGTATTTCGAACCAAGGACGGCGGCAAGACCTGGGAACGCATCCTTTATAGAGACGACCACACGGGCGCGATCGACCTGATTATCGATCCGCGGCATGCGAACGTGCTTTATGCGACGCTATGGGAGGCGTTTCGCACGCCGTATTCACTATCGAGCGGAGGGCCCGGCAGCGGACTCTTCAAATCCACCGATGGCGGCGATCATTGGACGGAGCTGACGCATAGTCCGGGCATCCCCGGCGGTGTGATCGGCAAAATCACGCTGGCGGTCGCGGCCGATTCGAATCGCGTGTGGGCTTTAATCGAAGCGCGCGACGGCGGGTTGTTCCGCTCCGACGATGGCGGCGGGACCTGGACGCTGATCAACAACAATCGCAGCTTGTGGCAACGCGCATTTTATTTTCATCGCGTGTATGCGGATCCCGCGAATCGCGACACGGTTTACGTCTCGAACTATGAGTTGAACCGGTCGACCGACGGCGGTAAGACTTTTGCGATCGTCCGCAGCCCGCACGGCGATCATCACGATTTCTGGATCGCTCCCAACGATTCCAGGCGCATGATCGATTCGAACGACGGCGGAGCGAATATTTCCGTGAACGCCGGCCGCACCTGGACCGCGCAGACTTTTTCCACCGCGCAGATGTACCACGTGGTAACCACGGCGCACATCCCGTATCAAGTCTGCGGAGCGCAGCAGGACAACACCACGCTGTGCGTGCCGAGCGACGGACGCGGCGCCTCGTTCTATCCGGTGGGCGGAGGCGAAAGCGGTTACGTCGCCGCCGATCCCGTGCATCCCGATATTTTTTACGCCGGCAGCTTCGGCGGCTACATCACCTGGTACGATCATTCGACCAATCAGCGCCGCGAGATCAACGTGTGGCCCGAATATCCAGTGGGCCAGTCCGCCGAAGATCTGAAAGAACGCTTTCAGTGGACCACGCCCATCCTGTTTTCTCCCGCCGATCCGAAAATTCTCTACACCAGCTCGCAGCATCTTTTTAAGACCACGAATCAGGGCCAATCGTGGACCGCGATCAGCCCGGATCTGACGCGTCATGATCCGTCGACGCTGGGTCCGTCGGGCGGTCCTATCACGCATGATCAGACCGGAGTCGAAACGTACGCGACTATGTTTACGGTCGCGCCGTCGCGCCTGGATGCGAACCTGATCTGGACCGGCTCGGATGACGGACTGGTTCATGTGACGCGCGATGGCGGGAAAAATTGGGCGAATGTCACGCCGTACGATCTGGGGCCGCTCACCCGTATCAGCTTGATTGAAGCTTCTCCGCACGATCCTGGAACTGCGTTTATCGCGGCGAATCGTTATCAAGCCGCCGATCGCGGCGCGTATGTTTATAAGACTGCGGATTTCGGCAAGACGTGGACGAAAATCGTCAACGGCATCGCCCCGGGTGATTTTGCGCGTGCGATTCGCGAGGATCCGCAGCGCCGCAACCTTCTTTATCTCGGAACAGAACTGGGCTTTTATGTCTCATTCAACGGCGGAAGCGAATGGCAGCCGTTTCGATTGAACCTGCCTGTAACGCCTATTCACGACATCGCCGTTACCGCTGACGACCTGGTGATCGCGACGCACGGGCGCGGATTTTACGTGCTCGATCATATCGCCGCGCTGCGCCAGATGAGTTCCGAGGTGACCGAATCGGCCGCGTTTCTGTTCAAGCCCGCCAATGCGATCCGGTCGGTATCGCGAGCCACTATCGATTACTACCTGGCCGCCGCCGACGCTTCGCTGAAGCTCGAAATTCTGGATTCGGCGGGGCATGTGCTTCGGTCCTTCAGTGCCGGCGCTCCGCAGCGCGAAGAAATCGCCAGCGAGGATGCGCCGCCTCCCTCATCGCGCACCGTTCCCGCGCAAAAAGGAATCAACCGCTTCACCTGGGACCTGCGAGCCGCGCCGTCTCACGACTTTCCGGGGTTGATCATGTATCAGGCCGACACGCGCGGTCCGCTGGTCGCGCCGGGACGTTTTCAGGTTCGCGTGATCGCGGCCGGCAAAACGCTCACCGAATCGTTCACGGTCGCCAAAGACCCGAGATTGACTTTCGTAAACGACAGCGATCTCACCGAACAGTATCGCTTCGCGCGCGAAATTCAGGACAAGTTCAGCCAGACCAACGATGCCGTCACTCGCATACGACGAATCAAGGCTGAGGTCGCCGAACGAGTCGACCAAGCCAAGAACGATTCCGTCACAGCGGCGGGAAATAAGCTCGAAGCATCGCTCACCGGAATCGAAGGACTGCTGTATCAATATCGCAATCGCGCTACCAAGGACCCGCTGAATTTTCCTCCGCAGCTCAATAACAAGCTTGGCTCGCTGTTTGGAATCGTGGAAAGTGCGGATGCGCGGCCCACTGATTCTTCATACGTCGTGTACAAGCAACTGGCCGCGAAGGTCGATCGCGAGCTGGCCGATCTCGCGGATTTGCTGGGCCGCGATCTGACGGCGTTCAATAAGGCGCTCGCCGAGGCGCATTTGGCGCCCGTAGCAGGAAACTAAAATGACCCTTCGCCTGTTCCTATTGACAGTCATGGTGGCGCAAGCGCAAGAGCGCTCCGCGACGATCTTTGCGGCGCGCATGCTCGATCCGGTTTCAGGACGCGTGATGTCGAACGTCCTGATCACTCTACGCGGAGACCGGATCGAATCGGTCGAAGAGAATTCTTCGGCGAAGGGCGCGGTTGCGTTTCCCGCATCGGTCACCGTGCTGCCGGGATTGATCGACAGCCACACGCACCTGCTGCTGGAGCCTGAAGACGCGCTCACGCCGCCGGTGCTGCACAAGTCGCAGGCATATCGCGAAGTCGAAGCGGTTGCCGCCGCGCGGCGCACCCTCGAAGCCGGGTTCACTGCCGTGCGCGACATGGATTCGGAAGGCGCCGAGTACGCCGATGTAGCTCTGCGCGACGGCATCAATCGAGGCATCGTCGCGGGTCCGCACATGTTCGTTTCTGGAAACGCGCTCACGATTACCGGCGGGTACATGAATCTGCTCGGCATGAATCCCGATCTCACGCTGCCCGATCCGGCGATCATGACCGATTCTCGCGACGCGATGGTCGCCGCGGTGCGCCGCAACGCGAAGTACGGCGTCGATCAGATCAAGATTTATGTCACCGGTTCGCTGCCGCAGGTCGCCCGACCCGATTTTCAGGCTTTGCCGCAGATGTCGCTCGAAGACGTGAAGACCATCGTCGCGGAGGCCTCCCGTTTTCATAAAGACGTGGCCGCGCACGCGTACGGCGGAATCGGCGCGCGCAATGCGATCGAGGGCGGAGTTCGATCCATCGAGCACGGCCTGTTTCTGGATCAGGACACGATTCAAATGATGGCCAGCCGGGGTGTGTTCTACTGCCCGACGTTGTATGTCTACAGTTCCGAGCCTGGCCTCGAGCGTAACGGAGTCGAGTTCATGAACGGCGTTCGCTCGCGTCACAGGCAGGCGTTTCAGATGGCGATGAAGGCCGGCGTGAAAATCGTCTTCGGCACCGATGCCGGCGGATTCGATCACGGCGCGAACGCGCATGAGTTTCAATCCATGGTGGACGCCGGGATGTCTCCGCTGGAGGCGATCCGCAGCGCCACCCTGCGGGGCGCGGAGCTGCTGCGCAAGGAAAAAGATCTGGGATCGATCGCGCCCGGGCATTTCGCAGACATCATCGCGGTGGAAGGCGATCCTCTGCGCGACATCGGCGCGATGATGCACGTCACCTTCGTGATGAAAGACGGCGCGGTGGTCAAGCGAAAATGAATGCAAGTCGACTCGACCGCCGGCCGTAATCCGGCATTGTCCTGGCCGGAGCGGCGGGTGCTGGCCCTGCTGGTTCTCTCCGGGCTTCTGAATTACATCGACCGCTCCAATCTTTCAATCGGAGCCACCAACATCCAGCGCGAGCTGCATCTCTCCGATTACCAGTTGGGATTGATGCTCTCGGCGTTTTTCTGGACCTATGCGCTCGCGCAACTCTGCTATGTGGCGGGCTGGCTGGTGGATCGATTGAACGTGTGCTGGATTCTCGCGGGCGGGGTTGCGCTGTGGTCCATGGCGACAGCGGTTTCCGGCTTCGCGCACTCATTCACACTGCTGTTCGGCTTGCGGCTCTTGTTGGGAGCGGGAGAATCTATCGCGTATCCTTCTTACTCGCGAATTCTGGTGACGTGTTTTCCGGAACATCATCGCGGATTTTCGAACGCGGCTATCGACGCGGGAACAAAGCTGGGTCCGGCGATCGGGGCTCTCATCGGAGGATTGCTCATCGCGAGCATCGGATGGCGGCCTTTTTTTATCGTGCTGGGCGTGGCGAGCTTCCTGTGGGTGATTCCGTGGGTTTCTTGGATGCCGCGCTCCAAACGGCTCGCGGCGGGCGACGATACGGAGACCACGCCGGGCTTTCTAGAGCTTTTGCGGCAGCCGAAGCTGTGGTGGACGGCGCTGGGCCTGTTCGGCTCGAATTATTTTTGGTACTTCCTGATCACCTGGCTGCCGTCCTATCTCGAAAAGGAGCGCAATTTTCCGAAATCCAAAATGGCGGTGTTCAGCTCGCTCGCCTATCTTGCGATCGCGATTTCGAGCGTCACGGCCGGCCGGATCTCGGATTTCTGGATTGCCTGCGGCGGACCGGTTACGCGAGTACGCATGACGATTGCGGCGGCTGGGCTCGGTTTGTCGAGCGTGCTTCTTTTGGTTCCGACGACTCGCGATGTAAGCGGAGCGATGGCTCTGCTGATGTTCGCCTGCGTAAGCTTTGGAATGTACACGTCCAACGTTTTCGCGATCACGCAGACGCTTGCAGGGCCCGCGGCGGCCGGTCGCTGGACCGGGGTCCAGAACGGCATCGGGAATCTGGCGGGAGTCGCCGCTCCGTGGATCACCGGCTGGGCGGTGGAGCGAAGCGGTCACTTTTTTCTTGCGTTCCTGGCCGCGACGGCCGCGGTACTGATCTCGGCGGCATCTTTTGTGTTCGGCGTGCGCCGGCTTGATCCCGTAAATTGGAGAAGGCGTGAGCCCCGCTGACAAAACGCTGGCTTCGAGGCAATCGCACATTGTCGTTGCCGCGATCGTGGCAGTAATTTGCGTCAGTGCAGCCACGGCGATCTGGCTCCGCACGCGAGCGTCAACGGATCTCAACCGGTTCTGGGCGCCGGCGCTGAATAGTCCTGCGCCGGTGTCGTTGTGCGTGGCCTACGCCGATCCCGGCAATCAGTTGGTCGGCGCGAGCGATTTGATCGCCGCGTCGCGGCTGACCGCGATGCTTACAAGGATGGATCGGCCGTACCAGCTGCAAATTGGCAACAATGTCTCGACTCAGGCGCCGGCGATTCTGATTGGGCATTCCTCCAGCGCTCAGTGGCGATTCGGTATCGACGGATCGAACGCGACGATCACCGACCAAGGGCGTCCTACGGCGTTTATTGGTCGAGGAGATGAAGATTACGCGATCGTTTCGCGAGTGTTTCAGCCCGATTCTCAAATAATGGTTGTTGAACTGAATGGAATCGGGCGATATGGAACCGAAGCGGCTTCGGACTTGGTGACCAACGCGAATTTGATGGCGGCGGCGTTGCGCGAAGCTCCCGCGGATTGGCCGGGAAAAAATCTGCAACTGGTGATTCGAGTGAAGGTGAGTTCGGGCACACCTGAATCTCCCACGGTGGTGGCGGCACACTTCTGGTGAGGCGTCGCTGGCGGCCGGGG
>Ga0209415_10005002_pt1 | contig 24047 bp, 19 predicted proteins | sample PeaSoiSIISIP2007_FD_187696 | JGI IMG/M metagenome (GOLD analysis project Ga0209415, IMG submission 187696) | Peat soil microbial communities from Weissenstadt, Germany - SII-SIP-2007 (SPAdes) (version 2) | ecosystem: Environmental > Terrestrial > Soil > Wetlands > Peat | place: Germany... | reverse complement strand
GTCGGCGATCCAGTCGGCGACCTCCTTGTGGAGGTGGCGGCACAGGATTTCCTGGTCGTTGAGGAGGAACTCCTCGACGTACCCGGATTCGATGCCGAGCTGGGTGGCTTCGAGGGTGTTGGCATCCTGGAGCGCGTACTCCTTGAAGGTGACCGCGGCCATCTCCTGGGTGATGCGCTCCCGCACGGTGGTCGCGGGCAAGAAGTAGACGTTGCCCTCGAAGACGTGGGTGCGCTGCGAGGTGGGCCAGTAGTGGTAGGTCAGGTACCAGCCCTGGTCCCAGATCAGGATCACGAAGTTGGGGAACAGCTGGAAGGAGTCCAGCCCCCACGGGTCGCAGCCCGCCGGATTCAAGCCCACCGGCATCTCGCCGAGGTCGACGCCGTCCCAGGGACCGAAGAGACCGCTGCGGGTGAGGATCTCCATGGGCTTGACCAGTTCAGAGTCCATCTCCCAGAACCGGACACCCGAGGTGCTCACGAGGCGGTGTGCGCCCTCGATGCGGTAGTGGGGGGCCTCGAACCCGGCTTGCTGGGCCATGGCCGAGTACTTCTCCGGGGACTGCTTCGCGTGCAGCACGGGTGCGTGGTAGAACTCGGCGAAGGCGTCCATGAACAGCTTCCAGTTGGCTGCGACCGTCGTCCGGTAGCCGAACCGAGCGGTCATCCGGTCGAACGGGTAACCCTCGAGGTTCGTCACCATCGGCCCGAGGAACTCGGTGAGCGACTGTTCCGGTACGGCGGCGAAGTTCACGAAGATGAACCCCGCCCACACCTCGCAGTGCACCGGGACGAGTCCGTGGCTCGACTTGTCGAGGTCGAAGAACTCGCCTTCTTGCTGCACGAAGTTCAGTGACCCGTCGAGGTCGTAGCGCCAGCCATGGTACTTGCAGCTGAACTGCCGACAGATGCCCTGGGTCTCGTCGTGGGGTTTCTCGTTCCAGACGAGCTTGTTGCCGCGGTGGCGACAGATGTTGTGGAAGGCCCGGATCTGGTCGTCCTTGCCGCGGACGATGATCACGGACGCGTTGGCGGCCGCGATCTCTTTGGTGAAGTAGCTGCCGACCCGAGGGAGCTGCTCGGCGCGACCGACGTTGAGCCAGGCCCGCTTGAAGACCGCGTTGCGTTCGCGCTCGTAATAGTCCGCTGACACCGAGTCCTGGTAGGAGATCGGTCCGGTGCCGAGCTCCGGGTAGTGCTCGGTCCAGCTGCCCTCACCGGGCTTAGGGAAGCGGGCCATGGTCCTCCTCAGATCGTCGGGTCACTGGATGGGCTCGTCTCCGAGCACGGTGGTGCGCAGCATCTCTCTGGGCGATGCTGCGTCATAGGGCGTGGCGCGATGCAGGACGCCGCGGTTGTCCCAGATGACGGTGTCGCCGACCGACCACCGGTGCCGGTAGACGAGGTCGGGGCGCGTGGCCCTGGCGAGCAGGTCGTCGAGCAGGGTCCGGCTCTCCTCGGGGTCCATGCCAACGATGTGGTCGGCTGATGCGCCGATCACCAACGAGCGGCGCCCATCGCGGTGGGTCCACACCAGCGGGAACTCGGAGGTCTTGCGGCGGCGCCACCCGGCGAGCTGCTCCTCGGTGGGCTCGGCGTGGACCATCCGTTGGGACGCTTCAAGGGAGTACACGGCCCGAAGGTCGCGGAGTCGTGCCTTCTCGTCCTCGCCGAGCCCGTCGTAGGCGGCGTAGGTGCTGGCGAACTCGGTCTCCCCGCCCCGTTCCGAAACCGCCTTCGCCGAGAGGAGGGTGGCCATCTGCGGGCACTCGTCGCCGTCGGGTGTGCACCCGTCGATGTGCCAGTGGAACGTGCCGTGCAGGTACTCGGCGCTCGGATTCTTCGACGAGTCGAGGGTCACCAGGTAGATCCCGGGGACCGGGTGGTGGCCCGCCGATTCGTCGACGTCCCCCAGGTGGCGGCAGAAGGCCACCTGGCCCTCGGGTTCGAGGTGGAGACCACGGAAGACGAGCACGCCGTTGGCCTCGAGCGCTTCGAGGATGGCGGCGGCGAGATCGGCGTCGGTGGCGAGACGACCGGCATCGACATCGATGACCTCGGCGCCGAGGACGTCGGAGAGCGGCGCGAGCTGCAGGGTCTTGGTCACGGGAGGGGCTCCTTCACGCGGTGGACGACGGCATCGGCGGAGTCGACCGTCTTGACCTGGCCGAAGATCTCGACCGCCATGGAGACGAGGACGAGGGAGTGGACGAGCCGCAGCAGGCGCTCGACGTCGGCGGGCAGCCCGTCGAGCGGATGGCGGTCGCAGTGCTCGATGGCCGCGTCCAGGCGGGGGAACGCCGCGTCGTAGAAGGAGACGAGCTCAGGCATGGAGCTGGCCATCCGTCGTTCCCATCGCTCGGGCTCGGTGGCGAGGCACCACGTCGAGGCGAAGGGTTCGAGGTCGGCGAACTCCGGCGGCAGGAGGCCGCTCACGAAACGACCTCGAGAGCCTCGCGCCGGTACGCCGCGACCCAGTCGGCGACGACCTTGTGGAAGTGGCGGACCAGGACCTCCTGGTCGCCGATGGGGAACTCGTCCACGGCGCCCGTCTCCAGGGCGGCCTGTGTCCCGCCGAGCATCCCGGCGTCTTGAAGCGCGAACTCCTTGAACACCACGGAGGCCACCTCGTGCTCGACCCGCTCGCGCACGGTCCGTGCCGGGTGGAACCCGAGGGTGGTCTCGAAGTGGTGCGTCCCGGGTGAGGTGGGCCAATAGCGGTAGAGGATGTACCAGCCGGCGTAGGTGAGGATCTCGAGGTTCGGGAAGATCTGGAAGTTGCTGATTCCCCACGGCTCGACCCCACCGGGGTTGACCCCGGCCGGCAGCTCGCCGACATCGGGCGTCTCCCACGGGCCCACGAGTCCGCTACGAGTCACCCGCTCGATCGGGTACATGGACTCCGGCGGCAGGGTCCACCGTCGAGCGCCGGCGGTGCTGACCACCCGGTGCGGGCCGTCACAGGCGAAGTACGCGCACGTGAAACCCCCCTCGGGGTTTCGCACGGCGATGGGCACCTGTTGGGGGTGTAGCGCGGGCACGTGGTAATACTCCTGGAAGGCATCAGCGAAGAGCTTCCAGTTGCTGTTGTTGTCGGCGACGAAGTCGTAGCGCTCGGTCATCTGGTCGAACGGGTATCCCTCGAGGCCACCGATCATCGGCCCGAGGAATTCCCGGAGACCCTGGCGTGGCTCCCGCTCGAGGTTGACGAAGATGAACCCGCTCCAGGTGTCGCAGTGGACCGGCACCAGGCCACGGACCTCCGTGTCGAGGTCGAAGAACTCGCCCTCCTGTTGGACGAAAGTCAGCCGGCCCTCGAGATCGTAGCGCCACCCGTGGTACTTGCAGGTGAACTGCCGACACACCCCGGCGCTCTCCTCACGGGGGTTCTCGGCCCACACCAACTTGTTGCCTCGATGCCGGCACACGTTGTGGAAGGCACGGATCTCGCCGTCGCCGCCTCGCACGAGGATCACTGACGCCCCGGCGATGGCGATCTCCTTCGTGAAGTACGACCCGGTCCTCGGCAGGTCCTCGACGCGCCCGACGTTCAGCCAGGCCCGCTTGAAGATCGCTTCGCGTTCGAGCTCGTAGAACTCGAGTGAGACGCAGTCGTCGAAGGAGATCGGCCCGGTGCCGAGCTCGGGATAGTGCTCGGTCCAGCTGCCTTCGGGTGGTTTGGGCCACGGCGGCATGATCAGTCCTCCATCCCGTCGGGAAACACGACTCGGGCGGCCTCGCTGCCCGGGTCAGGTTCGAGGCTGACGCTGTTGAGCACCAGCGCCAGGCACAGGTAGCTGCCCACCACGAAGAGCAGCTCGAGGAGTTCGGTCTCGTCGAAGCGGGCCGCCAGCCGTTCCCAGGTCGCGTCGTCGATCCGGTGGGCGTCGATCATCTGGTCGGCGGCTCGTAGCAGGTCCAGGTCGGCGTCGGACCAGGGGCGGTCGTCAAGGGGCCCGGCGACCGCGCGCACCTCAGCGTCCTGGACGCCGGCGGCGACGGCCATCCGGGAGTGCTGCGCCCACTCGTAGCGGGACCTCGTTCGCCACGCCACCCGCAACACGAGCAGCTCACGGTCCCGCGGGGTGAGGACAGGTTCCTCGAGCAGCTGGCCGCTCAAGGCCAGCCAGTTGGAGGCGAGGCGGGGGTGGTGACCGAGGACGCCGAGGATCCCGGGCATCGGGGGGGCGTCGGAGGCGCCGGTGAGGTACCGGTCGGCGGCGGCGAGGTGGCCGCGCAGGAGGTCGCGGCCCTCCGCCCAGCCCTCGGCCGAGAGGGGGACCAGCCTGGGCCCGGGGGCGGCACTCAAAGGACCGATCCGCCGTTGACGCCGAGCACCTGACCGGTGATGAACCCGGCGTGCTCGGAGGCGAGGAACGTCGCGGCAGCGGCGATGTCGTCGGGGGTCCCGAGGTGACCCATCGGCACCGTCGAGGCGATCACTTCGTTCGACGGTAGCTCGCCCGCGACCTGGAACGCGTGCTGCATTGGCGTGTCGATCGCCGATGGTGGGATCGAGTTGACGGTGATCCCGAGCGGTGCGTACGCCCGGGCCAAGGACTTGGTGAGGACGATGACCCCACCCTTGGCTGCCGCGTAGTGGGCGTTGCGAGGCGAGCCGCGCTGGGCGCTCGAAGAGGAGATCGTCACGATCCGGCCCCAACGGGCTGCGACCATGTCAGGCAACGCCGCCTGACAGGTGTGGAAGGTACCGGTCAGGTTGACCTCGACAACCTGGTGCCATCGCTCGGGAGTGATGTCGGCGAAGTCGTCGAAGGCGACCATGCCGGCGCAGGCGACGAGGATCTCCGTGGCGCCGAGCTCGGCGCGGATCTTGGCGAAGGCGTCGTCGATGCCTGGGCGGTCGGTGACGTCCACCCCGATGCCGAGCGCTTCGTGGCCCTCGGCGCGCAGCTCCTCGGCGACCCGGTGGGCGCCTTCGCCGTCGAGATCCAACACAGCGACGCGTCGCCCGGCGGCCGCCAGGTGCCTGCAGGTCGCCTCGCCGATGCCCGAGGCTCCTCCGGTGATCACCGCAACCCGAGCCATCGATCCTCGCTCCTACTCGGACACGGTGACGGCCGGCGTCACCGGTATGGACCGGCACGTCAGTACCCAGCCGTCCGCCACCTCGTCGGGGGTCAAGGCTTCGTTGTTGCGGGTCTCGACGGCTCGTGCGGTGACCCGGGCCGTGCGCCTGGCATCGAGGCCGGTCTCACCAGACGACGGGCGGGATCACGCCGGTCTTCTCGATACCTGCCCGATCAAGCCGACTCCCCCGCAATCCCCACCAGTGGTCTCCATCACCCGATGAACTTTGCTCATCATATGATTAACACAAGGGTCGAACCCCGGCAACCCGAGTGAGAGACTCCGGCATGGCCGCGCGAGGCAGAGCAGGTGATCCCAGCAACCGCGAGGCCTTGCTCGACGCCGCCCAGGAGCTGATGGTCGAGGAGGGCTACGCAGCGGTCACGACCCGCCGCGTTGCGACGAAGGCCGGGCTCAACGCGGCGATGGTCTTCTACTACTTCGACAGCATGGACGGCCTGTTCATCGCGTTGTTCCAACGCGGCGCTGAAAGTAGCTTCGATCGCCTGCAGCAAGCGCTCGCCTCGGCCCAGCCGCTCTGGGGATTCTGGGATCTCATCCACGACCGGTCCCGTTCGGCCCTGACGATGGAATTCATCGCCCTCGCCAACCACCGCAAGGCGATCAAGACCGAGATCGCCGAGTACTCCCGCCGGTTCCGACGCACACAGCTCGAGACCCTCACCTCGGTGCTCGCGGACTATGGCGTCGATCCCCAGCGGTGGCCACCCGCTTCGATGATCCTGATCCTGTCTGGCATCTCACGGTTCCTGCTCATCGAGGAGGCCTTCGACGTCGACATCGGCCACGCTGACACCGAAGCCATGGTCGAGGACCAGATCCGAGAGCTCGAAGGGGAGCGCCACGAGTCCGCGGCCTCCGCGACGCGACCGACGTCACGGCTACCCGCGCGTCGGGCTGCGAAGCGCGCCGCCAGCTGAACACCTCGTAGCGCTTAGGCGGGAGCGCAACGCAGCAACCCGAAGTGACCGTCAAGTTGTGGCTATCGCGCTTGGCAACCGTCCTGACCTGCGCATTTACGATCCAGCATTGACAAGCGAGGAGGCCGTTCCCGTCTCCAGAAAGGCCTCTGAACTGTGCTTACGTTGGAGCGGGCGCGGCTAGATCTGTTCGGGGATCATTTCGATCGCGCCGCAGGGGCACTCTTGCACGCACATCCCGCACCCCTTGCAGAAGTCGTAGTCGATCTCGTATCGCTGGGAGGGCCCAAGCTTGATGACAGCGTTGTCGGGGCAGACACCAAAGCAGTTGTCGCACTCAAAGCAGTTGCCACACGACAGGCATCGCCGGGCCTCGAAAAGGGCATTCGTCTGAGCAAAGGCCCCGACGACCTCATCGAAGGTGCTGGCTCGGCGGGCCCGCTCGAGCTCGGGACGCGTCTGGCGCGGCGCGTCCGCGTAGTACCAAGTGTTGAGATGCTCGAACGAAGCAATCTCGCGCGAGGCCGGTGAGGCGGGCTCGCGACCGGAGAGGAATGCGTCGATGCCCCGAGCGGCTCGCCGACCATGCCCGATAGCGACCGTCGCCGTCCGCTGCTCGGACACCGCATCGCCGCCGGCGAAGACGCCTGGCTCACCGGTCATCAATGTAGGCGTGACCTCGATCACGCCCTCTTCGACCTGTATGTCTCTCGCGCTCTCGAGCAGCGACAGATCGGTCTCCTGACCGAGGGCGAGGATGAGCGAATCGACGTCCAGGGCTTCGAACTCGCCGGTCGGCTCGGGGAAGCCGGCCTCATTGAGGTGCATCTTTTCGAGGACGAGGTGATCCGGATCGAATCGGGTGACCGACGAGAGCCACCGCATGGTCACTCCCTCGCCGAGAGCCTGCTCGAGCTCGTCGCCATGAGCGGGCATACGCTCCCGATTGCGTCGGTAGACGATGACCGCGTCGGTGGCGCCGAGGCGGCGAACCGTTCGGGCTGCGTCGAGCGCGGTGTCCCCTCCGCCGTACACGGCCACCCGGCGTCCGAGCAGGGGTGGGTCGTCGTTGTTCACCCGGTGCAGAAGCGTGATTGCGTCTAGGACGCGTGCAGAGTCCCCCGCCGGGATCTCAACTCGTCGAGCCAGCTGGGCTCCAATGGCCACAAAAACCGCATCGAAGTGGCCAACGCGGCGTTCGAGCTCAACGTCGAGGACGGCATGACCAAGATCGACGTCGATGCCAAGGTCGATGATCCGAGCGATCTCCGCGTCGAGTACCGGCCGAGGGAGCCGGTAGGCAGGGATCCCGTAGCGCATCATGCCGCCGAGTTTCGGGGCGGAGTCGACCAGTCCGACGTGGTGGCCGAGACGGCGCAGCTGGTAGCTGGCGCTGAGTCCGGCGGGTCCGGCTCCGACGACAAGGACGCGCTTGCCGGAGTCGCCATGGGCCGAGGGCAGCGGCCAACCCTGTTCGAGCGCCAGGTCGCCGAGGAAACGCTCGATGCCATTGATGCCGACGGCCTCATCGAGTTGAGCGCGGTTGCAGACCGTTTCGCACGGGTGGTAACAGATCCGACCCATCACGGCAGGGAACGGGTTGATCTCGATGAGCCGCTCCCACGCCCCCCGGTAGTCCCCGGTTTCGGCGCGATAGAGCCATTGCTGCACTTCTTCACCCGCCGGACATGCGTCGGTGCAGGGAGGGAGTCGATCGACGTACACCGGTCGCTCGACCCGCCACGACCCGGTCCGGTTGGCGCGGCTCGAGCCGACATCGAGGGTGATCGCAAACGGCAAATCCTTCACGCGTTCACCCCCTGCGACACATCCTCATGGGGTGGTATGGGAGCGAGGCCATAGCGTGCGATGTTTCGATCCGCAATCGCTTGGATGCGGGCGATGACCGCTTTGTTCGGTTGCTCCCGAAAGAGGTGGGCGTAGCGTCGTTGGATCGACAGGTACTCCTCGACCGGTACCTGATGACGGATGTGAGACACGGTCCTGATTTGGCCGTGCTCCGCCTCGAAGACTGGAAAGAGGCCGGTTTCCTTCGCCAACCGCGCCACGCGAATGGTGTCCTTCGAGTCCAAGCCCCATCCGAGGGGACACGGGACGAGGATGTGCAGGTAGCGGGCCCCGCGGAATTCCATCGCGCGTTGCACCTTGTCCTCGAGGTCGTGTAGATCGGCGACCGTCGCCGTGGCGACGTAGGGGATCTCGTGCGCCATGGCGATGCGCGGGAGGTTCTTTCCCTGCCCAAACACGTTTCCGGGCTCCGGACCGACTGCCTCGGTTGTCGCCGTCCGGGCGGCCGGTGGGGTGGCGCCGGAGCGTTGAACGCCCGTATTCATGTACGCCTCGTTGTCGTAACAGATGAAGAGCACGTCGTCATTACGCTCGAACATGCCCGACAGACATCCAAAGCCGATGTCGACCGTTCCGCCGTCCCCGGCCTGTGCGACGACCCGGACGTCGGCGTGTCCCTTCACCTTCATGGCTGCGGCGACTCCCGTGGCCACAGCCGGCGCGTTGGCGAACAATGAGTGCAGCCAGGCGACGCGCCACGACGATTCCGGGGAGGGCGTGGAGAACACCTCGAGGCACCCGGTGGCGTTCACTGCGACCAGCCGGCCTCCGGTGGCGCGCATGGCCGCGTCCAGCGCATAGCGGGCACCGAGAGCCTCCCCGCATCCCTGGCAGGCGCGATGCCCCGAGTCGAGTGAGTTCGTTCGGTGCGAGTCGGACTGAACCGTTCGATCGTGGTCGCTCACCAGTCGGTTACCGACGGCGAAGCTGCCAACTTGATAGAAGCGGACGGGTTGCCTGGCCATCGCTTCAGCCAACCCCGGTTGCGGCAGAGCCCAGATCTCGCAGAATGTTCTCCGCTGACGGTCCGGAGCGATGTACCGCTCCCCTGCGAGTCAATTCTCGCTGAATGATCTCGCGGTTGAGGTCGAGGAAGGTGAGGGGGTCAAGGCTCCCGGTCGCTGCGGCGGCGAGCATCTCCTCGAGCGAACGGCGGGTGATTGGACGTCCGCCGAGGCCGGCGACGACGGTGTACAGCGAGGAGTCCGCGGCATGGGTCGCCATGGCGACATCGGTCGAGAGCACCCCGCCGAAGCCGATACTGAACGCCTTCTCGACCACGACGACCTGTCGGGCACCCGCGAGACTCGTGCGTACCGCCTCTCGAGGAAATGGTCGGAAAGCCGTGATGCCGAGCACGCCGACCCGATCGCCGGCGTCTCGCCGGATGTCCACTGCGTCCTTGATCGTCCCGAGGACCGAGCCCATTGCCACCACGATCGTCTCCGCATCCTCTGTTCGATAGGGGCGGAGCAGACCGCCGCTGTCGCGTCCGAACGTTTGGGCGAATTCGGAGGCCAAGGTTGGGAGCCGCTCGAGCACATCGAGCTGGCGGAGGTGGGCGAGCACCCGGACCTCTTCGAAGGCTTCGGGGCCAACCATGGCGCCGATCGATACCGGGTGGTCGGGGTCGAGCACCTGGCGCGGCTCGTAGGGCGGGAGAAACGCGTCCACATCGGACTGTTCGGGAACGTCGATGCCCTCGACCGCATGGGTGAGGATGAACCCGTCCATGCATACCATGACGGGGAGCGAGAGCTCCTCGGCCAGCCGGAACGCCTGCACGTGGAGATCGACGGCCTCCTGGTTGGTTTCGGCGAAGAGCTGGACCCAGCCCGAGTCGCGGGCCGCCATGGCGTCGCTGTGGTCATTCCAGATGTTGATGGGTGCCCCGACCGCCCGGTTGGCCAGCGTCATGACGATCGGCAACCCGAGTCCCGCCGCGTTGTAGACCGCCTCCATCATGAAGAGCAGCCCCTGACTCGCGGTCGCGGTGTAGGCGCGGGCGCCGGCGGCAGAGGCGCCGATCGAAACCGACATGGCGGCGAACTCGGATTCCACGTTGATGAATTCGCAGGGCGACAACGCGCCGGACTTCACGAGCGCGCCGATCGCCTCGATGATGTGGGTCTGGGGGGAGATCGGGTACGCGCAGACCACCTCGGGCCGGCAGCTGGCGACCGTGTCCGCGACTGCCCGGGAGCCCTCAATCTGCCGCAGCACCGGCCAGCTCCTCTTCCGCCAGGGTGACAAAGCGGTGCGCGGCGGTCGCGGCCGCAGCGTTCTGCTCCCCCACCGCGCCGGCGAACCGTTCGCGCAGCGCGGCGTGGAGAGCGTCGATGCTGATCGCTCCCGTCAGGGCCGCGAAAGCACCAAGCAGTGCCGCGTTGGCGAGGGGGCGACCGAGTTGCTCGAGGGCGATCTCGGTGGCCGGGCAGGTGATCAAGCGGCCAGGCAGAAAACGGTTGGTGAAGTCGCCCAAGCCGAGCTGGGCGGCGCTGCGCGAGGTGTTGACGAGCACGTAGGCATCGAGCCGGAGGCCGGCGAAAAGATCGACTTCGTGGATCAGCGTGACGTCTTGGACGATCAGGGCACCTGGCTCCATCACCGGCTCGCGCGTGCGGATCGGGCGGTCGTCGATCCGGCAGTAGGAGACGACGGGCGCGCCCATACGCTCTGACCCGAAGCTCGGGAACGCCTGCGCGTAGCGGCCTTCGGTGAAGGCGGCGACCGAAAGGAGCTCAGCAGCGGTAACGACTCCCTGGCCACCGCGGCCGTGAATGCGGACTTCGAACATGGTCAGCCGAATTCTTCGAGCGCCTCGGGGGCGCCGAGGTCGTTCATCGCCACCACCTCGAGGTCCAGGGTGGAGGTAAGAACCGCACGCAAGAGCGAATGCCCGATTCGTCCGAAGCCGTTCATCGCCAATCGCACGGTCGTCCTCGGTCCTCCGCGTGGAAGCTCCCAGTACCCAGGACAATCATGGTGCGGCCAGCCCACCCTGGGTAGGGCCGAACGTCCCTTAGCGGGCCTTTCGAGCGCCCGGATCGGCGAGCTGAGTGTGCTCACGCTGCGGCCGATCGGCGCGGCGACGGCGCCGCGCCGCGGCGATCCGTCTCGATGCTGAGACGTCCCACCGATTGCATGGCAGGTCAACTACGGTCGGCAACGAAACGATGCCGAGCGATCAGTCCGACTGGGCGAGCGGGCTCCGTGGTCAGACTCGCAGTCGGTGCTCGTTCGCCGCGCGACCACGCCGGGCCGGATCGGCCTAGCCCGGACGCGGGTAGAGGCACCACGATGGCAACGGTCCAGTTCGAGCACGTCTCGAAGCGGTTTGGCGATGTCGTGGCCATCGATGACCTCACCTTGCAGGTGCTCGACGGGGAGCTTCTCGTGCTTCTCGGTCCCTCGGGGTGCGGGAAGAGCACAGTTCTCCGGATGGTCGCCGGGCTCGACGAGCCCGACGAGGGCTCAGTCATGATCGGTGAAGACACGGTGAACGACGTGGAGCCGCGTGATCGCGACGTCGCCATGGTTTTCCAGAGCTACGCCCTCTATCCGCACCTGACCGTGGCCCGCAACCTCGAATTCCCTCTTCGCCAGCGCGGCGTGGAGCGCGCCGAGCGGGAGAAGACCGTCGCCAATGTCGCCGAACTGCTGCAACTCACTCAGCTCCTCGAACGCAAACCCGCACAGCTCTCGGGAGGGCAACGCCAACGGGTAGCACTCGGGCGGGCGATCGTGCGCCAGCCGTCGGTGTTCCTCATGGACGAGCCGCTGTCCAACCTGGACGCGGCGCTGCGCGCCGAGACCCGTGGCGAGATCGTCGCCCTCCAGAAGCGTCTGGGCACCACAACGATGTACGTGACCCACGACCAGGTGGAGGCGATGACCATGGGCGACCGGATCGCCGTCGTCAGCGCCGGGGTGCTCCAGCAGGTGACCACACCAAAGGACCTCTACGCCCTTCCGGCCAACGTCTTCGTCGCGGGATTTCTCGGTAATCCGCCCATGAACCTGATGCCGGCGACGGTGACGACGGGCACCGCTGGCTCCACGGTGCTCCGCCTGGCGGGCGGCGAAGTGCCGTTGCCGCCCGCCTACAACCGGTCACGCCTGCCGACGGCGGTCACCGCCGGCGTCCGACCCGAGGCGCTGGCCCTCGATCCCCAAGGATCGCTCTCGGCCGTGATGACCATCGCTGAGGTGCTGGGGGCCGAGGTCCATGTGATCGCTCGCTTGCCCGACGGGACGCGCCTCATCGTCCGCCAAGACGCTAGGCACGCGCTGCCGAACCGCGACGAGCCGATCCGTATCGCGCTGATCGAACCTGGATCGGTGCTCCTCTTCGATTCGGACAGCGGCGAGCGCCTGCAGGCCGCGTGACTGTCGAGGCGATCGTGGGACCCTCGGCCCGACGTCGGGTGCGCCGGAAGCGCCGGAGGCGGGAAGCACTGATCGGGTATGCCTTTATTCTCCCAGCGCTCTTCGTGTTCTGCCTCTTCACGTTCTACCCGTTCCTGCACAACTTCAAGCTGGCCCTGTATCAGACATCGCCCTATCCCAACGAACCGTCCAAATTCGTTGGATTGCATCAGGTGGGCCAGGTGCTCTCCTCGACCCAGTTCCTCCAGAGTCTGACGAGCACGATCCTTTTCACGCTGATGGTGGTGCCCATAGGGCTCATGCTCGGCCTGCTGCTTGCCGTCGTCGCTCATCGCAAGCTGAAGGGGATCGGCATCTACCGAACGATCTTCTCGTCCACGGTTGTGACCTCGGTGGCGATCGCGGCCGTCATCTTCGGCACCTTCATGGACCCGGTAGTCGGCCTCCTCCCGTGGCTGGGCATCAACCCGACGCCTCCACTGCTCGAGAATCCAACTTGGGCATTGCCGGCGGTGGCGATCGTCACGATCTGGCAAGGCCTCGGACTCTCCTTCATCATCATGTCGGCCGGGCTGCAGTCGGTACCCGACGACGTGCTCGAGGCCGCTGAAGTGGATGGCGCGTCCCCGTCCTCGCGCTTTTGGCACATCATCGTTCCGCTGCTCTCACCGATCCTGTTCTTCGCGCTCGTGATCGCGACCATCTCCGCGTTTCAGAGCTTCGGCCAGATCGACCTATTGACCGGGAGCAACTCGGCGTACCTGCATACGGACGTGCTCACCTATTTCATCTACCAGAACATCCAGGGACAGGCGCCGAACCCGGGGGTTGCCTCGGTGCTGTCCATTGCGCTGTTCTTGATGACGCTCACGCTCACCCTCATCCAACTGCGGTACGTCGAACGGCGGGTGCAGTATGCCCGCTGAGGAATTCGCCCTGGCGACTCCCGCGCACGCGATCCCGCCCGCGGCCAGACTTCACCCAAAACGGATGCGCAAGCACAGGGGCTGGCGCGCGGTGGCGAACTATCTAGCGCTCTCGGCTCTTGCGCTCATCGTGCTGATCCCCCTGTACGTGACGGTCGTCAATTCGCTGCTCCAGCCGAACTTGATCGCCCATCAGCCGCCGCCGCTGTTCCCTGTGCACCCGGACTGGAGCGCCTATTCGACTGCTTGGAGCGAGGGCAATCTCGGTGTTTATCTGCGTAACAGCGCCATCGCCACCACCATCATCGTGAGCGGCCAGCTGATCACGACGCTGTTCGCCGCCTATTCGTTCGCGTTCTTGGAATTCCCGTTCAAGCGGACGTTGTTCATCCTGTTCCTATCCACCATGATGATCCCATTCGAGGTGACCCTGGTCACCAATCTGGCCACCATCACCGACCTCGGGTGGTACAACACCTTCGCTGGGCTCACGATCCCGTTCCTCGCCACCGGGTTCGGGACGTTCCTGCTGCGGCAGGCCTTCTTGCAGCTGCCCAAGGACCTCCGGGAGGCCGCCCGCCTCGACGGCTACGGCCACGTCCGCTTCCTGTTCCGAGTGGCGCTCCCCCTCACGCGCCCGACCGTGGCGGCGCTGGCAGTCTTCTCTTTCCTCGGCGCCTGGAATCAGTACCTGTGGCCCCTGGTGGTCACGGGCGACAACAACGCCATCCGGACCGTCCAGATCGGCCTGAAGCAGCTCCAGGCGACACAGGCCAACCAGATCAACGTCACCCTGGCCGGAACCATCATCGCCGCGGCACCGCTGTTGATTCTCCTAATCATCTTCCAGAAGCAGCTCGTTCGGGGGCTGACCGCGGGGGCGGTCAAGTAGGGACCTTCGCCCCTGTCCATATCGCGGTCGATGCTCCAACCTAGGTAGATGCGACGGATGTCTCTCGTCAGGGCGTCGGGGTCGATCATCGGCACCTCGGCTCTCTTGCTCGGGTTATTGCTCGGCATAGGCGCGGGGAGCCCCGCCAGCGCCGCAAAGGCACCCAGCCAGTGCGCGCCCTCGGCGCTCACGAAGGCCACGAAACCCGTCAACATCGTCTTCTGGGAGTCGATGAGCCAAGCGAACGCGACCACACTGACCAACCTCACCAATGCGTTCAACTCCATGCAGCACGCCGTCCGTGTGACGCTGGTCCAGCAGGGTGGCTCGGACGTGACCTGGGAGAAGTACCAGGCCGGCCTAAGCAACGGGCAGCTGCCGGACCTTGCACAATTCCAAGACACCGACCTGCAGGGAGCCATCGACACGCACTCGATCCTGCCGGTCCAAACCTGCATCGACGCGACCCACTACTCCACGTCGGATTACGTCCCCGAGGTTCTCTCTTACTGGAAGGTCAATGATGTCCAGTGGGCTCTGCCGTTCGCGGTGTCGAATCCGATCTTGTACTACAACAAACTCGCATTCACGAAGGCGGGCCTCAACCCGGACCAACCGCCGGCGACGCTCTCCCAGATGATTGCCGACGCCAAAGCCCTCAAGAAGGCCGGCTACGGCACCGCGCTCAAACTGGACTCATGGCACCTTGAGACGTGGCTGGCCACCGCCGACCAGCTCTTCGTGAACAAATCGAACGGACGCACGGGACGCGCCGCTAAGACGGCGTTCAACACCGCGACCGGCCGCAAGATCTTCACCCAGCTCGATGGATTCGTCCGTAGCGGCCTTGCCACGACCAACCCATCCACGGGTCCAACGGACTACGACAACCTGCTCGGGATCGGCAACGGCAAGTACGCGATGACTATCGACACGTCCGCGGCGCTGGGCACGATCCAGACCATATTGAGCGGTGGCCAGTACCCCAACGTGAAGCTCGGCGTCGGCCCCTTCCCGGTGCTGAGCGGCTCGACCAAGGGCGGAATCGAGCCCGGCGGGTCGGCGCTCTACATCATGAAGGGGATCTCTCCCGACAAGCAGGCGGCGGCCTGGCAGTACATCACATTCCTCGACAGCACCCAGAGCCAGGCGACGTGGTCGGCCGGGACCGGGTTCATCCCGGTGCGAATGTCCTCGACGAAGACGGCCGCCCTGCAGACCCTGTGGCGCTCGAACCCCGCCTTCGCCGTCGCCTACCACCAGCAGGTCGCCGGCATCACGACGGCCGCGACGTCCGGATCGGTGATCGGTGACTACAGCGACGTACGCACGGCCGTGCTCAACGCCGAGATGTCCATGTACCAAAGCGGGGTTTCACCCGCGACTGCCCTCTCTATGGCGTCCCAGCAGGTGAACACCATCCTCGCGAGCTACAACCAACGCATCGGCGCCTGAACTCCGCCGCGCGCGACCAGAAGGCGGCGGTACTCGAGCGGGATCGGACATGCTCATACGTCCAAGACTGCCCGACGGCAGGCGTGGTCTATGGCACGGCTTCGGGCTGAGCCGCGAACTCCCGTGACCCCGGGTATCCATCCCCTTCAAGTTCGTGCCGATGGGCGCAACGCACGAAAGAGCGGACCAGGGCCGTTGTGGCGACGAGCGAGCCGAGCCTTGCCGTCGACGACAAGCGCCCCAGTCGCAGTGACGACGACCGGGTTGAGATCGAGCTCCACGAGCTCGGGAACCTTGTCGGCGACATTGGCGATCGCGTCAAGGACCATGACGAGCGCCTTACGATCGAGCACAGGTCCGCCCCGATAACCATCAAGTAGTGGAGCGGCACGGAGCGATCCAACCATGGCGTCGGCGGTACCGGGAGCGAACGGCGGAACAGCGAACGCGTGGTCATCGAGGAGATCGGTCATCACGCCGCCGAGTCCGACCATCACAACCGGACCGTAATCCGGATCGACGGTAAGCCCGACAATCCCCTCGACACCCGGTGCCGCAACCGGCTGGATGACGGCCCCACCCATCTGGGCGCCGAGGCGAGACGACATGGTCTCATACGCGCCACGTACTGCTTCTGCATCCTGAAGACCCAATGCGACACCACCAACGTCAGATTTGTGAATCAGAGCGCCGGATCGAGCTTTCAACACGACGGGAAAGCCGATGGACTCGGCGACCGAGATCGCCTCTTCGGCAGTTCTCGCGAACCGTGTCGCTATCACCGGCACGCCACACGCTTCGAGCAACCGGGCGGACTCGTCGAGATCAAGCCATCCTCCAGTCGGGTTTTGATCGAGCATCGCCCGAACGATCTCTGTGAGCACCGAGTTGTCGGAGAGCTCTTCGAAACCCTCGGTCGAGCTCCGAGGCGCCCGTCGCCACTCGGCATACCGGCAGACGTGCGCAAGCGCCGACGCCACACGCTCCGGAGATGGGACTTCGGCCACTCTCGCGTCGTCCGATGATGGCTGCGAAGGTCCGCCCATGATGCACGCGACTATCGGTTTGTCTGAGCGACGAGCAACACGAGCGACGGTCTCGCGGGCACCATTTGCCGAGAGCACCGGGAGATCGGTCGTCGCAACGATGATCGCATCGATAGCATCGTCATGCAGCACGATCTCGATCGCCTTCTCAAGGCTCGCGGCCACACCATCTGCGGTGAGATCGACAGGGTTCTCGAAGGCGGCCTCGGCGTCTAGGACCTGACGGAGCGCATCTTTCGTGTGGTCTCCGAGCCGGGGGACGACGAGCCCTTCAGCCTCGCACGCATCGGCCGCAAGGATCAGCGGACCACCGGCGTTTCCGACAAGCGCCACTCGGCGCCCGCCGGGTAGCGGCGCCGCCAGCAGGATCGCTGAGACGTCAAGGAGCTCTTCGAGCCGATCGACCCTGATGACGCCAGCGCTTTGCAGAAGTGCAGACAGAGCGACTTCCGGCGTGGCAGCGGCTGCGGTGTGCGAGCGTGCCCCTCGGGCACCTGCAGGGGTTCTGCCGGCCTTCAGGGACACGATCGGCTTGTGCTCACCGACCCGCCGAGCGATCCGAGCAAACTTGCGCGGATTGCCAAGGGATTCGAGGTAGAGCGCGATCACCGAGGTTCTCTCGTCGCTCTCCAAGAAACAAAGAAGATCGTTGGAGCTCACGTCGAGCTTGTTGCCGATCGACACGAAACTCGACAACCCGAGCCCAGCGGCGCTGGCTTGTTGCGCGAGGACGATCCCGACGGCACCGGACTGCGAGACGAGCGCGAGCCTTCCAGGAAGTGGATCGAGACGAGCAAACGTAGCGTTCATGCGAACCTCAGGATCGGTGTTCGAGACGCCAAGGCAGTTTGGACCCACGATGCGCATCCCGTGTCGACGAGCAACCGCAAGCAGCTCGCTCTCGACATCGGCACCCGCACGACCCGTTTCGGCGAACCCCGCGCTGATTATCGCGACTGCGCGCACGCCGGCCGAAGCCGCCTCGACGATGACGCCAGGGACGACAGCCGCTGGCACCGCGACGATTGCGAGGTCAACCCGCTCTGGAAGCGACGACAACGACGGAAACGCGGGCACGCCACAGATCGAGCGTGTGGCCGGATTGACCGGGTAGATGGTGCCCGAGAAGTCACCAGCGAGAAGCGAACGCACGACATTGTGGCCGACGCTCCCAAGACGTCTTCCCGCGCCAACAACGGCGATCGAACGGGGACGAAGGATCGCCGCAATGCTTGCGACCTCGGCGTTCGCCTCCCGCCCGTCACAGGAGGCGCGGTACTCCGGCGTCGGTCGCAGGTCGACCTCGACCCGGATTGTCGACCCCTCACGGACGTTCGTGGTACGTAACCCCGTCGTCCCGAGGACATCGAGCATGTCGTGGTTCCCCGCCTCGACCTCCGCGAAGAACCGGTTGATCCCCTCTGTGCGTGCGTAGGCAGCAAGGCTCTCAAGGAGGAGCGTCGCCACCCCGTGGCGCTGATGTGCCTCGGTCACGACGAAGAAGACCTCCGCAACCGCCTCCCTTGGATCTGAGCGGTTGTAGCTGGCAAACGCAACGAGCTCCTCCGACACGAGTGCAACGAACGCCATTCGTGAGCTGTAGTCCACGTCGGAGCGGTGCAATGCCTCCGCGGGGGAGATCGACGGATGTATGCCAAAGTTGAGCCAGTGGATTGAGTCGGGCGTCCGGTTCGCGTAGAGAGCGACGAGCAACGCGGCATCGGTCGACTTGATCGGGCGAACAAGTACCGCTTCGCCATTGGTTTGCAACCCATCGAACTCCCAGGCTGCAGGGTATCCACGCGTCGGAGGGGCATTGGCTCCAGGTTCGTCCACGACAACCATCACGGCCTCCTCATGACACCGATCGTTGTCGCCCAAGCCTGGGATCGCCAGGGCCAAAGGACCCAAGCCGGGATCGCACCGAGTCTGACGGTCGGGACTGACACCCAAAATGAGAGCCCGATGATCGAAAAACGGGCATCGCCCGCCACCTAGCGCCAGGTGGGTGCCACTTTCACTGGGTCAAATCCAAACCGGCTATGCCGCCGGATTCGAGTAACGATGATCGACGCGGGGATCTTCCTCGGTCCGTTTCGCTCTTTCAGATATCCCGACAGACATCGTCCTGTGCGCCAGATCGTCCGTGAGCCCCTCCAGCGCCGCCCCACCATCGTGTGAGCCGGCGCCGTCCAGTGCCACTCGGTAGACGCGTTCGTAAGCGGCTGCCATCGCCTCGGCCGAGAAGCACTGTTCGACGCGAACCCGGCAGTCTTCGGGTCGGAGCTCGGTGGCGGCCTCAGCGGCGTGGACCATCTGGGCGGGCGTGGAGCACAAGAATCCGGTCACCCCGTCAGTCACCACCTCCGGAACGGCGCCCAGTGGGCACGCGATGACCGGGGTTCCGCAGGCCATCGCCTCGACCATGACCAGACCGAAGGGCTCCGGCCAATCGATGGGGAACAGCAGCGCCCGGGCTCGCCCCAGCACGGCAGCCTTAACCGCTTGGGATGGCTCGTCGAGGACCACCACATCGCCCCCAAGGATCGGGGCAACGAACTCGTCCCAATACGCGTGTTCGGCTGGTTCGCGTCGCTTGACGACCATCACGAGGGGTAGCTTGGCGGCGCGGGCCACTTCGATCGCGACCTCAGGGCGCTTCTCAGGACTGATCCGACCCACAAAGACCAAGAAGTCCTCTTTGACCGGGTTGAACGGGTGGACGCTGAGGTCGATGCCGTTGTGAACGACGGCTGCATAGCGCAAGTGTGGGTTGGCGGCCTGCTGAGCGCGGCTGATGGCGACGAGGTGAACCCGATTCTCCACCAAGCCGAAGAACCGCCGGTTGAATGCAGTCCACGGACCGTGCAGGGTGTGGATGACCGGGGTCCGCCCGGTGAGCATGGCGCCGAGCGCGGGCCCCATTCCGGTGTGGTCGTGAACGATGTCGAACTCGCCAGCGTGCAGGAAGGCGCTCGTCGTGTGAAACAGATCGTCCGAGACCGAGGCGGGGTCCCCGAGCGGAGGCGGCGTGGCAAGCGGAGTGACCAGGTGGGCGCTCGTCACCGAACCAGCCGCGGCGAACAGCGTGACATCGTGACCCCTTGCAACCAGACCCTCGACGAGCACCGCCACCACCCGCTCGGTTCCGCCGTAGCCGATGGGTGGCACCGGCAGCCACGCAGGGGCAATCATGCCGACACGCAAGCGAGAGCCCTTGGAGAGATCCACCCCGGACCCCACCGTCAGGAGATCGTTGCGCACCACCCCTCGTCTCCTTTTCCTGAGCCTTCGCCCGGCTGTCTCAGCCCTACGATGGACCATTTCCGACGGGGTCGGTAGGGCCCTTGGTCCCGATGTTCGGCAACGCTCAACCGAGTGGCTCTCTGAGTTAGCCAGCCGGTAAGGGCGTCCTTCAGCCTCGACTCGGACCGCTCTCGATGCGCGTGACAGGAAGGAGCAGGACCGGCACCGATGAGGCCCCAAGTACCTCTCGGATAACCTGGGCTCGCCCAGCCGAGCTGTTTTGCGACCAGCTCAAGACGATCAGGTCGCTGCCCTGCTCCCCGGACACTTCGGCCACCCGTTTGGGGACTGGGCCCGGCCGCAGTTCGATACGAGCCACGTTGGGGCAGTGGCGAGCGAGGAACTCTCTTCCCAGCAGCTCGAAGTCGCGCACGGGGCGATCAAGCATGGCCGGCCGGGTCGCGTCGGTGAACACGTGCAGCACAACTAGCTCAACATCGGTTACCAGCAGTGGCAACAGCCGTTGCAGTATCGGTTGGGAGGATTCCTCGGTGCCTTCAAGAGGAACCAGGATTCGCCGGAACGAGCTGGGAACCATCGCGTCAGGAGGTACGACTACGACCGGCTTGTCCGTGTGCTCAAGGAGGTGGCGTGTCGTTTGGCTGACCGGCAGGCGGCCACCTGGCGCGGCTCGAGCGCCGATGACGGCCGCAAGCACATCTGGAGCACCGAGCGCGGCGAGCAGCGCAGATTCCACCGGTCCCTCGAGCAACCGGAACGGCACCTCGCTTCCTGCGGCTAACAATTCGAGCGCTTCGGCAGATTCGAGTCCATTCCGCCGGACGTGGACAGCCTCCACGTCGCATCCCGTCAACTGGCCAATTCTCAGAGCCGCCTCGAGCACAGGTCGGGCGGCAGCATCGTCAAGCACCGCGAGGACAACGGTCATCGTGGTCTCCTTCGGTTCGGTAAGGGGGTCAGGGCAAAGGCGGCGCCGGGTGACGCGCACCGTTTCGGTGCTGCACCGGCGATGCGCACAAGGAGCGGCGCCTCGCAGGTGATCTCGACCCGCTCGTGATCGGCGCGGACGCCGACGGGTTGTCCGCGAAAGACGAAGGTGAGCCCGAGGCTCGACCACGCCTCGGGCAGGCAGGGATCGACGGCGAGGGTGCCCCGCCCGGCCACGGAGCCTTCGGCGCGCAAACCGAGGAAGCCGTAGGCCAGGGCTTGCCACACCCCGCCCATCGTCGCCAGATGGAGACCACCGGCCGTGGTACCGGTGAGATCGTCGAGGTCGAGGCGGACGGCCATCCGGAACAGCTCAAGGGCTCGATCGGGCTGACCCGAACGGGCCAGCAGAGATGCCGAGATGGCCGGGGACAGCGAGCTGCCGTGCGCAGTCCGAGGCTCATAGAAGGCGAGGCACGGCCCGAGCGACCCAGACACCATCTCTTCTGGCACGAGGTGGTGGAGCATCAACACGTCGGCCTGTTTGATGAGTTGAGTGCCGGCCACCCGCCCCGGACCGAGGAGCATGTCGACTGCGACCGGCGGCGCGGCAACCTCGGACATGAGCAGCGGCTCCAAGTCGAAGTACCCCGCGAACTGCTCGTAGAGACCCCGTTCGGAGTTCCACCCGTCGACCAACCCGTCGGCCAGGGTGAGCCACTGGCGGGCCTCTCCTGAGGCAGGGTCGGTCTTCGCGAGAAGCTTCGCGCCTTCGGACAAATTCCAGCGAGCCATCACGTTGGTGTACGCGTTGTCGTCGACCACCTCGTGGTACTCGTCGGGGCCCTCCACCCCGAAGAGGTGGCCGTGGCCTTCGGCGTCGGTCCGGATTCGGCTGGCCCAGTAGCGCGCGGTGTCGACAAGCAGGTCGCGACCTGCTCCGGCCAGGAAGCGCTCGTCCCCCGTCCACGCCGCGTAGCGCGCGGCTGACCAGGCGACATCGGCCACGATGTGCTCTTCGTAGCGGCCGGTGGTGATCGGAACGATCTCGCCGTGAGGTCCGGTCACTTGACGGGGCGTGACGTCGCTCCCGGCGCCGGCCGACTCCCAGGGGAAGCGCGCGCCTCTTAGTCCCAACCTCAGGGCAGTGGCACGAGCTGCTGGGAGACGGCGGATGCGGTATTCGAGGATTGCCCGCGCCGCCGCTGGCCGGATGGCGGCCAATGCCGGCAACACGAAGACATCGGCGTCCCAAAAGACATGTCCTGCGTAGGCGTCGCCGGTCAATCCGCGGGCTCCGACCGCAGTGTCACCGGTGGCTGCAGCCGCCGAGAGAAGGTGGAAGACACTGAACCGCGCCGCCAGTTCGGCCTCGGGGTCCCCATCGATCACGACCTCGGCATTTGTCCAGCGTCCCGCCCATGCCTCACGGTGCTCGGCCAACAATCGGTCAAAGCCCGTGGCTTCGAACTCCAAAAGACGCCGTTCCGCTTCGTCGAAACTTCCCTCGCCAGCGCAAGCGACCCAGGCGGCGATGCGTTCGACCACCCGCCGGCCGGCCACGGTCCCCACGCGGTCATGAGCGGCCACCGCGATCTCATTCCCGCTCCGGCCCGTCCGAGCCATTCGCAGCTCACCACGGTCCTCCCGTTGAAAATCGACGGCTTCTCCGGGCGCTCGCAGAGGATCGCCGGGCCCGAGACGAGTCTCGAGCGCTTCGGCTCGTAGAGCCATTGCGTGAGGCGACGCGGCGGAGACGAACCGCATTGACCGCAGCCCCGTTCCTTCGTTCCCCGAGCGGAGGAGGATGCCGGTACGCAGGTCGAGCAGCCGGCGATCGGTGGATCGATTGTGGGCGTTTTCCAGTGCGAGGCCGATCCAGGTCGGCCCAGGCACCAAGTGGTTGTCCTCGGTGTAGACCCCGTTCACTAGGAAGAGCGGCGACGTCCCGGGCCCGTCCTCGTCCCGGGTGCCCCGCGTGGCTGCGTAGCCATTGCCGAGGGTACCGAGTGCCTCGGCGACTCTTTCCTTGGCGTGCGCCGTTGGTAGCGCCACCACCCAGGCCGGGTCGGGGTCGATCTGGGGCACCCGGCGAGCGGCACGGCGCGCGAGTTGGGCGTCGAGCAGCTTCGTGAAACAGGCTGGGCCCCCGCCCAGATGCAATACCGAGGCGGGGACGCCCCCAGGCTCGATCCCAACCGACACCACCGTGGCGCGGGAGAGAACGTCGACCGACATCAAGGAGTCACTGCCGGCGACGCCGCCGATGGGTCCGAGCTCGTCGCCCCCGATCAGCACCAGCGCACCGGTGATACCTCGCTCGGCCAGCCAGCTTGCCGCGAACCGGGCCGAGTCCGACTTGTCGGTCAGCCCGATCTCGACGTGCTTCACGTCGCTCGTGATCCGAGGGTCGACCAACCCGCCCGCCCGCGCCGCATCGCCGGCAAGGGCAACCACCTCGGCCAGGTCCGCTATCCCGGCCGCCGTCAGCCGAGCGGCGACTGCATCAGCGAGGAGATCGATGTCCGCCTTCTTGGGGTCGCCCCATTCGGGAAGGGGAATCAAGTCAATCTTGCGGCGATTGAGTCGCTGAGACACCACCATCGCTTCCAAGCCCCGCTCCCTCAACCGCTCGACGGTCCCCGCGGCCGCCTGGTCGAGCGCACGGTCTTCATCGATGCTGGCGTTGCGTCGGGATACGAGCGCCGGCCCAGTCGTCGTGACCTCGAACACCTCGGAGCCCCGGTTGCAGCACAAGTACAGCTGTCCGGGACCTCGTGGCCTTGCCTTCAGCTGGCCGTCAACGTTCTCGACATGGGTGCCGCTCACGACGAACAGGTGCACTCCCGCCGCGCACAGCCGCTCGATCCGGTCGCGTGCCGCATCTGCGTTCGCCTTCCGGTCAGGGACCACGGTGCCGTCCCAGTCAAAGACCAGTGCCTCGAAGGTCGCGTCGGGAACCTCCGCGGCACGGTGTCGACGCGGGGTCACTCCCCTATCGTCCCAAGCGTCGGACCGGATCGCCAGAGGCGATGGTCATTTCGAACGCCAGATCGGGACGGTCGACCCTGCCAGGGCGCCAGGGATCGACGTGCCGTCCACTCGGGGGGGGTGACGAACGAACGGGTGCTGGTAGGGGTCATCCGGGCGTGGGCCAACCAGGAGCTGCCAAGCCAACCAGACGCGGCAAATCGAACGGCATGTCAGGCCGCTTCCCACGCGGAGAGCGCATCGATCACCCAGGT
>Ga0209415_10005000_pt1 | contig 24050 bp, 26 predicted proteins | sample PeaSoiSIISIP2007_FD_187696 | JGI IMG/M metagenome (GOLD analysis project Ga0209415, IMG submission 187696) | Peat soil microbial communities from Weissenstadt, Germany - SII-SIP-2007 (SPAdes) (version 2) | ecosystem: Environmental > Terrestrial > Soil > Wetlands > Peat | place: Germany... | reverse complement strand
CGCCCGGCGCCCTTGGCCGAAGCTCCCGAAGTCGAGCAGAGCCCAGGTAGCTCGTTCGTGTAGCGGGCCGGCTGCGAGGCCCCCTCACGCAGGTTGACAGCACAACCTGAAAGCGTGTGGTACGCTAGCCGCGCGGTACCGGAAGACCCCCCGATGAGCGCGCACGACCAGAGTTACTTGCAGGCGATGGCGAAGTTCCGAAACGGTGATCAGATCGCCGCGGCGCCTCGCACGAGGCGTCTGCCTGCCGTGGCGGAAGCGCGGCACACGAGCGCGCAGCGACGGACCGCGCCCGCGAGCGCGTTCGCGCTGCCCAAGCGCAAGGCGCTCTGGATCGACGACAAGAGGCACGCGGACAATGCGGCTGGACGCCTTACGCAGATGCGCAACCGCGGCACCGTGTCGCCGACGGAGTACCGTCTGGGCAAGGCGCGGATCACGGCTGCGCAGCGCCGCTTCGGCGAGACGCCGCGTCGGGCCACGCGCTCGAACCCTATCGCCGTTCGTCAGGGCTACCGCAAGGGCGGCTCGCTGCAGCGAGATTTGACCCGCTACTACGATACGTGTACGGTCTCAAGGTCTGCCGGACGTTTCACCGCCGGCAAAGCTCGAAACGATTACTGCGCGCGCGTGGCCTGGGCCCGAGCGCGCCAAACCGGCAGATACCGGGACTACCCCGGATTCACCCACGAGGTTTCCATGGCGGCGACACGACGACGCAACGCGAGCGGACAGTTCACCAGCCGTCGGGCTCCCGCCCGTCGTGCAGCGACCACACGTCGACGCGCCGCCCCGGCTCGTGCCGCGACGACGGCCCGTCGGGCCCCGGCGCGTCGGGCGGCTCCTCGTCGAGCGGCTCCCCGTCGGGCGCCGGTTCGTCGCGTGGCTCGCGAGCTCGTCGCAGCCGCCCCGCGTCCCCGTCGTCGAGCACCGGCCCGTCGGGCCCCTGCTCGTCGAGCCGCCCCGCGGCGCGCTCACGAGCTCCGGATGCCGATGCCGAGCCGCAGCGGCCACGTCGAGTGGGACATGGAGGCGCTCGAGGCCCGTCGGCCCCGTCGGCGCGCTCCCGCCCGTCGGCGCTCCGCTCCCCGTCGCCACTACGCCCACGAGGCCTCGGCTCCGATGGTCGTCGTCGCCAACGAGTATCCGGGGCAGCCTCGCACGCAGCGCGGCCGGTTCGCTCGCGGTCGTCAGGCTCCCCGTCGTCGCGCGGCTCCGCGTCGGCGCAGCGTCTCCGCTCGCGAGCGCGTCTGCGCCAACCGGCGTCGCCGCACCGACGGGCGCTTCGCGCCGGGTCGCATGGGCGGTCGCTCGACCGCACGTCGCCCCGCGACTCGTCGAGCCGCCGCGTCGCGCCGCGGTCCGAGCCTCCGCAACCGGCGCCGTGACGCGCTCGGTCGGCTCCTGCCGGGAGTCCGTCGGCGCTCGCGCGTCGCCGGCTACACCCGCGGCGGCCACCGGATCTCGAGCTACCTCCGCGAGGAGGACATGGCGCTCAACCCGATCGGCGGAGTGGGCTTCATGGAGAACCCCATCTCGGGCGGCGAGATCGCCACGGTCTTCGCGGTGGCCGGTGCGGGCTGGATCGTCACCGACCTGATCAGCCGGTACCTGGAGACCAACTCCTCCACGTACACGCCTCCGGCCAACACCACCGTGCTGCCGAACGCCGTGGGCGTTCTCGGGATGCCGTCCTGGACGAACATCATCGTGCAGCTCGGCATCTCGGTCGCCGGTCTCGGCTTCGGCGGCTACCTCGGCCGCAAGGGCGACGGCGGCTACGGCGTCGCGGCCCTGAACGGCCTCGGTGTCGGCGCTGGCCTGCACCTCATCGGGCAGCTCTTCAACGCGCTCATGGCGCGCTGGGCGGGCAGCAAGACGAGCGCGAACGGCACCACGCCGACCGGGATGATGGCGCAGCTGTACGCGCCGGAGATCGCGGCGCAGAACGCGCAGTACCAGGCACTCGCAGCCGCGCAGGCCGCGACCCCGCCGGGCACTGTCACTCCGGGCTTCGCGGGCCTCCCCGGGACCCTGGGCGACTACGCGGTCGTCAACCCCGCCAACCCCTTCGGTGTCCCCACGGGCGCGAACGGCGCGGTGTACAACCCCCAGAACCCCTACGGCCAGCCGAGCGTGCAGCTGGCGAACGGGCAGTGGGCCGCGGTCGTCAACCCGGGCAACCCCTACGGGGCCCCGACCCAGCAGGGTCAGCCGATGCTGACCTCGCCGGTGGCGCAGCCGGCCATCATGACCCCGTCCACGGGCGCGGCCACGCCGGTTGCGGCTCCGAGTGCGTCGAGCTCCGGCTCGCCTGCCACCACGGGCTGGGACGGCAACACGAACGGCGGCGGCAGCGATTGCGGCTGCATGGGCTTCACGCCCTACTCGGTCTTCCCGGACTGACGCCCATCCCGCTCTGAGGAGCTGCGCCGTCATTCGGGCAGCGCGGCTCCTCGAGCATACCCTCCTCGTTTCGGACTCCTCAACCCGCGTTCTCGTTTCCAACTCGTGACCGATCCGCGTCGTGGCACATGACCGGCGGACCCAAGGTGAACATCATGTCGAAGAGCAGCAGCAAGATCACCCGCGCGCAGAACCCCAACCGGATGATCGGCCTGGGCGCGAGCCCTTCCATCGACATCCTTCGCGGGTGTCTGGGGTCGAAGTTCGACGCCATCCCGGTCATCGAGTACGTGACCTGGACGGTCACGCTGCCCGTCGCGGACCAGTTCGTCCAGTCGACGTTCAGCGACGAGATCTCCCTGTTCGGGAACAACAGCTCCGTCCCCGGCGTCGCCGCGGTCGACAGCTCGTTCGTGGTCAACGGCATCCTGCAGGCGGACATGTTCGTCATCGGCTTCGGCGCGCACTTCTTCGCCGAGCCCCAGACCTGGTCGCAGATCGGCAACTCGATCGCGCCCGTCTCGGGCGTCATCCCGCCGAGCCCGGACGTCGCGACCCTCAACGACATCAACAACGGCGCCCTCGGTCCGTCGTTTGCGTCGAGCGGCGGCAGCACCATCAACCCCGCTTCCGTCGAGTGGGGCAACGCGGCGTGGCGCGCGGCCTGGCAGGCGTCCAACGCCTACCGGTTCGTGTGGACGGTCAACCAGCGCATGAGCGTGGTCGACGAGATGCTCGCGGACGTGAGCTACTTCGGCCCCTACGCCGAGGCGAGCGCCGCGGGCGACTCCGAGATCCCGATCCACCCGTACGTCCAGCGCGTGAACGCGGCCTACGCCGCGCTCTACAAGGCCTGCAACCAGGCGGGCGGGTTCGGGTTCTACCCGGTCAGCCACCGGCGCGTGGGCTCGGTCTCGAGCTACAACACGCTCGGCACCGAGACCGGCGGCACGCCGGCGGGCAACGTCGGCATCTTCCACCCGACGCGCGACTTCGATCTCGCCCCGGTCAAGGACGGCGGCGTCGCCAACAACAGCGCCGGGTGCTGCAACCCGTTCCGGAAGCTCCCCCGGCCCTGTCTCATCGAGCGCGGGCTGCCGATCGGCTTCTCGCTCGAGGCCTCCAACCAGGTCAACCTGAACAACTTCCAGAGCGAGATCTCTGCCACGGGCGCTCCGCTCAACGGCAACGGGTCCACTCCGGAGTTCGACGCCCCCACGGGCGGATCGGGTGGGTTCACGACCGGCACCGCGTCGCCCCCGGGCGGCGGCGGCGTCGGCCAGCAGGTGATGAGCGAGCTCACGCTCGATCCGACGCCGGTGCTGGTGAGCCAGCAGGTGCAGATCGGCCGCAACATCTACAAGGGCGGCCAGTTCAAGCTCTCGTTCCTCATCAAGGGCTACGAGGTCATGCGCGACTGGTGCGGGTTCCTCAACGGCTGCGACGCCGCGGGCAACCTGTACGTGACGTCGGGCGGCCTCTACTCGCAGAACGCGGCCGCGCTCGTCCCGGCGCGCTGAAGACCGGTGGCTGCTTCGGCAGCCACTCGTCGGCCTGATCGGCGGTAGGCGGGCGCAGAGGAGACCGCTCCTCGCGCCCGCCGCCCGCTGCTCCCCCTTCACGTCCTTCCCGCTCTCAGGAGCCGCCCCCGAGCCATGAACCTCGAACAGAAGCTCGCCGAAGTGCACGCCACCGCTGGCAACGGCGAGGCTGGCGTGGAGGGACTGCTCGCGGGTGTCGCGGCCAAGGAGGGCACGCTCGGCAGTCACATGCCGCTCCCGAGCGCCGCGGGCATCCTCGACATGGCGTACTGGAACCCTCGAGCGGCGCTGGGGATCATCCTCGGCATCCCGCGGGTTCCGCTCACCATGAACGCAGTGGGCAACATCACCAACCCCGGCACCAACCAGGTCGCCATCGTCGGCGCGCTGGACACGACCATCACGGTCGAGACCTGGATTCAGCGCATCAACTACTCGATCATTCAGCCCAACAGCTTCCCAGGCAGCGTTTGGAAGCCGCAGCACGACTTCTACTTCAAGTTCGTGAGCGGCATCAACGTGCAGGCCGAGATCGAGAGCGGGCCGCGCTACGTCGCGAGCGTCGAGCCGACGCCCATCGAGAACTTCGCTGACCTCCTGGCCTGCAACTGGCCGGCGGGCTGGCCTCTCTACTGCGAACAATCCCTGCGCGTCTTCTATTCGCTGAGCCAGCCGATGCCCAGCGTGCCCGCCATCGTGACGCTGTCGTTTCTCGGCTGGCAGTTCCTCGATCGCTGCATCGAGCGCATCAGCGACGAGTACGCGCGAGCTCAGCTGCGCAAGCTCGGCATCAACAGCCCGAGCCTGGCCGCGCTCCTGCAGGAGTGCTGAGCCGTGCTCCGCGGAGCCAAGACCGCGCTCCGCCTGCTCGACGCGCCGGGGCGAGCCGCATCGCTCACTGGCGTCGCCCGCACGGCCACGCGTGACGACGTCACGGGCGACACGGACTGGGCGCGTCCCAGGCCGGTGCGTCCCGACAGCTTCGAAGTCGCGAGCGCCGGCTACGATCCGAGCCTGCAGCTGGTCGGCGGCGATCCGAGCGGGACCCAGACGTGGACGGGACTCGTCGTGCCGACCGATCCGACGCCGACCTTCGACCGCCGGTACTTGTTCCTGCTCGCGTGGCTGCGCCTCGACGCGAACCGTCGCGGCAAGATCTGCGGCATTCGTACGTCCGTGCGCCTCGGCGCCAACGTCGAGTCGACCGTGCAGGGTGTGCCGTACCCCATCGAGCACGAGCTCGTGGACCCGCTCTGGAAGGGTCCGGGGGGCAATTACTGCTTCTACCTGCGGCGCATTCCCTCGCCGGGTCAGCGGCTCGTCTACAACATCGGCGACGGGCCCTCGCTCTCGTTCCAGTACGCCAACGGGCCGGCGCTCCTCTACCAGTCGCTCGCGCCGTACATCCCGCCGGGCGCCGGCGTTCCCCCCGGCGTCGACCTGATGCCCGGCGGCGCCTGGAACGACAACCGTTTCGGGCCGTGGAAGAACGAGAACGCGTGGCACTCGACGGACATCAGCGTCCAGGGCGGGTGCGACATCGGTCTCTTCATCTCGTTGCAGCAGATGCAGAAGTCCAAGCCCGTGCCGGCCCCCGGCACGCCGGGACTCGACCCTGACGATGCGTTTCTGATGAACAACCCCCTGGCGCAGTTCAAGCGCGTGGTGGGCAGCTTCATCTGGCAGGAGGTTTCCGCGCGATGAACCAGATGACCGTTCCCGGCTTCCTGCGTCTGCCTGCTCCCCGCGGGCGGTTCTTCGGCCTCGGGGCGCCGTACCCGACGACCGTCACGAGTTCCGCGGCCGCGCTCGACGCGCAGCTCGCCGCCAAGGGGTGCTGCGGCTGCGGCGATTCCTCGAGCGCGCTCTCGCTGGCCGTCGAGGCGTTCAAGCAGTCGATCCTCACGAACCCGAACGACTGGGGCTCGAACAACAACGCCCCGACCGTCCTCGGCCACAACATCAACGTGAGCGATCCGGCTTGCCAGATCGCGTTCGGCTCGGAGTTCGGCGGCACGCTCGCGGACCTCAAGACCGTGCTCGGCGGCGCGATGACGTACACGGGCAGCTACTGCGCGAAGGCGGACTGCACGTGCATCAACCTGGGCACCAACTGCGCTCAGCCCACGCCGGCACCGACGCCGACGCCGACGCCGACGCCTGGCCCGACTCCTCCCAAACCGCTCCCGACACCGATCCCGGTGCCGACGAGCCCCGGTCCCACGCCGGCTCCGACGGCTGCGCCGAGCTCCGGCATGTCCACGGGCATGATCCTCGCCATCGCTGCGGGTGTCCTCCTGCTCGCGGGCGGGGGCCTCTACGCGTACACGCACCGGCAGGGCGCTCCGGCGGCTGCCGGGCATCCGGCTCTGCACGGTGCGCGTCCGGCCACGCACGGCCGCCCGGCGCTTTCGCGTCTGCGCGGTCGCGCGCGGCCCGCGAGGCGTCCCGCGCTGCGTGCACGGAGCCGTCGATGAGCGGCGGCAAGGACGACTGCGGCGCGGAGCCGATTCTAGATCCGCGCATCTACGCTGAGATGCAGTGGCGTCTGTCGCAGTACACCTGTCCGCGCTGCGGCCCCGTGTGCGGCTGCGGCATGTTCGCCGATCCCGCGGCTGCTCGTGCCGCCGTGCTTGCAGGACCCGGCTGTTTCCCGTCGAGGAGAGCTCCCATGAATCAGATGACCGTTCCCGGCTTCCTCCGTGGCTACGCCCCTCGACGCGGGCGCCTCGGGGCTCCGCCTCTCGACGTCTTCACGTCGCTCGCGACCGCCCAGCAGCAGTGGGTGCTCTCCGCGCTCGCGGCGTGGCTCGGATCGCCGGGCACGCAGGGCTGGTACAACCTCAACAGCGGATCGTGCCCCGGCGTCACGTCGGGCATGGATCTCACCAACCCGAAGCAGCGCGGTGATGTCGTGGCCTGCTTCCAGGCCTACTACAACGCGCAGAACGGCCAGGGCGGCGTCATCACGACCGACGGCACCCTCGACGCGATGACGCTCGCGGCGCTCATGGTCACGATGGCCAACGCCGGCCCCGCGTGCCCCTCCAACTGCGTTCCGCCCGTGGCGCCGACGCCCGCGCCCACGGCCGCGCCGGCCGCCACGAGCTACACGGCCTACTACGTGGTCGGCGGCATCGCGGTCGCTGCGCTCGCGGGCGGCATCTGGTACGCCATGCGGGCCAAGCCGGCCCACCACGCTCTGGCGGCAGGAGCTCTCTGATGAACCCGACGACCGTCCCCAGCTTCCTCAAGCTCCCTGGGCTGCGCGGCCCGCGCGCCGCACGGGGCGCGCTCGGCGCCGTCGTCGAGAGCGGAGACGGTCGCGGAGGCCTCATGCCGGGCGGGGGCTTCCCCGGTGGCGGCGGGGGTCGGTTCCCCGAGGGCCAGCCGGGCGGCTTTCCGGGCGCAGGTCGCGCGTTCGGACCGTTCGGCCCTGGCTGGGGCTGGGGCCCCTCCAACGGCTGGGGATGGCCGACGGCGCGCGTCGCTCCGGCGTTCATGTGGCAGACCATCGCGTGGAATCTGGTGCCTGCGGCCGTGCTCCAGCAGCAGTCGGGGGCCACGCCGGTGCGCCCCATCGCGGGCGCAGTGCCTGCACTTCCCGCGGGCGCCGTGGGGCCGTACACGGCCAACGACGGGACGCTCTACGCGTACGCGCCCCGCTCGGGGCAGTGGTGGGGCCTCGTCCGCGCCGCGGGCATCCTCGCGGGTCGACGCTCTGGCCTGCGCGCCGCGCAGAGCATCCAGCTCTCGCCGGGGCCCATCGCGCTCGCGGTGATGGTCGGCGATGATCTCACGGTGAGCCTGCCACCGAATGCTTCGTGGGCCGCGATCACGCCCGTGACCGTCTTCCCGCTGGGTGTGGGGACGTCGAGCGGAGGCCTGGCCGGACAGTCGGGGCCGTACACGCTGTCGGGGATCAGCCAGAGCGTGCTTCTGACCTTCGCCTGGCTGGACGCCACCAGCACGCCCCAGGTCTCGGTGATTTCGCTCACGGCGAGCCAGCCGGCGCCGACGCCGACGCCGACGCCCGCGCCCACGGTCGCGCCGACGCCGACGCCTGCTCCCACGTCAGCGCCCACGCCGGCGCCGACGTACGCGCCGACGCCCACGGCGGCCCCGACGCCCGCTGCGGCAGCCACGGGGACCTCGACGGGGACCATCGTGGCCATCGCTGGCGCGGCCATCGTGGCGGGCGGCCTGCTCGCCTACGCTCTGGCCAACCGCGCCCCCGCGGCGGCTCCCGCCCTCGCGCCGGCGCCGCGTCGCGTCCTGCCGCGAAACACCCGCACCGCCGCCCGCCGGCGCTAAGATGCCCGACGGTACCTCCTAGGAGCTCGCCCCATGAACGTTCAGGTTTTGCCCGGTGATTCGCCCTCTTCCATCGCAGCGCGCCTGACGGGAGACCCGCGTCGGGGCATGGAGCTGGTGCTGGCCAACCCCTACAAGCGTCGGGCAGCCGTTCCCGGCGGCGTGACCTTCGCGTCACTGCGTGCCGGGGAGATGCTGACGGTGCCCTCGAGCTGGGGTGCCGTGGCGCTGGCGGGCCCCCCGCGCGGGGCGAAGGCGGGCGTCGGCCTGACGCTCAACGCCGATCCGGGCAGCCAGACGCTCTCGACGGCCAACGGGGCCCTCAGTACCGCGCAGGGGCTGCTCGCGCAGCTGCTCGGAGGCCAGGGGACCACCGATGCGGCCACGGTCATGACGGCGTTCGGTACGGCCGTCGGGGGCTACCAGAACGCGGCGGCGCAGGCGCAGACGGCTGCCAACGCGGCGCTGGCGGCCATCGCGGGCGCAAGCTCGCTCGGCACGGGCGACCCGGCCGCGATCACGGCGCAGAACGACCTCAACTCCATCACCGGCAACATCGGAGCGATCACTGCGGATGCCGCGACGGTGGCCGGCATCGGCGATCCGACGACGACCGATCCGACGTCGACGGCGCAGGACGCGGCCGCGCAGGCCCAGGCTGCCGTGAACAGCGCCATCGACGCGCTGTCGCAGGCCACCAACTGGAACGGGGGCAACCAGCAGCCGACGCCGACGCCGGTGCCGTCGTCCATCCCCGCGAACGTCGTGGCGGACGCGCAGGCTGCCGCCAACGCGATCGCCGCGGACGCGAACTACTGCGTCTCGGTCAGGCAGGCCGGCTCGTCGGTCAACGTCGCCGTCCACAACTTCAAGACCTCCTGGAACGCCTACGCGTCGGCCAACGGGCTCGCGCAGGTCCCCGTGGGCACGAGCCAGTTCGAGCCCAGCGCGGCGCAGGCCCTGTCGGCGGCGCTCGGCGGCGGAGGCCCTGCGGGCTGCGGGGGCGGCAATCCGATTCCCACGCAGACTCCCGCACCGACGCCCTACCCGACCCACGCGCCGACGCCGGTTCCGACGGCGGCTCCGGCGGCAGCGGCCACGAGCTCGATGACGCCGTGGCTCATTGCGGGCGGCATCGTGCTCGTGGCGGGCATCGGCTACCTCGTCTACCGAAACCGCGAGCACCCGACGGTCGCTCGAGGTCTCGCGGCCACGCGCCGGGGCGCGACTCACGTCGGAACGGCAGCTCGCGCCGGCGCGCGGCGGGTCGGCTCGGCGGCTCGTAGCGGCTACCACGCGGTCCGTCGGCGCGTCGCGGCGGGCAGCACCCGGCGTCGGGCTCTCCGAGCCTGAGGTCCGGCCGTGTCCGAGAGGTTCGTCACCAAGCCGGGCCGACACGGGACGCTCTACCTCTACGCCGTCACGTACGAGGACCGGCACGAGCCTGTCGGCCGGGACACCATCCGGCTCTGGGGCTACAACCTGGACCACGTCGAAGACAGGTTCTACGACGAGAGCAGCGACCAGGAGGGTGACGGCTGGATCATCGTGAGCATCGCGCGCGTGCTCGCTCGAGTGAGTCAGCACCGCGCGATCCAGCACGCGCCGAGCCGGCGGTGACTGCCGATCCCGCGAAGTGGCCGTTCCTCCAGATCCTCGACGGCAGCGGCCGTGACATGGGGTGGTGCGGTCTCGCGGGGCCGCTGCGCGACGACGGCTACCGGCGGACGTACGCGGAGCTCGCGGCACGCTACCGCCTCATCGGCTTCACGTCGCACGGCGAGTTTCCCGACGGACGTGGCCACGACTACCCCGTCGCGGCGTGGTGCCACTGCTTTCGGGATCCGACGCGGAGACTGCCCCGCAGCGTGCCCTACGCGCTGCTCAGCGAGAGCGACTTCGTCGACGCCGGCGCGATCCAGAGTGCGATCAGCACCTCGAGCGGAGGCGTCCAGGCTGACTACGTGGTCGTGTGCCTGCCCGGCTGGCCCGAGCCGGTCAAGCGCACGGAGCTCGCCAAGGCGTGCACCTGGCAGCTCGGGCGGCTCGGTCTGCGCGGGCTCGTTGTCGGCCCGAGCAGCGCACATGGCTTCGCGCCCGGCACGACGTGCCGGAAGTTTCTGCCCTGGGGCGACCTCATGGCGAGCATCACGCGTGCGCGCTTCTCGCTCTTCTCGAACGGCCTCGACGCGAGCCCGCGGCTCCTGACCGAGACGCTCTGCTGCGACCGGCCCATCGTCGCGCCTGCCGATCTGCTCGGCGGCTGGAAGTACGTGACGCCCGAGACGGGCGAGTTCTTCACGAGCCCTCATGACGTCGCGGACGCCGTTCTGCGCTGTCTCGGCCGCCCGCGGCGCCCTTCGGACTGGTTTCATCGCCACTGCGGTCCGGCGCTCGCGGGGGCCCAGCTCTACGGCCTTCTTCGATCGATAGACCCCTCGCTGCCGCCAGGGGGCGTCGCGAGGATCGTGCGTCGCTGATTCGGACATTGAGACGCCGTAGCCTCGGTGCTACGTTCGGGGCAGCGATGAGAGCCTACGGCGTAGAGAAGGGCAATCTGCCGCATCACGAGAGTCGTCGAGCGAAAGCGCATCGCGCACGCCAGCAGGCCGCGTCCGACATCGACGCGCAGAAGTCCTGCGAGAGCGTGGCCGACATCCAGATCGAGATCGACGCGATGCCCGAGGGCTGTACGCGACCGTGCTGCGGCGGTCGTGCGGTGGCGACATGAACCGCCATCAGCGCCGAGCGGCGGCCGCTGCCGCCGTGCGCGGGACGTCCGCTGCAGCTCCCTCGAAGATCTGCCTGAACCTCATCGTGCGCGACGAGGAGGCCGTCATCGAGGGGTGCATTCGTTCGTGCCTGCCGGTCATCGACTCCTGGTGCATCGTCGACACGGGCTCGGTCGACCGCACGATGGAGATCATCCGCGACGTCTTGAAGGACGTGCCTGGGGAACTCGTCGAAGAGCCATGGCGCGACTTCGGCTACAACAAGAGCCACGCGCTGCGGGCCGCCAAGAAGTGGGGCGACTACGCGCTGCTCATGGACGCCGACGACGAGCTCGTGCTCGACGAGGGCTTCCAACTTCCTTTGCGCCTGACGGCCGATACCTACGATCTGCGCGTGCGGTACGCGAACCTGGAGTACGACCGGCCGCACCTCGTGAAGCTCTCACGCGGCTTCTACTACGAGGGCGTGCGACACGAGTACCTCACGTGCAGCGGGCCTTTCGCGAAGGGTGGCCGCATCGAGGGCATCCTCTACGAGGTCGTCGGCGGCGGCGCCCGGTCGCGTGACCCCGAGAAGTACATCCACGACGCCGAGGCGCTCGAGGCCACGGTCACGACCGACGCCGAGAGTCCCAGGGCCCTCTACTACATCGGCCAGAGCTACCGGGACGCGGGCCTGCGCGACAAGGCGCTCGCGTGGTTCGAGCGGCGCGGCGCGATCGCAGGCTGGCCCGAGGAGACCTTCATGGCGCTCTTCGAGGCCGCCAAGTGCCACGAGCTACTCGGTCACGATCCGCGCGACGTCATGCAGGGCTACTTCCGAGCATGGGAGGCGCGGCCCACGCGCGCGGAACCGTTGTACGAGCTCGCTCGGTACTTGCGCGTCGTCGAGAGCCGCTTCTCGCTCGCCTACGAGATCGCGCGCTGGGGTGCTTCCATCAAGCGCCCGGATGACCGGCTCTTCGTCGCCCAGGACGTCTACGACTGGCGGATGCTCGACGAGATGGCCATCGCGGCTTTCTATATCGGCAAGAAGATCGAAGGCGGCAAGATCAACAAGAAGCTTCTGTCGATCGCGCACGCCGTGGGTATCCCCGACGGCGACAAGCGCCGCATCATGGCCAATCTCGCCTTCTGCCTCGACGCGGACTCTGCGCCCGCCATCCTCGCCGGCTCCGAGCCGAGCGCCCCGCCGACGGCGCCTGACACGGCGCTCAAGCCCGAGCCTGCGGGCCCCTCCTCAGAACCCCCGGAGCCGAGGGCCCCGGAGTCAGGCGACGATCGCCCGCTGGGCAACAGCTGGGGGACTGATGACCGCTAGCGAAAAGGAGACCGCGTCGTGGCGCGTCGAGGAGATGCAGGACTGGATGGCGCAGCTTCGGCGATCTTGACGGTGGCTGCGATGTCGGGCTAATGTCCGATACATGGGCAAGACGGATCCGCGGCCGATCGAGTCGCAAGGCAGAAAGGCCGCCAAGAAGCTGGCAGCGCCTTTCCCCGCAGGGCTCAAGCAGGTGAGGATGCGCGTCGGGCGCGGTCTTCTGACCCTGCCCTTGGCAGAGCGCATGTACATCGCTGGGTGCCTTCGCGCGATGGCCAAGGACATCCTCGCCGGCGACGCGCGTCCTGCGGACGCAGAGTCCCGTCACGACGTGTTCGCAGTCCTCGCAGTAGAGACTCGCCGATGAGCGGCGACGTGTCCGTTGTGCTGAGCGGCTTCCGGCGCACGCACTATCTGTCCGAGCAGCTCGCGGCCGTGCGCGCGCAGACGCTCCCGCCCGCCGAGATCCTCCTCTGGAGTAATCACCCGGACCGCGAGCTCGCGCCGGGCGAGAGCGCGTGGCGGGTCACGCCCGAGGGAGTGCGTACGGCCCACGCGAGTTGCAACTTCGGGGTGTGGGCCCGGTTCGCTTACGCGCTCAACGCCAAGAGCGAGTTCGTGTGCGTCTTGGACGACGACACCATCCCGGGGCCTCGCTGGCTCAAGAGCTGCGTCAAGTACATGGCCGAACGCGAAGCGCTCTACGGGACCATCGGCATTCTGTACACCAACCCGCAGCCGCCCGCGAGCGCGGGACAGCCGGGCGGCTGCTCGTACTACGAGTCGCAGGTCAAGATCGGCTGGTACGACAGCGGCAACCGCGATCACCCCGTCGAGGTCGACCTGGTCGGCCACGCGTGGTTCTTCCGGCGCGCGTGGCTCTCGACGTTCTGGCGCGAGCTGCCACCCCCGGACGTCACGCTCTGCGGCGAGGACATGCACTTTTCGTTCATGCTCCAGAAGTACCTGGGCGTGCCGACGATCGTGCCGCCGCACCCGCGCGGGGACCTCAGTGTGTGGGGCAGCGTCAGGGGCGAACTCGGGATGGACGAGCACTCGCTCTGGAACCGCGATCCGGCGACGCGCACGGGGACGTTCCGCGCGGACATGGATCGGTACTTCCAGGAGCAAAGGCGCCGGGGCTGGCGCCTGGTGAACGAGCGAAAGGCGGGGCCGTGACTCTGTTGACACCCGAAGAGATTGCGGAAGCCGCGATCGAAACAGCGCGAGTCGGATGGGAAGCCACGCGATCCGTCGCGCCCTTGCTGCTGCCCGCCTGGGATGGTTTGTCGACGCTGCAGCGTGATCGTCTCGTTGCTGGCGCGGGCAAGTTTGCGGAGGCTCTGTTCGCCACCATGGCGGAATACGCCGCGGAGCTTCAATGAACGCGTTCTCGGATCTGCTCGACAGCTACTGCGCGCGCATCGCCGCGCGCGAGCCCATGGTCATGTACCGTTTCGGCGACGGCGAGCGGCTGCTCATGAACGGCAGTCCCGTCGGCGCGCACACGCAGGCCTCGCGCGTCGACCGGTGGCAGGCCTCGGCCGGCCTGACGGCGCTCGGGCGCGATCTCGCCACGGTGCTCCATGACGGCCAGGGGCCCCACGCACACTTCGGCATCTCGTGCCCGTGCTGCGATGAGGCGAGCTTCCAGTTCTACGACGACGCGATCAAGGACTCGCCCACGTTCACGGCCAACCTCTTCATCAACGGCAACTACCGGCGGTGGCGCGCGTTCCTCGAGCGACTGGGCGAGAGCGGTCCTGTCGCCGTCGTCTTGAACGAGCGCGCAACCACGACGGAGATGCCGTTCGATCCCACTGCCGTGATGATCGTGCCCGACGACTGCGTCGTGCGGTACGAGAGCGGGCGAGAGCGGTACGCGGCGTACGCGCGGGCGTTCGCGCGGTCGCTTCCCGAGCGTTCGTGCGTTCTGGTGGCCGCGGGCCCCATGAGCGAGCCCCTGATCCATTTCATGTGGAACGAGAGCCCTCAGCACACCTACGTCGACGTCGGCAGCTCGCTCGACGAGATGACGCACGGGGTGAGGACGAGGCCGTACATGGATCCGGAGAGCACCTACGCGTGCAAGGAGTGCGTCTTGCCCGAGCCCTCGATCCGCATGTTCGACCCCCACCCGTGGGCGGCGCGATTCTTCCGTCGGTCCGATCCGCACGTCACGCGCGTCTTCGTCGACGTGCCCGCCGAGTGGTGGAGCCGAGGCCACGAGTACGCCTGGTGCACGGGCTTCGCGGAGCCGGGGCAGGTCGTGCTCGACGCTGCGTGCGGCTTGAGCCACCCGTTCAAGATGTGGCTGGCCGACAGAGGCTGCAAGACGTACGCGTGCGACCTCGATCCGGCCATCCTCGATCCGGAGAAGATCCTGAGCGAGGTGCGCCTGCACCTGGGCGCTGCGGCCGAGGAGCAGACGCGGGAGATCCTTCCGCGCATTCGGTTCGACCAGGCCAATCTCGCGGGGCTACCGTACGAGGACCGGGTCTTCGACCGGGTCTTCTGCATCTCGGTCCTGGAGCACGTCGGCTCGGCCGAGCGCCGGGCGTGCCTGGACGAGCTGCGGCGCGTGCTCAAGCCGAGAGGCCTCCTGGCCGTCACGATGGACGTCCCGCCGATCGATCCGCTCGTCTTTGCGGCCGACGTCGCGGCGTCGGGGCTCGCGTTCGCCGCCGATGTCGATCCCGTGGAGCCCCCGGACGCGCTCGTGGGGACCCCGCGCGGCTACGGGACGCTGCGGTGCTTTCGGGCTCTCTTGCGAAGAGCGCCGATCGCGCGCGTGAGCATCGTCATCAACACGGCGTGCGCCGACCCGGAAGTCGCCGGCAGGCGCAACGAGTACCGGTCCGCCTCCTACTCCACACGGGCCGAGCTTCTGCGCAAGCACGTCCTGCCGGCCTGCGCGATGTTCGACGAGATCATCGTCGCGGGCATCTTCCCGCCCGAGCTCCGGGCCGAGTTCCCGCACGTGCGCTTCGTCGAGGTGCCGCCCGTGCGGCGTGACCGCTGGGACGCGCTCCACCAGCGCGACATGGGGGCGCGCTACGCCACGGGCGACATCATCGTCTTCTGCCATGACGATCACGCGCCCGGCGAGACGCTCGCCACCTATCTGCGCGCGATGCCCGAGACGACGGACATCCTCGTCCCGCAGCGCATCCACATGAAGACGCGCCAGCCGCTCATCAACGGTCGCGAACGCGCGGGGCTGCCGCCGTACATGGGGGGCCACTGCTACGCGATGCGCCGCTGGATCTGGGCCGCGCTCCCGCTCACCGTGGCGCCCGACGAATACTGGGACGTGGTGCTCACGCCGATGTGGCAGGAGCTGGGGGCCCGGATCGTGTGGGACGACTCCGTCGTGCACTACGACTGCGAGGCGCTGGAGTCCGAGGCCTGACGTGCAAGGCGCCTACCGGCTCGTCGAGAAGACCGACACCGCGGTCACGGGGCCCGCGCTCGAGAGGGCGCAGTGGCGTTGCCAGACGTGCAAGATGGACGAGGACTTGAGGGTCATCGTTTTGCCCGACGGGAGCGTCAAGGTGCTCTGCAATCGGTGCCGGGTGCGGCTCGGCTCCCCGGCGCCCGGACGCGGAAAGGGACGAATGCGATGACGGCGGCTGCAAAACCCCTCATGAACCCGCACAACGACTGCGTGACGAACGATCCGCCGGGTCCCGGGAATCGCCGCTGGACGTGCCGCTACTGCGGCGCGAGCGGCGCTCTCGACGATCTCGTGGGTCCGGGCCAGCTCGCGCCGTGCACGTACGTGTACCCGCCGTGCACGACGTGCGGCCAGACGCCCGTGTGCGCGGCCGACTGCGCTGCGGTGTGGGGCGCGCTCGCGAACCTGCCCCCTGGCGTCAAGCTCGTCGGCACGCCGCCACCGATCGTTGACAAGAAAGAGAAGGAGCGGCCTTCATGATGCTCTCGCCGTACCGTCTGGCGCTCGTGCGCGCCGCGCCCCGGCAGACGCCGTGGTGGCGCTGGCTCGGCGCGCTCACGGTGCCGTGGGAGATGCGCCGGCGCCGGCGCCGCCTCGCGCGTGTCGCACGTCTAGCCGAGGTCCGGAAGCTCATCGATCTGACACTGCGCGGTGAGCAGGCGCACGGGCACGTCTTCGAGGACAAGGAGCAGGCATGGTGCGCCCTGCCGTGCGTGTCGCACGAGCTGGGGGGCCTGCTCGTCGAGCTCCGCGCGCTGTACCTGCCGCGCCGGCGACCCGTGCTCGCTCGAGGGACACGGTCGCTGGTCGCCCCGGTCGCATTTCGCGTGCCGCAGCCGGCCGGCGCGCAGCCGAGCCCCGGCGCGGGCACCGGAAGGATCGGCTGATGGGCTGGATGGGCACCAGCGTCCGGCGCAACGACGAGCTGGTCGTCTTCATCCGCCTGGACACGCGCGAGACGGTCGTGTGGGCCGCCAAGAAGGACGGCTACCTCTGGCACGCCACGGCCGATGGCGTTCACGCCGTCTGCAACGTGCAGATCATCGTCGACGTCGACTTCGATCCGTCTCCCGGTACCGTTGACCGCTCGAGGGACACGATGACGTGCGTGCGCTGCCAGGAGCGCGTCGCCATTCGGAAAAAGCCGTAACCCCCGCACGGAGATCCGAGCTACCGTGAGGTCCGCGCATGATCGCGGTCGTCTACGGCACCCGCCCCGAGGCCATCAAGCTCGCGCCCGTCATCGCCGAGCTCCTGCTCCGCAAGGTGCCCGTACGGGTCGTGTGCACCGGCCAGCACGCGTCACTACTCGATGCCCAGCCGCTGCCTTCCGACGACAGCCTCGACCTCATGCAGCCCGGCCAGCACCCGGGCGAGTTTCTGCCTCGAGCCATGCGCGCGCTTCACCGGCTCTGGGCCGACTTCCCGCCCACGCGCGTCGTGGTCCAGGGCGACACCGCGACGGCGATGGCCGCCGCGCTGACGGCGTTCCAGCTGCAGGTGCCCGTCGCGCACGTGGAGGCCGGTCTTCGTTCGGGCGATCTCGCGGCGCCGTTCCCCGAGGAAGGCTACCGGCGGATGATCGACGCCGTGGCCGACCGGCACTACGCCGCGACGACGCACGCCCGGAAGAACCTGATGGCGGAGGGCATCGACGAGTCGAGCGTCCTCGTGACGGGCAACACGGGCATCGACGCGGCGATGGCAGCTGCGGCGCGCGACGATGGCAAGAGCGCCGCGCCCGGCGGGCGCGAGTCCCCGTATGTCCTCGTGACCCTGCACCGGCGAGAAGCGTTCGGTGAGCCGATGCGGCGCGTGTGCAAGGCCATCCGCGAGCTCGCGGGCTCGGGCAACCCGCCCCTCTCCTTCGTCTTGCCGATGCACCCCAATCCGCTGGCGCGCACGATCATCGAGGCGGAGCTCGCGGGCAATCCGCACGTGTCGCTCGTCGAGCCGCTCCCGTACGACGATCTCATCGCAACGCTGCGGGATGCGTGGTGCGTGCTCACCGACTCGGGGGGCATCCAGGAGGAGGCGCCAGCGTTCGGCGTCCCCGTGCTCGTCGCGCGCGAGACGACCGAGCGGCCCGAGGGGATCCTCGCGGGCTCGAGCCTGCTCGTCGGCCTGGACGACCGTCTCATCGCCCGGACGATCCGGTCGCTTCGGGAAAACGACCATCAATACCTGCAGATGGCGCATCCGTGCTTCGTCTACGGGGATGGCCGCGCGTCCGCCCGCATCGCCGACGACCTGGACGGCTTGCACCCCGGCTGAGCGTCGACCCGAAGGGCGTTCGGGTGTACCTTGCTCCCCCATGGGACGTGCACGGCCGGGTGATCGGGCAGGTTTCGCGGCAGACACCTACCCGCGACCCTCGCGCGGCACCGGCGGTGGCGGCACGGGAGCGACCGGAGCCACGGGCGCGACCGGAGCCACGGGCGCGACCGGGCCTTCTGGTGGGCCTCCGGGCCCCACGGGCCCCACGGGCCCCACGGGCCCCACGGGCCCCACCGGTGCTGGAGCCACCGGGGCTTCGGGCGCCACCGGCGCCACCGGCGCCACCGGCCCAGGTGCGACCGGCGCGACGGGGGCGACTGGCGCGGCGGGGGCCACTGGCGCCACCGGCCCAGGTGCGACCGGCGCCGCGAACGCGCTCGGCCCCATCTTCCCGCGCGCGCTCACCAACACGGATGCGGCCGCGAGCTTCAACCCGATCAACAACCCGCCCGGGAGTCTGACCTACTCCACTGCGGTCGGCGCGATGTCGCTCGCGTACGATCCGACGCAGAGGACACTCGGCGTTGCGCCGAACACGACGACCTTCGGGCCCTTCGTCTGGGGCGTGTACGCCGGCAAGGGCGCCGGCGTCTTTCAGTACGATGTCGATCAGTCGACGTTCGTCACGGTCCCTCTGAACGACGTCAGTCCCGAGGCCGGCTTCCGTTCGAGCGCCCGCACGGCGGGCGGCATCGCGCAGGGCATCGTCGTCCTCGACAGCAACGGCAACGCATGGACGATCGAGAACACGAGCAACACGCTCGTGCAGATCCAGAGCGATTCGCCGCAGGTCGTCGCGACGTACCCCATCCCCAACTCGCCGAAGAACCTGCTGGCGTACGACCCGATCAACAACGCGCTCATCCTCCTCAACGGCGCCAACACCCTGACGCCTGGCCCGAGAGCAATCGCGACGTTCGACCTGACCGCCAAGACGTTCTCGGCGGACTCGCTCGTCGGCACGGCGGGGCTCATCGTCGGCTCGCTGTTCTACGCGGGCGGCTTCGTCTTCGTGGGCGAGGGGCGCCCTGGGCTCGGAGCCGGCACGATCGACATCCACAAGCTCAATCCGGTGACGCTCGCGCAGATCGGACCGACGGCGACGTTCGCTCCGGCGACACGGCAGCAGCCGGTCGGCTACGCTTATGCGGCGAACGCCGGCACACCCAAGCTGCTCGTCTCGACGACCGGCAACGTCCTTGCGCGCATCGACGTGACCGCGATGACCGTGGACGCGTTCGCGACGATCGGAGGCGCCGGTAGCCTCGGAGGCATCGCGTTCAATCCGGGGGATGGCTCGTTGTGGGTCACCGACATCGGGGTCACGCAGCCCCCCTCGTCGGTGGTCTATCAGATCACCAACCCGCTGACGTTCCCGGTCCTGGCGTTCACCGCGTTCCAGATCAGCTCCAACGCCGACGCCATTCCCGGGGCGGATACGTGCAGCATCGTGTACGACTCGACGCTCGCGGAGCTCGTCATCGTGTCCGATTCTGTCGACGAGATCTTCATCGTCGATCTGGCGGGCAACGTGAACAACTGGGTGAACATCGCCGGCGGCGTTGCGACGCTCCCCCCCGGGACGCCGGGCCAGGTCCTCGGGACGCAGGGCCCGGGGCTGCCGGTCCAGTGGGTCGTTGGCGGCGCGGGCGCGACGGGGGCCACGGGCGCGACCGGCGCTACGGGCGCGGGGGCCACGGGTCCGACGGGTCCGACAGGCGCAGGAGCACCGACTGCGACGAACGCCAACATCATCGACAACGTGGTCTGCACCGGAGCGTCCAACGCCGTCACCGCGGTCCTGACCGTGACGCCCGTCGGCGCGAACCTGCTCGCGACTCTTTCGGCCTCGGGTCGCATGACGACAGGAGTGACCGACGTCCATCTGCGACTGCTCTGCGATCCTGCCGGCGGACCCAACCCGCTTCTGAGCGGCTCGACGGTGGGCTACCAGAAAGTCAGCGGCGTGCCCGACTCGGGCATTACCACCCCCACCGAAGGCTCGGCGTCGTTCTCCTTCCTCATCAACGCGACGAGTGTCCCGGGCTACACGCCCGGTACGCCCTGCACGATGATCGGTGTCGTCGACGTGCTGCCGAACGTCGGCGGCGTCACCTTCACCACGTTCAACGCCGCCAACAGCGGCGGCCTGGTCGTGCTCAACGGGATCAACTAGCGACTTTTGCCGTCGGCTAGCCAGCCGACCACACCGAGGATTCATCATCATGAGCCGAGCCGCTAATCGCGTGAGTTTCGCTGCCTCCACGTACCCGCGTCCGCGTCGAGGAGGAGGGGCGACCGGCGCTACGGGCGCTACGGGCGCTACGGGCGCTACCGGAGCCACCGGCAGCACGGGCTCGACCGGGCCGACCGGGCCGACCGGGCCGACGGGACCCACGGGGGCGACGGGCGCCACGGGGGCGACGGGGGCGACGGGCGCCACGGGCGCGTCAGGTCCCACGGGCGGCGCGACCGGCGAAACGGGAGCCACCGGAGCGACGGGCGCGACGGGAGCCACCGGAGCGACGGGCGCGACGGGAGCCACGGGCGCGACAGGAGCCACGGGCGCCACGGGCGCCACGGGCGCCATCACGGCGGTCAGCTTCAACGCGAACGGCGCGCCCATCGCTGGGTTCTCGGGGCCCACCACGGTCGTGTCGGTGCCGTTCACGCTCGCGCCGGGACAGAACGTGAACCTCCTCGCGGATGCCTCGGTGCTCAGCGCCGGCGCGGGCAACCTCGTGCTCTACAGCCTGCAGGTCGACGGCGGTGCCGTGACACCCACGGCGGACGACCTTCGCCTCTTCGCTGCGGGCGAGCAGTACGCGTTCCATACCGCCTCGCTGCTCCTCGCGGGACTCGCGGCCGGGCCCCACACGGCGAGCATCCTCATGACGCCCGCATCGGCGGCCACGATCGCGACGAACGGTGCGCGCATCACGGCGATGGTGTCGAACCCCTAGGAGCGCATCATGGGTCCGCTCAAGGTGAGCTCGGGGCAGGTCGTCACGATTCCGCCCGCGGCCGCGGGAACGCCGCTGACGATCAGCGTCCAGGGCGTCAAGACCGGCGGCAGCGTCGCGCCGAGCTACGCGGGCGGCGTCTCATCGATCTCGAGCGTGTTCGACAACCCCGTGCAGGCCATCTTGAGCGGCACGCCGGGCACCCTCACGATCCTCTGGACCTTGCCGAACGGCCAGCCGGGTTGGGCGCAAGTCGTGCTCCAGGGGGCGCCCGCTCCGCTCGGACCGGTGCACGTGCCGGTGCTCCACCCAGTGCCTTTCCAGCCGGGGCCCTACCAGCCGCACGTGAACACGCCGACGCCGACGTGGCCGACACCTGCGCCGACGCTGCCCGCGAGCACGACTGCGCCGACGCCGGCGCCCTCGAGCGCCGGCAGCTCGGTGGGCACCGTGGCCCTGGCCGTCTTCGGCGTCGGCGCCGCAGCGCTCCTCGCCATGGGGCTCATCAGGTACGCACGCGCGCGGCAGGCCGCCGCGGTACCCGCGGCGCGCCGATGACGGCACTGCGCTGGTACCACGGCGGTCCGCGCATCGTCGACTGGGCCCACGTCCGGTGGGACCGCGAGCGCGGGACCTCGGACGGCAACGCCGAGGGCGCGGGCATGTACTGGACAACGGATCCAGACGAGGCCTGGGGCTATGCGCGCGGACCCGACGCCGTCGTCTACGAGGCGACGACGCGTGATTCGTTCAACAAGCTGCCTCGCCGCAAGCCGTCGATGCGCGATCTCAGGAGCCTCTTCGACTACGCGACGGCGGAAGACCAGGAGATCTTCCTGTCGAACTGGAACGTCGAGTCGCCCGCGTCGCAGCGCCAGATCGACGGCGCCCTCCATCCCTACACAGGTCAGACGGTGCTCTTCGACGCGTACGTGACGCTCTACCACGACCTCTTTCGGTACAACGCCGAGGCGTACGTCGAGGCGATGCGGTCACTCGGCTACGACGGCTACATCATCGAGAAGGGGACGACCGGGGGCTCCAAGCGCCGAAAACACCTGGTGCTCTGGCAGCCTCGGGCGCTCGACATCCAGGAGATCTCGTAATCGGCCAATGCTACGCTCAAGGGCATGAACACGCCCGCGCCCGTGCTGCTCCCCACGCTCCCCTTGCCCCGCGCCACCGCGTGGCTCGTCGGCTGGCGCGACTCGCGCACGGGGCTCTTCACCGACGCGGGTATCTATTCGGAGGCCTCTCCGACGACGATGCTCCGGTCTCCGGTGCGGCCGGTGGCGCTCCTCGAGATGCGCTCGTCGCACGCCCCGGGGGACGGCGGCTTCGAGCGCGCCGTCGACGCGCTCGCGTCCGTTGTCGAGCGCACACCTGGCCTCGCTTGGGCGACGCGCACCCGGACGTACCGGCTCATGGAACAGAACCGGAAGAGGATGATCGCCGAGCGGGCCACGCGGCGCTGACGGTGTCCGATTTTCTCCGTTCGCCGTTCTGTTCGATCTATCTCATCACCAATGTGACGAACGGAAAGAGGTACGTCGGACAGACGTGGCAGTCGATCCGCGTGAGGTGGCACAAGCACCAAGCGCAGAAGGTGTGCCGCAAGCTGTTCAACGCGATCCAGGCGCACGGCGCCGCGTCGTTCACGATCGAGCTGCTCACGCTCGCCGCCACACAAGAGATCGCGAATCACTTCGAGGCGTATTTCATGGATCGCTACGACTCGATCAACAGCGGCTACAACATTCGCGGAGCTGGGGCGCGCGGTTCGCTTTCGTTGGAGACGAAGATCAAGATGAGCAACGCTCGTCGAGGAAAACCGGTATCGGCAGCGGCGCGAGCGAAACAGTCCGCCGTGCGCCTGGGCAAGAAGCTATCGCCCGAGACGAGAGCTCGAATATCTGCCGTGCAGGTAGGAAGACGCCACACGCCGGAAACGCGCGCCAAGATGAGCGTCGCCCACAAGGGCATGAGGCACGCTCCGGAGGTGTACGCGCAGATGGGCGCCGCAAGGAAGGCGCTTTCGCCGGAAGATCGTGCCGCGCGCGGCCAGAAGATGTGGGCGACCCGTCGCGCGAACCAGGCGCAACGGGCGCAGCAATAGGCCTTCGAGCCATTCACTCGGCGCGCGTGGTACGCTAGCGCTCATGTCCTGCCACCACTACCACCGGGTCCATTCTCGTCTGCGCGGCGTCCGAAGCGCGTCCTCTACGGGCTTCCCCGCGGGCACCCTGTCGCCCGCGCAGGTGCTGACGGCCTACGGCTTCAAGCAGGGTCAGTACGCCGGCGCGGCGCCCGTCAAGCTCGGCATCGGCAGCCTCGGGGGCGGCGTCGTGCAGGCGGACATCGACAACGCCGTCGCGGCCTGGGGGATGCTCGCTCCCAAGGTCACGATCCGGACCGTGGGCGGCGCGAGCAGCGATCCGACGGCCGACCAGGACAGCAACGTCGAGAACATGCTCGACCTCCTGCTGATGGCCTTCACGTGGTGGTGGCTCACCGGTACGCCGGCGGACATCACGATCGTGTTCGGCCCCAACGCGTCCGGCGGCATGACGGCAGTCACGCAAGATCTCGCGGGCGCGAACGTCGAGGTCGCGAGCTGGTCGTGGGGCTCGGCCGCGAGCACCTGGGACCCGGTCGAGCGCGCGGGCCTGGCGGCCGCCTTCGAGGCTGCGGTGGCGGGCGGCGTGACCTTCTGCGCGGCCAGCGGCGACAACTCCGTCGACGACGGCACCTCGGCGCCGAGCGCCGACTACCCGTGCGCCGATCCGTGCGTGTGGGCCGTGGGCGGCACCTACCTCGAGATCGCGACCGACGGCAGCCGGTTCAAGGAGACCGCGTGGGGCGACGGCCAGCCCGGCGACGAAGGCGGCGGCGGCGGGTTCGATCCGACCCTGCCCATGCCGCCTTACCAGCAGGGCATCGTGCCCGGCTCCGTACGCGGCGTCCCCGACACGGCGGCGAACGCGGACCCGAACAGCGGCTGGCAGATCAGCGCCAACGGCTCGTGGACCGTCGTGGGCG
>Ga0209415_10004999_pt1 | contig 24055 bp, 21 predicted proteins | sample PeaSoiSIISIP2007_FD_187696 | JGI IMG/M metagenome (GOLD analysis project Ga0209415, IMG submission 187696) | Peat soil microbial communities from Weissenstadt, Germany - SII-SIP-2007 (SPAdes) (version 2) | ecosystem: Environmental > Terrestrial > Soil > Wetlands > Peat | place: Germany... | reverse complement strand
TTCGAACGCTTCTATCGCGTCGACAAAGCCCGCTCCCGCGAATCCGGAGGCACCGGCCTCGGCCTCGCCATCGCCAAGCACATTATGCTCGCTCACGGCGGCTCCATCCGTGCCGAAAGCGAACTGGCCCACGGCTCCACTTTCCTGTTCACCCTCCCCACCGCCTAAATCATGTAGCGACGGCGCCTCGGCCGTCCAAGCCTGGGGCGAAGCCCGGCGCCCCGAGACAGTTACCGGCGTTCCGTCGGCCCGGCATACCTCGGATGCTAAAATGTTGCAGGATGTTCCGTTCGGAGAAGTTATGAAACGAACCGCCGTTCTCATATTACTGGCCGCCGTGAGTTTTGCTTGGTCCATGCCGGCAAATGCTCAACCGGAAAACCGAAGTATCGGAGAAAATAGTCGCGAGGCGAAAAAGGCATCCAAGCAATACCAAAAAGCGGCAAAGAAAGCGGCCAAGAAACAGCAGAAACAAATGAAGAAATACCAGAAGGCGCAACGCAAAGCCGCCAAGCGGCAGCAACGTGGTCACTAATTAGCCGTCGAAAAACGCGAAAAATTCACCTCCCCTTAACCCACTCCTGCGAAATGAAACCTATCCTTACTCATTGACCAACTATTCTTATGAGCGGCACAATAGGCTCAGCGAGTCAACCGGTCTGCGCCGTTTCGCCCCGCGCCAGAGGGATACCCTCATGAGCACTGCCCGCGTCGAAAGCCTCACTCCCGAACCGGCCCACCACCACATCGTCCGCCGCACCATCGAAGCCTGCCGTCTGGCCAAGGAAGCCGCCGGCGCGGCCGCCGAAGGCATCGCCACCGGCTCCAGCCCTCTGTTGAACTCTCTGCGCCAGCGCGAGCGCGAACTTGATGCGCTCGACATGGAAATCGACAGCGGAGTCACCACCGCCATCACCGAGGTCGAACCCGCCGAAGCCCGCGAACTCCTCGCCTGTATGAAGTTCATGATCAGCCTCGAGCGCATCGGCGACCTGCTCCTCAGTTTTGCCAACAGCGCTCAAGCCGCTTCCGGCCGCATCGATTCCGAAGACACCCGCGACCTCACCCACATGGCCACCATCCTCGAGAAAATGCTGACCGACGTCGGAGACGCTTTCTCCGCCCGCGACGTAGGCAAAGCCGTCGACGTTCTTCGCGCCGACTCCGAAATGGACCGCCTCCGCAACCTCATCTTTCTCCGCCACATCGAGAATCCCGAAAACATCGCCCGCCAGGCCAGTCTTCAGATTATCTTCATGACCCAATCTCTAGAGCGCGCCGGCGATCACGCGAAAAACCTGGCCGAAGAAGTCTGCCACGTCGTCAGCGGCCACACCGTCCGCCACGTTTTAATGGCCTACGACAAGCCGGTAGAACAAATGTTCATCGACTACCTCCGCCGCCGCGACCAGCACTAACCGTAGCGCACCGTGCAGCGTAGCGCCGGCGCCCGCCCGCTTCCGAGTTCAAGAACTATTTGTAGAGGCAAGTATTCCCAGCCCGGTGTCACACGATTATGTGATGGCCGCTACGTCCTTGGGGGCGAGACTAAGCGCATTCCTCCGACGTCTCAATCTCAGCAACCGCCGGAACCGGCTCCGGAAGTTTAGCTGCCGCCGCACGCTCGCCCCGCCGGATTAGCACAATCGCCCCCAGAATCGCCACCGATGCCAGCACCACGCGCAAAGTCAAAGGCTCCCGCGCCAGCAACCATCCCAGAATCACCGCCACTACCGGATTCGCATAAGTATGCGTAGCCACCAGTGCTGGCGGAACCCGCTGCAGCAGCCAGGTGTATGCGGTAAACGCTATCACCGATCCAAACGTGATCAGATAACCCAGTCCAAAAATAGACCGCAACGTGATGCTCGACCAATGCGTCTCGCGGAACTCGCCCGTAACTCCCGCCGCGATCAGCAGCAGCGCAGCGCCGCAAAGCGTCGGCAACGCCGTCCGCCCCAGCGCATCCGAAGGCAGCTTAAGCCGCGGCGAAACCACCACCCCCAACGACCACGACAACGAACCCAGCAGCACCGCCAGCAGTCCCCACAGGCTCGACCCTTTCACCGTGAGTTCCGCGCCCGTCAGCATCGCCACGCCCACCACGCCTAGACCCAGGCCCAGCGCGCTGAGCAGGCTAATCTTCTGCTGCCCCATAATCCAACCGAGCACCAGAATGAACATCGGCTCAGTAGCGATCAGCAACGCGGCCAGCCCCGACCCCACATACTGCTCCGCCCAGTGCAGTGAGCCATGCCCAATCAAGAAGAAGAGCGCGCCCAGCGCAAAGCCCGCCACCCATTGTTGCCGGGTCGGGCGAAACCCGCGCCACCAGGCCCAAGTCAGCATGATCCCGCCGGCAATCGAATGCCGGATTCCCGCTGCAACCAGCGGCGGAATGGTCTCGACCGCGTACCGGATCGCCAGGTAAGTCGAGCCCCATATGACATAGATCGCCACAAAGGCCAGCGCCAGCTTGATGGCGAGACTCCGGTCGGGCGAATTCGCGGGTTTGCGTGGCTCAGGAACGATCACAGGTCTACCTCCAATATGTATCATCTTGCCGCTGCGGAGCATGGCTTTAATCTGTGCAGAGTGATCGGGAATCATGGGAACCGCCTCCCAAATGAACTAACCTGTTATATATATTTAACAGGTTATGTAAGATACTAGGCGACGCGATATAACTTGTCAAGATGTTTTTAATGGTTATATGATTGAAGGGAAGATTTCACTCAATTCACCATGGCAACTAGACCCGGAAGACGCCGACCGCCGTTTTTCGAACTGATGGGAAACCTCTGCCTCGATTTCATCAACACGCTCGACGATCGTCCCAGTACCGAACCCAAAGAGTTGCTCAAGAGCTACTACGACCTGGCACGCTTCTGCGAAGACACCGGCATCCTCACGCCGGAACAGCTGGATTTTTTCTACCAGCGGGTTCACCTCATGCCCGATGAAGCCGAGGACGCGCTGCGCCGCGCCCTCAACCTGCGCGAAGCCCTGTACGCCATCTTCTCAGCAGTAATGAATAAGCAAATCGTGCCGCAACACGCCATGGAAAGGCTCAACGCGAATCTCCACGACGCCGCGCTGCATTCCCGGCTCGTACAAAGCGAGGGGCGTTTGGAGTGGCGCTTCGACGACCTGACCTCATCCTTCAATGCGATGCTGTGGCCGATCGCGCGCGCGGCCGCGGATCTGCTGGCCTCGAGCGACTTGGCGATGGTCCGCGCCTGCGCCTCGCCCACCTGCCAGTGGCTCTTTCTCGACACCAGCAAGAATCACCACCGCCGCTGGTGCAGCATGAAGCAATGCGGTAATCGCGCGAAGGTGCGCAGGTTTTACGCCAAGAAGAAGACTGCTTAAGAGATTTGTTTACGGAACACCGGGCTTTCGCCAGCCAGAACTCGAATCGCTTTGCCACCCGAAATCAGAACGCCGAGGTGTTACCATTTGCTGATCCGAACGCGAGGTACCCCAATGGCCGCGCTCCCCGACCGCTTGAATCAGGACTCCTGGCCCGAATTACCCCTCGAGGCATGGCAGGATACTTATGCCACTCTGCACATGTGGACGCAGATTGTGGGCAAGGTGCGGCTGGCGCTGAGCCCACGGATCAATCACTGGTGGGAGGTTCCGCTGTATGTCAATGCGCGCGGGCTCACCACCTCTGCGATTCCTTACGACGGCAGGATCTTCGAAGTTCAGTTCGACTTCATCGACCATAAGCTGGTCATCCAGACCAGTTGGGGATCGTCAAAGACTCTGGCACTGAAGCCGCAATCGGTCGCCAACTTCTACGCGGAATTCATGTCGGCCTTGCGGTCAGTGGGCGTTGAGGTAAGAATCTGGACGATGCCGGTCGAAGTGCCAAACCCGGTGCGCTTCACGAGCGACAGGCAGCACGCCTCCTATGATCCCGAATATGCGCACCGCCTCTGGCAGATATTGATTTTGTGCGACAACATCTTCCAGGAATTCCGCGCCGGCTTCATCGGCAAGGACAGCCCGGTGCATTTCTTCTGGGGAAGTTTCGATCTTTGTGTTACGCGGTTCTCAGGGCGGCGGGCTCCGGAACGCGTGGGAGCGGATTCGATTACGCGCGAGGCCTATTCGCATGAAGTGATCAGCGCGGGATTCTGGCCGGGTGGCGGCGACATTAAAGGCGCAGCGTTCTATGCCTATGCCGCGCCCGTGCCTCCGGGTTTCGCAGAACAACGGGTGCGGCCGGAGGCTGCGTTTTATCATCCGCAATTGCGCGAGTTTCTGCTGATGTATGACGACGTGCGCCGCGCCGCCTCACCGCGGCAGGTGTTGCTCAGCTTTCTGCAGAGCACCTACGAGGCGGGCGCGGATCTTGCGCACTGGGATCGGAAGGAACTGGAGAAAACCTAGAGATCCTTCGATGCTCAGAATGACAGAATCAGGGGGAGATGAAGATGGCAAAGAAATGCAAACACCTGGATCAAATCAAGATCAGAACTACCGACACGCATGTCTGTGAAGAGTGCGTCAAACTTGGGGACACCTGGGTTCACCTGCGGATGTGCATGGTTTGCGGGAATGTGGGCTGCTGTGATTCGTCGAAGAACAAACACGCCACGAAACATTTCCATCACACCAGCCATCCGGTGATGCGCTCAATCGAGTCCGGAGAAGAATGGATCTGGTGCTACATCGACGAGATCATTGCCGGCGAAGTCGCCGCCTGAAGGCTGAGCCGGTTTCCATGGATCGCGGTGTCAGCCTTTCACGATCTTCTTTGCCGCCGCGTCCCACACCGCGACGGATTTGTTGAAGTAGGCGAAGTTTGCCAGGTGGCAGCCGATGGCGGCGTGGTTGCCGAAGATTTCATTTTCCGTGACCGGCTTGCGGCTGCGCACTGCGTTGAAGAAGTTGGCCTCGTGGTCGACCACGTCGTTGTATCCCGCAGGCGTGGTGTAGGACTCGACTTGCTCATCCAGGTGCGAAGTCAGCGCCGCCGTCGGCGGATGCTCTTCGTGCCACTGCTTCAAGTACTGCTCCCGCAATGCGCGCGGCCAGCCGTTGACGGAATAGCCCTCCGGCCTCGGACGCGTGTCCTCAGGCTTGAAGGTCAAAGTGGAATCCTTGATGACCAGGCTGCCCTGGGTGCCGTAGAAGGCGATGAACTCTCCGCCATCGCTGTTCAAGTTGCAGCGCAGGCTCACGCGGAAATTCGGGTAGTCGTAGATGGTCTCGATCAGGTCGGGGAACTCGCGGCCGTCCTTGAAGTGGAAAAGCCCGCCGCTCGATTGCGCGCGCTGCGCCACCGTGTTCGTGCCCGAGACGAAGTGGATTCCGGAAATCAGGTGAACGAACAGATCGCCTCCCAGGCCTTCGCCGTAGTCGGTGAAGCAGCGCCAGCGGAAAAAGCGCACGGGATCGAAGGGCCGCTTGGGAGCGCTGCCGAGAAACGCGTTCCAGTCGATCGTCGTCTCGCTAGCGTCGGGAGGGATGGGATACACCCACGCCCCGCTGGGACTGTTGCGGTCCCAATACGCCTGGATCGCGGTGACCTCGCCGAGCTTGCCAGAATCGTAGATCTCTTTAGCTTTGGCATACAGAATTGAACTGACGCGCTGGCTGCCGATCTGGACGATGCGATTCGCCTTATGCGCAGTTTCGACCATGGAGAAGCCTTCTTCCACGGTGTGCGACATGGGCTTTTCGCAATAGACGTCCTTGCCGGCGGCGCAGGCGTCTTCAAAAATGTGGCGGTGCTGGTGGTCCATCACCGCGATGATGACGGCATCGACATCTTTGCGATCGAGAATGGAGCGATAGTCGCGGGTGGCGGGAACGCTGCTGTTGTTCACAGCTTCCTGCGCGGCGATATGACGGCTGTCATAAAGATCGCAGACCGCGACGCATTCGACGCCGGGCACTTGCGTGGAAGCCTTCAGCAGTTCGCATCCGCGAATGCCGGTGCCAATGCTGGCAAAGCGCACGGTGTCGCTGGGCGGCACGGGCCGCGCCGCGGCCGAGAGTAGATGAGGCTGCAACACATTTGCCGCGACCGTGGTGGCCGCGAGAGCTCCCGTACCGATGTGTATGAATTGCCGACGCGTCAACGGATTCTTAGGCATGCGATCCCCTCAGGAAACCAGACGGAGTGCTTACGGGCTGAGATTATCCCACAGGAAAGCCGAATGCAGCGAATCGATTTTCTGGGCAGGAGGACGTGGAGGTTCCCGTTTTCATGCAAGGTAACTCTCAAGAGCACTAACTTAAGCTGTTTGGCGCCAAGCGGGCGTGCCAAGCTCCCACAAGGGCGTTTCTCCGTACTGATCCGACGAAGACCGATAACTTCCTTTGCCCGTAATCCATGCACAATCCCGAAGAGGTGCCGCTAATCGGCTCAGGAGGTGCTCCTACTACCGTCGTAGGCGCAACTCGTGATGCGTGAAACGAAAGTCCCATACCGCGTACAAGTTCCTCGAAGCGTGGCCCTTCTCTAACCTTGGCCAACCGGGGATCGAATTCCAGAAATGGCGCCGACAAGGACCGTTCGGTGTAGGCTTTCTTCAGACATTCGAGCGCCTGGTCATTCTGGCCAAGGCCGGCAAATACCAGCGCCATCTCATAAGGCGATACGTAGGCGTGTCGTGATCGTTCAGCTAACAACTGAAGCACCTTGTGCACGTCGCCTCCTCTGCCTTGCTCCGCGTAAATGTGTCCAAGCGATCCCAGTCCATACTCCCCATGCGAAAGCGCGATTGCTGTTTGAAACTCCTTAATTGCCTCGTCAGGTCGCCCCTGTTGCTCGTAAACTAAACCGAGCGTCTCCCGTGCCGGAGCGTAGTTCGCGTCCATCTCGAGGGTGTGACGGATTTGCTCGAATGCACGGTCATATTGTCTCGTCAAGAAAAAGTATTGACCGTAGATGGTATTGCCGAGGGGCAGGAAAGGCTGGGAATCGGCAAACCGCTTGAATTCAATCTCCGCCTCGGGAGTTCGGTTGAGGACCTGCAGGTAAGAGCCGTACCACTGATGCACCAGCGTCGGATCGAGTTCTTGTGCGCGCTTGTACTCACGGTTTGCTTTGTCAAAGTCCCAATCATACTTATAGGCAATCAATCCCAGCATCGAGTGCGCATAAGCCACCGTGTCGTCAATCTCTAATGCTTTCATGACGGCCGCCCTGCTCTTGGGGACGAATTCTGCGGGAGCCACTCCGAGTCCCTCCATTTTGCGGTAGCAGTCAGCCAGTCCAGCGTAGGCCATCGCATATTTTGGATCACGGTCAATGGCTTGCTGAAAATACTCGATACCTTTGGCCAATCCTTCCTTCGTGGCCTTGTTCATAAAGTAGTGCGCTCTCAGGAAAGCCAGGTATGCTTCCGGATCGTCGGTGTAACGCCTTGGCGGCTGCTGGTATTTTTGTCCGCCTGAGTCGCGTCTTAGCGCAGCGTCTACGCCTCTGCCTGAGGAGAGCAATTGGAAGGGCAGCACAGCGAGAGAACGGATCGCGCTCGATGGAGCCGACCGTGTGGTTTGACCGGAGGTATTCCAAAGCAGCCGCGCTCCGAGAATTAGCACGCCCAGTACGGCAGCCAGTGCCAACGAACGTGGCAAGATCAGACGCAAGAAACTGGTTCCCGGCACCGCCGCGCTGCCCGCAGCCGTCACGTCGGGGTCGGGTGCCCCTGCAGTGGCCGTCGCTTTTTCCCCTCCTCCGTTCGTTTCAGATGCGTATTCGAGTTCCACCGCCGCGATGAACCGGTACCCACGGGTATGCACGGTCTGGATGTACTTGGGCGTTTTTGTGTCGTCGCCGATCGCCTTACGAAGTTTGGCTATGGCGCCCGTAAGGGCATATTCAGTGACAATTGTGCCTTTCCAAACGACATCAAGGATTTCGGCCTTTTCCACCAGCCGCTCCCGGTTCTCGATCAGGAACATCAGCAGCCTGAAGCCCTTTGGCTCGAGCTGCAAAGGGGTGCCCGCCTTGAAAACCATGCCGGTTCGAGGTTCTACCCGAACGTCGTCGAAAGAAATGAGCCGTATAGTTTCCGTCGTCATAAAACCGTGAGAAATGGTCATCAAAAGTCAGCCATTCGTCAGGATTTGAGCACCCAGACTTCCGCAAAATCTGCATCCTAGGCCCGTGTGTGGTGGACTTGCCACAATGCGCCACACAAAAACGGAAGGACTCTCTCCTTGCACGAGCCTTCGATAGGAGCCATCCCAATTGAACAATCACGATCGCCGTCTTCGCACCCTTACGAGCCCGGCAGCTTTTCTCCCTCTGGCCTCAACCAAGGTAAAGCAAATCCTCACCCTGACCACCCTGCTGTTGGTTGCGTCTGCCAGTTTCGCGCAGCAAGCGCCACAGGCCCCATTTTTCTCTGATGCACAAACCAGCGCGCAAGCCCCGATCTCCACCACCGCCGATGACGCGTCTCCTAGTCGCACCAGTGCGGCCACACCCGGAACATCCGATCCACCACCCAGGTGGGGGATCTTTGCCAGCTATTCTTCCATCGAGACCAACAATCACAACTTTCACTTCGCCCCGGACATCACCGTTTCTGCTCTGGACTACGACGAAAACGGGCATGGATTCGAAATTGGAGGAGTAGGCAACCTGAACCGGTATTTTGGAATCGTGGGTCTGTTTGATGCTCACTTCAGCAGCAACCATTTTGTGCTTGGGGTTGTTCCCCTCGGCGGCAACCAGTTTACGTTTGTTCCCAATTGCAGCCAGCCGCCGTGCACGGCGCAGGGTTTTGCCCTCGATCCCAGCCTGTTCCGGTTCACCGCCGGGCCCGAAGTCGCCTTTCGCAACCGGACGCGTGTCACTCTTTTCGCGGACGTCCTTTTCGGTGTTGCTCATTCGCATGCGACGTTCAGCACTGCAGGGCCTGCGTTGACCCTCTCGCGCATCGAAGCGGAAAACGGATTTGCGGTGAATTTTGCGGCTGGGTTGGAGGTTCGTGTGGCGCACCGGCTCAGCTTTCGCGGTTCAATCGACTATGGCAAGGCCTTCGTGGGGTCGAGCGCTCTGCCGTCACAACTGGTCGATTCTATCGGATTCTCGTCGGGACTGCTGTTTCGTTTTCATTAGAACTTTAAAGGATACCGCGCTGCGTGGTGGACATCCCTCTGGGATTATCTTCCTTTAGGTCACGCTATTGGATTCATGCCTCCCGAGCCCGCCTGACGATTCCTGGCGAGTGGTCGGCGATCCGGAGGTTATCCAGAAGGCAACCATTTGGATCAGTACCGAGAAGTCGGCTTGTAGGAAGTTTTGGGGTTTGCGCCATCTGAGGGAAATAACCTCGGTATTGCCCGAAAATGGCGGGCGAGGATAGACTCGAAATTTGCCGCGCGTCAGGGAGTTACAAAAAAGGTGGGAAAAAATTTGAAAGGGCCGTGACATTGGTTATGCTCTAGCCGCCGCCTCCTGCGAGGGAGCCAACAGCGTGGACGCATGTACCGTCACAGCCCCTTGATGCGATCACTGCTTTCACAGTCCCAAACCCCAACTGCACCTCGCAGCGCCGTCGGTTTTTTCAGGTTTGGCTGCCCCTCGGGTTGCCCCGCTTGGCTGATCACTCAGTCTACTTCGGGTCAGCAAGGTTTATTTCGCTGTCCCTTTCAACCGTCGACGGGAGCAACCTTAACAGACCATTCATAAATGTCAACGCAAACTATTGGTGCAATGCATCGGATTCGTCCTGTGCATAACAAAAAGTGCAACCTATTGCAGCGCTGAAGCTTATCGAAGTGCGTTCCCAATTCGGGACTGGTTTTACACAAAAACTTTCACAACGTCCCGCAGAACGAAAAATCCTCCGACGAACCGAATATTCGTCTTGACGCAGAAACATTCTCGGCGCATCTTGCTAATAGTACAAAAGATCACTGATGTCAGAACTCGTGGCCTACGTGGATGGTGGTTCCCTGGGCAATCCCGGACCCTCGGGTATTGGAGTGGTGATCGACGGCTGCGAAAGCGGCCCCATCCGCATCGCTAAATGGATTGGACACCAGGATAACAACGTGGCCGAGTACGTGGCGCTGCTGGAAGCGCTGCAGTGCGCGCTCTCTCTCAAGGCCAAGGCGCTGCACGTTTACTCTGACTCCGAGGTGGTCGTCCGCCAGATGCGCGGCGAGTATATTTGCCGCAGCTCGCGCCTGTATTCTCTGCATTGGACCTGCCGCAAGCTGGCTCGTGCCCTCAGTTTCTCCATCTCGCATGTTCCGCGTGAAGACAATGCGGAGGCGAACCGGCTGGCGAACACGGCGGTGCGGGAGCGGGCGGGGTAGGCAATCAGCAATTAGCGTTTCTGATCTTGCCGACAAGAGCCCCACTCGACCAAATGCCAACTGCTTACCACCGGCATCTTGACACCACGGCCGCTCCGAGCGAGACTCCCATTACAGCATCCTGAAAATTGACGTGAGTCATGGGCAGGCCGGATCGCGCCCCCGCCGCCTCGACTCGACGAAGTTGGCATGCGCGCCACGCATCGTCAGGTAACGGATCGTCAAATAACGATCGTTAAGTAATAGATCAAATCAAATTCTCGACCGCGGTTCGCCATCGCCTGCGGTGGAGGGAGACATGCCAGGCACCAGCGCAACTCGAACCGCAACCGCGAGCGTCGCCGCCGGCAGCGCGCATCTGCCCGTGCTGCAGGATCCGGGGCCGCGGTTTCCCGGAGAGGACGGCGGGCGCTCGCTGGTCGAAATGGCTTACAGCGATCTCGACGCCGCCCTGCAGTTGCTGGCCGAGCGTGCCCAGTACATCACCGGAGCCAATGGCGCCGCCATTGCCCTGCGCCGCGGCCAACACAATGACATGCTGTGCCGGGCCAGCACCGGCTCGAATGCTCCCGAGTTGGGCGCGCTGCTATCCATGGAATACGGGCTTTCGGGGGAGAGTGTGCGCACGCGCCAGGCCTTGCGTTGCGACGATACCGAACGCGATCCGCGCGTGAACCGCGAAGGTTGCCGTCAGTTGGGCATTGCCTCTGTGGTAGTGATGCCCATCGTGAGCGAGCAGCAGGTAGTCGGCGTGTTTGAGCTTTTTTCCGGCAAGCCGCAAGCCTTTGAGGAGCGTGATATTTCCGCTTTGCACCGCTTGAGCGAAATGGTGGAGACTGCCGTGAAGCACGCTGTGGCGACCCAGAATCTGCCTGCGGCCGAGGAGCCGGCTTACGCGGAAAGTCGGCCGTCCGCCGAAGCTGTGGTCGAGACCGCGCCGGTTAAATCCCCGGTCACTGTGATGCTCCCGGATGTTGTTCAGGCACCGCCAGTAAGCCTTCCACTGCCACAGCCGGGAAAAACAAAGACGGAAACCAAGCCGGAGCCCGCTCCGAAGAAGCCACTGTTTTGGTCGGCCGCCATGCAGACTCAAGGCAGCGCCAGCCGGTCCGCTGAGGCTGCGGCGGAGGTCTCGGTGCCTCCCATGTTGAGGAATCTGCGAAAGTGCCAGGCCTGCGGTTTTCCCGTGTCGCAGGGCCGCGCGTTCTGCGTGGAGTGCGAAGAGAGGCAGTGGCGCGGCCAGCGCCTTTCTCAGGCCGCCGCCGCCGGCGCCACGACGCCTCAGAAAGTGATCTCTGCTCCATTCAAGGCAGCCGGCGCCGCACGCTCTTCAGCGACTTCGTCTCCTGATATCCTGATGTTCAGTAATACGGCTCTGCCAGCAGATTTCTCAGGCTCCCAGAACTCCGCTCCGTTCTCAAGCTCAGCTGTTGAGTCCCAATCGTGGTTCGCGGCCAATAAGTACGTCCTCGGAGCGCTGCTGGTAGTCGCCATCGTCATCGCCGCGATCGCCTGGCTGCGCTGAGAGCGATTGTCATCCTGAGCAAGCGTCTTTTGCGCAGCGAGGGATCCAGGCGACCCACGCGAAGCAGCCTGCCCTGAGCGAGCGAAGCGCGCCGATGGGTCGCGTTCTTTGCGGCGCAATAATCGCGCGTTCGGCTCGCTTCCTTACTAGTCTGCTGCCATCCCCTTTCCCGTGAATCTTTTCCGTGAATCCGATGCTCGCGACCGATTACAATTCCTTTCCTGACTTCGAAAGGTCGACCTAGAGAGTTGATCTGGGAGGCTTGATCGTGCCACAAATCACTCGCGGGCTGCCCCGTTGCTTGTTGCTTCTGCTGCTGACCTCGGCGGCCGCTGCCCAGACTTCTGAGCAGCGCACCGCCCGGTACCTGGAATCCGTGCGCAAGCAACCGCCGTTGCTGCTGGCCTTTGTGCGCGACCTGCCCAAAGGTGGAGATCTGCACAATCATCTGGATGGGGCGATTTATGCCGAAGACCTGGTCGATTTCGCAGCTGACGGCGGGCTCTGCGTGGACCGGACGTCTTCCCGTCTGCTCGCCCCGCCCTGCGACTCTTGCGAGAACTACACCGCGAAACCCGCAGCGCGCTGCAGTTACGGCGACCACGTGCTCTACAACCAGATGATCGATGCATGGTCGATGCGCAACTGGAAGCCAGGCGACGAATCGGGCCACGATCACTTCTTCGCCACCTTCGACAAATTCGGACTGGCCTCGCACACCCACGTGGCGGAAGCGATCGCTGCATCCACAAATCGCGCCGGCATGGATCGTCTGCAATACGTCGAGTTCATGCACACAGCGGACGCGGGGGCGGCGGCGCAACTGGCAAGAAAGGTCGACTGGAACCCGGACTTCGCGAAGATGCGCGACGCGCTGTTCAGTGCCGGCTTGAAAGAGGTGGCCGCAGAAACCAGTAAGCGACTTGCCGCCGACGATGCCCGCGCCAAGGAGATTCTCAAATGCGGAACCCCCGACGCCGCTCCCGGATGCGACGTGACCGTCCGCTATCTTTATCAAGTGCTGCGCGGGTTGCCGCATGAAATCGTGTTTGCCCAGATTCTACTGGGCTTCGAGCTGGCGTCGTCCGATCCGCGATTCGTCGGGCTGAATCTGGTGATGCCCGAGGACTGGTACGTTCCGCTCCACGACTTCAACGAGCACATGGCCATGCTCGATTATCTCCACGGCATCTATCCCAAAGTTCACATCACGCTGCACGCGGGCGAACTGGCCATGGGGCTGGTGCCGCCGGAGGATTTAATGTTTCACATTCGGGCATCGGTCGAGCGCGGGCACGCCGAGCGCATCGGCCATGGGGTTTCCGTAATGTACGAAAAAGATCCTGTCGCCTTGCTGCGCGAAATGGCAGCGCGCAAAGTGCTGGTCGAAATCGCGCTGACTTCGAATGACATGATTCTCGGTGTAAGCGGCGATGATCATCCCTTGCCGATTTACACGAAGTACGGAGTTCCGGTGGCACTGGCGACCGATGACGAAGGCGTGTCACGCTCGGATATGACGCATGAATATTTGCGCGCGGTCGAGAGCTACCACTTGTCCTACGCAGATTTGAAGCGCATGGCACGCCAAAGCGTGGAGCACAGCTTCCTCCCCGGCCAGAGCCTGTGGACCGACACGAAGGTTGTGTTTCGCATGTCGCCCGCATGCCTAAGTGACGCACTGGGAGCAGAGAAGCCGTCGGCAGGATGCGAACAGTTCCTCGCGGCCAACGAACGCGCGCGCACGCAGTGGAAGCTGGAGGGCGAGTTCGCGAAGTTCGAGAAGAAATACTGACAGCCTTCCCCATGACCGACGACACTTTCCACTCCGCCGAATCCACCGCGCAGTTCATCCTCGGAAAAACATCCTTGCGGCCGCGCATCGGGCTTGTTCTCGGTTCCGGCCTCGGCGGCTTTGCTGATTCTCTAACCGACGCGACGCGCATCCCTTACGCCGAGATCCCTGTCTTCCCGCGATCGACCGCAATCGGCCACGCCGGACAAATGGTCATCGGCAAATCAGGTGCTGTTCCGGTCGCTGCGATGCAAGGCCGCGTGCACCTATATGAAGGATATTCCGCGCAGCAGGTCGCCTTTCCCACGCGCGTCTTTGGCCGCATTGGAATTCGCGCAGTCATCCTCACCAACGCCGCGGGCGGGATCAATTTGAATTACCAGCAGGGCGCGTTGGTGCTCATCCGCGACCACATCAATCTGCAGGGAACGAATCCGCTGGTTGGCCCGAATGACGACCGCTTCGGCGTGCGCTTTCCCGACATGACGCACGCCTATGAAAGGTCGTATCGCGAACTGGCGCAGGAAGAAGCGGGGAAGCTGGGAATGACCCTGCACGAAGGCGTATACGCGGCCCTCCTCGGTCCCAGTTACGAAACGCCCGCCGAGATTAAGTATCTGCGAACCATCGGCGCCGACTTGGTTGGCATGTCGACCGCCTTCGAGGTGATCGCCGCGCGCCACATGGGAATCAAAGTGCTCGCCATCTCCTGCGTCACCAACATGGCAGCCGGGATCCTCGACCAGCCACTCTCGCACCAGGAAGTCATGGAAACCGGCGAGCGCGTCAAGACAAGTTTTGAAGCGCTGCTGCGCGCCGTCCTGCCGGGCCTTGCAAGAGACGCATCTGGCTGATGGTCGAGTGCTGGCCAGGCATAACTCAGCAAGTCGGCAACAAAATCACGGGGCACGTCGTGGTATCTTCCTCGTCATGTCGCGATCGATGATCCTGCTGTTGGTCGTCGCCGCTTGCGGAACCGTAGCGGCTCAGACTTCCGGCTCCGTATCCAATATCCCCCAGCCGGGAGTGAAGGAGGTTCAGGTTCCCTTTGCCTCGCAGAAGCCGTCGGTGACGATCAAGGTTGGAGGAACCGCAGACTGGGTGCTGGTCACCAGTAACGCTGTGTGGGTGGCGAGCACCAAACCATATGCCGTGCTCCGCATCGATCCGGCAACCAACAGGATTGTTGCGACCATACGAGTCTCCGGCGAGGTGTGCTCCGGCTTGGCTTCTGGGTTCGGGAGCATTTGGGCCCCGATCTGTGGGCAGAAGGCGGGCTTGGTGCGAATCGATGCCGCCAAGAATGCCATCACAGCCACGCTCCCCATAGCGCCCGCAGGTCCGGAAGGTGGAATCACAACCAGCGAAGATAGCGTATGGATGGTGACGGATAAGAACGGGACGCTGAATCGGATCGATCCCTCCACCAACACCGTGCGCCAGAAGATTTCAATTCGCCCCGGTTCCTATAATCCTCTCTTCAGTAAAGGCATTGTCTGGATCACCGGATTAGAAAGCAACACACTCACCGCCGTAAATGCTGCGAGTGGCGAAGTGCTTGAGTCGGTGCCTGTCGGGCCGAAACCTCGATTTCTCACCGCTGGCGGCGGCTCCATTTGGACGCTGAACCAGGGCGACGGCACCGTCAGCCGCCTGGATGACAAAAGCAAGAAGGTGGTCGCCACAATTCAGGCAGGCATTCCCGGCGCCGGCGGTGACATCGATTACGGAGCCGAATCCGTGTGGCCAACCGTGTTAGGTGTGCCGCTCACTCGCATCGATGCCATGACCAACCAAGTCGTCAGGCAGTGGGTGGGCAAGGGCGGGGATTCGCTTCGCCTCGGTTACGATTCAATCTGGCTCACCGATTACAAGAAAGGACTGCTTTTGCGAATCTCCATTCAACAAGCGCTGCGGCATTGAGGGGAAGGCTGCACACACGTACCCATTTCGAAACCTGCTGAGCGGCAGACATTCACTGTTTCCGCGGAATAAACAATTCCACCGGCGGCTTCATCCCATACGTTGCGGCAAAACTTCCCTGATTCACGGCCAAAGCGATGTGTCCGCGCGAATCGACATATAGAAGAGGCTGTCCCAGAGCCACATCGCTGAAGGTGCGCACGAACTTGATCTTCATCTCCTTGCCGCCGACCTTCACCGGAACCTCCTGCCCACGCTGGTAGCCGAGCTTGAAGAAAACCTCCGCATCGACGTTGGTCACAAGATTTCCGAACGGACCGTCAGTTGCAATCACCTCCGCCGCCAGCCCCTCATCATCGAGCTTCGCTGCCTGCAGATTCAGGCGCACGAGATCTTTGACCGGCACCTCGGGACCAGCCGTGGTCCAGTCGTCGCCACGCGCCACATGCGCTCCCGCGGGAGAAAAAATGTCCCGCCCGTGAAACGTCGACGACATCTTGGTTCCAATCATCCAATCCGTATTCGTGATCTCGTGTACGCCCTCGATGCCGTCACGCTGCTCCACCAGCGTCAGCAGCCCGTTATCGGGCAGCACAAAATATTGCCTACGTTTCGACTTGGCGACGATCGCCTTGCGAGTGCTCCCAACACCCGGGTCCACCACCACCACAAAGACCGTGCCCGCGGGATAGTAAGGCGTGGCGCCATAGAGAAAGCGGGCGCCATCGAGGATGGAAAACGGCGTCACCTGATGCGTGAGGTCGACGATGCGAACGTCCGGCATAATCGAATACATCACGCCCCGGCAGAGGGCGACCGAATCGTCCACTACGCCGAAGTCAGTCATGAAGACGATGGTCTGCGGATACTTCGCGGTCTGCGCGCCGGCCAGCCCGGAAGAAACAATCATCAACGTAAGAAGTACAGCGACGAGCCCTAACGTCTTGGGCTTAAGATCATTCGCGCGGTGGGATGCGGCATTCATGCGGGTCCATCTCCTATTGCGTTTGCAAGTTATGATTTGGCCAGAATACTCGGGGCTGCCGCCGAGCAGCAAATCAAGAGCAGTGGTGGCCACTCCCGTCTATAATGTGCTTTCGATTCCACGGCACCACCGCAAGGAGGTCCTAATGTCGCAAGTCATCCCCGAGAAGTACCGCGATCTGTTCCAGAAACGCGCCTTCGCCAATCTGGGCACCCTGATGCCCGACGGCCGCCCGCAAGTTACGCCCGTGTGGTGCGACTTCGATGGCGAACACATCATTTTCAACTCTGCCAAGGGACGCCAGAAAGATCGCAACGTCCGCCGCGATCCGCGCGTGGCCATGACTTTGATGGACCCCGAGAATCCCTATCGCTATCTCGAAATTCGCGGCCGCGTGGTCGAGATCACCGAAGACGGCGCCAGCGCTCACATCGACAAGATGGCCAAGAAATATCTCGGCGTCGACAAATATCCCTACGGCCAGCCCGGCGAAGTGCGCGTCATGTACAAGGTAAAGCCCGAGCACACTACGGTGATGGGCTAGGCGAGGGACCAATTCACACCTACAACCTTTGCCTGCTCGGCTTCGGCAACGTAAACCGGACACTCGTGCAATTGCTGCGAGACCGCAAGCAAGCACTCCGCGACCGCCACGGAATTTCCTTCCACATCACCGGAGTAGCAACCCGCCATCTAGGATGGATCGCCGACACGGATGGTCTAGATCTGGCTCGTGTGGGTCGGACACTCTTGTCCGACAAAGGCCGCGAACCTGATCAGAAATCAACAAACGTCCGAGACTGGCTGAAAGCAGCCCAAGCCGACGTCCTCTTCGAAGCCACCGCGCTAAACGTCGAAACCGGCCAGCCCGCCGTCGACCACATCCGCGCCGCACTCGAGCATGGAGCCCACGCCATCACCGCCAACAAAGGACCAATCGTCCACGCCTATCGCGAGCTCCGCGACCTGGCCGCCGCGCAAGGCAAGCGCTTCCTCTTCGAATCCACCGTGATGGATGGCGTCCCCATCTTTTCTTTCTTGCCCCAACTACCTCTGATCCACCTGCAGGGATTTCACGGCATCCTGAACTCCACGACCAACGTAATCCTGAGTGAAATGGAAAACGGCCTCAGCTTCGACGAATCGCTGAAAAAGGCGCAAGCGCTGGGCATAGCCGAAAGCGATGCCACGCACGACATCGACGGCTGGGACACCGCCGTAAAAACCGCCGCGCTGATCACGGTCCTGATGAATGTTCCAATACGTCTAGAAGAAATCGACCGCGAGGGAATCCGCAAGCTGAGCGGGGAAGCTGTCCTTGCGGCAAGAAAAGAAGGACGCCCCTACAAACTTATCTGCCGCGCCAGGAAAATAGAAAGTGGAGTCACAGCCAGCGTCCGCCCCGAACAAGTCCCGCTAACCGATCCCATCGGGCAAATCGCCGGCACGTCGTCCTACATTTACTTCGAAACCGACATCTTCCCCGGCCTCGCCATCACCGAAGAAAATCCCGGCCTGTACGCGACCGCATACGGCATGCTGGCGGACTTTGTCCGGGCGGCTGTCGCTCATTAAGGTGACTTGCACCCGAGGCTAACTGTCGCTAGACTTCCAGCCCGACCAAGAACTGGGCCAACAGGAAACGGTCCGATCTCTTCTAGAGCCTGCAATTTGCGCCGTGCCGTTTCGCATAGGGAAGGTTGGCCAATGCCAGGAGGCGAGGCATGGACCATCTTACCGACGCGCCGGTAGCAAATATCCTTATCCTCGCTGGCATCATCTTCCTTGCCGTGGGACTTTTTGGCCGGATCGGCGGCTTCATCGGAAGCATCTTCGGCAACATCGAAGCAGGAAAGAATTCCCGGGTGCTGGCAGGAATCCTCGGAGTGCTTCTGATTGTGGGTGGTGGCTGGCTGCATGAGGACAGTCACAAATCCGCTGCCTCGGGCGCGTCGTCAGCCACTCCCGCACCCGCTGCGTCGAGTGCCCCAACAGCGTCCACGCCCCCAAGCACGCCGACGGCGGGAACAGTCCCGCCAGCTCCCACGCCCGACGTCGGCCGCGACTCTCCCAGGGTCAAGGTCTCGACGCCGCAACCTTCGCCGAACAGAACCTTGCAGCCCAGGGCACCAGAGGCGCCCGAGCGTGCTGCAGAACGGGAAAGGCTGCCAACACCGACTCCGCCGCCTCTGGGTGACGACCGCCTCGTCGGAACCTGGACCAACCTCACTCCTCGAACCGACAGCATCAAGAGAATTGAGATCGCGCGCGCGGGGCAAGGCCTGAATGTTCATGTTTGGTATTCTTGCTCGGCTGACGAATGCGACCTGGGCCTTCACAGGTTAGATGTGTCGGGTCGTACTCCTGCCTATACTTACGACCTCACCGACCCGAATCGACGCATTACGGGCTATCTGACACTACAAACCCCGAACGTGCTGCACGTAATGATTGATCGCCTGGAACCAGGCACGCCGCCCCACCGGCGGCATTGGGTTTTCACCAAATCAACGATCTCTGAGTCTGTGCTGCGCGCCTTTGCCACATACCTGGACGCGCCGGGCCAAAAAGCTTTTGCCATGGCTCCTGGAGTGTGGTCCTATCAAACCGGGCAGGTTTCTGCCGACGACGCCAGGGAAAAGGCACTGCATATGTGCGAGAGACGCGGCGTCCCCGGTTGCCGGATTATCCTGCTCAACGACGATGCCGCCCAGTGATCGCCGGCCCCCTCCCTCGGACACAAATGCGTTCCAAATCTTCCGCGGCCTCGCCATCACCGAAGAAAATCCAGGCCTGTACGCGACCGCGTATGGAATGCTGGGGGATTCCGTGCGGGCGGTGCGATAGAATGGCTCACTTCCGCTCAGGTCCGGCCACCAAGGCCGGATAAAGACATGAATTGGATCGGCAGTTTGTTTCTCCGCGCAAGACACTGGCAGATCTTCTCGCTATTCTGCGGCATGATGTTACTTGCGCAAATAGCAATGTTTAGTTCTATGCAGTCGATGACAGCGCAGGATTTCGGAAAGGGCCTTCTACCATTCTGGGGGCTTACGTTGCTTCTTGCGTTCTGCTTCAATGCGTGGTTCTGGGCGATGGGATCATTTCTCAACTCCATTGTTCAGCCAAAACTTAGACCAGGTGTCGGGTTCTTCCGCTTCGCACTCGTTTACCCGATACTTTATATCCCCGTTTTCATCTTCATGGTCCTCCGTCCGCTGCACCCCGCGATGCTTGAGGTCACATTACCTTTGCACCTGCTGGCGATGTTCTGCATGTTCTACCTTCTAAACTTCGTCTCAAAGAACCTGGTGCTTGCGGAGACGCACAGAGTCGTGAGGTTCTACGATTACGCGGGTCCTTTCTTCCTTCTCTGGTTCTTCCCCATCGGCGTGTGGGCTGTGCAGCCGAGGATTAATCGACTGTATGCTGAAAGGAACAAAGGCGAGGAACTCAGCGGAGTAACTGTGAGCTGACCTTGCGTCTCGATCCGAAAGCTATCTCAAGAAAATGAATCCTATGCCGACGACTGAACCTGCCGCCCACGCCGCCCTCGACCTCCCCTGGGTCCGCGCCCAATTCCCCGCGCTCTCCCAAACCGTCAACGGACATCCCGTCGTATTCCTCGACGGCCCCGGCGGAACGCAGGTCCCGCAGTGTGTGATCGACGCCATCTCCGGCTACCTGAGCCGCGACAACGCCAACACCGGCGGCGCCTACGCGACCAGCCGCAACACCGATGCCATGCTCACCGCAGCGCGCGCCGCCATGGCCGACTTCCTCAACTGCGCCGCCGACGAAATCGTTTTCGGCCCCAACATGACCACGTTGACGTATGCCATGAGCCGCGCGATCGGCCGCGACCTCGGCCCCGGCGACGAAATCCTGGTCACCCGCCTCGATCACGACGCCAACGTCTCCCCCTGGCTCGCGCTCGAAGAAAAAGGCGTGACGATTCGTTGGGCAGAAATCCACCCCGGAGACTGCACTCTCGACGTCGAAGACCTCGCAGCAAAGCTCAATTCCAAAACCAGACTCGTCGCTATCGGATACGCCTCCAACGCCGTCGGCACGATCAATCCCGTGAAAGAGATCATCCGCCTGGCGCACGCTGCCGGCGCTCTCGCCTACGTCGACGCCGTACACTACGGCCCGCACGGCCTCATCGACGTCGCGGCGCTCGACTGCGACTTCCTCGTCTGCTCCACCTACAAATTCTTCGGCCCGCACATGGGAGTCCTCTTCGGCAAGCGCGAGCACCTGCAGCGCCTGCGTCCCTACAAAGTCCGCCCGCTAACCGAAGCGATCCCCAACCGCTGGGAGTGGGGCACGCTTAACCACGAATGCATCGCCGGCATCACCGCCTGCGTCGATTACATCGCCGACCTCGGCCGCCACGCCGCCGGAACATGTGGGGACGGCCGCCTCGGCCGTCAGTCGAGCGAAGCGAGACCCTCAGGAACATCCGACCGCCGCGCCGCGATGGTCGCCGCGTTCGAGGCGATCCATCACCATGAGCACCGATTGATGGAGCGCCTAATCGCCGGCCTGAAAAAGATCCCGAGCCTGAAGATCTACGGCATCACCGATCCCGCGCGGTTCGAAGAACGCTGTCCCACGCTAGCGGTCCGCGTATTCAACCAAACGGTGGAACAAACGCCGCTAGCGCTCGCCACCAAACTAGGCGACCGCGGCTTCTTCACCTGGGATGGAAACTACTACGCCCTGAATCTAACCGAGCGTCTCGACGTGGAAAAATCAGGCGGCTTCCTCCGCATCGGCCTCGTCCACTACAACACCGCAGAAGAGGTGGATCGCCTGCTGGAAGCGGTAACTCAGCTAGTGAAGTAACCCCACTCCGTCGTAGAGGCGTTGCTTGCAACGTCTCTGCCGCCGCCAAGACGTAGCAAGCTACGTCTCTACAGCACCGATCGTGGGTCGGGAAAGTTCAGAAATGCCTGCAGCGGAAGAGTCTGTCCGGAGAAACACAACAGCCCGGGACCTGGTCCCAGGCTGGCAGGGAGCGCGACCAAATCGTGTGCCGACGTGCAGCAGACGCTTACGGCCAGCGCTTGGCGGTATCGTCCCAACCGGCCGCCCGCACCGGCTGCGCCGCCGCGACCACCGGAGGCGCCGGGATGCGGATCGGCTGCTGCGGTCCGTTCACGGCCGTAGGCAGGATCGCCTTCGCCGCGTCGGAGTTCATTTCCATGCCTTCGGACAGCAAGGGAGCCACCAGCCGCAACGCTTCCACTTCTTTCTCCAGCCGGGTCAACTCCATTTCTTTCTGCCGCAAAACCTCGTAAACGTTCTTCATAGACAGAGCACCTGTGGGCCAATCGTAATTCAGCCGCTTTTCTCGAACTTTAGCAGACTTACCCGTGTTGTCAAGGAATTAAGCCCTGCGGGCTGATAATCAGATGAACACGCCGAGGTTCAGGCCGGACCCCACCAGTGAGATCGCCCGCCCGGCAAGGCTTTCGCCGGATTTTCACAACCGCTCAAAGACCGCGAAATCCCGCTGTTCCCGCCTGTCTCTGGTCCGGAATCGCGAAAACCCGCGCCCTGCCTGCCTTCTGCGCGAAATTGCCTGATCCGGTTGCACAAAATCTGGTCACCCGCCTGTGGACGCCTTGCACCTGATTGAAAACAAATGAGATAAAGCTGCACTCTTTTTGTTGACTCAGAAATTAGAAGGAGTACAACAGGATCGTTCTTTGACAGTTTCTTAAGTTTTTCCGGTTGGTGCAGCGTCCGGGGCTCAAGCTGCGTCACCCTCAACATTGCAAAATGCTGAGGGAAGGCAAGCAAGGGTCTATAGCAAAGCGCTGGTCGAGGAGAACGGGAAACCCAGTCGAAGGCAAGACAGAGTTCCGAGGCGTTGGGTAGGTTTGTCCGGTTGGCGGTAAGCCCGGAGCCCGAGCAAAGATCGCGCGCAGCAGCCCGCAAGGGAAGCAGCGACAGCAGGTCAAGCAAGGGTCTAAAAGCGAGCTACTGGCCGAGAGGAATGGACCCAACACCACCTCGGAACTCTTAATTTTTGGCAGCAGCTTCTATCCCTGTCTCCGTGAAACGATAACCCACACCGTCGCCCGCCCCTCGCAATAGCGGCAGCGTTCTTCCCCCATTAACTTCCCCGTACCCCGGCATTCCAGGCAGTTCGCAACAATGTGCAACTCCTGCAGTGAACTCTCCGGCAGTTTGCCCGGATCCTTGAACAATTCGGCATGATGGAAGTCGCGTAGCCAGAACACCAGCTTTCCTTCGAGGTTCTCGCGTTCTTTCGTGCTAAGTTGCGCGCAGCGCTGCGGCCACCATTCGTGAATGCAGCCGTAGCAAACCAGATCGCCGGCATCGAAGAGAGCGCCCGGATCGGACCGCCGAAGGAACTTCTCACACCAGGAGCAGGCACTGACACCGAGCAGACCGAGGGCATCCTTCAGTCGTTCCAGGTCGAGCTGCTGTCGCGCCAGGACTTCTTCTAGGGGCGTGTCGGATTTTTCGGCCATGGATTGGTTCCCACCAGCAAGGGGACCATTCAGGATATACCGAGGCGCGTGTCAAGGCCCGAGTTCCGAACCGCGCAGGTGAAAACCAGCGTTGAAACGCAAGCGCTGGCCACTGATCACTGATCACTGACCACTGCACTAATCCACGTGCTCTCCCACTTCGAAATCGCCTTGTTCGGCTAGAGGCAGCACGTCCCGCTCGCCGGCGATCCACACATACAGCGTCGGCAACAGGAAGATGCTCATCACCAGGTCCGCAATGAGTCCACCCACGATCACGATTGCAAAGGGACGCTGGGAATCGGAGCCAATAGCGTGCGAGAGAGCGGCCGGCAGCAGCCCCAGAGTCGCCACCAGCATCGTCATCATGATCGGCCGCAGCCTCAACACCGCCCCCTCCACGGCCGCGTCCTCGATGGTGTAGCGCCGCGCACGAAGCTGATTGATATATTCCAGCATAATGACGCCGGTTTGCACCGACACCCCAAACAGCGCCAGGAATCCCACGCCGGAGGAAACGCTGAAATTCGTCCCAGTGATCAGAAGCGCCAATAGGCCGCCAAACCGAGCCATCGCCACGTTGGCCAGGATCAGCAACGCCCATTTAAAAGACTTGAACATCGTGTAAAGGATGACGAAGATAACCAGGATGGTGATGGGGAGTACGATGAGCAACCGTTCGTCCGCCCGCTTCTGGCTTTCGTATTCTCCAGCCCAATCGATGTGATATCCGGGCGGCAGTTTCACCTGCTCGTTGACTTTCCTCATCGCCTCTTCGACCGCGCCGCCCAGGTCACGGCCCCGCACGCTGTACTTGATGGCAACGTAACGTTGATTGCCTTCGCGATAGATTTCCGAACCTCCATCGGCCTCGCTGATCTTGCAAAGCTGTGCCAGCGACACGCGTTCTCCAGAGGGCGATAGCAGACGAATGTTCCTGATCGCTTCCTGCGTGCTCCGGTATTGCGGTAAATAGCGCAGCGTAAGGTCGTACCGCGCCTCGTCCTTCAGGACCTGGG
>Ga0209415_10004998_pt1 | contig 24055 bp, 22 predicted proteins | sample PeaSoiSIISIP2007_FD_187696 | JGI IMG/M metagenome (GOLD analysis project Ga0209415, IMG submission 187696) | Peat soil microbial communities from Weissenstadt, Germany - SII-SIP-2007 (SPAdes) (version 2) | ecosystem: Environmental > Terrestrial > Soil > Wetlands > Peat | place: Germany... | reverse complement strand
CCACATGCTCGGTGCCCACATGCTCGGTGCCGGACGCGCCCGGTCGTCGGTCCGCCGCCGCCCGGACGGGCGCGAGCTCGCGACCACCGGTCGCCTCAGCCGACGATCCCGCCCCGCGTCATGGCGAGGACGTCGAGCGCCCGGTCGACCTGCTCCTCGTCGAGCAGCCCCATCTCGAGCACGACGCTTCGCAGGTCCTTGTTCTCGGCGAGCGCCTTCTTCACCACCTTCGCGGCGTTCTCGTAGCCGATGTACGGATTGAGCGAGGTGACGACCGAGGGCGAGGAGAGCGCGTACTGCCGGCAGCGCTCGGCGTCGGCCTCGATGCCGGCGACGCACTTGTCGGCGAGGGTCACGGATACCGAGGCGAGGAGGCGGATCGACTCGAGGAGGTTGCGACCGATCACCGGAAGCATGACGTTCAGCTCGAAGTTGCCGGCCGCGCCCCCGAAGGCGACCGCCGCGTCGTTGCCGACGACCTGCGCCACGACCTGGCACACCGCCTCGGGGACGACCGGGTTCACCTTGCCCGGCATGATCGACGAACCCGGCTGCAGGTCGGGCAGGCGGATCTCGGCCAGGCCGCAGCGGGGCCCGGAGGACATCCAGCGCAGGTCGTTCGCCGCCTTGTAGAGCGAGACGGCGATCGTGCGGAGCATCCCGGAGGCCTCCACCAGGGCGTCTCGCGCGCCCTGCGCCTCGAAGTGGTCACGCGCCTCGGAGAGCGGGAGCCCCGTCGCCTCGCCCAGGCTCGCGATGACCGCGGCGGCGAACCCCGCCTTGGCGTTCAGCCCCGTGCCGACGGCGGTGCCGCCGAGCGGGAGCTCGCCCACCCGCGCCAGCGTCGCCTGGAGCCGCTCGATGCCGTGCTCCACCGCGGCCGCGTAGCCACCGAGCTCCTGGCCGAGGGTGACTGGGGTCGCGTCCATCAGGTGGGTGCGCCCCGACTTCACGACGTCGGCGAACTCGGCGGACTTCGACCGGAACGTCCGGGCGAGGTGGTCGAGGGCCGGGACGAGCTCGCCGGCGATCTCTTGTGCGGCCGCCAGGTGGATCGCGGAGGGGAACGTGTCGTTCGAGGACTGCGACGCGTTCACGTGGTCGTTCGGACGCACCTCCCGGCCGAGGCGGTCGCCGGCGAGATGGGCGAGGACCTCGTTCATGTTCATGTTCGTCGAGGTGCCCGACCCGGTCTGGAAGACATCGACCGGGAACGCGTCGTCGTGGTCGCCCGCGACGACCTCGCCAGCCGCGGCGGCGATCGCCCTGGCGACGTCGGCGTCGATCACGCCCATCTCGGCGTTGACCGCCGCAGCATGTCCTTTGATCAGCGCGAGGGCGTGCACGAGCGCACGCTCGACCGGCTGGCCGGAGATCGGGAAGTTCTCGATCGCCCGCTGGGTCTGGGCACCCCACAGGGCGTCGGCGGGCACACGCACCTCGCCCATGGAGTCGTGCTCGACCCGGTATCCCACATCTGAGGGAGAATCCCCCGCAATTGAGGGAGATTTCTCGTCCTCGTGTCGACCGCCCACAGCGGCTCCTTCCCGTGTTGCTCCATCCATAAGCCGTCCGCAACCGCGGACCCATCCGCGAGCTCACCGTAGTGGTGGCCGGTGCGACCTGGCGAAACGTGAAAAACCTTGCAATGTCGGGCAGGCGCCGTTAGGTTCTTCCGGCATTGTGAGGTCTGCCGAGAGAACTCTCGCGGCATCGCTGGTGCGTGATCCCGGGAGTCGGGCCCGCCGCGGGGCCAGCGAACGGCAACGGCGGAGCGCAACGCTCGTCGGCGTGGCCCTGACGCTTCTTGCAGGCATCGTCACCCCAATCGCCGTCGCGACGGGCGGAGCGGGAGCGACGTCGGTGACGACGCTGCGCTCGAAGGCGGCGTCGATCGCCCAGCAAATCGACACCTTGCAGACGAAGATCCAGGTCCTGTCGGAGGAGTACGACCAGGCCCGGGTCCGCAACGCGGCGCTGCACAAGCAGATCGGCGCCGATCAGTCGGCCCTCGACAAGGCCGAGAAGAACGTCTCCCACGACAGCGTCAACCTCCGGCGCGAGGCCATCAACGCCTACGTGAACAACGGTGCCAGCGCGGGACTGTCCAGCCTGCTGTCGACCAGCGCGAACGCCCTCCCTGCCCAGCAGACGTACATGGCCGTCGCCTCCTCCAGCCTGAACACCTCGATCACGACCTTGAAGGACTCCGAGCACCAGCTGAGCGTCCGCCAGTCGACCCTCTCGGAGGCCGAGACACAGGAGGCGTCGACGATCGCCACGCTGGCGAGCGCGCAGCAGAACGCCGAGACGCTCAAGTCCCAGCTGGAGTCGACCCAGTCGAACATCTCCGGGCAGCTGGCCGCGGCCGTGCGCCAGCAGGAGGCCGCGCAGCAGCCCGCCGCCGTGGTCGCGGCGGCGCCGACCATCCAGCAGGCCCAGGCGCAGCCGCCGCCACCGGCCCCCGCTCCCGCCTCGACCCCGACGACCTCGGGAGGCGGCGCGGCGGGCACGGCCGTCCAGGCGGCGCTCGCCCAGATCGGGACGCCCTACGTCTGGGCCGGCTCGACGCCGCACGTCGGCTTCGACTGCTCCGGCCTGACCATGTACGCCTGGGGCCAGGCGGGCGTGAACCTCAGCCACAGCGCCCAGACGCAGTACGACGAGATCCCTCACGTCTCGCTGGACGAGCTCCAGCCCGGTGACCTCGTCTTCTACGCCTCGGGCGGGTACATCTACCACGTCGTGATGTACATCGGCGGAGGCCGGGTGGTCCAGGCCGAGGAGACCGGCACGCTCGTCCAGATCACCCCGCTGTGGCCCGGCGCCTACGCCGCCGGGCGTCCGTAGCGCCGCCTCGCCGCACGGCCGCATCGGCGCGGCCCGGCCGAGCTGCGACGCTCCGGCACTTCCGCGTAGTCTCAACAGATGCGCGCCGCCGTCATCGTCGAGGGCGCCGTCGGCTGCGATGAGCGACCTGACCCGGTCCCGGGCGCCGGCGAGCTGCTGGTCCGGGTGCGCGCGGCGGGTCTGAACGGCGCGGACCTCCTGCAGCGCGCTGGCCGCTACCCGCCGCCTCCCGGCACGCCCGCCGACCAGCCCGGGATGGAGTTCGCCGGGGAGGTCGAGGCGGCCGGCGCCGGCGCGACGCGCTTCTCGCCGGGCGACCGGGTGATGGGCATCGTCGCCGGCGCGGCGCAGGCGGAGCTCGTGGTCGTCCACGAGCGCGTCGCCATGCCCGTCCCCGACGGGCTGTCGTGGCCGGAGGCGGGCGGCTTCCCCGAGGTCTTCACCACCGCCCACGACGCGCTGTTCACCCAGTGCGGCCTGCGCCTCGGCGAGCGCCTGCTCGTGAACGGCGCGGCCGGCGGGGTCGGCGTCGCGGCCGTCCAGTTGGCGGTCGCGAACGGGTCGAGCGTCGTGGCGAGCGTCCGCTCGCCGGAGCGCCGGGAGGCGTTGGCGTCATTCGGCGCGACGCCCGCCGCTCCCGACGACGCCTTCGGCCTCGGGCCCTTCGACGTCGTGCTGGAGCTCGTCGGCGGCCCGAACCTCCCCGCCGACCTCGACGCGCTCGCCACCGGCGGCCGGATCTCGGTGATCGGCATCGGCGCAGGAGCCACGGCCGAGGTGGGGCTCGGCCTGCTGATGGCGCGGCGGGCCCGGGTGCACGGATCCACGCTGCGGGTCCGCCCGCTCGAGGAGAAGGCGCTCGCCGCCCGCCTCGTCGAGCGCCACGTGCTGCCACAGCTCGCCGCGGGGCGCGTGCGCGTCCCGGTCGAGGCGACCTTCCCCCTCTCCGACGTCGGCGCGGCCTACGAGCGCTTCGCCGCCGGCGGCAAGCTCGGGAAGATCGTCCTCCTCGTGGACGGGATGTGAGGGGTCCCGACCGCTCCGCCGACGGCGCCCGCCGCGGCGACACCGCCCTCGAGCGGCTCCGGACCATCGTGGGTGCGCCGGGCGGGGCGTTGCTCGTGCTCCGGGCATTCCTCGGGGTCACCTTCACCTTTGCCGGGCTCCAAAAGCTCGCCAACCGGAACTTCTTCCGGGCGAGCGCGCCCGGCTCGTTCCAGGCCCAGCTGCGCTTCGCGATGGCGACGAGCCCGATCCGCGGGCTGCTCGGCGCGATCGACCACGTCGGGGTGTTCGTCGCCGTGCTCATCGCGATCGCCGAGGTCGCCGTCGGCATCGGGACGCTCCTCGGGCTCCTCGGACGGCTCGCCGCGGCCGGCGGGATGCTCTTGTCGCTCTCGTTCTTCCTCACGATCAGCTACTCCACCAGCCCCTACTACTACGGCTCGGACATCGTCTTCTTGTTCGCGTGAACGCCGTTCGTCCTCGGCGGGTCCGGGCCGCTCTCGCTCGACGAGCGACTCGCACGCGAGCACCGCGAGGCGCTCCGCCACGCGCCCGCGGGCACGGGCGAGGCCGTCATCGACCGGCGCGCCGCGATGCGCCGGATCGGCACCGTCGGCGTCGTCGCCGCGGTCACGGCGATCGCGGCGGGCATGGCCGCCGCGATCGGGCGGCTGGTCGGTTCCGGAGCCGCCGGCACGACGTCTGGCGCGCCGTCGCTCGGCACGGGGACGACCACCGGCACCGGAGCGACGACCAGCAGCACGTCGAGCGGGGGTGCGGCCGGCGGGAGAACGCCCGCCGGCCAGAAGATCGGCCCCGCCTCTGCCGTCCCGGTGGGCGGCGCGGCCAGCTTCATCGACCCGATCCAGCACATCCCGGCGTACGTCGTCCAGCCGGTGAAGGGAACGTTCGTCGCCTTCTCGGCGGTCTGCACCCACGCCGGGTGCACCGTCGGCTTCGAGCGCTCGGTCCAGGAGTTCGTCTGCCCGTGCCACGGCTCGATCTTCGACGCCAAGACCGGCGCGGTGCTCCAGGGGCCGGCGCCGTCGCCGCTACCGAGCCTCACCGTCGCCGAGGGCGCCGACGGTGAGCTTTACGTCGACAGCTGAGTGGCCCCGCGGCCCGACCGCCCGCGGGTCGGGCGGTCGACGTCCGGCCACGGCAGTGCCACGGAGGATCGCCGCCGCCCTCGCGGCGCTGCCGGCTCCAATCGACCCGACCGCTGACGCCCTCGTCCTCGAGCTCGAACGCGCAGTCATCGGCCTCGCGGCCGCACCTGCCTGCTCCGCGGAGGGAGTGCCGCCCGGACGGCGTCTCCTCGGCGCCAGACGGGCGCGCTCCGCCCGGCTGCCTGCCGAGCGGTACATGCCGGCTGGTCTCGGGGCCTGACCGACGCCGGGCCGACGGGAAGTGCCGCCTCGGCCCCGCCAACGTGGGCGAGTCGGCGACTCCCGATGGTTCGCGAGAACAGCGGACAAGGGCGCGGGTCGGTCGGACGCCTCCAGCCCGGTGATGCGCTGCTCAGCTCGCCGTGACGCGGATCCAGTTGACCAGCATCTTGGCCGGGAACACCGTCGCCTCGTTGGGGAGGCCCGAGGACGTGCCCCCGACGCTCAGGTCCAAGACGATGGCGAACGGGGCCTCGAACGACATGTCCCAGGCGCTTCCCGCCTCGGACGCGGTCAGCGTCTGCGTCGTCTGACCGTCGACCTGCCACTGGATCTGCGTCGGGCTCCACGTGAGGGAGTACGTGTGCCAGTCGGCGACGGACTCCCCGGCCGGAAGTGACCAGCCTGTGCCGAAGGCGAAGTCGCTGCCCCCGTGCGCGTACTGCTGCACGATCCCCGGCTGCTGGCCGACAGCCTCCATGACGTCGATCTCGCCGCACGGCGGGAACGACTCGCTCGCGCACTTCGTGCCCTGCAGCCAGAACGCCGGCCAGAGTCCCTGCCCGGTCGGCAGCTTGATCCGTGCCGAGAACGTCCCGTACGTCTGGGACCACGAGGACGTGCCGCCAGCTGCCCAGTCGAGCATGGTGAGACGTGCGCTCGTGTACGTGCAGGGAACCGAGCCGCACGAACCGCTCGCGCCCCTGTCGGCTTCCAGGACCAGATCGCCCTGACCGTCCAGGTAGGCGTTGGACATCGAGAAGTACGTGGGGCTCTCGTTGCCGCAACCGTCGGTCCAGCAGGGGTCGTTGTACCAGTAGGTCCCGTTCAGGCCGTAGTTCGGCCCCGCGCCGACCGGGCCGTTGAACTCGTCGTCGAACGTGAAGGGTCCCCCCTGAGGAGGGGTGGTGGTCGACGGCGCGGCAGTTCCGGGCGGGGGCGCCTCCGACGTGCTGCTCGCTGCCGCGACGATTGGGGGGACGATCTTGCCCGCCTGTCGTACGGTCAGCTGGTACGCCTCCTTGCGGAGGCCCGTCGGTGTGACCGTCAAGGTGAACGTACGCGCCCTCGGGGACCGGTTCGGTCCGATCACCACTCTCCGGCGCACGATCCCGCTGCGGCAGGGCACGGTCCCGCCGAACCCACGCACGGCCGGATGACTCGATAGCCGGCAGACCCGGCTGCGCGACACTCGTGCGCTCACGACGAAGCCGCCACCGGCGGCCGGGAGCGTCTTCACTGCTCGTCGAAGCTGAGATTGCCCGCCCGATGCCGCGGCGCCCGTGACCGTCAACGTCAGCACCGCCACCGCCAGCGCGAGCCTCGACAGGAGTCGGACGCAGCGTTGGCGCGGACGCTGCCTGCTGTGAGCGTGCCGCCGCGCCCGGTCCACCCGTCGCCCGGAAGTTCGACGCACCGAGAAGCCGGATCCCACGGACCGAGGATGCCGCGGCGGACCTGGCCCGGCTAGGGCCGATGGACCATGCCGGTCGCCACCGGTTTGCCGACCGTCGCGGGTGCAGCGCTGGTCCCGTCGGGCTCCACGGGGGCAGCTGGGGCCGGTTGGTCGCGGCTCACCGCTCCCGGCGACGCTCCCCGGTCAGCCACCACGCCGCCGGCAGGAGCCCGGCCGCGAGCCCCATCTTCACGGCGTCGCCGATGACGAAGGGCGTGAACCCGAGCGAGAGCGCCTTGGCGAGCCCGACATGCGCGTCCAGCGCGAGCCACGTGACGCCCGGGACGTAGATGCAGAGCTCGCCGGCGAGCATCGTCGGCAGCGAGCGGAGGACGCTGCGGTCGGCGCCCCGCTCCGCCAGGCGGCCACAGACCGCCGAGGCGAGCACGAAGCCGAAGATGTAGCCGGTCGAGGCCCCCTGCCAGCCCCCCGAGTGATCGACGAACCACGGCAGGCCGAGGAAGCCGAGGCCGGCGTAGACGACGCTCGCGGCGAGCGCCCGGCGGAAGCCGAGCGCGCAGCCCGCCACGAGCACGCCGAGCGTCTGGCCGGTGATCGGTACCGGTGTCCCGGCGACCCGGACGGAGAACTGGGCGAGCAGCCCGACGAGGCAGGCGGCGCCGAGCACGAGGGCGACGTCACGGACCCGCTCGCCCGGGACGAGGTCCGCGAGGACGAGGGGGCGGCGGCGGGAGAGGGCGGCGGTCGGCTCCATGGGCTGCGAGGGTACCCGCTGGTGCGGGCCGCGAGGGCCGCTACTGGCCGGCCCGCGCCCTGGCGGCGCGCGCCGCTTCCGCGAGCCGCAGCGCCGGGACGAGCCACGGGGCGAGCGCGCCGGCGCTTCCGCCAGCGCCGCCCCCGTCGGCGAACAGGTCGGCCGGGTCGACCCAGCGGGTGGCCGCGACCTCCGACGGGTCGGGGACCGGGTCGCCCTCGGCGCGCCCGACGAGCACGTGATCGAGCTCGTGCTCGACGAGGCCGCTCGACGGACAGGTCGCCCGGTAGACGAAGCTCCCGACGTCGGTGAGCGTCGTCGACCAGCCGAGCTCCTCGCGCACCCGCTCCTCGGCCGAGCGCACCAGCTCCTCCCCGGGGCCGGGGTGGCTGCAGCAGGCGTTCGCCCACACGAGCGGGAAGTGGTACTTCGCCGCGGCGCGCTGCTGGAGCAGCGTCCGGCCGTCGTCGCGGTACAAGAACACCGAGAAGGCGAGGTGGAGCCGGCCGGGCGGGCGGTGCGCCTCCAGCTTCGCGGCCTCGCCCTGCACCGCCCCGGAGGGGTCGACCAGGACCACGGTCCCCCGCTCACCCACCTGCTCGCTCCTCCTGGCCGGCTGTCCGTCGTGTCGCACCCGCCAGCCGGCACGTCGGCCGGCGGCGGTCGGGCAGAATGCTACCGGCGGCCCGTCCCGGCAGATCCTTGCGGCACGGTGCGTCCCGACCTCGACGAGGAGGAGGCGCGTCCATGGAGTACCGGCGACTCGGACGGTCCGGCCTCAGGGTCAGCGTGCTCTCGTTCGGCTCCTGGGTGACGTTCGGGCCCCAGCTGAACGGCGACCTCGCGAAGAACTGCCTGGCGGCGGCGCACGACGCCGGGGTCAACTTCTTCGACAACGCCGAGGCCTACGCCGGCGGCGAGTCGGAGCGGATCATGGGTCAGGCGCTGCGCGACCTCGGCTGGCCCCGCGCCAGCTACGTCGTCTCGACGAAGTTCTTCTGGGGCCTCTCCGACACCGTCAACATGCGCAGCACCTTGAACCGCAAGTACCTGCTCCAGGCGATCGACGGCTCGCTCGAGCGGTTCGGCTTCGACTTCGTCGACCTGGTCTTGTGCCACCGGCCCGACCCGGCGACCCCCGTCGAGGAGACCGTCTGGGCGATGCACGAGATGGTCTCGTCCGGCAAGGCCCTCTACTGGGGCACCTCGATGTGGCCCGCCGATGACATCCGTGCCGCCTACGAGATCGCCGAGCGCCACCACCTCCACAAGCCGGTGATGGAGCAGCCGCAGTACAACCTCCTCGACCGGACGAAGGTGGAGATCGAGTACGCCCGTCTCTACGAGGACCTCGGCCTCGGGCTCACGACGTGGAGCCCGCTGGCCTCCGGGCTGCTGAGCGGCAAGTACGCCGACGGCGTCCCCGCCGGCTCGCGCGCTGCGCTGCCCGGCTACGGGTGGCTGCGCGAGCAGCTCGTGGACCCGGCCGCGAACGCCAAGGTCGCCCGGCTGAAGGGCATCGCCGGCGAGCTCGGCTGCACCCTCGCCCAGCTCGCCATCGCCTGGTGCGCGACCAACCCGGCCGTCTCGACGGTCATCACGGGGGCGAGCCGCGTCGAGCAGGTCGAAGAGAACCTCGCCGCCCTCGAGGTCCTCGGTCGCCTCGACGACGACGTGCTGGCCAGGATCGACACCGCGCTGGCCTGAGGAGCGCGCCCACCGGTCGGGTCGACTGGTCCGGACCGACCGGTCCGGGGCGGGGCTGCGAGGCGGCGGCCGTCGCCGCGCCCCCTCGCCGGGCACTGAGAGCGCGTGAAACATCACGCTGTGTGACGATTGGCGTCGCCCGGACTATCCTGCGGCCTCCGGAGGCCCGCTCCGGCGCGCCGAGCGTCGCTACGGACCTCCGGGGAGCGGATCGTGCGAACGGACGGACCAAGGTGACCGACGACCGGGGCGTGCAGCGCTCAGGCCCGGCCGCGGTGCGCGCCGACCTCGTCGATCGCCTGGCGCCCTACCTGGTCGCGTCGTTCATCGTCGTCAACCGGGAGGGCCGGATCGTCTCGGGGATCGGGCCGCCGGACGGCCCGCTCGACATCTCGGCGAGCATCGGGACGCACGCCTTCGACCACGCCCACCCCGACGACCTGCCGAGGATCTTCGAGCTCGCCCTGGAGGCGCTCGGCACCGAGCCCGGCTGGCGCTCGCTGTGGACGCTGCGGCTCCGACCTCCTGGGGGTACGTGGACCCTGCACGAGCTGCTCGTCGTGAACCGCACCGACGACCCGGTGATCGACGGCTTCGTCCTCAGGATCAGAACGCTGGCCGAGGCGGACAGGACGATCCCCTCGCTCTCGGTCCCGGACTACCAGCTGGAGCTGGAGTCACTCGCCGGTGCGGTCCCGCTCCCGGTCGTCTTCGTCGGGCCGACCGGCGTCGCGCACTTCGCCAACGCCGCCGCCCACGAGCTGTGCGGCGAGTGGGCGCACCGGCTCGAGCAGTCGGGGCTGGCCGGCATCGCCGCGCCCGCCGACCGGGATCGGATCGAAGAGACGATGTCGCGCCTGCTCGCCGTGCCCGGGGAGGCGCTGGTCACCTTCAGGATGCTGGCGCGCCAGGGGGAGGGCGAGGGGCGGCTGGTGGAGGCGAGGATCAGCTCACGCGGCCGAGGCGGGCGCGTCCACGCCGTCGTCGCCTCCCTGGTCGACGTGACGGCGCGCTTCGAAGCCGAGACCGAGCTGCGCCGGCGGGCGACGCAGGACCCGCTCACGGGCGTGGCGAACCGGACCGAGCTCGAGGACGCCCTGCGCGAGCGCCTGCAACGCGCCCCTGAGCAGGTGACCGTCCTCTACTGCGACCTCGACGGCTTCAAGGCCGTGAACGACACCTACGGTCACGAGGCGGGCGACGCGCTGCTCGTCGACATCGCCCGCGGGCTGCAGTCGGCCGCCCGGCCGGTCGACGTCGTCGGCAGGCTCGGCGGCGACGAGTTCGCGGTGCTCGTCGAGGGGATCGGGGGCGCCGGCGCGCAGAAGCTGGCGGAGCGCCTCGGCGGCGCGATCGCAGAGGTCGCCCGGCTGCACGGCCTCGACGTCGGCGCCAGCGTGGGCATCGCCAACGGCGCCGGCGGCGACGCCCCGAACGACGTGCTGCGCCGCGCCGATGCGGCGATGTACGCCGAGAAGCGCCGCGCGAGGCTGCGCAGGCCGCAACCTGCGTGAACGCGCTCCGAGGTGGGAGCGTCCAGTTCACACGCCGTTCACATTGTGGAGACGAACGGGAAATGCGCCGCTGCGATCCTGGGCCCGCGCAGCTGGCCGGCTGGCGCGTCCATGCCCGGCTAGCGTCATGCGTTGTGGCCGGCAGCAGGGGGCGGAGCGGCTGCCCCATTCGTGCCGGAGGAGCAGGAACTCGAGACCGTAGGAGTCGTACGTGAGCTACCAGGCTGAGTACATCTGGATCGACGGCACCAAGCCGACCCCCATGATGCGATGCAAGACCAACATCCTCGCCGACGAGCACGAGCCCGGCATCTGGGGCTTCGACGGGTCGAGCACGAACCAGGCCCCGGGCGATAACTCTGACTGCGTCCTGAAGCCCGTCTTCGTCTGCCCGGACCCGATCCGCGGCAACAGGAACGTCCTGGTGCTGAACGAGGTGCTCCTCACCGACTTCACCCCGCACCCGTCGAACACCCGGGCGCTTTGCACCGAGATGGCCGAGAAGTACGCCGACCAGGAGCCGATGTTCGGCATCGAGCAGGAGTACACCTTCATCAAGGACGGCCGCCCGCTCGGCTGGCCCGAGAAGGGCTTCCCCGCCCCCCAGGGCCCGTACTACTGCGGCGTCGGCGCCGAGTACGCCGACGGCCGTGAGATCGTCGAGCGCCACACCCAGGCGTGCATCGACGCCGGCATCGCCATCGAGGGCACCAACGCCGAGGTGATGAAGGGACAGTGGGAGTTCCAGATCGGCGTGCTCCCCCCGCCGGCGATCGGCGACCACCTCTGGATGGCCCGCTGGCTGCTCTACCGGATCGCCGAGGACTACGGCGTGCGCGCGAGCCTGGCGGCCAAGCCCGTGGCCGGCGACTGGAACGGCGCCGGGGCACACACCAACTTCTCGACGAAGGCGATGCGCCAGGACTACGACGCGATCATCGCCGCCTGCGAGGCGCTCGGGAAGAACGTCGACGAGCACATCGACAACTACGGCGAGGGCATCAAGGACCGCCTCACCGGAGCGCACGAGACGGCGCCGTGGCACCAGTTCAGCTACGGCGTGTCGAACCGGGGCGCGTCGGTGAGGATCCCCTGGCACGTCGCCCAGGCCCGCAAGGGTTACCTGGAGGACCGCCGGCCGAACGCCAACGTCGACCCGTACGTGGTCTCCCGCCTGATCGTGGAATCGGTCTGCGGGGCCGCCAGCACCACCTGAGCCCCGCCGGGGCGGACGTGGTGCCGCCGCCAGCGTCAGGACCAGACGTCGCGCCCCCTCCCGGTCCGCCAGGGCGGGGGCGCCGTCGCGTCCGGGGAGGCCACTCTCGCCCGCTCGGCGGGCGGGACGGCGCTAGCCGAGCGCGGCTTCCTCCACGCCATCGGGCACCGGGACAGGGCGCTCGCGCACCCGCCGGAAGAGCCCGAGGGCGAGGAGCAGCGCCACGGCGTAGAAGGCGACGAACACGGTGAACCCGTTGTCGGTGGCGTGCACCAGGGCCGCGGCGTCGCGGTGCGAGAGCACGTGCGCCGTGCCGACGAAGACCTGGGAGGCGATGGAGCGGGGCAGGCTCGACTCGGCGACCACGAGGGCCAAGGTGAGCGAGAGCGACATCCCGACGTTGCGCAGCGCGTAGAAGGTCCCGGCGGCGACCCCGCTCTGCTCGCGCGGCACCGAGGACATCACCGCCTTGGTGAGGGCGGGCCAGGCGAGCGCGTTGGCCGCCGACATCATCAGCAGCGGGACGACCACGGCGATCGCCGAGAACGTCGCTCCGAGCCGGCCGAGGAGGAAGGCGCTCGCCACGAGGAGCGACACGCCGGCGACGACGAGGCGCGCCGGGCCGAGCCGGTCGGCGAGGCCGCCGCCGAGCGGCGAGAGGACGAGCTGCGGCGCCGACAGCGGCACCAGGGCGAGCCCGGCGTCGAGCGGGCTCATGTGCAGCGCGCCCTGCAGGTAGAAGGTCAGCAGGAAGGTCGTCGCGAAGAACCCGATCGCGTAGCAGACGACGACGCTCACGCCGGCCCTGAAGTGCACGTGACGGAACAGGTGCAGGTCGAACAGCGGCTCGGCGATGCGCTGCTCGACGGCCACGAAGACGGCGATGAGCACCGCCGTCGTGACGAGCAGCCCGACAATGCGCCACGAGCCCCAGCCCCAGCCCGGCCCCTCGGAGAGCGCCACGAGGAGGGCGACGAGCGCGAGGCCCGAGCTGAGCACGCCCGCCCAGTCCGTCGGCGCGCGCACGGCCCGGCGCGTCCCGGCGGGCAGCACGGCGACACCGCCGACGATGGCGAGGAGGACGAACGGCACGGTGACGTAGAAGATCGAGCGCCAGCCGAGCGTGCCGACGAGCGCCCCGCCGGCGACCGGACCGACGATGGACCCCATCACCCACGCGGTCGAGTTGACCCCGAGCGCCCGGCCGAGCTGATCTCTCGGGAACGTCGCCACGATGATCGGCGTGCCCGACGCCAGGCACAGCGACGCGCCGCCGCCCTGGACGAAGCGGAGCGCCACCAGCATCGGCCCGCTGGTCGCCGCCCCGCAGGCGGCCGTCGCGACGGCGAAGACCGTCAGGCCGCCGATGAACACCCGTTTCGGCCCTGCCACGTCGGTCCAGCGACCGGCGGGGAGCAGGAAGACGGTCGAGGTGATGATGTAGGCGGTGAGCGTCCACAGCCCGAGGGTCACCGAAGTGTGGAGCCCGGACATGAGGTGCGGCAGACCGATGACGACGATCGTCGCGTCGACGTTGCTCACGAACGCGGCGAGGGTGACGACCGCGAGGATCAGCCACTTGCGCGAGCCGGCCTCGCTCACGGCCGCCTCGCCTGCCCCGGCCCGGCCGGGAGCGTCCCCGCCGCCTCGATCCGGGCGCGCTCACGCCTTAATGCGGGTGGGAAGGCCACGCACGAACCGTACGCGAAGAGCCCGGCCGTCCGCGTTGCGGCACGGTCCCCGGCACGCCAGCCACCTCGTCGAGCCGGCGCCGGGTGGAGCCGCCAGGTCGGGCTCGCCGCCGGGGCGAGCGGAGCGCTCAGCTCGCCGTCCAGCGCGGCTCGCGCTTGTCGGCGAAGGCCCGCGCGCCCTCCAGCGCGTCGTCGCTCGCGAACACCGGGGCCATCAGCTCGTCGTTCAGCGCGAACGCCGCCTGCTCCTCCAGGGGAAGCGTCGACCGGACGATCTCCTTCGAGGCGCGCACCGCCAGCGGCGCGTTGGCACAGATCTCGCCGGCGAGCGCCAATGCGGCCTCGACGGCCCCGCCGGCCGGCACGACCCGGTTCACCAGGCCGAGCTCGTAGGCGCGCCGCGCGTCGACCGGCTGGCCCGTGAAGGCGAGCTCGAGGGCGACCGAGTAAGGAACGCGCCGCGGCAGCCGGACGAGACCGCCGGCCCCGGCGACCAGGCCACGGCGCACCTCGGGGATGCCGAAGAGCGCCCCTTCGGAGGCGACGACCAGGTCGCACGCGAGGACCAGCTCCAGGCCCGCCGCCAGCGCAGCGCCGTTGACCGCGGCGACGAGCGGCTTCGGGAAGGGCCGGCGGAAGAAACGACCGAGGCGGTCGGGCAGCTCGCTGCGCCCCGCCGCGGCCTCGGCGGCGAACGCCTTCAGGTCCATGCCCGCGGAGAAGGCGCGCTCGCCGCTGCCGGTGACGACGACCGCCCAGATGTCCTCGTCGGCGGCGAACGCCGCGAAGGCATCCTCGAGGGCGTCGAGCGTCGCCGTGTCGATGGCGTTGCGCGCCTGCTCGCGCTCGATCGTGACCAGGCCGACGCGCCCGCGCCGCTCGACCCGCACGCCCGGCGCGCCGGCCCCGCCGTCCCCCGTGCCCGTCACCTCGACCTCAGCGCAGCGTCCGGAGCACCAGCGCGTCGCCCTGGCCCCCGCCCCCGCAGAGCGCCGCGACGCCGGTTCCACCGCCCCGGCGCGCCAGCTCGTAGCAGACGGTGAGCGCCAACCGGGCGCCGGACATGCCGATCGGGTGGCCGAGCGCGATCGCGCCGCCGTTCACGTTGACGACGTCGTCGGGCACCCCGAGGTCGTCGACGGAGGCGAGCACCACGGCGGCGAAGGCCTCGTTGATCTCGAACACGTCCACCTCGCCGAGCCCGAGCCCGGCACGCCCGAGGGCACCGAGGATCGCCCGCGACGGCTGGGTGAGCAGCGACGTGTCCGGCCCGGCGACCTGGCCGTAGCCGACGATCTCAGCGAGGGGCGCGGCGCCGAGCCGCTCGGCCACCTCGGCCGAGGCGACGACGAGGGCCGCCGCGCCATCGGAGATCTGGCTTGCGTTGCCGGCGGTGATCGTGCCGCCGTCGTGGAACGCGGGGCGCAGCTTGGCGAGCGACTCCGCCGTCGTGTCAGGCCGGATGCCCTCGTCCTCCGCGACGACGACGGGATCGCCCCGGCGGGCCGGCACCGCCACCGGCACGATCTCCTCCGCGAGCAGGCCGGCGGCGGTCGCCGCCGAGGCGCGGGCGTGCGAGCGGGCCGCCAGGGCGTCCTGCTCGGCGCGGCTGATCCCCGCCTTGTCGGCGAAGCGCTCGGTCGCCTCGCCCATCGAGATCTCCTCGAACGCGCAGCGCAGGCCGTCCATCTGGATCACGTCGAGCACGTGCTGGTCGCCGTAGCGGAAGCCAGCCCGTGCCCCCGGCAGCACGTAGGGCGCGCCGCTCATCGACTCCATGCCCCCGGCGACGACGACCTCGGCCTCGCCGGCGCGGATCATGAGGTCGGCGAGGTGGAGGGCGTTCAGCCCGGAGAGGCACACCTTGTTCACGGTGGTGGCGGGGACGGCCATCGAGATGCCTGCGCCGACCGCCGCCTGGCGGGCGGTGATCTGGCCCTGGCCCGCCTGGAGGACGTGGCCCATCACCACGTAGTCCACCCGCTCGGGAGCCACGCCGGCACGGCGCAGCGCCTCGGCGATCGCCAGGGAACCGAGGTTGGCGGCACTGAGCCCGGCGAGCGCGCCAGCGAGCTTGCCGATGGGCGTGCGCGCCCCGCCGACGATGACCGACCCACTCATGGCGACGCTGCTGCTCCTCCCCGCGGCGCCCCCTGGTGCCCCGGACTACGGTATTCCTACCGCATCCCCGCGCCGCATGCCGCGACGCGAGCCGGTGGCCACGTCATCGGGCCGTCGCGGGGTGGGCTCGCGCCCTCCCGCTGGCCCGCTTGTCGCTCCGGAGTCGTTGGAGGCTGTGAATGGACAAGGTGGTTGGGAGTGCCGCCGAGGCGGTCGCCGACGTCGTCGACGGCGCGTCGCTCGCCGTCGGGGGCTTCGGGGTCTGCGGCGTGCCGATCCTGCTGATCGCCGCGCTCGCCGAGAGGAGGCTACAGGGGCTATCGGCCGTCTCGAACAACTGCGGCCTGAACGAGTTCGGCCTCGGCATGCTCCTCCTACGGCACCAGATCGCACGCATGACGGCGAGCTATGTCGGCGAGAACAGCGAGTTCGCTCGCCAGTATCTCTCCGGCGAGCTGGAGGTCGAGCTCGTCCCCCAGGGCACCCTGGCGGAGCGGCTGCGCGCCGGAGGGTTCGGTATCCCCGCCTTCTTCACGCCGACGGGCGTCGGCACCCAGGTGGCAGAGGGCGGCCTGCCGTGGCGCTACGCGCCCGACGGCTCGGTGGCGCTCGCGTCCCCCCCGAAGGAGTCACGGGTCTTCGACGGTCGCACGTACATCTTGGAAGAGGCGATCACCTGTGACTACTCCCTCGTCCGGGCACGCGTCGCCGACCGCTTCGGCAACCTCGTCTTCCACGAGTCGGCACGCAACTTCAACCCGCTGTGCGCCAGCGCCGGCCGGGTGACGATCGTCGAGGCCGAGGAGATCGTCGAGCCCGGTGAGATCGATCCCGACGCCGTCCACCTGGCCGGCGTCTTCGTCCAGCGCATCGTGCAGGTCCCGCCCGGCACCGAGAAGATGATCGAGAAGCGCACGGTCCGCCCCCGCGCCGGGGCGGTGGCGTGATGGCGCTCACCCGAGCACAGATCGCCGCCCGGGCCGCAGCCGAGCTCGCCGACGGACAGTACGTCAACCTCGGGATCGGGCTGCCGACGCTCGTCTCGAATTATCTGCCGCCGGGCGTGCACGTCCTCTTGCAGTCGGAGAACGGCATCCTCGGTGTCGGCCCCTACCCCTTCGAGGGCGAGGAGGACCCCGACCTCATCAACGCGGGGAAGGAGACGGTCACGCTGCTGCCCGGCGCGTCGTTCTTCGACTCCGCGACGTCGTTCGGCATGATCCGCGGCGGGCACATCGACGTGGCGATCCTCGGCGGGATGCAAGTGTCGAGCGGCGGAGACCTCGCGAACTGGGTCGTCCCCGGCAAGATGGTGAGGGGCATGGGCGGTGCGATGGACCTCGTCCAGGGGGCGAGACACGTCATCGTGACGATGGAGCACGTCGCGAAGGACGGCTCGGCGAAGATCCTCGAGGAGTGCACGCTCCCCTGCACCGGACGCGGCGTGGTCGACCTCGTCATCACCGACCTCGCGGTGATCGAGGTCACCGGGGACGGGCTCGTGCTCCGCGAGGTCGCTCCGGGGCTGAGCGCCGAGGAGGTCCAGGAGCGGACCGAGGCGAAGCTGGCCGTACCCGTCCCGCCGACGGTGATCGACGTCGCCACCTGACCGGGGCAGCCGACCTCGCGCACCACCGGTCGCCGGTCCCGCCGGCCGCCAACCGGCCCTAGCCCCCTGCTCACCGTGGAGCGAACGGCTCCGGATCGCCGCTGCGCCCCACCTCGGGCGGTGAGGAGTGCTGGTACTGTGGCTCGGCGGCGTCGGCGAGCCCGCTGACGGAGCGACGCCCGCGCGGCTGCGTGCACGACGCCGGTCACCAGGAGCGTGCCCGCCGAGATGGCGACGACCGAGGTGCAGGGACCCGCCGCTACGGATGCCCCGTCCCGCCGACTCCGGCCGGCCCGTCGGCTCGGCGCGTGGACCGCCGCTCGGCGGGCAAGCCCGCGGGACACGGCGTTGCGCCTGCTCGTGCTGGCGGGAGCCGTGGCCCAGTGCGCCATGCTCGTCGCCCGCTCCCGGGCCCAGTGGGACGACTACTCGCTCACCATCGACTTCGCCGTCTTCCATCAGGCCTGGTGGCTTCTCGGCCACGGCCACCTGAGCCCGTTCGACACGATCGGCGGCCATCTGTTCTGGAAGGACCAGTTCAACCTCACCTTCTGGCCGTTCGGGCTGCTCTGGCCGGTGTCGCACTCGTCGTTCACGCTGCTCGTCGCGCAAGACGTGACGATCGCCCTGGCGAGCCTGGTCGCCGGCTGGTGGGCCTGCGACGCAGTCGAGACACGTCTGCGTGGGCGCGTGGTGACGGCCACCGCCGTGATCCTCGCGACGATCGCCGCGCTGGTGCTCGACCCGTGGGCCTTCGAGACCGCCTACTTCGACTACCACGCCGAGCCGCTCGCGGCGCTGTTCCTGCTGCTGGCGGGCCGGGCGCTCTGGCGCGGCCGGCGCTTCAGCCCGTACCTGTGGGGCCTGTTGGCGATGGCGTCGTGCACCGCCGGGGCGACCCTCGCCTTCGGGCTCGGCGCCGGCGCAGCCACCACCGGCGGAGGGCGCTGGCGCCGGGGGGTCGTCCTCGCGGGCATCGCGATCGCCTTCACGGCGCTCGTCGTCGTGCTCGGTGCCAACAGCGGCACCCGCCTCGGCCCGACCTACGGCTACCTGGCCGGCGGGAAGCCGGTCGGCAACGGGCTCTCCGGAGCGCTGGCGATCGCCGGCGGGGTTGTCACGCACCCGGGCACCGCCTGGCACGTCCTCTGGTCGAGGCGCCGGGCGCTCTCGCTGATCTTCACGGCCGGCGGTGTCCTCGGCGTGCTCACCGGTTGGGGCGCCGGGGTGGCCCTCGTCGACGTGCTCACCAACGGGCTGAACTCGGCGCCGAGCTTCACGTCCCTCATCTCCGGCGGCTTCCAGAACTTCCCGGCGGTGCTCTTCGTCCTCGTCGGCTCGGCGCTGGCGGCCTGCTGGCTGCTGGACCGGGAGCGCCGCTTCCTGCTCGGCCGGGACGCCCGGCCGCTCCGGTGGCTCGGGCGGCGCGCCGGCTCCGTGGTCGGCGTGCTCGTCGGGCTCGCCGCCCTCTCGACGACCTTGGTGCTGGCGGCACACGACGACGGCGGCATGACGGCGACATGGCTGCGGGTGCCTCCGGCCAGTGCCCGCCAGGTCGGCCGGATCCTGGGAGAGGTGCCCACCAGCTGGGAGGTGGCCGTCTCGCAGGGCATCGCGGGCCGATTCGGCGGCCGGAGCCAGGTGTACGCCTACGAGGCGGCACACCAGACGGTGCCGCTCATCACGAGTCGTGTCCTGTTCGTCGTCGCGCCGGCCGTGGGCATCGAGCCCGTCGCCGCGCCCGTCGCCTGGGCGGCGGTCCACGCGCTGATCGTCCGCTATCACGGCAGGGTGATCGCTCGCCGGGCCGGGGTCTGGGCGATCGTCGTGCAACGCGCCGCCGTCCCCGGTCACCTCGTGCAGCTGCCCCCCCGCTCGCCGCCGTGACCCAGCTCGCGCCCGCCGCCGAAGGGTTCCCGGTCGTCGTCGCCGACGCGGACGGCGAGTTTCCTTCGCGGCCGCGGCACTCCTGTGCTGCACAAGCACGCCACGGGGCGGCGCTAGCTTCGGGGCCGACCGCAGTATCTCGTGGAAGGGGCGTTCGAATGGCGGATGGCACGTCGCAGGCCGGCATCGGGTCGGTGCAGCTTCCGGAGCCGGGGAGCTGGACCATCGACTCGGTCCACTCCTTCGTGGAGTTCACCATCGAGCACTTCACCGTCGCCTTCGCCCGCGGCATCGCCGCCGGGCCGACGGGGACCATCACCGTCGCCGACGACGTCGCGTCCTCCTCGGTCGAGGCCTCCATCGACGCCTCGACGTTGACGACCGCCAATGCGGCACGCGACGAGAAGATCCTCGGCCCCGACGTCCTCGACGTCGCGCGGTACCCGACGATCGACTTCACGTCGAGTGCGCTGCGGCCGGTCGCCGGCGGGCGCTTCGCGCTCGACGGCGAGCTCACGATGCACGGCGTGACCCGCCCGGTGACCCTCGAGCTGGACGTGCACGGCGTCATCACCGACGTCTGGGGCCGCACCCGGCTCGGTCTCAGCGCGACGGCCGACATCAAGCGGAGCGACTTCAACGCCCGGGAGTGGGGCTACGCGGCCCTCGCGTCGGGAGGCTTCATGGTCCCCGACGCGCTGCGGGTGACGCTCGAGATCGAGGCGACGAAGGACGAGCCGGAGCCCGCCGGGAGCTGACGGGCGCCGGCCCGACCGGCTGGACGAACGGGAGGGACCGGCCCGGCGCGTCGCGGCGCGCTGGGCCGGTCCCCCTCCGGTGGAGCGCTACGAGGCGGCGATGCCCTCGATGCCGGCGCCGAGCCCGGTGACCGAGCCGATCGAGGTGAGCGAGCCGTCGGCGTTCACGTGGAACTCGTCGACCGCGCCCGCCCCGCCGGCCTCGACGTAGAGCGTCGAGCCGTCCGCCGAGGCGGCCATGTCGATCGGCCCGGCGTCCGTCGTGGCCACGACGCCGGTCGTCCCGACGAGGGAGGCGACGCCCGAGGGCGACACCGTGTACGCGCTGAGCGTCGCGCTGCCGGCGTTCGCGACGTAGTAGAAGCCGTCGGCGCCGGTGATCCAGCAGAGCGCCGTCTGGCCGTCGGGGAGGGTCGACAGGTTCGTGAGGGTGCCGTTGCCGGCGAGCGCGTACGTGCCGACCGAGCTGTTCCCCGCCTGGGCGACCACGGCCTGGCCGTTCGGGGCGAAGACGAGCGCGAAGGGCACCGGCGCCGACGACGCGTTCACGACGGGGGCGGCCGACAGCCAGCCGTTCCAGCTGACGCCGAAGACGTCGATGGCGTTGGTGCTCGCCTTCGTGGTGACGAGGAGCTGCGAGCCGTCGGGCGAGAACGCGACCTGGCCGGGCGAGCTGAGGTAGTTCGGCGGCGACGTGTTGGCCAGCCCGAGCGAACGCGTCGAGCCGGGCAGCGGGACCAGCGCGCCGTCGAAGACGCGGAATCCGGACACCGAGCCGGCGCCCCCGGCGTTGAGCACGTAGGCGACGTGGTCGTTGACGGCGATGCTGTCGGGGAAGTCGCCGCCGGACGGCAGCACCTCACGCAGGAACAGCCGGTCCCCGCGGACCGCGAACACCGAGACGGTGTCGCTCCCGGCGTTGACCGCCACCAGGAGCTGCTGAGCGGCCTCGTACACGAGCGAGCCCTGCGAGGCGAGATGATCGACCACCGAGCCGGCCGCCTGGGCGCCGAGCCCTCCTGTCGAGTAGGTGCCCGCGGGGGTGAGGGTGCCATTGGCCGCCTCGTCGTAGACGAGGACCTGGTTCCCGGCCGGGTTGTCCGTCTGGACGAAGACGGCGTGCTGGGCGTGGAAGCCGAACCCGTCGTGGCCGTCGTGGCCGTCGTGCGCGGTTGAGGCACCGGCTGCGGCGGGCAGCGCCACCAGCGCCGCCACGCCGAGCACTCCTGCCACGGCGGCACGTATCGGAGAGAGTGGTCGCATGTGTTCCCTCGCTGTCTCGAGTCGCTCGACCGGCCGGCGGGGCAGGGCGCCCCGCCGCCGGCGTCCGCATCGGGCGGACGTGCACGGCCTAGCGGCCGAGGCCTTACGAGGGCTCGTCCAAGTCCTTACGAGTCGAGAAACTCTCGGGTCGCCCGCGGCGGAGCCGCCGGAGTTCTGAACATTCGCTGAACTCTCGCCCGCTAGGCCGCGACGGCAGGCCGCGCTCGGGCATCATGGTCCGATGGCCGCCCAAGCGAGAGTGCTCGTCGTCGAGGACGATCCGACCGTCCGAGACGTCGTGCTCCGCTACCTCGAACGCGAGGGCTTCGCCGTCGAGGAGGCCGACGACGGCGAGGACGCCCTCCGACGGGCGCTCGCCGATCCGCCCGAGCTCGTCGTGCTCGATGTGATGCTCCCCTCACTCGACGGCTTCGAGATCTGCCGGCGGCTGCGCGCCGCGGCTCCCGTCCCAGTGATCATGCTCACCGCGCGCGGCGACGAGGTCGACCGGGTCGCCGGTCTGGAGCTCGGGGCGGACGACTATCTCGCCAAGCCCTTCTCGCCTCGCGAGCTCACCGCCCGGGTGAAGGCGGTCCTGCGCCGGTGCGCCGCCGCGCCGGCGCCGGTCGCCGACGGGGAGCCGCCGCTCGTCGCCGGCGAGATCGTCGTCGACCTGCGCGCCCACGAGGCGCGCGTCCGCGGCGAGCTCGTTGCACTGACGGTGAAGGAGTTCGAGCTGCTCGCCCACTTCATGCGCCATCCTCGTCGGGGATTCCGGCGCGAGACGCTGCTGGAGGAGGTCTGGGGCTACCACGTCGGCGACGCGTCCACCGTCACGGTCCACGTCCGCCGGCTGCGCGAGAAGATCGAGGACGACCCGGCGCACCCGCGCCACATCGTGACGGTGTGGGGCGTCGGCTACCGCTTCGAGCCGTGACCGAGTCGAGGCGCCAGGCGCTGCTCCTCGCCGGCGTCACCCTTGCCGGCCTCGGCGGGGCGGTGGCGATCGCCGCGAGCGGGCGCCTGCCGGTGAGCTCGACCCTCGTGATGCTCGCCTGGGCGATCGGGGGTGCCGCCGTCGCAGGCGCACTGTGCCTGCTCCTGCTCCGGGTCCTGCACGCCCGGGACGTCACGACCCAGGTCGCCGTCGCCGCCATGGCCCCGATCCTCGTCCTTGCCGCGGGGGTGCTCGGCGCGGCCAAGGCGATGTTCATCTCGGACCGGGACCTTCGCGCCCTGCTCGCGCTCGTGCTCGCGGCCGGGACCTCCGGGGCCCTCGTCGCGCTGCTGCTCGGCCGCCGCGTCGCCCTGGCGACAGCCCGCCTCGGCGAGATCGCGAGCAGCATCGCCAGAGACGAGATCCCTGTCGGCGCTGCCCGGGGCGTCGCGCGCTCGGCCCCCGGCGAGCTCGCCCGGCTCGCGACCGAGCTCGACCGCGCGCTCGCCCGGCTCGCCGAGAGCCGGGCGAAGGCCGACACCCTCGAGCGCAACCGCCGGGAGCTGGTCGCGTGGGTCTCCCACGACCTGCGGACGCCGCTCTCTGGGCTGCGGGCGCTCGTCGAGGCGCTGGTGGATCACGTCGTCGAGGACGAGGACACCGTCGTCCGCTACCACGGCGCGATGCTGCGGGAGGTCGAGCGCCTCACCGCGCTCGTCGACGACCTCTTCGAGCTCTCGCGGATCCAGGCCGGCGCGCTGCGGCTCGAGCTCGCCTCGATCCGCCTCGACGACCTCGTCGGCGACGTCGTGGCGTCGTTCGCCGACGTGGCGGCCGCCAAGGGGGTGCGCCTGCGCGCCGACGTCGTCGACCCCGCGCCGCTCGTCGAGCTCTCGCTGCACGAGATGGGCCGGGCCCTCGGCAACCTCGTCGACAACGCCATCCGCCACACGCCGGGCGGCGAGGTGCGCATCGACGCGGTCGGGGACGAGACGTCCGGGTACGCCGTCGTCTCCGTGACCGACGGCTGCGGGGGCATCCCCGAGGACGACCTCTCCCGAGTGTTCGAGGTCGCCTTCCGTGGCGACGCCGCCAGGAGCCGGCCGGGTGGCGGGCTCGGGCTCGCCGTGGCTCAGGGGCTCGTCGAGGCGCACGCCGGGCGGATCACCGCGGAGAACGCCCCCGGTGGCTGCCGGTTCTCGATCCTGCTGCCCCTCCGGACGGCGGCGCCGACCGGTAGCTGATGCGGCGTTCGTCCCCGATCTCCGCGTCGGTGTCGTCCGGCGCGCTCGGCCAGGGGAGCCGCCCCCCGATGCCGCCTCACGGGAGGGCGGCGGCCACCTCGGGCTCGAGCTCGGCGACCAGCTGGCAGGTGTCGTCGACCGGCTGGAGCGCCAGGGCCTGCTCGGCGAGCCGCTCCAGGAGCTGGCGGAAACTGGCCCGTTCCGTGGGGTCCAGCGGGGCGAGCACCTGGGCCTCGGCATGCCGGAGCCGGGTGCGCGTGCGCGCCCAGGTGGCCCGCCCGCGCGCGGTGGCCACCACCCGCTTGTTGCGTCGGTCTGCAGGATCCGGTCTGCGCTCGACCAGTCCCGCGCCCTCGAGCTCGTCGACCAGGTAGGTCATCACCGTCCGGTCGATCCCGAGCCGCCTCGCGAGGGCGCCCTGGCCCTCCGCCAGCTGCTGGGCGGCGGCGCCGAGCACCTGGTAGCCACGGGGACCGCCGGGCACCTGGCCGAGCACCGCGGCCGCATGCTGGAGGTAGCAGCGGAAGACGGCGCCGAGCGCCACACCGAGGTCGTCACCGAGGCTCGTGGGAGCAGAGGGTTCCGGCGTCGGCTTCGCCCCCCCCTCCCGCGCCCCAGGCATTGGTAGTCAGGGGCGCGGTGCCACAACGGCCCGGTTCCCCATCCCCCTTTCGATCTGTACGTGCGGTTTTCC
>Ga0209415_10004997_pt1 | contig 24055 bp, 19 predicted proteins | sample PeaSoiSIISIP2007_FD_187696 | JGI IMG/M metagenome (GOLD analysis project Ga0209415, IMG submission 187696) | Peat soil microbial communities from Weissenstadt, Germany - SII-SIP-2007 (SPAdes) (version 2) | ecosystem: Environmental > Terrestrial > Soil > Wetlands > Peat | place: Germany... | reverse complement strand
GGCGACGTCGGACATGTCGCCCGTGTGCTCGCTCACGACCGGTCCCCCAGCCAGAAGGCGACGAGCATGAGCCCGCCGACCCCGAACAACAACCCGATGAAGCCCTCGGTCACCGGCCCGATGCCGCCCAGTCCCAGGCCGCCGCGGTTGTCGGGGTGCTGGATGGGACCGGTGACGTAGGCCACGATCGCCGCCACCTGCTGGTTCGACAGGTTGCCGGGCCCGAAGTGCGGCATGTTGCCGGGCCCGGTGCGGATGGCCTCGGCCACCTGGGTGGCGTCCGCCTTGTGCAGCGAGGGGGCATAGGCGCCGTTGGCCAGCGCGTCGCCGGCACCGGTGATGGTGTGGCAGCCCGCGCAGTTGAGGACGAACAACGAGTTGCCCGTCGACAAGCTCGCCCCCCCGGTGTTCACCGAGGGGATGCCCGGCGGGTAGTCCGGGGAGCGGTGGTCGAGCGAGTTGACGAAGGCCACGATCTCGAGCGTCTGCGTCCGGTCGAAGCGCGGCGGCTTGCGCGCCGCCTGCACGGCGGGGTCGGCCAGGGGCATGCGCCCCGTCGACACCCAGAAGTCCACCGTGGCCGGCCCGACGATCTGGAGGTCCGGCGCGCCGATGGTGCTGTTGCCGGTGGCGTCGGGCGCGTGGCAGGTGGCGCAGTTCGATTCGAACAGGACCTCGCCGGGTGCGATGTAGGAGGCCGGCGGCAGGTGGTACGTGATCGGCTCGTTCCCACCGGCGCCCGCCGTGGCGCTCTGCGCCCGCGCCTGGGCGGGCGGCGACGAGCCCGACGCCGGGGCGTCCGACGTGAGCAGGCCGACGATCGCCACTCCCACGACCACCAACCCGGGCAGCAGGTAGCGCGCACGGTACTTGGCTTGCATGTCCTCCCGATCCCGCGCGCTCAGCCGGACTTCAGCAGGAACAGGGCGCTGAAGATGCCGATCCACATGAAGTCGACGAAGTGCCAGTAGTACCCGACGGCCTGGTACACGTTGGTCTCGCCCGGGTCGCCGGCGGGCCCCTTCATCCGCCCGAGGAGGAAGATCATGGCCACCAGGCCGAGGGCCACGTGCAGTCCGTGGACGCCGGTCATGACGAAGAACAGCGACCAGTAGGCGTTCAGGTGCGGTCCGTGGTGCGAGGACGCGAAGTCGTGCCACTCGTAGAGCGTGTTCCCGAGGAACGCCGCCCCCATGAGGAAGCTCGTCACGATCCAGGCCCGCGCCTTGCTCCGCTCGCCGCGCTCTTGGGCCCACACGCCCAGCTGGAAGGTGGGGCTCGAGGCCAGCAGGATGACGCTGAAGATCCCGGCCTGGACGTAGTCGAGCTTGGCCCCGTCGAGCGGCGGCCACGCGGTGGTGGCGTGCGCCCGGATGGTGAAGTACGCGGCGAAGAGGCCGCTGAAGAACATGAGCTCGGAGCCGAGCCAGATCATGACCCCGACGGCCAGGAGCGGTGGCCGCTCCGGGACGTGGCGCGCGGGCCGCGCGGGGCGCTCGACGGAGAGAGCCTGGCTCACGGCGTCTTTCCTAGCGGACGGCGGCCCCTTCGCGCCAACACCGTGGCCCGTACCCGCGCCCTGCCCGTCCGCCGCCGCAGGTGGCGCGCGCGCCCACGCCGGCCGGCGCGGCGCGCGCCGCGCCGTCGGCGCCCCCGCGCCGGGCCTCGGCCCTCCCCGGGCCCGCCAACCGCAGGCGCCGCCAACTCGGGCGCCGCGAACGCAGGCGCCGCCAACCTCAGGCGCGCAGGGCGTCGGGCAGGGGGCGGGCGTGCACCAGCGCCAGACGACGCGTGGGCCGCGTGAGCGCGACGTAGAGGGCGCGCAGGCCCTGGGGCGACTCCTCGGCGATGGCCGCCGGCTCCACCACCACCACGGCGTCGAACTCGAGCCCGTTGGCCAGGTCCGCCGGGAGCAGGCTGAGCGGCGCCCCGAGGCCGTCCTGGCGGGGGTCGGCGGCCTCCACCCCGGCGGCGTCGAGGGCCACGGCCAGATCGGCGACGAGCGACGCCGGGGCCAGCACGGCGGCGGTGCCCGGGGCCACCTCGTCCTTCATCTCGTTGGCCACCGCGGCCACCGCCTCGGCCAACAGGTGGCGCTCGGCGCGCCGGAAGCGCGGGGCCACGCCCGTGCGCCGCACCGGGGTGGGAGGGCGCAGACCGGGAGCCGCCTCGGCCAGCAGGCGCCCGGCCAGCTCGACCACCTCGGCCGGGGTCCGGTAGCTCACGGTCAGGCTGACCAGCCGGGCCGGGCGCTGCCCGGGGAGGTGGGCGGTGACCTCGTCCCAGCCCGACGGCGCCCACGGCCCGGTGGCCTGGCCGATGTCGCCGACGACAGTGACCGAGCCCGACAGCGACCGGCGCGCCACGCAGCGCAGCTGCATGGGCGAGAGGTCCTGGGCCTCGTCCACCACGATGTGGCCGTAGGTCCGCGGTCCCTCGTCGTGGTCCGGCGCCCCGCCGGCGCTGCGCCCGCGGCGTGGGCCGAGCAGGACGCGGGCCTCGTCGATCAGGGCGAGGTCGGCCACGGTCCACGGGATCTCGGCCATCGTCTCGCTGCGGGGGCGCGCCAGCAAGGCCTGCTCGGCCGGGCTGAGCAGGCCTTTGCCCGCCAGGGCCAGCAGGGGGGGCGATCCGAACAGGTCGTGGAGCAGCTCTTCGGCGCTCAGGCGCGGCCACATCCGGTCGAGCGCCTCCGCGAACTCGGGCAGCCGCCGCACCTGGCGCGAGAACTCGGCCTGGTCGAACACGGGCTCCTCGTCGCCGCCCTCGGGGGGCCGGGGCCCCGGGGGATGGCCGGCGCCGGCGTGCCCGTTGCCCCCGTGCCCGTTGCCCGACGGCCGTGGCGCCCCGGCGCCGGCGCCCGCCGAGAGGAACGGGGGCACGACGGAGGGGTCGGCCGGTGCGGCGTCGTAGTCGCCGAACCCGCTCTCCACCGGGCGGGGCGCCACACCGTGGACCCGCAGGGTCCGGGCGTACTCGTCGGCCAGCCGGCGCACCACCAGCTGCTCCACGAGGCGCCGGCGGGTGTTGTGGGTGCCCGGCCGGCGCCGGGCGCTCGCCACCACGGCCTCCGAGGCCTCGGCCGTGAGGCGCAGGATCGTCGCCCCGTAGGGCAGCTCGGCGTCGCGCCGCAGGGGGCGCTGGCGGCTGCGCAGCGCCCGGACCACCACCTCGGCCATCCGGGCCTCCCCCTTCAGCCGGGCCACCACGGCGGAGTCCCCGGCGCGCACGGGGACGCCGTGCACGAGGCCGCCGATGGTGGACAGGGTGACGCCGCTCTCCCCGAGCGAGGGGAGCACGTGCTCGATGTAGCGCAGGAACAGGGGGTTGGGCCCGATGACCAGGACGCCCTGGCGCTCGAGGGGGAACCGGTGCGTATACAGGAGGTAGGCGGCGCGGTGCAGCGCCACGGCCGTCTTCCCCGTGCCCGGCCCCCCCTGCACGACGAGGACCCCGGGCAGCGGGGACCGAATGATCTCGTCCTGCTCGCGCTGGATGGTCGAGACGATGTCCCGCATGAAGCCCGTACGGGCTCCCTCCAGGGCGGCGAGCAGGGCACCGGGGCCCCCGAGCTCGAGCTCGGTGTCCTCGTCGCCCGCACCGGGGGCGGCGGACCCGTTCCCCGGGGCCGCCCGCCCGGCCTCCGCCCCTCGGGGTCCCCCCTGGGAGGCGCCGGTGCCGAAGCGCTCGTCCTCGACGGCCAGGATCCGCCGGCCGTGGGCGGCCAGGTGGCGCCGCAGTGTCAGCCCCATGGGATCGCGCCCGGTGGCGCGGTAGAAGGGCTCGGCCACCGGCGCCCGCCAGTCCACCACCAGGGGCTCGAGATCGTCCCCCGAGATCCCCAGGCGGCCGATGTGGAAGCTCTCCACCCCCCCGCCCTCGGCCAGGCGGTCGACCCGGCCGAAGCACAGCGCCTGCTCCCCGATGTCGAGCTGGTCGAGGCGGGCGAGGCTCGTGCGCACGATGACGTCGCGCTCCTCGCGGAACTGGTGGGTACCCCCCCGACCCTGGTCGAGAACGGAGCGCAGCAGCCGTTGCGTGTCGGAACGCAGCTGGTCAAGGCGCTCGTAGGCCCGGTCGACGTGGGCCTGTTCCGCCTCGAGCTCCGGGTGTGTTCCCACAGCCGCTCCCTCTTCACCGCCGGGCACGGTGAACCATTGATCATACCTCCGGGCCTGTTCTTTTCGTCCGGCGTGCGCAGGCCCGCACACCCCCGGCACGCGCCGGGTTCCGCTCCCACGGCGTCAGGTAGCGTCGTTTCGTGCCAGCCGTCCCATCGGCGTTCCTGCGAGCGTGCCGGTGCGAGCCCACCGGCCGGGTGCCGGTGTGGTTCATGCGCCAGGCGGGGCGGTCGTTGCCCGAGTACCGCGCCGCGCGCGGCAGCGGGAGCATCCTGGACGCCATCCGCAACCCCGAGCTCGCCACCGAGCTCACCCTCCAGCCGGTGCGGCGCTACGGGGTCGACGCCGCCATCCTCTTCTCCGACATCGTGGTGCCGGTGGCCGCCGTGGGCTTCGGGGTGGACGTGGAGCCGGGCCGCGGGCCGGTGGTGGACCGGCCCTTCCGCACGGCGGCCGACCTGGCGCGCCTGCGGCCGCTCGATCCCGAGGGCGACACCGGGTACGTTCTCGAGACCGTCCGCCAGGTGGCCAAGGAGCTCGAGCCGCTCGGCGTGCCCCTCATCGGCTTCGCCGGCGCGCCGTTCACCGTGGCCAGCTACCTCGTCGAGGGCGGTCCGTCGCGCGCGTATGCCCGGACCAAGGCGCTCATGCGCGGGGACCCGGCGCTGTGGGCGTCGCTGCTCGACTCCCTGGCGGACATGGCCGTGGCGTCGCTGCGCGCCCAGGTCGCCGCCGGAGCGGGCGCCGTCCAGCTGTTCGACAGCTGGGCGGGCGCCCTGTCGCCGGGGGACTACGAGCGTTTCGTGCTGCCCGCCAGCCGGAAGGTGCTGCGCGGCCTCGAGGACCTGGAGGTGCCCCGCATCCACTTCGGCGTGGGCACCGGCGAACTGCTGGCGCTCATGGCCGGGGCGGGCGCCGAAGTGGTCGGCGTCGACTGGCGGGTCCCCCTGGACGAGGCCCGGCGCCGGGTAGGCCCCCGGCGCGCCGTCCAGGGCAACCTCGACCCCGCCGTGTGCCTGGCCCCCTGGGACGTGGTGGAGGCCGAGACCCGCGACGTGCTGGCGCGTGGCGGCGGCACCGGCCACGTCTTCAACCTGGGCCACGGCGTGCTGCCCGAGACCGATCCGGCCGTCCTCGGCCGGATCGTCGAGCTGGTGCACTCGTTGCCCCCGGCGCAGCCGTCGTCGGGGGCCCGAGCGAAGGGCCGGCGGTGACGCGCGTCGGCGTGCTCGTGATGTCACACGGCACCCCCCGGTCGATCGACGAGCTCCCCGCCTTCTACACCGAGATCCGCCGGGGCCGGCCGCCCACGCCGGAACTGCTCGAGGACCTCGCCCGTCGGTACGCGGCCATCGGCGGGACGTCGCCGCTCAACGAGCGCACCCGGGCACAGGTGGAGGGGGTGCGCCGCGCCCTCGAGGCCCGCGCCCCGGCGCGGTTCCTCGTGGCCGCCGGGGCCAAGTTCGCGCCGCCGCGCATCGAGGACGCCGTCGCCACCCTGGTCGCGCAGGACGTGCGCAGCGTGATGGGACTCGTCCTCGCCCCCCACTACTCCGCCGCCAGCGTGGGTGAGTACGCGCGCCGGGCCATCGAGGCGGCGTCGGCCGCCGAGGGTGGGCGGGGCCCGGTGCCGCTGCAGATGATCGACCAGTGGCACCTGGCACCCGGCTTCGTCCAGCTCGTGGCGCAGCGTGTCCGGGCGGCGCTCGGCGCGTTGCCCGGCCCGGCGGCCGCCGGCGCCATGGTGGTGTTCAGCGCCCACAGCATCCCGGCGCGCCTCGTCGAGGGCGGCGACCCCTACGCCTCCCAGGTGCACGAGTCCGCCGCCGCGGTGGCGCAGGCGGCGGGCGTCGACCGGTGGTGCGTCGCCTGGCAGAGCGCGGGGCGCACCGACGACGCCTGGCTCGGGCCCGACGTGCGGGAGGCCATCGCCGGGTTGTCGGACACGGCGGCCACCGCCGTGGTGGTGTGCCCCATCGGGTTCGTGTCCGACCACCTCGAGGTGCTCTACGACATCGACGTCGAGGCAGCCGACGCGGCACGCCAGGTCGGGCTGTCCTTCGCCCGCACGGCGTCGCTCAACGACGACCCCGCGTTCTGCGACATGCTCGCCGACGTCGTCATCGCCGCCGTCGACGCGGCGCGCATCTGAGCCGGTGACCGTGGGGCGCGCTGCGCCGGAGCCCAGCGGCGCCGAGGCGACGCCCACCGTCGTGGTGGTGGGCGGGGGGATCACGGGGCTGGCCGCGGCATGGGCGCTCGCCACCGCCCCGGCCGCCGGGATCCGCGTCGTCGTGCTCGAATCCGAAGAACGGCTCGGGGGAAAGCTGCACAGCGCGGAGATCGACGGCCAGCGGGTGGACGTGGGCCCCGACGCCTTCCTGGCCCGCCGGCCCGAGGCGCGGGCGCTGTGCGGGGAGCTCGGCCTCGAGGACGAGCTCGTCGCCCCGGGGAGCCGACGCGCCTATGTGTTCGCCCGGGGCCGGCTGCGGGCGCTGCCCGCCGGGCTGGCCCTGGGCGTGCCGACCAGGCTGGGCCCCCTGGCGCGTTCGGGGATCCTCTCGCCCGCCGGCCTCGCCCGGGCGGCGCTCGACGTCACGGGGTGGCATCCGGGCGCCCCGGACCGCGCCGGCACCGGGCCCGGTGGCGCCGACGCCGACGACGTGGCCGTGGGCGCGGCGGTGCGCCAACGGCTCGGCGCCCAGGTGGCGAGTCGCCTCGCCGACCCGCTCATCGGGGGGATCCACGCCGGGCCGACCGACGCCATGAGCAGCGCCGCCGTCTTTCCTGCGCTGCTCGCCGCGGTCGGTCGGGGCGGGAGCCTCATGCGCGCCCTGCGCGCCGGGGCACCCGGGCCGGGCGGCGGGGCAGGCGGGGACGCCCCGGTGTTCCTGACGGTGCGGGGCGGTCTCGGGCTCCTGGTCGACCGGCTGGCCGCAGCGCTACGGGCCCGCGGCGCCGACGTGCGCACGCACTGGCCCGTCGAGCGCCTCGGTCCGCCGGACGCCGGGAACCACGCCGCGGCCACGGCCGACGCCCGTGCGGCGCCGGCGCGCTGGGCGGTCACGGGCCCGGCGGGCACCATCGACGCCCACGCCGTCGTCCTCGCCGTGCCCGCCGGGGCGGCGGCCCGGCTGCTCGCACCGCTCGACGCCCGGCTGGGCGAGCAGTTGCGCGAGATCGCCTACGGCGACGTCACCATCGTGACCCTGCGCCTGGCCGACGACGCCGTCGGCCGCCCGCTCGACGCGACGGGCTTCCTCGTCCCCGCCGAGGCCGGGTGGCTGGTCACGGCGTCCACCTGGCTGTCGTCGAAATGGCCGCAGCTGCGCCGGCCCGGAGCGGTGCTGCTGCGCGCGTCGATGGGCCGCTACGGCGACGACCGGGCCGCACAACTCAGCGACGACGAGGTCGTGGCGCGTGCCGTCTCCGAGCTGCGCGGCGTCCTGGCGCTGCGGGGCGCCCCCACGGCATCGCAGGTGACGCGGTGGCCGGCCTCGTTCCCCCAGTACGCGGTGGGGCATCTGGCACGCGTGGCCGCCATCGAGGCCGGCGTGGCGCGCCACCCCGGCCTGGCCCTGGGGGGCGCCGCCTTGCGCGGCGTGGGCATCCCGGCGTGCATCGGCAGCGGCCGCCGAGCCGCCGAGGCCGTGCTCGGGCACCTCGGGGCCGTCGCCCAGGGGGTGCGGTGAGCAGCGTCCCCGCCGCCACCGAGGCCGCGCCCGCTGCGCACGGGGCCACGCCGCGGTCGCGCCGTCGAGCCCGGCGGCCACCGGGGGGCTCCCGGCGCCAGGGAGGCGCCGGCCACCGGGTGCGGGGGCGGGTCCTGGTGCCGGCGCTGGCGTCGGGCGTGGGGCTGGCCCTGTCCCTGCCACCCTGGGGGTTCTGGATCCTCGCCTTCCCTTCGGCCGCGTTGCTGTGGTGGCGCCTCGACGGGCTGCGCATGCGCACCCGGTTCCTGGCCGGGTGGAGCGCCGGACTCGGCCTGTTCGTCCCGGGACTGTGGTGGGTGACGTCGTTCAACGTCTACGGGGGCATCGTCCTCATGCTCGTGGAGTCCCTCGCCCCCGCCGTGGCCTGCGCCGTCGTGGCCCGCCGGGGCCGGGGCCGGACGCTCGTGCTCGCCGGGGCCATGGTGCTCGTCGAGGCGGTGCGCGGCACCTGGCCCTTCGGTGGCCTGCCGCTTGGAGGCGTGGCCCTCGGCCAGGCGGCCGGACCCCTCGCCGGGGCGGCGCGCCTCGGGGGCCCGCTGCTGCTCGTCGGCCTCATCTGGCTCACCGCGGGGGCGCTCGCCACGGTGGTGGTGACCGCCGCCCGCTTCGTCGGGTACCGGCGCGACCGTCGCCGCGCCGCCCAGGAACACGCCCGGCAACAGCGGTCCCTGGCCGAGCGCCGCGCCCGCATCGAGACCGACGAGGCGTTCGAGGACCGGCCCCCCCTGCGGGCGCTGGCCGCCGCCTCCCGGCGCGTGCGCCCCCCGCGTCCGGTGCGGGTCCTCGGGCCCCTGCTGGGCGCGGCGACCATCCTTGGCGTCGTCGTGGGCTTCGCCTGGTGGGGGGCCGTCGCTCCCGACGGCGGACCGGCGCTCGCCACCATCCGGGTGGCGTCGGTGCAGGGGGGCGGCGTGCGCGGGTTGCGCCAGGCGCAGGTCGCTCCGGCCACGGTCTACGCCGCACAGGTGGCGGCCACCGCCGAGATCCCGCGCCACGACGGGGGCATCGCGCCCACGCTGATCGTGTGGCCCGAAGACGTGGTCGACCTGTCCACGCCGCTCGCCCAGTCACCGGCGCAGGCCGCGCTCGGTGCCATCGCCTCGGGCGCCCACGCCACGCTGGTGGTGGGCATCACCGAGGACGTGTCGGCCACCGCGTTCCGCAACGAGGTCGTGGCTTTCGCCCCGTCGGGCCACGTGGTGGCCCGCTTCGAGAAGGTGCACCGGGTGCCCTTCGGCGAGTACGTCCCCTACCGGGGGTTCTTCTCGCACCTGGCCAGCCTGTCGGAGGTGCCCCGCGACGCCATCCCCGGCCACGGCGACGGCATGCTCGTCACGCCCGCCGCGCGCCTCGGCGTGATGGTGTCCTACGAGATCTTCTACCCGGCGCGCGGCCGCGTGGCCACGCGCGCCGGCGCGCAGCTGCTCGTCGACCCCACCAACACGTCCTCGTACCTCACGAGCCAGGTGCCCACCCAGGAGATCGCCGCCGCCCGGCTCCAGGCCATCGCCGAGGGGCGCGACCTCGTCCAGTCCGCACCCACCGGGTTCAGCGCCTTCGTCGACCATCGCGGCCACGTGCTGGTGCGCTCCACCCTGGCCGTCCGCCAGGTGCTCGTGCGCGACGTGGCGCTGCGCGGCGGGAGCACGCTCTACGAGCGCGGGGGCGACCTGCCCGTGCTCGGGGCCGCCGGGGTCCTCGTGGTCGTCGGGCTGGCGGCGGCGCTCACCGACGACGATCACGAGCGTGCCGGGCGCGCCCGGCGCGAACGCCGCCGGCGCGCGCCTCGGGGGCGCCATGCGGCGGCGCGCTGAGCGCGCTCAGTGCGCCAGCAGCTCCGGGTGGCGGGCGGCGATCATCCGGCGCATGCCGTCCTTCCAGTCGACCGTTGTGGCGCCGACGAGCTCGTGCAGGCGCGTGAGGTCGATCTGCACACTGTCGATGGTGTGCTCGGTGGGCTCGAAGCGGGCCTCGAGCCCGGTGAGCCCGGCCATGTACCGGCACCAGTCTTCGATGCTCACCGCCTCTTCCCCTCCCCAGTTGACCACCGTGGCGGGGACCGACGCCGCGCCCAGCAGCGCGGGGACCATTCCGGCGATGTCGTCCTCGTGGATGGGGTGGTAGACGCTCGGGGCGTCGCGGTGCACGGGCACGGCGCTGCCGTTCATCATCATGTGGAGGTGCACCGCGGGCCATCCGCCGCGCTCGCCGTAGGGGACCGACAGGCGGGCGATGGTGGTCGGGAGCTCGAAGCGCTGCGCCGCCCACCGGGCCGTCGCCTCGGCGGCGATCTTGCAGATGCTGTAGGTGCGCAGGAAGGGCCACACCCCGTGGTTGTCGCCGAGCGGGTCCGTCTCGGCGAAGACGTGGTGGCCCATCGGCTTGTAGACGGCGGTCGACGAGCAGTGCAGGAACGCCCGGGCGTCGCCATGGTGCTCCATCAAGAACGCCAGCCCCGCCGTATTGGCCTGCAGGTCGAGGTCCCAGTCGTTGGTCTTGGCCACGGCGAAGTTGAGGACGTAGTCGGCATCCGCGGGCAGGGCGCGTACGTCGCCGGCCAGCAGATCCACCGCCACGCAGTGGACGCCGGCGGCGGCGAGCCGGTCGCGTGCCGCCGCGTCGCGAAAGCGCGCCGCGCCGAACACCTCGTTGTCCTTGGCCAGCGTGACGGCCAGGGGCTCGGCGACCTGGCCCGTGACCCCGACGACCACGACCTTGGCCCCCTGCAAGGCGACGGCGTTCATGTGGCGACTCCCCCGATCGAGCGCTGCACCCCCGAGCGCCACCGGTCGAGCCTACGGCGCCGGTGCCCGGGCGGGGCCAATCGCGCCGGGGCGCCCGCTCAGGGCGTGGCGGAGGTGGCCTGGGCCGCCGCCGCCGGGCGCTCCAGGGCGTCGCGCACCGACGCCAGGACGGCGCAGCCGGTCACCGGCATGCGCACGACCCGTCGACCCTCGAGCATCCCCGCATAGCGCTCGAGCACCGGGCGCGGCCCTTCGACGATCACCGGCTTCTCGGGATGGACGCGCTGCAGGGCCTGGATCACGCGCCGGGCGGACTCGTGGTGCAGGCCCAACGACGACACGACCACGTCGGCCTGCTCGACGAGCCGGCACCGGCCACCGCGCACCAGCGGGCACGGCCGCCCGGGCGGCGCCTCGGGACCGGGGCACCACGACGCGCGGTAGCCGTTGTCCTCGAGCAGGCGCCAGTAGGCGAACGCCTCGGCGGCGTCGGGCTCCTCCACCAGGACCTGCGGGCGATCATGCCGGGCGGCGGCGTCGCCCCGGCGTGCCCAGCGGCCGGCGTGGTCCCTCCCGAGCATCTTCGGTCGCAGTCCCACAGTGATGCCTCCCACGTCCGGCGGGCCTTCCCCCCAGCCTCGACCCCCGGGGACGTGCCCGGTAGGGCATTTCGTCCCGGAGTCCTGCCCCGGGGGCCCGCCCCACGCCGCTAGCGTGCGCCGGTGGCCGCCGCCCGTGTCCACGCCGAGCCGCATCCCCGCACCCCGCAGGGGGCGCCGTGAGGATTCGGGACGCCACCCCCGCCGACGCCCCGGCGATCGCCGCCGTCCACGTGGCCTCGTGGAAGGCCGCCTACCGGGGCATGATCCCCGACCACTACCTCGAGCGCCTCACCGTGGACGACCGCCTGGCCCAGTGGGAGCGGGCCCTCGAGGGCCCCCCGGCGCCCGGTCACGCCTCGCTCGTGGCGCAGGACGACGCCGCCACGGCGCGGGGGTTCGCCCGGGTCGGGCCGAGCGTGCCCGCCGCCGGGCGCACCGGCGAGCTGTGGGCGCTGTACCTCGAGCCGGGGGCGTGGGGCCGGGGTGCCGGGCGCGCCCTGGCCGAGGCGGCCATCGGGCGGATGGTGGAACTGGGCTACGAGGACGCCGTGCTGTGGGTCCTCCCCGAGAACCGCCGCGCCCGCCGCTTCTACGAGATCGGCGGCTGGCAGTGCGACGAGGTCGAACGGACCCAGACGGTGTGGGGCGTGGACCTCGCCGAGGTGCGCTACCGGCGTCGCCTGGTGTGACCGGGCGTGGCCGACGGCCAGGTGGTGGGGCCGCGGCCTACGGCCAGGAGGTCGGACCGGGGCCCGTCCCCGTGATGCGCCGACCGGACAGGAACTCGGGCCAGATGCGCATCCACTGGTCCTTCTCACCCGACGCCAGCGCCCGCAGCGGGAGCCGGGAGGCGAGCGCCTCGACGGCGGGTGCTCCGGGCTCCAGGGGCCGGGCCACGCCCACGGCGAGCACGCTCCATCCCTGGTGGTGCACGGCGTCGAGGTCGTCGACCTCGAACGCCACGACGGAGCGGCAGACCGCCCGCGCCAGCTGGGTGCCCTCGGCGGTGCGGAAGTAGATGGCGCCGTCGAGGAACGTGAAGCTGACGGGGAACACGGCGGGGATCGCCCCGATCGTCACCGCCACCCGCCCGATGACCCGATCCCCGATGAGCGCCACGCATTCGTCGTCGTCGAGGGTCTCGAAGGCGGTCCCCCCACATTCTTCTTCGAGCAACGTTCCCATGGTCCACCTCGGTTCCACCCGATCGGCGGGCGCCCTTCCATGATGCCGACGCCGACAGCGCCCTGGGGAGGGTCCAAGGACCCTCGCCCTCGTCCGGAAAGTCCCGGTGGCGGCGCCCGGGGTCGGGCGGCCACCCGGCGCGCCGACCACGCGGAGTTGGTAGGTTCGCCGGCACCGGTCGGCCCGGGCGCCGCACCGGGGGGCCCGGCGGAGGGGCGCCAGCACAGGGGTGCGGCGGTCGACCGGTGCCGGCGACAAGGGGGAACGGCCATGCACGCACGATCGATCTCGATGGCCACGAGGCGAGCGGCGGTGGTGATCGGCGCGCTGAGCCTCGTGGGGGCGGTCCTGGCCACGACCGCCGGCGCCGGCTCGGCGGCGGCGGCAGCGAGCCCCGCGTACGGCCGGTCGAAGGTGCTCCTCGTCGGGACCTTCGACGGCCACGCCGGGCAGTACGCCACCATCCAGGCCGCCGTGAGCGCCGCCACGAGCGGCGACTGGATCCTCGTGGCCCCCGGCGACTACCACGAGACGGCGGACGCCCACACCAACGCCAGGAAGGCGGCCCACGGTGACTTCGGGGGAGTGCTCATCACCACGTCGGGGATCCACCTCCGGGGGATGAACCGCAACACCGTCATCGTGGACGGCACGGCGAGCACCGCCCCGACGCCGTGCAGCGCCGATCCTTCGCAGCAGAACTTCGGCGTCGTGGGCAGCAACAGCCAGCCCTACGGGCGCAACGGGATCGTCGTGTGGAAGGCCAACGACGTGAGCATCGACAACCTCACGGTGTGCAACTTCCTCGGCGGCACCGGGTCGGCCGGCAACGAGATCTGGTGGAACGGAGGCGAAGGCTCGGGCCGCATCGGCCTGCACGGGTACTGGGGCTCGTACCTGACCGCCACCTCGACGTACTACGGCACGGAGGCGAGCGCCGCCGCCTACGGCATCTTCGCGTCGAACTCCAAGGGCCCGGCCACGTGGACCCAGCTCTACGCCAGCAACTTCAACGATTCCGGGATGTACGTGGGGGCCTGCATGCAGGCCTGCGACGTCACCATCAGCCACGCGTGGATGGAGTACAACGCCCTCGGGTACTCGGGGACGAACTCGGGCGGCAAGCTCGTCATCAAGGACTCGCAGTTCGACAACAACAAGGACGGCCTCGACACCAACACCCAGCTCAACGGCGACCCGCCCGCCCCGCAGAATGGCGCGTGCCCCGACAACAAGATCAGCCCGATCACCCACACGCACTCGTGCTGGGTGTTCATGGACAACGACGTGCACGACAACAACAACCCCAACGTTCCCCAGGCCGGTGAGGCGAGCAACGGCCCGACCGGCACCGGGATGACGCTGTCGGGTGGCCGCAACGACACGGTGATGGACAACACGTTCTCGAACAACGGGGCCTGGGGTGCGCTGTTCATCCCCTATCCCGACAGCAACCCGCCGTCCCTGCACCAGACGTGCAAGGGGACCGGCGGGGTCGAGGTGACGGGCTTCGGCTGCGTGTACGACCCCGAGGGCGACGCCCTGCTGGACAACACGTTTGCCAACAACGGCTTCCTGGGCAACCCCAGCAACTCGGACTTCGGGCAGATCACCATCAACAAGGGCCAGCCCCAGAACTGCTTCGCCGGGAACACCTACCCCGACGGGAGCGCGCCCGCCAACCTCGAGCAGATCCAGGCCCGCTGCGGCAAGAAGACGACGGCCGCCAACCACGGCGGCCCGCTGTTCGCCCAGGTCCTGTGCGACACCGGGTACAGCAGCTGCCCGCCGGGTGCGAACTACCCCCCGTTCACCGGGGTGGTCATCCACTCGCTGCCCGACACGCTGGCCACGATGCCCAACCCGTGCCTGGGGGTGCCGGCGAACGCCTGGTGCCGGAAGGGAAAGCCCGTCTGAGCGCCCCCGCTCAGGTCCCGGCCAGACGCTCGACCACGGGGCCCAGGGCCTCCCAGCAGGCGGCCTCGATCGAGAAGTAGGAGATGCCGTACTCCTCGCGCCGCCACTGCAGCTCCTCGACCATCTGGTCGAGGGTGCCGATGAGGGCGAGGGGGATGTGCAGGGCGTCGGACGGGTCGATCCCGAAGGTCGGGGCCATGGCGTCCACGATCGACTGCCGGTCGTCGGTGATCATGGCGAAGCCGATGAGGGTGTTGAGCTCGATCCCGGCGAAGCGCTCCCCCGCCGCCTCTCGCACCCACCCGATCTTGCGGCGCGTGGCGTCGGGGCTGGCGTTGGGGGCCGACTCGGGGCCCCCCGTGCCTGCCCGCAGGTCCACGTTGATGCTGACGATGTCGGCCTCGCGGGCGGCGATGGTGAGCACCCGCTTGCCGCCGCCCCCGATGATGAGCGGGGGATGGGGGCGCTGGACGGGGCGCGGCAGCAGCGTGTGCTCGGTGATCGTGTAGTGGGTGCCCGAGAACGAGAACGGCCCGTCGCTCGACAGCAGCCCCTTGAGCACGGCCACGCCCTCGGCGAAGCGCTCGACGCGCCGCCCCGGTGGGTCGTAGGGGATGCCGGACTGCTCGTAGTCGCTGCGCATCCATCCCGCACCCACGCCGAGCTCGAGGCGGCCGTCGGACAGCAGGTCGACGGTGGCCGCCTCCTTGGCCAGCACGAGCGGGTGGCGGTAGTCGTTGTCGAACACGAGCGCCCCCACCCGGAGCCGGTCGGCGGCGGCCGCCGCCGCCACCAGGGCGGGCACGGGGGCGAGCTGGTCGCCGAAGTGGTCGGGCATGAGCAGGGTCGAGTACCCGAGGTCCTGCGCCTGGCGGGCCTGTTCGGCCCACGCGCGAGCCGTCGGCTCAGGCCCCTTGGACAGCTGGGCGGCGAATCGGAACGGACGCGCGTGCGGCATCGGACCTCATTCGTAGTAGCCGGAATGGATGTAGATGCAGGGGATGCCCTCTGCATGGAACATGTCGCGGTTGCGGGGGTCGTCCTCGAAGGCCAGCAGAGGCTCGAGCCCGTAGGCGCGCAGCTCGGCCACCGCGGCGCGCTTGAAGCGCGACGCCTGCGCGTAGTCACCCCGGTCGCGCATCACGAGCACGTCCCAGCGCAACCGGTAGTGGGCCAGCCAGGCCAGGGTCTGGGGCTGCACCCGCAGGGGGCGGCCCGTGAGCAGGACGATGCGCAGGCCCGGATCGAGCAGCTCGAGCAGCCGGGCGACTTCGTCGACCAGCGGATCGTCACCGCACGCGTCGAAGAACGCGTCCCAGTCGCGTCGCCCCCATTCCAGGAAGTGCTGGCGGCCGGCGGCGTCCGACAGGACGCCGTCGATGTCGAAGATGACCGCCGGGCCGGGCACCGCGGGACCCACCCTCCAGCGCCAGTTGGTCGGCACCGCGGCGTTGGGTGCCGGGGCGGGCTCGGGGGTGACCACGTCGGCCTGGGCCCCGCTCAGTCGGCCGGGCGTTCGCTCGACAGGCGCCGGATCTCGTCGACCACGCGCGGGTCGGCGAGCGTGGTGGTGTCGCCCAGATCGCGGCCCTCGGCCACGTCGCGCAGCAGCCGCCGCATGATCTTCCCCGAGCGGGTCTTCGGCAGCTCGTCGGTGAACACGACGGTCTTCGGGCGGGCGATGGGGCCGATGTGGCCCGCCACGTGCCCCCGCAGCTCCTCGCCGCGCTCGGTCGTCTGCCCGATGCCCGACTTGAGCGTGACGAAGGCGATGATCGCCTGGCCGGTGGTGTCGTCCTTGGCGCCCACCACCGCCGCCTCGGCCACCGCCGGGTGGTTGACGAGCGACGACTCCACCTCGGCGGTGGAGATGCGGTGGCCCGACACGTTCATCACGTCGTCCACCCGGCCGAGCAGCCACAGGTAGCCCTCGTCGTCCACCTTGGCCCCGTCCCCGGCGAAATAGCGGCCCGCGAACCGGCTCCAGTAGGTCTGCCGGTACCGCTCGGGGTCGCCGTAGAGCCCGCGCAGCATGGCCGGCCACGGACGCGTGAGCGTCAGGTACCCGCCGCCGCGTGCCACGGTCTCCCCGGCGTCGTCCACCACCTCGGCACCGATCCCCGGCAGAGGGAACGTCGCCGACCCCGGCTTGCACGTGGTGACCCCGGGCAACGGCGAGATCATGATGGCGCCGGTTTCGGTCTGCCACCAGGTGTCGACCACCGGGCAGCGCCCGCCTCCGATGTGCTGCCAGTACCAGACCCACGCCTCGGGGTTGATGGGCTCGCCCACCGAGCCGAGCACGCGCAGCGTGGACATGTCGTGGCGCTCGGGGAACTCGGTCCCCCACTTCATGAACGTGCGGATGGCGGTGGGCGCGCAGTACAAGATGGTGACCCCGTAGCGCTCGATGATGTCCCACCACCGGTCCTTGTCGGGGAAGTCGGGCGTCCCCTCGTACATGACGCTGGTGGCGCCGTTGGCCAGGGGCCCGTACACGATGTAGCTGTGCCCCGTCACCCACCCGATGTCGGCCGCGCACCAGTACACGTCGCGCTCGGGATGCAGGTCGAACACGGCGCGGTGCGTGAAGGCCACCTGGGTCAGGTAGCCGCCGGTGGTGTGCATGATCCCCTTGGGCTTGGCCGTCGTCCCCGAGGTGTACAGCAGGTACAGCAGGTCCTCGGCGTCCATGTGCTCGGGCGGACACGACGCCGCCGCGCCGGCCATGGCGTCGTCCCACCACACGTCGCGCCCCTCGGTCATGGGGGCGGCGTCGCCGGTGCGGCGCGCCACCACCACGTGCTCGATGGAGGGGGTGTCGGCCACCGCCGCGTCGGCGTGGTCCTTGAGCGCCACCACCGCGCCCCGGCGCCACCCGCCGTCGGCGGTGACGAGCACCTTCGCCTCGGCGTCGTTGATCCGGTCGCGCAGGGCGTCGGGGGAGAACCCCCCGAACACCACCGAGTGCGCGGCCCCCACCCGGGTGCAGGCGAGCATGGCCACGGGCAGCTCGGGGATCATGGGCATGTAGATCGCCACCCGGTCGCCGCGGCGGACCCCGAGACCCTTCAGCACGTTGGCGAAGCGCTGCACCTCGGCGAGGAGCTCGGCGTAGGTGATGGTCCGGGTGTCGCCGGGCTCCCCTTCCCAGTGGATGGCCACCCGGTCGCCCAGGCCGGCCGCCACGTGGCGGTCCAGGCAGTTGTGGGACACGTTCAGGGTGCCCCCGACGAACCAGCGGGCGAAGGGCTCCTCCCACTCGAGCACCGTGTGCCACTCCTGGAACCAGTCGAGGCCCCGGGCCTGCCTCGCCCAGAAGGCCTCGGGGTCCCGCTCGGCCTCGTCATAGATCGAGGGGTCGGGGACCACCGCCTGGGCGGCGAAGCCCTCGGGGGGCGCAAACCGGCGTTCTTCGAGGTAGAAGTCGTCGATGGCGGCCCGGCCGACGTCGGACATGGCTGTGGCGTCCCTTCCCCTGAGCGCGCACTCGAGGCCGCGACCTCGAGGAGCCCGAGACCCGCGCGCGGTCGCCCCCCACGGCGGCGTCCGGGTGCGAGCCTATCCAAGGCCCCTGCGGGGGGGCCGCTACGGGGATACCCCGGCGCAGCCTGACAAGATGGGGAGAGATGGCCGACGCCGCCGTTCCGGCCCCCCCGCGTGTGCCCGCCGCCGATGTCGGTACCGATCCAGACCCCCTGAACCTGCCGGTCGGCGTGGGCCGGCGCGTCGTGGTGGTGGCCAACCTCGGCCTCGCCCCGGTGCCCTCGCCGGCCAGTTCATGGGCGGCCAACGGGCTCGCCCGGGCCCTCGACACGTGGGAGGGGCCCGGCATCGTGGTGGTGGCGGGCAACGCGTTCGACCTGCGCGCCGGCACCGATCCCGCGGCGATGGCGCTGGCCGCGCTCGACGCCCAGCCGCGCCTGGCCGCCGCCCTCGAGGCGTTCGCCACCGACGAGGAGCGCCGCGTCGTGCTGCTGCCGGGCACGAACGACCAGGCCTTGCGCGACGACCCCGCGGCCCGGGCGGCGGTGACGGGGATCGGGCTCGAGGTGGCCGACGCCGTCGACCTGGAGCTCAGGACGGCGGCCGGGACCCGCCGCGTCAGGGTCGACGCCGGCGTGCCCGCCGCTTCCCCCCGGCCGCACCCCGACGAGGCGGCGGGGAACGGGTCGGCGCCTGCGCCCGGCGCGCCGTCGGCGACCCCGGCGGGGACGTTCTCGATCTCCCCCGACCCCACGGCCGCCTGGCAGGCCGGCCTCGACCGCCTGGCGGACCCGGCGGGCATGCAGCGGTTCTTGACCTCCCGCCTGCTGTACCGCCGCTTCGCCCGCCTGGCGTGGTGGCTGATCGTCCCCTTCGCCATCGCCGTCGTCCTGCGGTTCCCCTTCGTGGTGAGCGCCCTCGAGCGCCTCTTCTTCAGCCATCCGGCACCGAAGCGGGTCATCGCCCGAGCGCACAATGCGGGATGGGGCTCCCGCTTCCTGTTCGCCTCGATCGTGTCGGTCGGGGAGCTGCTGATCCTCGCCGCGGCGCTCGGGTGGTTCGGCCGCAAGGCGTGGCGCACGCTCGGCGGCGGTCCGCTCGACGGGCTGTTCGACGACAGCCTGTCGTCGGCCGGCGCCACGGCCAACGACGCGGCGCGCGACGCCGCCCGGTCGCTCGGCGCCCACGGGTACGCCGGCCTGGTGACGGGGGCCACCTTCCAGGCCGAGCTCACCCACCTCGGCCGAGGCTTCTTCGCCTGCGCCGGTGCGGCCGGCGAGGTGGTCGAGGAGCACGCCGGGCGCCTGGGGATGCCGCCGGTGTTCTCCCACCGCCAGCAGCTGGCGTGGGTCGAGCTCGAGACCGGGGCCGAGCTCCATGCCCGGCTCCTGCTGGCGCGCTCGGAGCTCTCGGGCACCACCGTGCTCGAACGCCTGGCGGCGCGCCGCCAGCGGGTGCACGACCTGCACCCCGTGGTGGTGGCCGCCTACCCGCGCGGGGCGTCGTGGCCCCCGGCCCCCGACCTGAGCGCCGTGCGCCGGCGCTCGCGCCGCGTGCGGCGGTGGGCAGCGGCGGCCATCGCCGGGGCGGGGGCCCTCGACCTGCTCTCGGCGGTGACGCCGCCGTTGCGCAGCCGACTCCATCTCGTGCTCGAGATCCTCCCCCTCGGCGCCACGCAGTTCGCCGGCGCGCTGGTGGCGCTGTCCGGCCTCGGCCTCCTCGCCCTGGCCCGCGGCGTGCGGCGCGGGCAGCACCGCGCCTGGGCCATCGCCGTGGGCGTCCTGGCCGTGACCTTGGTCCTGCACCTCGTGCGGGGAGGCGACGTGGGCCAGTCACTGGTGGCCGCCGCCGTCCTCGGCTTCCTGACCGTCAACCGCCGGGAATTCCCCGCCGCGTCGGACCGCCCTGCCCTGCGCTCGGCGGTCGTGGCCCTGGTGGTGGGCGTCATCGGCATCACGGTGGTGACCACCGTGGCCGTCGAGGTCACCTTGCACGTGAACCACCACTTCATGCCCATCTCCTGGTGGCGCGCCGGCCAGGCGGTGGTCGAACGCCTCGTCGGGCTGGACGGCGTCGCCCTGCCGGACCAGCTCAACGACTTCTTGTACCCGAGCCTCCTGGCCATCGGGGTGAGCCTGGCGGCCGTCGCCCTGGTGCTCGCCACCCGGCCCGTCGTCGACCGCCGGCGCAGCGCGGGGAACGCAGCCGAGGCGCGGGCGCGTGACATCGTGCGTCGCCACGGCGAGGACACGCTCGACTACTTCGCCCTGCGCAGCGACAAGCAGTGGTTCTTCCACCGCGACTCGCTCGTGGCCTATGCCACCTCGAGCGGCATCTGCCTGGTCTCCCCCGACCCCATCGGCCCCTTCGCCGAGCGGGAGCAGGTGTGGAGCGCGTTCCGCCGCTTCGCCGACGACCGCGGCTGGGTGGTCACCATCATGGGCGCCGGCGAGCAGTGGCTGCCCGTGTACCGGGAGATGGGGATGCACGACATCTACATCGGCGACGAGGCCGTGGTGGACGTGCAGCGCTTCTCGCTCGCCGGGGGCCACATGAAGGGATTGCGCCAGGCCTTCAACCGGGTCACCAAGTACGGCTACACCGTCTCGTTCCACGACCCCGCCAACCTCGACCGCGCCACCGCGCAGCGCCTGGCGGGGCTCATGTCGCAGAGCCGGCGCGGCGAGTTCGAGCGGGGCTTCTCCATGGTGCTCGGCCGCATCTTCGATGCGCGCGACGAAGGGCTGCTGCTGTGCGTCGTCACCGCCCCCGACGGCCGGCCGGCGGCGATGTGCCAGTTCGTCCCGGCACGCGGCATCGGCGGGTATTCCCTGGACCTGATGCGCCGCGACCGCGGCGAGCACCCCAACGGGCTCATGGACTTCGCCCTGGTGTCGACCATCGAGCACCTGTCGGCCCAGGGGTGTCGCGGCCTCAGCCTCAACTTCGCGGCGATGCGCTCCATCCTCGAGGGCGAGCGCGGCGACGGGGCCAGCCAGCGGGTGGAGCGCTGGGCCCTCAAGAAGATGTCCAACTTCTTGCAGATCGAGACGCTGTGGCGCTTCAACGCCAAGTACGGCCCCGACTGGCTGCCGCGCTACGTGGTGTACGACACCGCCGAGCACCTCGTCCCCGTGGTCCTGGCCATCCTGCGCGCCGAGTCCCTGGCGGAGGTGCCGGTGATCGGCCGGATGATCGCCGCCTCGGAGCGCCGCGCCCACGCGGCGGGCGACGGGCCGGGAGGCGACGACGCCAGCGGGGCGACGCTGCTGCCCGATCCCGAGCAGTGCGTGGGGCCCGACGCCCCCGAGCCCGGGCACGCCCCCGTGGCCCCGGGGGCGGCGGCCGAGCACGGCTGACGGGGCCCGGCGGCCGCCCGTGGCGCCCAGGGCCGCACCCGCGGTGATCCGCCGGGCGCAGCCCGACGACGCCCGGGCCATCGCCACCGTGCACGTGCGGTCGTGGAAGGGTGCCTATCCGGGGCTCATCCCCCAGTCCTACCTGGACCGCCTGCGGCCCGAGGATCGGTTGGCGGCGTGGGGGGCCACCCTGCGCGCCACGTGCTGGCCCCGCGCGGGCACGTTCGTGGCCGTCGACCCCGGGTCCGAGGGCCCGGGCGACCCGAGCCCGGCGCGCCACGGCGAGGGGCGCGCCGGGGCCGTCGCCGGCTTCGCCTGCTTCGACGCCACCCGGGACCCCGACGAGGACCCGGCGACGGTCGGGGAGCTGCAGACGCTGTACGTCGACCCCGACCATTGGGGCCTGCGGTACGCGTCGGCGCTCATGGCCGCGGTGGTCGACGAGATGGCCGCCGGCGGCTACCGCACGGCGACGCTGTGGGTGCTCGCCACCAACGCCCGGGCGCGGCGGCGCTACGAGCACCTGGGCTGGGCGGCGGACGGCGCCACCAAGCTCCACGACTGGGGCGAGTTCGTGGCCACCGACGTCCGGTACCGCCGGCCACTGCCCTGAGCGCCGGCGGCGCCGGGGCGGACGTCGCCCGGCGGCCCCGGGGCGTAGCGTCGCGCCCCATGGGTTGCGGGTGCCTCCTGGCGTTGGCGGCGGTCCTGTCCCCCCGCCTGGCGATCCTCCTGGTGTGGCTGCTCACCGACCGCATGCGCATCGCCTTCACGTCGTTCTGGGTGGCCGCGCTCGGCTTCGTGTTCCTGCCCTGGACGGCCCTCGGCTGGGCGGTCGTCTACCAACCGCACCGCGGCATCCACGGGTTCGGGTGGCTCGTGGTGGGCCTGGCCTTCGCCGTCGACGTGAGCACCCACCTGAACGGGGACCGGGCCCGCCGGACGCGCCGCGACCGCCAGGCTCGCCGCGCCGCGTGACGGGCCGGGTCGCCGATCAGTCCCCGCAGCGCGCCGGGGCGGCGCCGACCTCGAAGCGATCAGCGGAGAAGGCAGCGCCCGGGCCCGCGCCGGGGGATCGATCCCCAGGGCCTCGGCCGGTAGGCGACGGTGCCGTGGCCACCCCGGGGATGGGCGCGCACGAACGACGCCATGGCCGCGCCCGCCGCCGGGAGCGGCTGGTCGGCCAGCTCGGAGATGCGGCCGACCTCCGCGGCGTCGTGGCCATGAACTCTCCTCGAAGCGCACGTCCACCGACTGGCGTGCCGGCCGGACGTGGCGTTCCCCCACGCACGCCCGGAAGAGGTCCTCGACGCGCGCCGACCGGTGGTCGCCGACGGCCACGGGGTCGACGCGGGCGGGCGTCGTGCGAGCCGAGTACGCCGGCATGGTCGCCATGGACACGCTGACGGGTCTCGGTGGTCACGACGAAGGTGGCGTCGGGGAACGTCGACACGAGCGGCCCGAACCGTTCGAGGTGCTGGGCGACGTGAGCACCTACCGTGTCTCCTCGCAGCCACGCAGAACCTGCAGCACTCTGCGCAGGTCGGATCGAGTCCTTCCGATCTCCAAGGTACTTTCCGAGGTCCGTCTGGATCTGATCGGTATCCCTCGCCGGCCGGCGATCAGGTGGTGGCGTTCAGGGCTGCCAGGAACTGACGGACGACGACCACCGCCTCCTGCCGCAGGCGCGCCACGTCATCTGCGTCGCCGTCATCGAGAAACGCCAAGGAGGCGTGCGGTCCGTCATGGTCCGGAGATTCGAAGCGCTCGGCAAGAAGTGCCAACGCACTGCGGACCTGCTCGTGACCGGCGATGGCACCAACTATAACTAACAGCAGAATGCCGGCCAGCGTCCTCCGGCCCGTCTTCGTAGTTGAGGAGGCAGGAGACGAGGTCGTACGCGTCCCTATTCTCGTGACGGTCCTGGAAGGCGAGGATCTTGAGGACGACGTATGAGAGGATGTCCGCGACGCGGACGGTCACCTCGGAGTGACCACCATCGTCTAGGCGATCAGCCTCGATCATGCAGTCGATGTAGTCCTGGGTCACCAATTGCGCGCCACGCACGTTGAATGCTCCCAGTCCGGACCCCGTTCCCTCCTTCGGCTTGTAGATGCGGCCGGGGTCGGTCGTGTCGGTTTCACAGGGCGGATTCAAGCGGTGAGCGCAACGAGCTCGGCGAACTTCTCTGATGGTTTCATGTATCCGAGGGTTTTGCGAGGACGTCCGTTGAGGCTTCGCTGAAATCGGGCCAGATCGGCGGCACTGTGCTTTGAGAGGTCGGTGCTCTTGGGCATGTATTGGCGCAGCAAGCCGTTCGTGTTCTCGTTCGATCCGCGTTGCCAGGGCGAGTGGGGATCGCAGAAGTAGATGGGGACACCGGTGGCCACGGTGAAGTTCACATGGCCGGCCATCTCACTGCCCTGATCCCAGGTGACGGAGCGGGCGAGCTCGCCGGGCAGCTTCCTGACGGCCTTGCGCATTGCCCGCTCGACGGCCGCCGCTCCATGGTCCTCGGGGAGGTGCAGGAGAAGCACGAACCGCGTGGAGCGCTCGACCAGGGTCCCCACGGCTGACTTCCCACCGGCACCGATGATCAGGTCGCCCTCCCAGTGTCCGGGCACGGCCCGGTCTTCGATCTCGGCGGGGCGCTGGCTGATCATGACCATGTCCGGGTTCTTGCCTCGCTTCTCCACCCGGCCCTGGTGACGGCGAGACGTGCGCCCCGAGCGCAGGCAGCGGGCCAGCTCACGGCGCAGTTCACCCCGGCCCTGGACGAAGAGGGACTGGTAGATGGTCTCGTGGCTCACCTGCATCATCGGATCGTCCGGAGGCGTTCGAGGCCGAGACAAGACACCAGCGTGGCCACCAGGAGGAGGCCGGCGTTGGCCACCAGGTTCGGCTCGTCGAAGGTCACGTCGATGCGGT
>Ga0209415_10004996_pt1 | contig 24060 bp, 24 predicted proteins | sample PeaSoiSIISIP2007_FD_187696 | JGI IMG/M metagenome (GOLD analysis project Ga0209415, IMG submission 187696) | Peat soil microbial communities from Weissenstadt, Germany - SII-SIP-2007 (SPAdes) (version 2) | ecosystem: Environmental > Terrestrial > Soil > Wetlands > Peat | place: Germany... | reverse complement strand
GCCCGCCGATCTGGATCGGCGGCATGGTGCGCGCCAGCCTCGAGCGCGTCGGCCGGCTCTATGACGGCTGGTTCCCGAATTCGCCGGACCCCGAGCGCTGGCGCACGCAATGGGCCGAGATCGGCGCGATCGCGCGTGACGCCGGGCGCGATCCCGGGCAATTGACCGGCGCGGTCTATCTGACCCTGACGATCGACGAGAACACCGCCCGCGCCGAAGAGCGGATGAACGCCTTCATCGAAAACTATTACGGCCGGCCGGCCGCGGAGATGCGGGCCCGCCAGGCGACCTATGCCGGCCCCGCCGAGGGCGCGGCGGCATGGCTGTCGAGCTGGGTCAAGGCCGGGGTCGGCCACCTCGTGCTGCGCTTCGCCGGCGACCACCGCCACCACCTCGACGCGATCACCAAATTGCGCCCCAGCATCAAGGGATGAGTCGGAACCGGACAAGCTCGCGCTCTTTGGCGGCACCGCCACCAGAATCTATCGCCTCGCAGATCCGGCGTGATGGCGGCGGGTTGATCTTTCGGCGCGCGGCGAGTTGACAAATCGCCGACTCGAACAATCTCCATTGATCCGGCGCCGAGGAGGCTGAGGGTCATGAGCGAGCCCCTGACGAGCGAGGCCGAAGGCCTGTTCACGGTATTGCGGCAATCGGTCGACCCCGAAACCGTCGCGGCGATCGAGCGCTTTGTTGCCGAAGCGCCGGACCGCGCGCTGTGCCGCATCAACGTTATTGATTTCGCGGCCCGGCGGCGGCTCGACGAGGAGCGCGTCGTCGCCGCCTTCCTGCATGCGGCGCGGCTCGGCGTTTTCGAGCTGTCGTGGAACGTCTTGTGCCCGGGCTGCGGCGGCGTGCTCGACGCGAGCGCCACCCTCAAGACGGTGGATAGCGAGGAATATATGTGCGCGCTGTGCGCCGCCGGGTACGCGCCGACCCTCGATGACATGGTCGAAGTAACCTTCACGGTCAGCCGGCGGGTTCGCCGGATCGCAGCGCACGAGCCGGACGAGCTGCCGTTCTTCGAATATATGCGGCAGATCTTCTGGGCCTCCGGGATCGACCTGCCCGACGATCTGGAGCGGCTCGGCGAGGAGATCACCCTCGACACGCTCGAACTGCCCGCCGGAGAAAAGGCGCAATTGTCGCTACAGCTGCCTGCCGAGTTCCTGATCGTTTTCGAGCCGGTCACCCACGCCGCCCATTTCATCGACGTCAAGGGCGAGCCGACCCGCGAGCGCCAGAACTTGGCAATGGTCTTCAACAACCTGAAAGCCCCGACCGGCACCACCGAGATGCGGCCGGGTCCGCTGCGGCTGTCCCTCGAAAACCGCGCCGAACGCCGCGCGCTCCCGGGGGTATGGATCGCCGGCCACGAGTTGCATCAACTCTTGGGACGACGCCGGCCGTTCCTCAACGCCAAGCGCCTCTTAACCAACCAGACTTTCCGCGACATCTACCGGACCGACACGCTCGACCTCGATCAGCGGCTCAAGATCACCAGCCTCACTTTCCTGTTCACCGACCTCAAGGGTTCTACCGAACTCTATGACCGGGTCGGCGACCTGGTCGCCTTCGACCTCGTCCGGGCGCATTTTCGCGTACTCAACGAGATCGTCGCCGCCGAGGCCGGCGCCGTCGTCAAGACGATCGGAGACGCCGTAATGGCGACCTTCCCGACCCCCGACCGCGCCATGGCCGCGGCGTTGCGCATGCGCGAGGCGATGCGCTCCTTCAATGCCGAGCACGGGCACGAGGATCTGCTGCTCAAGATCGGCATCCACGAGGGGCCTTGCCTTGCCGTCGTGCTCAACGACCGGCAAGATTATTTCGGTCAGACCGTCAACATTGCCTCGCGCGTCCAGGGGCTCGCCGCATCGCGTTCGATTTTTGCGACCGGATCGGTCGTCGAGCACCCGAAATCCACCGATCTTTTGTCCGCCAGCGGCCTCACACCGGTCCCGCAGCAGCGCCAATTGCGCGGCATCCCGGAAGAATTCGCCGTTTACGAGATTCCCTGATCCGGCGTTGACGGCACACCAGCGGCAGGCCCGGTCGACCGCGCCGGACGAGCGGGCGGCGCGGCCGCGCATCGTCTATCTGTATCTGGCGATCATCGTCGTCAGCTGGGCCGGTAACTGGCCGCTGATGAAGTTGGCGCTCGCCGATGCGCCGCCGCTTTTGTTCGTGCTGCTGCGCCTGGTTGGGACCCTGGCCGTCATGGCCCCTGCCCTCCTCGTGCTGCGCGCGCCGCTTCTGCCGATAGAAGGCGAGCGGCTCGGCCTGTTTATGGTCGGCCAACTGCAGATCGCCGGGTTCCTGATCTGCAGCATCATCGGCCTCGCCATCGTGCCGGCGGGACGGGCGATCGTCCTCGCTTATACGATGCCGCTGTGGGCCATTCCGATCGAGCTGTGGCTTGGCATGGAGGGGCTGCGCCGCCGGCAGCTCGTCGGTGCAACGGTCGGTTTTGCCGGCCTCTTCCTGTTCATGAACCCGGGCCTCGTCGACTGGGCCGGCCCCCGAATCATCGGCGGCAACATAATGCTGTTGCTCGCGGCGATCTGCTGGGCGTTGGGCTCGATCACTTACCGCCGGCGGGTCTGGCGCTCGACATTCTGGGCGCAGACCTTCTGGCAGCTCGCGGTCAGCACCGTCGTGGTCGCAGCGATCGCGCTGCCGGCCGCGCTCCGGCAGCCGGTCCACTGGTCAGCCGGCCTGGTGGCGATCCTCGCCTACAACTGGATCGTCACGACGGCGCTCGGCTATTTCCTGTGGAACAAGGTGCTTTCGGTGATGCCGGCCGGGGTCGCCGGCCAGGTCACGGCGTTGACGCCAATCGGCGGCTTCCTGTTGTCGGCGGCAATCTTCGGCGGGGCGGTCACCGCAGACATCGTGGTCAGCATCGTGCTGATCGTCGCCGGCATCATCCTGACCCTGCGCGCCTGATGCCGGCATGCTAGCATACGGCTCCAGCGTTATGGGGGGCAGCGGATGAACCGGCTTGAGGGTAAAGTGGCGCTGATCACCGGGGCGGCGCGCGGCATCGGCGGCGAGACCGCTCGGCTGATGGTCGAGGCCGGCGCCAAGGTCGGAGTCGCCGATGTGCTCGACGAGCGCGGCCGCGCCACCGTCCGCACCCTGGAGAGCGCGGGCGGCGAGGCGCTGTATCTCCCCCTCGATGTGACCAGCGAGGAGGCGTGGGCCGCCGCGATCGCCGCAATCCTCGCCCGCTTCGGCAAGCTCGACATTCTGGTCAACAATGCCGGGCTCTTTCTCGGCAAGGACATCGAGGCGGCGAGCCTCGAAGAATGGCAGCGCCTCTGCGCAGTCAATCTGACCGGCGTCTTTCTCGGCACCAAGCTCGCGCTACCGGCGCTGCGCGATGCGGCGCGCGAGAGCCCGCACGGCAGCGCCATCGTCAATCTGTCCTCGGTCGCCGGGCTGGTCGGCTCGACGCAGGATCCGCTTTATTCGCTGACCAAGGGGGGCGTCACGCTGTTCACCAAATCCGCAGCGCTCGAATTCGCCCGCAAGGGCTATCGCATTCGGGTCAATTCGATGCATCCCGGCACAATCGACACCGATATGGGCGATCAGGTGCTGGTCACCCGGGCGCGCAATCTCGGCACCAACGACATCGCCGCGGCGCGCGCGCAGGTGATCGAGCGGCTGCCGATCGGGCGCATGGGGACGGTCACCGACATCGCCAAGGGAATCGTGTTTCTTGCGTCGGACGACGCCGCCTTCATGACGGGCGCCGGCCTCGTCATCGACGGCGGCATCACCGCGCAGTGAGATCAGGCTGACGCTGCTCCGGCCGCTTCGTACCGCCATGTCTTGCTGTCGGCGATCTGCTCGGCCGTGTGGCGCTCCTCCAGCTGTGCGAGCGCGTGACGGATCGAGGTGAACGCCATCGCCACGCCCTTATCGCGCTGCAGCGCACGGCGGATCTCCGCCGGCCGCAAGGCGCGCGGCGCGTTGGCTTGCAACACCTCTTCGACGAGCCGCGCATTGGTGCCGCGTTGCGGGCGCCGTACCGCCCGTGCGGTACGGTGCGGCGCTTGCGGCGCGGCGCGCGGCTGGCGTTGGCCGGCGGGGCGGCCGCGGCGTCCCTGCGCGGTGCGTGGCTGGCGCGCTGGGTGGGTGGCGGCGGCCGGCTCGGCGCCGGGCGCCGGTTTGGCGGCGAAATCGCGGACCGATTGCATCGCTGCCGCGTATCCTGCGGCGAAGGCCTCGCGGCGAACCGCTTCGATCTGGTCCTGCAATTGGGTCAAAGCCGTTTTCGCCATCGCCCGGCGCCCTCCCTGAAGCGGCAACAAAACTATCACATTTGCAACCGCCGGGGATAGGGACGCCGGCCGCTATTTCAACCGCTCGCGCGGCGACCGCGTCTCGCTGACCAGATCGCGCAACACGGTCTTGCCCGGCAGCGGGTCAAGCGTCACCACCCCATCGGCGCGCAGCCGGGTCGTGCAGGCATAGTCGACCGCGCCGTCGATCGCGATCGTGCATTCCTTGCACACATTGCCGTTGATGCAGCTGTAGCGGATGGCGAGCGAGGGGTCGCGCCGCGTGCGGATCCAGATCAGCCCGTCGAGCACCGTCGCGCCCTCCTCGAACGGCACCGCGAATTCCTCATAGTGCGGCGGCTCGTCGCCGATGCCGCGCCGGATCCGCAGCCGCGCGAGGGGCGCCGTCATCGTGCGCCAGTCACACGAAGCATCCCGTCGCCAGTCATGCTCACATATAGCGGGCGCGCCCAGGCGGGATCGGTATCGGGGAAATCCTCGCGCTGATGGGCGCCCCGGCTTTCCTGCCGCGCCAAGGCGGCATGGGTCACAGCCTCGGCGGCGATGAGGCTGGCGCGCAACTCGAACCAGTCCGCGACGGTTGGGTTGCAGGCGAGGCCTGGCGCGATCGCCGCGTCATGCAACCCCGCACGCATCTCGGCGAGCCGGGCGACGGCACGGGCGAGGCCCGCTTCGGTGCGGAACGGGCCGACCTCGCTCCCCATCAGCTCACGCAGTTCGTCGAGCAGCACCGCCGCACTGACGTCGCCACGCCGACCCTCGGCCAGGGCGCGGATCCGCTCGACCGCTGCTGCCGCGGACCGTCGGTCCCAGCCGAGCGCGCGGGTTGCGGCATGGGCGGCGGCGTTGCGCCCGGCGCATTCGCCGAACACCAACGCCTCGGGAATCGCGTTGCCGGACAGCCGGTTGGCGCCGTTGGCGCCGCCCGCCGCCTCGCCCGCGGCGAAGAGGCCGGGCACCCGGGTCGCCATTCGCTCGTCCACGGCAACGCCGCCCATATGGTAATGCGCGATCGGCGCGACCTCGACCGGCACCTGCCCGAGATCGATGCCGTTTTTCGCCAGCCGTGCGATGACCGGACCGAACGCCGCTTCGAGCGCGCTCTTCGGCACATGGGTGAACGAGAGATAGACCCCGCCATGCGGCGAGCCGCGCCCGGCAGCGACCTCCTTGTGGATCGCGTAGGTCGCCAGGTCGCGCGGCGTCGTGTAGCCGCTCGTCTCGTCGCTGCCGTAATCGCCGAGGAACTCGCGCCCGTTGCCGTCGAGCAGACGGCCACCGAGCTTGTAGCGGAACGGGTCCCACATGATCGGGTCCATGCCGACCAGGCGCGGCGCCAGATGGCCGATCGGGAAGAACTGCACGAATTCCATGTCGACCAGATCAGCCCCGGCGGCAAGCGCCAGCGCATAGCCGTCACCGCCCATATTGGCCGAGGCGCTGTTGCGCCGGAAAATCCGGGTGAGCCCGCCGGCGGCAATGATCACCGCCTTGGCAGCGATCGTCTCGGCTTCACCGGTGGCGATATCGAGCGCCACCGCGCCGACAACCTCCCCGAACGCCTCGCCATCGGCGGTGACGATATCGGTGACATTCAGATTACTCAGTCGCCGGATCGCCTCGACATGTCCGATCTGCCGGCGCAACGTCGCCGCGACCGCCGGCCCGGTGTTCAGAAAATCGACATAGCAGCAGCGCGGCCGCGAATGGCCGGGCGCGGTTACCTGGGCGATGCGCCCGTCGCTGCGGCGCGCCCAGCCGACGCGCCACTCCGCCATCTCGCGGATCCGCGCCGGCGCCTCGCGGCACAACAGCGCGGCGAGGCTTTCCTCGCACAGCCCGCGCCCGGCGGCGAGCGTATCGGCGAGATGCACGGTCCACGCGTCGGGGCATTCCTCACCGAGCGCCGCCGCCACCGTCATCTGCGCCATCACGGTGGCGCCGCCGCGGCCGACGAGGCTTTTGTCGGCCAACAACACCTGCCCGGCCCCGGCCCGGGCCGCGGCGATCGCGGCGTACATGCCGGCGCCGCCGGCGCCGACGATCAACACATCGCAGTCGAGGTGAGGCGTGCCCCAAGACTTCATGCAGGGCACTTCATGCAGGCGGCTTCACGCCATAAGCCAGGATGGCGACGATCGGCACGGCAAAACCGTCGCCGCGGCGGTAGGGGGCGGCGGCCTCGGCGACGGCTGCCTCGATCGCCGGCTGCGCCCCGGGCGGTTGCGCCGCGATCAGCGCAGCGGTGCGTACGGTACCGCGCGCCAGCCCGACGACGATGTCGCGCGGCTCGTCAACCAGCCATTCTCGATGGACCGGCGCCGCGCGGCAAACGGCAAACCCGGCATTCTGGAGAAGCCGCAGCACCGCCTCGGAGGTCCCGAGATTGCCGCCGGAAGGCGGGGTGTTTGTCGCCGCGAGGTCGCCATGCGTGCGGATCGCATCGAACAGCAGCCGCCAGGCGACGTTGTCATCCGGCACCGCCCAACTGGTGAAGGTAAGCCGCCCGCCCGGCCGCAGCACCCGCAACGCTTCGGCGATTGCCTGCTCCGGCCGGGGGACGTGATGGATCCCTAAATTCGCCACGACCGCGTCGAATGACCGATCCGGATAAGGCAGCGCATCGGCCTCGCCCTCATCGAAGCGAAGATGCGGGTAGGCTCGGCGCGCCTCGGCAAGCATGGCAGGCGAAAAATCGAGCCCTGTCGGCACCGCCCCGCGCTCTGAAGCGGCCGCCGCGACAAGTCCCGTGCCGCAGCACAGATCGAGCACCTCCAAGCCTTCCGCCACCCCGGCGGCATCCAGCAGCACTGTCGCGAATTGCGCGGTCGCCCGCGCAAAGGTCGCGTCGTACCCGGCCGCCACGTGCTGCCAACCGGCGTGCTCGAAAGCGCGGACGGATTCAGGATCGAAGCCCATCGATCGCCTCAAAATATCGCGTCGGGCTGACGGAAGCCCAGATGCATCATAACCGCCTCATCGGCCCCGTTGCGAGCCTACCGCGCGGACTTCATCAACAGCCGGGTCGAAGAGCTGACCGGCGACCGGCCGCTCAGCAAGCTCGACGTTAGCCAGGAGGAATTGCGCGAACTGCCCGACCAGTATAAACGGCGTCGCCGGCTACAGCATCGAGGATGTCGCCGCACCGCGTCCCCGGCCGCGCAATAGGATCTGTTGGACGCCAGCATAGGTTGGGAGCAATCTGCGGCCGCCGGAGCCCGAGGGGTACGGAGTTGCGTCGCCCTCTCATCTGTTTCCTCGGTGATGCCATCGGCCGCAACAACGCGGGCCTCGTTCAGGTGTTGGATGTTCCTGATAATGGCCGCCCGACGCGGCGGGCGCGGCCGAGGTGCTGACCGGAGGATCGGATTCGCCAATGCCGGACACCACGCTACGGCAGAGCGTTCCCACTCAAATCACGAGCGCAAGCCAGAATCTGACGATCGCCGCGCTCGGCGTCGTCTATGGCGATATCGGCACCTCGCCGCTCTACGCGGTTCGCCAGTCGCTCGTCGATTTCGGCGATATGAGCGAACCGGCGATCCTCGGCGCGCTGTCACTGATCGTCTGGTCATTAGTGCTGGTCGTCACGGTCAAATACGTCCTCGTCATCATGCAGGCCGACAATCGCGGCGAGGGTGGCCTCTTGGCGCTCACCGCGCTGGTCCTGCGCACGACGCATCGCGGGCAGCGGCGGTATCTGTGGATCATGGCGGCCGGTCTTGTCGGCGCGGCGCTGTTCTACGGCGACGGGGTGATCACCCCGGCGATCTCGGTGCTGAGCGCGGTCGAGGGGCTGAAGGTCGCGACCCCGTTTTTCGAGCCGTATGTCATTCCGATCTCGCTGGCGCTCCTGGCCGGCCTCTTCCTGGTGCAGCGGCTCGGTACCGCCGCGGTTGGCGGGATGTTCGGCCCGGTGATGCTGGTCTGGTTCGCGGTTTTGGCGCTGCTCGGCCTGTGGGGGATCGCGCAACAGCCGCGAATCCTGCTCGCGCTCAACCCGCTCTACGGGTTTGCCGTCCTCGTAAACACGCCATGGCGCGGCTTCATCATGCTGGGCGCGGTGTTCCTCGCGGTGACCGGCACCGAGACGATGTATGCCGATATGGGGCATTTCGGCCGTCAAGCACTGACGCGAGCCTGGCTCTCCCTCGTCTTCCCGGCACTCCTGCTGAACTATTTCGGGCAAGGCGCGCTGCTGTTATCCGACCAGGCAGCGCTCGAAAACCCGTTCTACCGGATGACCCCCGGATGGGGTCTCTATCCGCTCGTCGTTTTGGCCTCGGTCGCGACGATCATCGCCTCGCAAGCGGTGATTTCGGGTGCCTTCTCGATCACCCGCCAGGCGATCCAGCTCGGCTACCTGCCGCGGCTCGAGGTGCGCCACACCTCGGAGACCGAGATCGGCCAGGTCTATGTGCCGCGCATCAACAACGGTCTGCTCGTGGCCGTCATCATCCTGGTGCTGGGCTTCCAATCATCGGACAATCTGGGTGCGGCCTACGGCATCGCCGTCAGCGGGATGATGGCGATCACCACCGGGCTCGCCTTCCTCTATATGCGCAGCCAGGGCTGGAGCCTTGCCATAGCAATCCCGGTCTTTGGCTTTTTCGGCCTTGTCGATCTCACCTTCCTCTCGGCCAATCTGTTGAAGATCGTCGAGGGCGGGTGGTTTCCGATCGCCGTCGCTGGGCTGGTCTTTGCCGTGATGGGAACCTGGTGGCGCGGCCGGCGGCTGCTCGCCGAGCAACGCGCACGCGATGCGATGCCGCTGAGCATGTTTATCGAGGGGCTCAATCCGGAGCGGCCGGTGCGGGTACCGGGCATGGCTGTCTTCATGACCCGCGACCTGACGCAGGTGCCGCTCGCGCTCTTGCATGCGTTGAAGCACTACAAGGCATTGCACGAACGCGTCGTGATGATGCAGGTCGAGACCGAGGACGTGCCGCACGTGCCCGCCGAGCGGCGCATCGAGATCCACGAGGTCGGCAAGGGCTTCTACACGATGCACGTCCGCTACGGCTTCATGGACCAGCCGAATGTGATGCGCGCCCTGGCGCAGAGCCGGGCGCAAGGCTTTCGGATCAATCTGATGGAGACATCGTTCTTCATCGGACGCGAAAAGCTGCGCACCCGCGCCGGCCGCGGCGCCTTCTGGCACTGGCGCGACCGGCTGTTCATCATGCTCAGCAACATGGCGCTCGACGCGACCGAGTTCTTCCGCATCCCGCCCAACCGGGTCGTCGAGCTCGGCGGCCAGATCGAGATCTAGCCGCGCCGACTCGCGTGACTCAGTGGATCTCGTCCTGCTCGCGGTAGGCCTGGCGGAGCCGCTCGATCGAGAAGCCGGGCTGCTTGGAGGCCTCGATGATGACCTTCTCTCGGCGCGCCAGGAGATCGACGGCGGCCGGGATCTTGGCAACCGCGTCGGCGGGGATCACCACCGCCCCGTGGCGGTCGGCGTGGATAATGTCGTTGGCCGACACCACCATGCCGGCGACCGTGACCGTGCCGCCGAAATCGACGAGATGGACATAGGCGTGGCTCGGCATGATCGAGCCGGCGAGGACGAAGAACCCCGGCGACATCGCATCGAGGTCGCGCACCGAACCGTCGGTGATGACGCCGACGCAGCCGAGCCCGGCGTGCACATGGGTCTGCACCTCGCCCCAGAACGCGCCGAACCCGGTATCGGGCGCGTCGATGTCCTGGAGCACCGAGATGCTGGGGAGCGGCGCGGCGGCGACGTGCTCGTAATATCCGAGGCGAATGCGGTTGGCGGTTTCGCGGTCGCGCGGATGCGGCTCGCGCGACCGGATCATCCCGGTCCGCGCGAAGCCGACGATCGGTTTCAGCTCGGGAAACGGCGCGATGAGCTGCCGCCGGGTAAAGCCGATCGTGCGGCGGGCCGGCGCGACGATCTCGAGCGCATTGCAGATGGTCGGCGTATCAAAGGCGCGCAGCGCCTCCAGGGCGTGGCGATCGGGATGGTCGGGCATTGGGGGCTCTCCAAAAGGGCTGACGTGGTGCGCTCGCTTTATGGGCAATGCTGCCGGCCCGCAAGGGCTTTTCGCCGGCGCTGCGTTGCCGCATGATCGCCCGTGGAACGAGGGGAGGGGCGACGATGAAGCGGCGTGTCATCGCCTTGCTACTGGCGCTCCTGTTCCTGTCGCCGACTCCTCTCGGCGCCGCAGACCCGGTAATCCCGGTGATCGGCTGGCTCAGCGGCCAATCCGAAGCGCGCGTCATGGCGCTGCGCAAGCCGTTGGTGACGGCGTTCCGCGAAGGGCTTGCCGCTGTCGGAATCGTCGAGGGCCGCGATGCCGTCATCGCCTATCGCTGGGCGGAGGAGCATTACGATCGCCTGCCAGCGCTGGCGACCGAGCTGGCCCAAATGCACGCGAGCGTCATCGTCGCGACCGGTGGCCTGGCCGCCGTGCAGGCCGCCAAGGCGGTAACGGCGACGACACCGGTGGTCTTTCTGATTGGGCAGGATCCTGTCAAGGCGGGGTTGATCGGGAGCTTGAACCGCCCGCCGCCCAATCTGACCGGAGTTACCATGATCAGCGCGCAACTGGTCGCGAAGCAGATCGAACTGCTGAATGAGGTCGTCCCGAAATCGGCGCTCATCGTGCTGCTCTACGATCCGCGAGAGTTCGATGCGGACGATCTCAGACGAGCCGTGAAGCAAGCGGCGGCCCTCGGCCGCCAGGTAGCCGCGGTGCCGGCGGCCGGCACGGCCGGGCTCGATGCTGCGTTCGCGAAAATCGTCGAATTGCATGCCGGGGGAATCGTCTGCGGATCGGGCCCATGCTTCGTTAATCGAGGAAGCACCATGGAGTTCGCCGCGGAGCACGCTATTCCCGCAATTTATCCCATCGGCAACGTGGCGACGGAGGGCGGGCTGATGAGCTACGGTGCCGACCTCGGCGCGCTCATGCAGCAGGCCGCCGGTTACGTCGAGAAAATCCTCAAAGGCGCGCGACCGGAAGATCTCCCGGTGCAGCAGCCGTCGAAATTCGAGTTCGTGATCAATCTCAAGACGGCCAATGCGCTCGGACTGGAGATCCCGCCGGTACTCCGCGCCCGCGCCGACGAGGTCATCGAATAGGCGGCAGCTTGACCAATTTCCCGAATTTCGGCCACATCCGGCGAGCCGATTTCCGACTCGCCGAGGGGGTCGACCACCTCAACCATGGCAGCTACGGCGCGACGCCGCGCAGCGTGCTTGAGGCGGCGCAGCGGTGGCGGCTCGAGATGGAGGCCGACCCCAGCACCTTCTTTCGCCGCGACCTACTGGGCCTCCTCCGCCGGGCAGCCGGGCGGGTTGCCGCTTTTTTGGGCGGAAAGCCGGAGGATTGGGCATTTGTCGAGAATGCGACTTCCGGGCTCAACGCGATCATCGCCTCGCTCGCGCTTGCGCCGGGCGACGAGCTTTTGTGTCTGTCGCAGGTCTATGGCGCGATCGGCAATGCGCTGCACTACCACGCCGGGCGCTATGGAGCGCGGCTGGTCAGCGTCGAGGTCCCGGTGCCGTTCACCGACCTTGCACCGCTATTGGGGGCGATCTCCGCTGCGATCGGGCAGCGGACGCGGCTCGCCGTCTTCGACCACATCACCTCGGCAGGTGCCGTCGTTCTGCCGGTCCGCGAGATGGCGGCGCTGTGCCGCGAGCACAGTGTACCGGTGGCGATCGACGGCGCGCATGCGCCGGGCCAGATCGCGCTCGACGTGCCGGCCCTCGGCGTCGATTGGTATGTCGGCAATCTGCACAAATGGGCGTTCGCCGCGAAAGGCGCCGCGGTCATCTGGTGCGCCCACGAGCGGCAGAAGGCGCTGCATCCGACCGCGATCTCGCACGCGCTCGGCCAGGGCTTTACCGCCGAGTTCGACTATACCGGGACGCGCGACAATTCGGCCTGGCTCGCCGTGCCGGCGGCGCTCGACTATGTCGAGGCCTTGGGCGCCGAGGCGATCCGCGCCCATAATGCCGCGCTCGCGGACGATGCCGGTGCGATGCTGGCCGAGGCCTGGGAAGGCGAGGCGGCGGCGGCTCCGGAATTCTGCGCGTCGATGGTCTCGGTGCGGCTGCCGGGGGCCGGCGGCGATCGCGACGCGGCGCGCGCCCTCGCCGCGCGGCTCGCCGGGCGACACGGCATAACTGCGGCCGTCATGGCGCTCGACGGCGCGCTCTGGGTTCGTGTTTCGGCGCAGATCTACAACGAGATCGGCGATTACGCGCGCCTCGCCGCCATCGGCAAGACCCTCGCTGGCTAGACGGATGCGGCCAGCATCAATCCGAGCGGAAGAGCGATCATGAGCAATGTGACGAGCACGGCGAAGACCCGCTCGGCGCGGCTCCATCGCTTCCAATCGGCCATCAGATCACGCATCGACCCTACCCTAGCGGCCACCCGGCCGTGCCTTGCCGACATTCTTCGGCAAAGCTGCTAAATCTTGGTTAAACACCCCCGCCTCGACACCTGGCTCGTAGAGCAAGCGCCGGGCCATCCCTTCGCCTTGTCCTACGCCGATCGCTCAGCCATCATGGCCGGGCAGATTGTCGCGGCAAGCGGCAGAAGCAAAGGGAGGCCGCCGTGCCCAGCTACGTCATGCTCGCGAATTGGACCGACCAGGGCGCCCGGCAGGTCAAGGACTCGCCAAAGCGGCTCGATGCCGCCAAGAAGGCGCTCGTCGAGATGGGCGGCGAGTTCAAGACGCTCTACATGACGATGGGCGACTATGACCTGATCGTCATCTACGAGGCGCCGGACGACGCGGTCGCCGCGCGCTTTACCCTGTTGCTCGCGCAGATGGGTGCGGTGCGGACGCGAACCCTGAAGGCGTTTCCCGAGGCCGCCTATCGCGCGATCATCAACTCGCTCGGCTGAAGAGAACCGGGATGACCGCGAAGACCCGCCGGCTGCGGGAACTGATCGCCAGCGGCAAATTCCTCTACATGCCGTCGGCGGCGACCCCGATCGAGGGGCGGCTCGCCGAGGTGATGGGAACCCCGCTGGTGTACACCGGCGGCTATGCCAGCGGCGCCTCGCGTGCGATCAGCGAGCCTCTGTTGACGATGGACGAGCAGGTGGCGATCGCCGGCGCGGTGGCGCGCGCGGTCGGCATCCCCGCGATCGCCGATGCCGGCGCCGGCTTCGGAGAGCCTCTGCACACGATGCGCACGGTGCGCGAATTCGCCACCGCCGGGGTCGCCGGGATTCATATCGAGGATCAGCTCTACCCGAAGCGGGCGCACTATCACGCCTATCAGGTGCATGCGATCCCGCGGGACGAGTTCGTCGTCAAGATCAAATACGCCTGCCGGCAGCGCGAGGAGACCGACCCCGATTTCGTCATCATCGCCCGCTCCGACACGTGCCGCGAGTTCGGCCTCGACGAGGCAATCGGGCGGATCAACGCCGCCGCCGAGGTTGGCGCCGATCTCGGGCTGGTGTTCCCGCGCAACGCCGAGGAGGCCGAGGCGGCGCCACGGCTGGCAAGCGTGCCGCTCATATGGGTGCAGAGCCGCGGCAATCGCGACGGGCGGCCGATCCTCTCGCTCGGCGAATTGGAGCGGATCGGCTATCGCGGCTGCATCGACGCGCAGCTGCTGCTCGGCGCCGCGCTCCACGCGATGAAGCGCGCGCTCGGCGAGATCATGGCGACCGGCAGCTACGCGGGCCTCAGCGAGGCTGAGTTCGTCGCGTTGCGCAAGGAGATCGAGGATCTGATCGGGCTCGACGCCTATTACCGGATCGAGGCGGAAACCGTCGAGCCGGGCAGCCAGCCGGCTGAGTAGATAGCGGGCATTCGAGCAGGCCCCCCTTTCGGGGTGCGACATTCTGTCCTATCTATTGATGTCAGACTGCGGCTGCGTCGCGCCGCCATCGGCGGGTAGCCGGCCATGCTCGGGAGCTTTGCCATGAATGTCGAGACGATCCTGCGCAACAAGGGCAATTGGGTCGCAACGATCCGGCCGGATGCGACGGTCGGCGAGGCGGTCGACATCCTGAACCGCGAGCGCATCGGCGCCATTGTCGTCAGCGAAGACGGCGAGGGAGTCGACGGCATCCTGTCGGAGCGCGACATCGTGATCGCCCTTGCCGAGGACGGTGCGGATCTGCTGTCGCGCGCGGTTGCCGACATCATGACCCGCTCCGTCGTCACCTGCGGCCCGAGTGACACGGTCGGCGAGCTGATGGCCGAGATGACCAACCGGCGCATCCGCCACTTCCCGGTCGTCGGCGACGGGCGCCTCATCGGCATCGTCAGCATCGGCGATCTGGTCAAGAACCGCCTCGACGAGGTCGAGTTCGAGGCCAGTTCGATGCGCTCGTTCATCGCCGGCGCCTGAGATACACTCCGCGTCGAATGACCCTCGCCCCGCTGCTGGCCGCGCCGGCGGTCATCCAATGGCATGCCTTGGCCGCGCTCGGCGCCTTCGGGCTCGGCGCGGTCCAGCTGGCCGCTCCTAAGGGGACGATCCCGCACCGCCTCTTCGGCTGGATCTGGGCGACGCTGATGCTGGTGGTGGTCGTCAGCTCGTTCTTCATCCACACGATCCGGTTGTGGGGGCCGTGGAGTCCCATTCATTTGTTGTCGGTGTTCACGCTGATCATGCTGCCGCTTGCCGTCCTCAAGGCCCGGCGCCATCAGGTCGACAAACACCGCCGGGCGATGACCGGTCTCTTCGTCGGCGCCTTGTTGATCGCCGGGGCCTTCACCCTCTTACCCGGCCGGATCATGCACGCGGTCGTCTTCGGCCCCTGATGCCGCCGCTGCCGGGGATTGCGACCGCACCGTAGTTTGGGCTCAATGCCCCAGATTTGCTGATAGGCGGAGCGGCGATGAACCGGCTGCTTGAGGATCTGCGCATCGTCGAATTTTCGGCCTTCGTCGCCGCGCCGCTCGGCGGGATGACGATGGCGCAATTCGGCGCCGAGGTGATCCGCATCGATCCGATCGGCGGCGCCATCGATTTCACCCGCTGGCCGGTTGCCGACAGCGGCACCAGCCTCTATTGGGCTGGGCTCAACAAGGCCAAGCGCTCGGTCGCGCTCGCCCTCGACAAGCCGGAGGGCCGCGAGCTGGCGCGCGCGATCGCCGCCGCCCCCGGCCCCGGCGCCGGGATCGTGCTGACCAATCTGCCGCCCCTCCCCGGCCTCGATTACGCCAGCCTCAAGGAGGCGCGCGACGACGTCATCCTGCTGCGCCTCATCGGCAACCGCGACGGCACCGCCGCGGTCGACTACACAGTCAACGCCGCGAGCGGCTTCCCGCTGGTGACCGGCCAAAGCGGGACCGGAGGCGCGCCGGTCAACCACGTGCTGCCGGCATGGGACATCGCGGCCGGGCTGTACCTCGCGACCGCGCTCCTCGCCGCCGAGCGCCACCGCAGCCGCACCGGGGCCGGCCAGGAGGTCGTCGCGGCGCTCAGCGATGTGATGCTCGCGATGGTCGGCCACCTCGGCTACATCGGCGATGTGCATATCAACGGCCGGGCGCGGCCAGCGATCGGCAATGATCTGTACGGCAGCTTCGGGCGGGATTTCGCCACCGCCGATGGGCGTCGGGTGATGATCATCGCGTTGACCCCGCGGCAATGGCGGGCGCTCGGCCGCGCCACCGGGCTCGCCGACAAGCTGGCCACGGTGGGCACGATGATGGAGGTCGATATCGAAACCGAGAGCGGCCGGTATGAAGCGCGCGACGCCATCGCCGCGCTGATCGCGCGCTGGTGCGTCGGGAAGACACTCGCCGAGATCGCCGCCGCTTTTGCCGGGACCGGCGTCCTGTGGGGGCCGTTTCAGGATTTTGTCGAGCTGGCGCGCGACGATCCGCGCGCCTCGCCCGCGAACCCGCTCTTTGCCGAAATCGAGCAGCCCGGCATCGGCCGCTATCCGATGCCCGGCCTGCCGCTCGATTTCGGCGCCGCGCCGCGGCAGCCGACCCGGCCGGCGCCCCTCCTCGGCGAGCACACCGACGCTGTATTGTCGCAGGTGCTGGGCCTTTCCGCCGCCGAGATCGGCCGCCTCCACGCTGCCGGCATCGCCGCCGGCCCGGATTAGACACTCGCCATCCCGGCGAAGGCCGGGACCCATTCTTTAACCGCTCGGCACGCTGATCGATGGGTCCCGGCCTTCGCCGGGATGGCGATTAGAATGAACTTCCGTCCCGCTCACCCTGCGCCTCGCGGATCTGGCGCAGGACATCGCGGACGCCGCGAGCCGTGCGGAGTTTGCGCCCGATGTCAGGGGCGAGGCGCAGGTCGCCCTCGCCATCGAGCCAGCCGGCTTCGATGTCGGGCGGCAATTCGCTCATAACCTTGGCAAACTCGCGGAAGATCGCCTCGACATCGCGCGCCTCGAGCCGCCGTTCTCTCGCCACGCCCGCCTCCGCTGTGGCGCGGGCTCACCGCCCCGCAGCCATAGCCTATCAGAACAGCGCCAGCTGGTCGCCCTTCTGCGGCGGCGGGCGAAAGCGCGTGGTGTCGAGCGGATAGTTGAGGCGCGGCGCGAAGCCGAGCCGGCGGCAGGCCCGGTCGAAGCGCGCCGCCAGCATCTCGGCGTGAGGCCCGCCGCCGGTCATCCGCGTCAACCACGTGGAATCGTAGAGCCGCCCGCCATGGCACTGCGCGACCAGTGACAGCACGTGCGACGCCTTTTGCGGCTCGTGCTCCTCGAGCCATTCGCGGAACAGCGCCTTCAGTTCGAGCGGCAGGCGCAAGAGCGTGTAGCCGGCGACGCTGGCCCCGGCTAAGCGCGCCTGCTCGAGGATCGTCTCCATCTCGTTGTCGTTGAGCGCCGGGATCATCGGCGCCGCCAGGACCCCGGTCGGCACGCCGGCAGCGGCGAGCGCGGCGATCGTTTCGAGCCGGCGCTCCGGGGTCGCGGCGCGCGGCTCCATATGGCGCGCCAGATCGCGGTCGAGCGTCGTCACCGAGACCGTGACGACCGCGAGGTTGTCGCGCGCCATCTCACCCAAGATGTCGAGATCGCGCTGGATCAGCGCCCCTTTGGTCACGATCGTCACCGGATGGCGGAAATCGCGCAGCACTTCGAGGATCGAGCGCGTGATGCCGAGGCGCTTTTCGGCGGGCTGGTAGGGGTCGGTGTTGCTGCCGAGCGCGAGAGGCCGGCAGCTATAGCCCTTCTTGCGCAATTCGGCGCTGAGCAAGGCCGCCGCCCGCGGCTTATAGAAAATGCGGGTCTCGAAATCGAGGCCGGGCGAGAGGCCGAGATAGGCGTGGCTCGGCCGCGCAAAGCAATAGATGCAGCCATGCTCGCAACCGCGATAGGGGTTGATCGAGCGGTCGAAGCCGATATCCGGCGAGTCGTTGCGCGCGATGATCGTGCGCGTCGCATCGACGCTGAGGACCGTCGCGACCCTGGCCTGCTCACCTCCCGAAACGTCCTCGGGCGGCCCCCAGCCGTCATCGAACGCGACCCGCCGCTCGCTCTCGAAGCGGCCGGTCTCGTTGCTCACGGCGCCGCGTCCCTTGCGCGGCATGACGCTGCCCGGCATATCCATGCCGGGCATTATGCCGGCGCGATGAGAACAAGACAAGAACATAATGATTCTGTATCGGTCATCATCCCGACGCTCGACGCCGCGGACGACCTGCCGGCGACGCTGGCTGCGCTTGCCGGCGTCCCGATGATCCGCGAGATTATCGTCGCCGATGGCGGTTCGACGGACGACAGCATCGCGATCGCGCGCTCCGCCGGAGCGCGGACCGTCAGCGCAAAGCGGGGGCGCGGAACCCAGCTCGCGGCCGGCGCGGCGGTGGCCTGCGGCGATTGGCTCCTCTTACTGCATGCCGATTGCCGCCTCGCGCTGGGGTGGGAGGCGGCTGTTGCGGAGTTTATCGCAGCGCCAGGCGCAACGGATCGCGCCGGCTATTTCGCCTTCGCCCTCGACGATGCGAGCCCGGCGGCGCGGCGACTCGAACGCATCGTGGCGTGGCGCTGCCGGGTATTTGTCCTGCCCTATGGCGACCAGGGGCTCTTGATCGCCCGTTCGCTCTACCAGGCGGTGGGCGGCTTTGCGGCGCTGCCGCTGATGGAGGACGTTGACCTGGTGCGCCGCCTCGGCCGCCGCCGACTGGCGCCGCTCGGCGTGCCGGCTTATGCCTCGGCCCGCCGCTATCGAGAGGGTGGCTATATCCGCCGGCCGCTGCGCAACCTCATCTGCCTGTCGCTGTATTTCATCGGCGTGCCAACGCGGCTTATCGCCCGGCTCTACGGATGATCATGCGGCGCCATCTCGTGCTGTTCGTGCGGTCGCCGCAATGGGGCAAGGGCAAGCGCCGCCTGGCGCGCGACATCGGCGATGCCGCGGCATTGCGCTTCGAGCGGGCGATGCTGGGGTTGCTGGTGCGCCGCCTCGGCCGTGACCGGCGCTGGCGGCTGCGCCTCGCGGTGACGCCGGACAATGCGCGCCGCCGCCCTCGGCTCTGGCCGTCGGGGGTTGCGGTCACAGCGCAGGGCACGGGCGATCTCGGCCAGCGCATGCGCCGCGCGATCGCCCGCTGCCCGCCCGGCCCGGCGGTGCTGGTCGGCAGCGACATCCCGGACCTGACCGCGCATCATATCGCCGACGCATTCCACCTCCTCGGAAATCACGACCTCGTCTTCGGCCCGGCCGGCGATGGCGGGTTCTGGCTTGTCGGCGCGCGGCGCTGCCCGCGCCTGCCGCCGCTCTTCGGCCCAGTCCGCTGGTCGGGGCCGCACGCGCTCGCCGACGTGCTGGGCAACCTCTCGCCTGGAGTCAGGATCGACTTTGCCGCGCGGCTGGAGGATGTGGATGACGGCCCATCCCACCGCCGCCTGGCGCCGCGACGGGGGTTTTGAACCACCCCCTACCCTTTCAGATGCTCCTGCAGGCGCGGCATTAGCTCGACGAAATTGCACGGGCGAAATCGGTTGTCGAGCTGGTGGACGAGGATGTCCTCCCAGGCGTCGCGGCAGGCACCGGGCGAACCGGGCAGCGCGAACAGATAAGTGCCGCCCGCGACCCCGGCGGTGGCGCGGCTCTGGATCGTCGAGGTGCCGATCTTCGCGAAGCTGAGCCAGCGGAACAATTCGCCGAACCCGGCGACCTCCTTCTCATAAACGCTATGGAAGGCTTCCGGCGTCACGTCGCGGCCGGTGACGCCGGTCCCGCCGGTCGCGATCACGACATCGATCTCAGGGTCGCCGATCCAGCTCCGCAGCTGCCCGGCGATCGCGTCGAAATCGTCGCGCACGATGCGGCGGACAACGATCCTGTGCCCGGCCATCTCGGCCAACTCGGCGAGTGTGTTGCCGGAGCGGTCGTCCGCCGCCGTTCGCGTGTCCGACACGGTCAAGAGGGCGATGTTGACCGGCAGGAACGGGCGGGTCTCGTCGAGGCGGCCTGGCATCGCTCACTCCTTGTTATGGTCAACGCATGGCGGCATCGAGGCGGGCCTTCAGCGCCAGGAGGTCGCGCCAGGTCTCGCGCTTCCTCGCCGGGTCGCGCAGCAGAAACGCCGGGTGAAACATGGCGAGCGTCGGGACCGGCGCATCGAGCCCCGGCACCGCCAGCCCGAACCAGCGGCCGCGCAGCCGGGTGATCCCCTCGCTCAGCGGCAGGAGGGCGCTCGCCGCCGTGCCGCCGCTCAACACCAGGACGCGCGGCCGCGCCAGCGCGATATGGCGCAGGACGAACGGGAGGCAGGCGGCGATCTCGGCGGCGTTCGGCTTCCTGTTGCCGGGCGGGCGCCAGTAGATGACGTTGGTGATCTGGACCGTCGTGCGGTCGAGCCCGATCGCCGCCAGCATGCGGTCGAGCAATTGCCCGCTGCGCCCGACAAAGGGCTTGCCGAGGCGGTCTTCCTCGGCGCCCGGCGCCTCGCCGACGATCATCACCGGCGCGGCCGGGTTGCCGTCGAGGAACACCGTGTTCGTGGCGGTCCGCTTCAAGGGGCACCCCTCGAAGGAGGCGACGAGCGCACCCAGCGCCTCGATCGTCTCGGCGCCGGCGGCGAGCAGGCGCGCCGATTGCGCCGCTTCGGCCAGCGATTCGGCGAGCGCGGCCGGTGGCGCGACAGCGGAGGGCGCGGCGGCGGACGGCATTGACGGCGCCGCGATCGTGGCCGTTTCGGTCCCGGCAGCGGCCGGCGGCGGCTCCAGCCGATTGGGCGCGCTCTCGCCGAGCGCTTCGTCGGCGCCCATCGCGATCTGCCATTCGAGCAGCGCCAGCGCGGCCTCGGCCGAGGCGATCGGTCGTATCGGAGCGGCATCGGGCGACATCTTTTCAGGATATCACTTCCGCGTATGATCGCCACGCGAGACCGGCGTCCGGGCGAGGTATCGAATGAAACGCCGCGAGATTATGGGCCTGCTGGGCGGCATGGCGCTCGCGTCGCCGCTCCGGGCGCGGGCGCAGCAAAAGGCGATGCCGGTGATCGGCTTTCTTCACCCTGCCTCGCCCGGCCCGAATGCACCGTTCGTGGCTGCATTCCTCCGAGGTCTGAGCGAAGCCGGCTATATCGAGGGCCAAAACGTGGCCATCGAATACCGATGGGCCGAGAGCCACGTCGATCAGCTGCCCGCATTGGCCGCCGATCTCGTGGGTCGCAAGGTCGACGTGATCGCGGCGGTCGGTCCGCCTGCGGCACGGGCGGCGAAAGATGCGACCTCCACGATCCCTATCTTCTTCGGCGTCGGTAGCGATCCGGTTGCGCTCGGCCTGGTCGCCAGCCTCGCGCGGCCGGGCGGCAATCTCACCGGGAACAGCATCCTCGCTGCCGACCTCAACCCCAAGCGACTGGAGCTGCTGTCCGAACTGGTTCCCCAGGCTAAAGTAATCGCCCTGCTGGTGAACCAGAATAATCCGAGTACCGAGCGCATCGTCAGGGACGCGCAGGACGCGGCCCGCTCCAAGGGGGTTCAACTCCCCATCCTGAAGGCCGGCACCGAAGGCGAGATTGACGCGGCTTTCGCCACCCTCGCCCAACTGCACGCCGGCTCGCTCCTCATCGCGGCCGATCCGCTCTTCGACAGCCGGCCCGACCTGCTGGTGACGCTGGCGGCACGCCATGCCATTCCGGCGATCTCTCCCTTTCGCGAGTACCCTGCGTCCGGTGGCCTGATGAGCTATGGGCCGAGCATCACGGCTGGCTATCGACAGGCCGGCATTTACGTCGGGAAAATTCTCAACGGCGCCAAGCCGGCCGATATGCCGGTCGAGCAGCCAACCACCTTCGAGCTGGTGATCAACCTGAAGACCGCGAAGGCGCTCGGCCTCACCGTGCCGCAATCGCTGCTCGCCCGCGCCGACGAGGTGATTGAATGAGGCGACGCGAACTGATCGCCCTCGCCGCCGGTGCGGCTGCTGCGGCGCCCTTTGGCGCGTTTGCACAGCAGAAGGCGATGCCGGTCATCGGGCTACTCAACTCGAGGGCGGTCGATGAGGCGCCCTACCTCGCGGCTGCCTTTCGCCGGGGTCTGCAGGAAGCCGGTTACGTCGAGGATCAGAATGTCGCGATAGAGGGCCGCTTCGCCAACAATCAATATGAGCGGCTGCCGGAGCTAGCGGCCGATCTGGTTAATCGCCAGGTGACGGTTATCGTCGCGCTAACGATGCCGGCGGCGCTCGCGGCAAAAGCGGCGACCGCCACCGTCCCGATTATCTTCGAGACGGGCGTCGACCCCGTGCAAACGGGTCTTGTCACCAGCCTCAATCGGCCCGACGGCAACATCACCGGGGCGACCCAGCTGAACGTGGAGATTGGTCCCAAGCGGCTGAAATTATTGCACGAATTGTTGCCGATGGAGTCGGTAATCGGGCTTCTCTTCAACCCTAAGAATGTTGTCGCCCAGCCCGAGCTCGATAGCGCCCTGTCGGCGGCCCGCACCCTCCGCCTGGATCTCCACGTGGAGAACGCCAGCAGTGAGGCCGACTTCGAGCCGGCGTTCGCAAAGTTGAAGGAGTTGCGGGCAGGCGGGCTTGCGATCAACTCCGATCCGTTCTTCACCGCGCGTCAGGAGCAGCTGGCCGCGTTGACTGTCCGCCACGGGGTACCGGCAGTATACGAAAACCGCGCCTTCGTAGCGGCGGGGGGCCTGGCGAGCTATGGCGGTGCCATTACCGAAGCCTACCGGCTGGCCGGCGTCTATGCCGGCCGTATTCTCAACGGCGAGAAGCCTGGCGAGTTGCCGGTCCAGCAGGTCACGAAGGTTGAGCTATTCCTCAACCTGAAGACCGCGAAAGCGCTCGGCGTTGCAATACCGCAGTTGCTGTTTGCCCGCGCCGACGAGGTGATTGAGTAGGGCCTTAGGCCTCATCCCGTTTTCGCTGCAATCCTCTATAATCCGCAAGGATGCGTAATTGAGGTGGCTGGTGGCGGAAGTCGAGCGGGAGCGGATGGAGTATGACGTCGTCGTGGTCGGGGCCGGGCCTGCCGGGCTCGCCGCGGCGATCCGGCTGAAGCAGCTCGCCGCGGCGGCGGGCAGCGAGCTTGGCGTCTGCGTCATCGAGAAGGGCTCCGAGGTCGGCGCCCATATCCTCTCGGGCGCGGTGTTCGAGCCGCGCGCGCTCAACGAGCTCTTCCCGGATTGGCGCGAGCGCGGCGCGCCGCTCAACACCCCGGCCGTCGAAGACCGCTTCCTCTATCTCACGAAAAGCCACGCGCTGCGCCTACCGACCCCGCCGCAGATGCACAACCACGGCAATTACATCATCAGCCTCGGCAATCTGTGCCGCTGGCTGGCCGTGCAGGCGGAAGAGCTCGGGATCGAGATCTATCCCGGGTTCGCCGGCGCCGAGGTGCTCTACGACGAGGCTGGCCGGGTGCGCGGGGTCGCCACCGGCGACATGGGCATCGGCAAGAACGGCGAGCCGACCGAGCGCTATACGCCGGGGGTCGAGCTCATTGCCCGCGAGACGCTCTTCGCCGAAGGCTGCCGGGGCTCGCTCACCAAGACATTGATCGAGCGGTTCGGCCTGCGCGAGGGGTCCGACCCGCAGACCTACGCGATCGGCGTCAAGGAATTGTGGGAGGTCGAGCCCGCGCGCCATAAGCCCGGCCTTGTCGTCCACACGATCGGCTGGCCGCTCGACAAAAGCACCTATGGCGGCTCGTTCCTCTATCACCTCGAAGACCATCAGGTCGCGGTCGGGTTTGTCATCGGGCTCGATTACAAGAACCCCTTCCTCTCGCCGTTCGAGGAGTTTCAGCGCTTTAAGACGCACCCGGCGATTCGCGATTTTTTCGCGGGCGGCCGGCGCATCTCCTATGGCGCGCGGGCGCTCAACGAGGGCGGGTTCCAGTCGATCCCGCAGCTCGATTTTCCCGGCGGCGCGCTCGTCGGATGCGCCGCCGGGTTCATCAACGTGCCCAAGATCAAGGGCAGCCACACCGCGATGAAATCCGGCATGGTGGCCGCCGAGACGGTCTTCGCCCGGCTGAATGGCGATAGCACCGCCGGGGTGCGCGAGGCGCTGCAACGCAGCTGGATCTGGGACGAGCTCTACCGGGTGCGCAACATCCGCCCGAGCTTTCGCCTGGGGCTGTGGGGCGGGCTCTTCTACTCGGCACTCGACACCTATGTGCTGCGTGGCCGCGCGCCGTGGACCATGCACCACCATCCCGACCACACGCAGCTGACCCCGGCGAGCCAGGTGCCACGCATCGACTATCCCAGGCCCGACGGCAAGATCAGCTTCGACCGGCTGTCGTCGGTGTTCATCTCGAACACCAACCACGAGGAGGACCAGC